>Ga0055439_10000130_pt1 | contig 12688 bp, 13 predicted proteins | sample Browns_TuleB_D2_FD_57732 | JGI IMG/M metagenome (GOLD analysis project Ga0055439, IMG submission 57732) | Wetland microbial communities from San Francisco Bay, California, USA, that impact long-term carbon sequestration - Browns_TuleB_D2 | ecosystem: Environmental > Aquatic > Marine > Wetlands ...
TCGGATCCGAACAACCACGACGCGATGCTGACCGCCGATGAGAAGGAAGCCCTGGTGGAATGGATCGATCTCGGGGCCCAGTTCAGCAACGAGACGGTGATCAGTAATCCGGGACGAAAACGACTGGACCAGACGGAATTTACCTCCGCCATTCAGCCGATCCTTCTCAACCGGTGCGGTGGATGCCACGTGGCGGGCGGCGACAGCAACTTCGTATTGACCGGGGACACCGAAGAGGGCGATTTCAACGCAACGGCGGCCCGGGTGAACGTGACCAACCCGTCCCAGAGTATTCTGCTGCTGAAGGCGATCGGGACGGTTCCGATGCTGGTGAATGGATCACCGGTATCGCCGCCCCTCTCGACCTCCGACGCGGACTATACGACGATACTCAATTGGATCAACGCCGCTCAGTGACGCAATCGGGCCGCAAGGCGGTTCTCACGACCCTGTTAATCGGGGCCCTGGCCGGATTCAACGGCGGCTGCGGCACTGTCGACCCCGGGCAGCAAACCGATTCGGGCAGTCTGGATTTTGACGTCTTCAAGGCGTCGATTCAGCCGATCTTCGATCAACGGGGTTGTTCCCAGGGGAACTGCCACTACCGGGATAAAAACGATCCCTTCAGCGGCGGTCCCGGAGGCAGTTTCCAGATATATAACTGCACGATCGATCCGTGTTCGGACGACCAGTACCGCTCCAACTATGATTCCGCCTCGGGACTCAGCGATCTGGCGAATCCGACGAACAGCAAGCTCCTGTTGAAGCCCCTGGCCCAGTCGGCCGGCGGGATACAGCATTTGGGAGGGGATATCTTCGTCACGACGACGGATCCCGACTACCTGTCGATCCTGGGTTGGATCCAAACGCCGAGCTGAGAATGGCAAACCGGGAGTCCCGATGGCGCCTCTTCCTGTTCATTCTCTGCGTGGTCCATCTGGCCGTTGCCGGAGAGGCGTTCGGGGAGGAAAAATTTCAGAGAGCCACGGTGGTGGAGCCATTCCTCGAAATCCACACCGGGCCGGCCGTCGGATATCCGATCTTTTATGTCGCGGAGAAGGGGGAGGAGATTCGGCTGCTGAAACGGCGCACGGACTGGTACAAGGTCCGTCTATCCAACGGGAAAGAGGGCTGGGTCAATCGGAGGGAGATCGAACTGACGCTTCTCGCCCAGGGCCGCCAAAAGAACTTTATGGAGCGCTTCTACGACGATCATGTCGCCGGCCGACTGATCATGGGATGGGGCGTGGGAACATTCGGCGGGGATCCCTCTCTGTACGTTCGGGCGGACTACCCCCTGAACGAGACGATCCGGACCGAGGTCGTCGCGACTTTTGTTGCGGGGGACCAAGGGAGCACGCAGATCTACGGCGGCGGGATCGTGATCCTCCCGTACCGGGGCCGATGGCTGTCGTTGTCGGCCACAATGGGGGCCGGCGTCGTCAAATCGATTCCATCGGATCTCCTGATCAATGCGACGAGGGATACGTCTCCCGAGGCCCATGCCGGGATCGGGCTGTCGATTCCCCTGGTCCGGAACTTGTTCCTCGACGGCGAATTTCGAAATTTCACCGTTTTTACGAGCACGGACAACACGCAAGAGTTCCAGGAATACAACCTCGGACTCTCATTTCAGTTTTAGGGTGGCGGATGGGGCGAAGGGTTCTGACAACCGTGATGGCGATCGTCCTTCTGGCCGGCTGGGGCGCGGCGGCGCTCGCCGAGAATCTTCCGCAGTCGGAGGAACCCGTGATCAAACCCGAAACGTCGGAACAGGAATTGAGTGAGGCCAAGATCGATACCGAGTCGCTGGAGCTGGGCGCTTTTTACGGTGCGTACAGCATGGACGGATTCGGCACGACCGGCGTTTACGGCTTTCGGCTGGCCTACCACTTGACCGAGGATGTTTTTTTCGAGGGGACCTACGCGGTCACCCGGTTCGACCAGTCGACCTTTCAACAACTGACGGGCCGTTCCCTGGTGGCAGACGACCAGGTCGTCTACTGGAACGTCGATGCGGGCTACAATCTCTTCCCGGGACAGATTTTTCTCACGCGTCGAAAAACGATCAACTCCACGATCTTTCTCATCGGAGGCCTCGGTCAGACAAGCGTGGATCGGCAGGACCAATTCACGTTCAACGCCGGAACCGGGTTCAAGCTTTTCATCACGGACTGGCTCGACATCCGGCTGGATTTCCGGCTCCATGCCTTTCAGAGCGACCTGACCGGCAAGAACGAGATGACCTACAACCTGGAGGATACCGCTTCGATCGGGTTCTTTTTTTGAGGGGTGAGCGAAGATGAAAAAGTTAACGATCGTTCCGCTTGTGTTCGTGTTCGCGATGACCGCCGCGGGATGGGCTTACGCCGCGGCGCCTGGAGAGAAGGCTCCCGACTTCACGGGAAAGACGCTTGGCGGGAAAAATATCAAGCTCGGCGAGCTGAGGGGCCGCGTGGTCCTGATCAATTTCTGGGGAACGTGGTGCGCCCCCTGTAAGGAGGAACTTCCCTACTTCAACAGCCTGTATGGAAAATACAAAAACGTCGGCCTCGAAATACTGGCGGTCAACGTCGACAAGGTCCGGTCACAGGCCGTCGGGATGAGCGGGGCGATGGGCCTGACGTTTCCGGTGATCCTGGATCCGGCAGGCGATCTTTCCGATCTGTACCGAATCCGGAACATGCCAACCACGTTCGTGGTCGGTAAGGACGGGGGGATTCGATACGTTCACTGGGGGTTCGGCTCTGCGAACGATCCGCCCCGGTACGAGAGCGAGATCCGGGGCCTGTTGAAGGAGTAGCGGCCGATGAAATGGAAAGGCGCGATCTCGATGGTTCGATCCTTGACGGCGGTCTGCATTTTAATCCTTGTCGCCGTATGCGCCGGCTGCGCCCCGGTGCGGCCTTGGGAAAGGGAGTACCTGGCCGATGAGACGATGCAATTCGATCCCGATCCCTTGAAGGCCGAGTGGAATAATCATGTCCGGGAGGTGTTGGAAGGTGCCCGCGGAGGGTACAACGGCTCGGGCGGAGGATGCGGTTGCAGATAATCCCGGTCCGATGGAATCACCGCTCGGAAAGAGAGAGACCGCACGTCGAACGGCGGCTGCTCACGGCCATTCTGATCGTCGTCTCGGTCTGGCCGTTTCCCGGCCGGGCCCCCGCGGTCGAACCCCCCCAGGACGAGGCGGCGATGGGATACAATTACTACACCGGCGGGGGGATCACGGTGCAGGGGCCGGCCGTCATCGTGAGAAAGCAGGTCTTGAATCGCGCCTCGGTGAAGGCGGAATACCGGGTCGATTCGGTCAGCTCGGCCTCGGTGGACGTCGTGACCCAGGCCAGTCCCTACAAGGAGACACGGCAGGAATACAGCCTCGGGACGGATATTTTAAGCGGGGATATTCTTATGGGCCTGGACTATATTAACAGCCGGGAGTCGGATTACGTTTCCGACACCGTCGCGGTCGGTTTGGCCCACGACCTGTTCGACAAAAACGTGACGGTCAACTTCCGGGTCTCCCGGTCGTGGGATCAGGTTGGGAAAAATAACGATCCGTCCTTCGGATGGAAAGGGTTCGACCGGACGACCTATGCGACCGGGATCTCGCAGTCCTTGACTCCGCGGTGGCTTGTGCAGTTAAATTACGAGGCCACGGCCGATGACGGTTTTATCAATAATCCGTATCGCAGCGCGATCACGACGGATGGCGCCTTTGTTCCGGAAAATTATCCCGACGCCCGCACCGGGCATGCCTGGGTGGTTCGAACCAGTTACGGATTCCCGTCCGCCTTGCTGGAGGGAGGTCTGGGAGAATTGCTCGGATCGGTTCAACTCGATTATCGTTATTATCAGGATACGTTCGACGTCACCTCCAACACCGGCAAGATCAATTTTCAGTTCCACCTGGTCCAGGACTGGCTTTTCGGAGTCTTCTATCAATACTACCAGCAGGGGGCGGCCAGTTTCTACGGTGACCGTTTGCCGCCGGATCAATTGTATAAGGCCAGGGACAAGGAGCTGTCGCAGTATCAGGATCAATGGGTGGGCCTGACATTCAAGTTCATGCCCAGGGAAGCAAGATGGGGTCCGATCACGAATCCCTATCTCCAGGTCAACACAAGCATAATGATTTCTCATTATGACAATTTCACGGATCCCCGAAACGGCGATTTATATTCGCAGACGGCCTATGTCACGCATACGAGCCTTGGTTTTCATTTTTAGTTTATGGTTTCCGTTTCTCCTGCCCGGCCACCCGGCCCGGGCGGAAGAGGCGCACGAAACATTGCTTTCCGAAAACCGGGCCCTGATGGGGACGGAGGTCGCCATCAAGGCCATTGGGGACGATCGCGCGGAACTGGACCGCGCGGTGGAAGAGGCTTTTTCGGAGGTCTCGCGGCTGGAACAGATGATGAGCAATTTCATCGAGACCAGCGAGCTTTCCCGGATCAACCAGCAGGCGGGCAAGGCCCCCGTATCCGTGAGCCGGGAGCTGTACTCCGTGATCCGACGGGCGGATGATTTTTCGAGACTGACGGACGGGGCGTTCGACATCACCTTCGCCTCCGTTGGAAAACTGTGGAATTTCAGGTCCGGGATCGTGCCCTCACGAGAGGCCGTCGCGCAGCAGCTCCCCTTTGTTGATTTTCGAAAGATCCGGTACAATGACCAGGTTCCGGCCGTCTTTCTTCCCGACCCTCATATGGAGATCGGCCTGGGCGGCATCGGAAAGGGTTACGCGGTCGATCGTGCCATGGCCGTGCTGACACGTCACGGAATTCGCAACGCAATAATCATGGCCGGCGGAGATACGCTGATCAAAGGCAAGAAAGGCAATGATCTTTGGCAGGTGGGCCTTCGCGACCCCGACAAAAAAAACAGCCTGCTCGCGGTTCTTCCATTGGAAGACCAGGCGATATCGACCTCCGGTGATTATGAGCGGTTTTTCATCAAGGACGGGGTCCGGTACCATCATATCCTCGACACGAGAACCGGGTATCCGGCGGAACATTGCCGGAGCGTGACGATCCTGGCCAAGGATGCGACGACCAGTGACGCACTGGCCACCGGAGTGTTCGTTCTGGGTCCGGACCGCGGCATGGCCCTCGTCGAGCGGCTGGACGGTGTAGAGGCGATTATTGTGGACGCGAGTGAAAAGATTCATCTCTCCTCCGGACTGACCTCGCTCGGCACGGAAGGAGCGAAGAAGAGCGAATGAAGAAGCTCGGCCTTGGTTTCATCCTGATTCTGTTTCTCATCCTCTTCGGTTCCGCTCGGTTGGCGGGGGCCGGGGAGGAGCCCGCGACCTCGTCGTCCGGCGAGAGTCTCGACGGCGAAACACAGAAACTCAAGGAGGATATTCTCAATCTGAATACCCTGCTGTTCCGGCTTCAGGAGGATCTGCTGTATCCGGAGGATTCCTCCGTTATCGTATTTCTGGCCGTCGAGGGCGGAAACTACTTCGATCTCGATTCGATCAAATTGAGCTTGGACGACAAAATGGTCTCGAGCTATCTGTATACGGAACGGGAGGTCGGCGCGCTGAAAAAGGGGGGGATACAACGGCTGTACACCGGCAACGTGAAATCCGGCGATCACCAACTCGTGGCCATCTTCACCGGAAAGGGGCCTCAAGAAAAGGACTACAAGAGGGCCGAGACGATTCCGTTCGTTAAGGAAACCGGCGCGACTTTTATAAAAATCATCGTGCGGGACAGCGCGGAGAAAGAGCAGCCCGAGTTCGTCTATGACACGTGGAAGTAGAAGCGCAGGGAACTGTCGGAACGGCCGGGGTGGGATGACCGCATGGCGATACCTTTCCTTGACGCCGCTCATTGTTGTATTCTTGGGAGGAAGTATTTGGTGGAGTTTATCGTCCGCGGCCGAGCCGGCCGGTCCGTCGGTCGATCTCGGAAAGCGAATGGAGGCGCTGCAGCGGGAAGCTTACTACCATTTCTTTCTTGGGGATTACCTCACGGCTGCGACCCGGTTGAAGATCGCCGAGGAGACCCCCGGCAACAGCGAAAGGGCGCTGAACGATACCCGGCTTTTGCTGGGAGGGCTGTATATCTCCTGGGGGATGTACCGTCCGGCGACGGAGCTATTCGACCGATGGGTGACCCGCTTTCCCCCGGGGGGAAAACGAAACGAACTTCTACTCCTGATCGAACGGCTTCAGTACCGGCGGTCCCTCTATCGTGGCGCGATCGATACCTACGCGAAGCTATTACCGGACGAAGATTTTCCGTCCTGGGATTACGCCCGCTATCTGGCCGGGATGAGCCATTACATGTCGGGATCGTTTCGGCAGGGGATTGGACTTTTGGATGAGATTCCTGGGACGAGCGGCGATTTTCCGTACGCCCGAATGGCGATGGCCCAATCCTATGTCCAATTGAACGACGATAAAATGGCTCTGATGCTATGGAAGGAACTGGCCGAACTCAATGCGCGGGGAGATCCCGCCCTGAAGGCCCTGGCCGAGAAGAGCCGGTTGAACATGGGGCTCCTCCTGATTGAGATGGGACGGTACACCGAGGCGGATGCGGTTCTTTCCTCCATCCCCGACGCCAGCCCTTTCATCCCCGATGCGCTTTTTGGGCAGGGCTGGGCCGAATTCGACGCGGGACGATATCCGCAGGCCCTCCCCTATTTTCAGAAGCTGGTCCGATCCTTTCCGGAGCACCCGTACGCGTTGGAAGGATTGCTTTCGATCGGAGGCACTTATCAGCGAATCGGCGCCTCGGCCAAATCGCTCGAAAGCTACGGAGAGGCCCTTCGCATCTATGATCAGAAAGAGAAAGACTTCCGGAGGGTCCGGGCCCTGATCCAGGACCGGTCGCAGCTGGTCGGTTGGCTTCAGGGCGGCGAGGTCGTTCCGGAAAGTTCGATCGAGGACCTGCTCGATGACGAGGTGATTCGGTATCGAATAAGCCAGTACAGGGAGGTCTCCTCCCTCGCCGATTTTCTGGACCGGAAGCTCGCCGAAATGGGCGTTTTCAAAATCATGCTGGATCACCGGCAGGAGGTTTACCGGGGACATCTTCCCACGCTTCGCGGATTCTTGGCCGAAGATCCGGTGCAGCCCCTCCGGAATAGGGCGGCTCTCCTTCAGGCCCGGATCAAAAAAGCGGTTCGGGAAGAGGACCTGAATACGCTTGCGACGGATCAGGAGCGGGAAATATTGAACCAATTGGACCGAGCAACGGCGGAGGGGAAAAGGCTGGAAAGAACGGCCGGGCACAATTCGCTCCGCACCGGCGGGAATGCAGCGCTGATGGAGGAACTGAAGGACGCCAATCGAAAATTGGCACTTCTCCGCGGGGAAGTGGTTTGGAAAATCATCACCGAGGCACCCGGACGGATCGACGATCTTCGGAGAGAGGCGAAAAAGCTCGATGAGCAGCTCACGGCCCTCGATGCCCGGGAAAAGCGATTGACCGCCTCGATCCCCACACTGGAAGGCCGCCTGAGCGAGCTTGGTCGAAGAATCGACAAGGCGGGTCAATCGCTCGTTCGGCAAAAGGAGGCGGCCGCCGGGCTTCAAGCCAGGCTGCTTCCGCCGCTTCAGGCCCTGCTGCTTGAGGCCGTGAACAATAAGCAGGATCGCATGGAACGGCTGGCAGCCGCGGCCCGCCTGAGCCAGATCCAAATCCTCGACGCGAAGAGCCGGCCATGAAAACATTTCGAATCGTCGTCTGTCTTTGCCTCCTTGGGGGCTGCACGGCCGCAAATCAGCATCGGCGAAGCGGGGAGGCCGGGGTGCTGACCGCGCAGCAGATCGAGCATCTTCGTCAGCAGCAGCTGACGTTTCAAAAGGACGCCGTGGTAAAGGAGTATGAGGCCTTCCTGAGCCGATACGGACGGGTCGATCCCTCTTTGACGTCGCGGGCGCTGAAGCGGTTGGGAGATCTGTATCTTGAGTCCGCCAATCAAAAGTACGTTCACGACATGGAGACCTACGAGGTCCGCCCGGACGGTCCGCCGCCCCTGGTCGATTACAAAAAGGCGATTGAAACGTACGAAAGACTCCTCCGATCATCACCGGATTATCCCGGAAACGATCAGACCCTCTACGCCCTGTCGCGCGCATATGCCGAATCGGGACAGACCGACCGGGCGGCGGAACTGCTCGAGCGGCTTCTGAAGGAATATCCGGACAGTCGCCAGCGCCAGGAGGCTTCGTTCCGGCTGGGCGAATATTATTTCGACCGGGCGCGCTACGGGGAGGCCGCGGAAGCTTACCAGCAGTCGCTGGAGTTGAAGGACCCGTTTTTCATCGACAAGGCCCAGTACAAGCTGGGTTGGACCTATTTCAACATGGAGAATTATCCGAGAGCGATCGACAGTTTCTTGCGGCTGGTGAATTCCAAGACCGTTTCGGAAGGAAATAGACCGACCGAACAGGGCTCCCTCCTTTGGGAGGCCATGACATATGTGGCTACTTCTTTTCGGATCTTGGGCGGGGCCGCTCCGCTATCGGATTACTTCCAGAAAAACGGGCCCCGTCCCTACGAATCGGAGTTGTATCTGATGGTGGCGAATCAATACGTATCGGCGGGCTCGCCCCAGTCGGCGATCGAGACGTTCGATGCATTCATCCAAAAACATCCGCGCCATCCGATGGCGCCGATCTTTTCGTCCTACGTCATCGAAACCTACGAAAAACAGAAACAGCCGGCCCGGGCCGACGAAGCCCGGATCCGGCTCGTCAAGAATTACGCATCCGTGAGCCCCTGGTATCGGGCCAACGACGACGCGGCCCGCGCGCGCTCCAAGCCGATTGTCAAAGCGACGCTCTATCGCCTCGCGTTGTCGTCCCATACCCGGGCCAAGGAGTTGAAAAGCGAAGAGAGCTACCGCGAGGCGGCCGGCTGGTACGATCAGTTTTTGGACGAATACCCGGACGAGGCGGAGGCGGCCGAAGTCCATCTCCTTCTCGCCGAGACCCTGTTCGAATTGAAGGATTATTCTCGGGCCGGGGCCGAATACACGGCGGCGGCCTACGGATATCCCGCCAAAGGGCTCAAGGCCAACGCGGCCTATGACGCGGTCGTCGCGTATGAAAAGACCGGAACACGCGAAGGGGAACGGAAAGTGATCGAATTGGCCGGGCGCTATGCCGCCGCGTTTCCGAAAGATCCGAAGACCCCCGCCCTCCTGCTGAAGTCCGGGGAGATCCTGTTTTCCGAGAAAGACTACGACGAGGCGATCCATGCCCTCGAAGCCTCGCTGGCGGCCGGCCCGAAACCGGCCGAAGCCGACACCGCGCGCAAGCTGATCGCCAACAGCCTGATGCAGACCGGCCGCTACGAAAAAGCCCAGCGCGCCTATCGGCGGGCGCTGGATTCATTATCGACTTCCGATCCGGAATCCCGCCGCGAAATGACGGATCTCCTGGCCGCGGCCATCTACAAACAGGGTGAGGCCCGTCAGCGGGAAAATCGAACGGAGGAGGCCGCGCGTCTCTATGAGGCGGTGGCGGTGGAGGCCCCCGCGAGCGGACTGGCCACTCCGGCGCTTTTCGAAGCCGCAACGCTGCGCGAGGGAATGAATCAGACCCGGGAGGCGGCGGCGGCCTATCGAAACCTGATCCGTTTGAATTCAGATCCCGCCCTGTCGGGAAAGGCGATGGTCCAGCTCGGGGCGTTGTACGAGAAGGAAGGCTCCTGGGGCCCGGCCGCCGATGCCTACGTGTCCGCCGCCCGTGTTACTCCGGATCAAGAAGCCGTCCCGCGTCTTCTCTTCACGGCCGGTCTTTATTACGAAAAGGAGGCCCGATGGGACAAGACGTACGACACCCTGTCCGGCTTCACGGAGCGGTTTCCGGACAGTCCGGACGCGCCCGAAGCGCTGTACGAGATGGCCCGGGCGCGCCAAAATCAAGACAGGCACAAGGATGCGCTCCCGATTTACGATAAGGTGATCCGGAAATTTCCCGACACTCGGTACGCCGCGCAAAGCCGATTCGAAAAAGGTGAAGAGGCCTTCCGGGAGCTGAAGGGGATCCGGCTGAGGGAGCCCCTGGAAAAGAGCCTCAAGAAAAAAACGCGCGCGATGGAAAGAGCGGTGACGCTCTACACGGAAGCCATCGAATCGCGGTACGCCGACGTGGTCACGGCCTCCTCTTTCCGTCTGGGGGAGATCTTCGAGGATTTTAAGTCGTCTCTCCTCAGCGCGTCCATCCCGCGCCATCTGACGGAGAAAGAACGGGAGGAGTATCGGTTTCAAATCGAAGAAAAGGCGTTTCCCTTCGAAGAGCGCGCGGTCGAGGCCTATTCCAGCAACGTGCGGCGGGTCCAGAACCAGAACAGCCCATACAACGAATGGATCAAGAAAAGTTACGAACGACTGGCCGAGCTGAGACCCTCCCTTTTCCGGAGACCGGAACGGTCCGAACGGATCGTGACCGGCATCGATCAGGATGGGCGCGCTGCACGGAAAGGCGAAGAGGCGCCGGACCGGATTGTGAGGGCGGAACGGTGAATCACAACTTCCGGATAAGGGCCGCCGCCGTCTTCTTCCTGGCCTTGCTGTCGGCCGGCTGCTTGAGGGCCGCCGCCGTCGCGCCGGTTCGCTCCGTCCCGACGCGGGTCTCACCGGATCCGACAGTGGTTCAGTTCCGGAAGGGCGTTCAGCTACTGGAAAAAGGCCAGACACAGGAGGCGCGATCCGTCTTTGAAAAACTCCGGGACGATCATCCACGAATCGGCATTTTCCACGCGGATCTCGGTGTGACCTACAAGCGGCTCGGCCTTCTACCCGAAGCGATCGCGTCGTATCAGCGGGCCCTTGAGATCGACCGTGGAGACGCCGCGATCTATTACAATATGGGCATTGCGTTGCGTGAATCGGGAGAGTTCCGGAAGGCGGAACAGGCCTATAAAACCGCCCTTGTGATCTACCCTGATTTCACGGATGCCCATTACAACCTGGCCGTGCTGTACGACCTGTATCTCAACGAGCCGGATGAGGCGATCGCGCATTACCGCCGATTCCTGGACCTGGGAGGCGGGAATTCGGACGAGATCCAGATCTGGATCGCCGCGCTCCAGAAAAGAACCGATCCGGCGGGGGCGGCGCCGTGAGGGCGAAATCGGCATGGCTGGCCGGAGCCCTCGCGGGCATGATGCTGGTCGCGGGGACCGCGTTTCCGGCAGACCCTCCGTCGAAGCCGGGGCGTGGGAACGACAAGACCGTGCCCCATGCGGCTGCGCCCGGGGCCTCGGAAGGCGTTGAAAAATTGATGATGGAGGGAACCGAGATCCAGGGAACACTGGAGAAACCGCATGTGGTCTATGTCATTCCATGGAAGAAGCTTCCGTCCGATGCGGACGAGGGAATCTCCTTCCACCGGAGTTTTCGGAACGAAATTCTGGAACCGGTCGATCGGGAGAGTTTTCAGCGCCGATGGGACAGTTCCTCCGGCGGCCGGTGATGGGAGAAGGCGGAACGATGTCCTATTATTATGATCAGAACGACGCACGCTTTAGAAAAATCCTGCTCCGCTGTATCGTCTTCTATTTCTCGGCCGCCGCGTTCATGACCTTGATGCCGTTTCCCCACCCGGCGAAGCCCGACTACAGGGACCTGCCGAACCGGGTGGCCCGGCTGATGGTCAAGCCCGTTCCGCTGCCTCCGGCGCCTCCGAAACCCGAGACGATCAAACCGAAGGACAAGGCGGGCGAAGCCGGGCCGAAGTCCGAAGGGGCCCCGTCCAAACCGGCAGCCGAAACCAAGACCCGGCGGCGGGAAATCGTGATGAAGAGCGGTCTGCTGGGCTCGATGGGGAAGGAAGAAATCGGTCATTCCTTGGACCGGCTGATTCAGGATCAAAAATTAAGCCGGGCGCTCGCGGCGGACAATTTAATTACCGCTCCCGCATCTCGGACGAAACGGCCCGCCATCCGGACCGGTCCATCCACCGGGAAAAGCGTGGCCGACCAGAAGATCGCCGGGGCCGGAGTGCTCAAATCCGGTGATCGGACGAGACTGGAGAAGGGAACCGAGGTGGCGTTGACCACCATCCATGGGGACTCAACCGGCGGCGGCTCGGGCGGTCGCGGGGAGGGCCTGGGCAACGGCGTCGGGATCCGGCTGAAAGGATCCGGTTCCGGCAACGCGTCCATCGATTACGACGCCATCGCGCGCGTGGTCGAACAATACAAAGGGGGCTTGATCTACCTCTATAATAAGGAGCTGCGTTCGAATCCGACGCTCAAGGGAACGATCACGGTGGAATTTTCGATCGACTCCAACGGGAAAGTGATCGAGACCCGAATCATCACCAGCACGATGGATCACGCCCCGCTGGAGAAGGCGTTGGCCCTCCGGATCAAAATGTGGAAGTTTCCGCACCTCTATGACGGCGTCATTATCGTGACCTATCCTTTCGTCTTCTTTCCCGTATAACAAACACCCCTCTAACCCGCCCGTCCGCCCGTGCCGTATTTCATGCGGCTCTCCTTGATTCATTGACATGGGCGGGCATGCCTTCATACAATAGCCGCCATACGAATCATCTTGGCCAGGAGGACGATGATGAAAAGCATATTGGTTCCGTTGGCCCCGGGTTTTGAAGAGATCGAGGCGGTGACGGTGATCGACATCCTTCGTCGCGCCGGCGCGGACGTGCGTGTCGCCGGAACGTTGAAGGGGGAAATCGAAGGACGAAATAAAATAA
>Ga0055439_10000131_pt1 | contig 12609 bp, 12 predicted proteins | sample Browns_TuleB_D2_FD_57732 | JGI IMG/M metagenome (GOLD analysis project Ga0055439, IMG submission 57732) | Wetland microbial communities from San Francisco Bay, California, USA, that impact long-term carbon sequestration - Browns_TuleB_D2 | ecosystem: Environmental > Aquatic > Marine > Wetlands ...
AGAGGCTCCCCCGTCTTGGCCACCCATCCCGAAATCCCCTCTCCCACCTTAAGACGGATCGACTTGACCCGATCCCCCCTATTTCCCGGGGCCACGTCATAGTACAATTCCTGGGTCGTCTCATCGATCAGGAGAAGCGCCCCCGCTTCCGCATCCATCAACTGGGTCGCGGACTCCACCGCCCGCTTTTTCACTTCCGTTTCATCCAGCGTCGAGTTCAGGAGGCGGCTGATCTCTTTCAACGTCCGCAGCTTGCGGACCTTGTGGTCGTATTTTTCGAAGAGTCGGGCGTTCTCAATGACGGTGGCCACCTGGGTCGCGATCGAGTCCAGGAGATTCAGATCCTCCCGGATAAAGGCTTTCCTGTTTTGCCTGTTGAGAATCTCGACAGCGCCTTGAATCCGGTTCCCTATTTTTAACGGCACGCAAAGAATCCGATTGGAGACCGGGTCTGCTTCCTCTCCAAATTCCTTCTTGATCAATCGGACGGAGGCGGCGTCACCCGTAAAATAACTGTGCCCCGTTCGCGCCACCCAGTCCGCGATACTTTGTCCCACCGGAATGCGATCACCCCCCCGGCCTTCGGAGCCCCTTCCCTTGCTGGCCACACAGACCAAGTCTGTCGATACTTCATCGATTAGCCAAATCGAACCCGCCCGTGTGCGGGTCAATTTCAGTATGACCCCGAGATAATGATCATAAAGGCGATCCAGCGATAGAACTTCACGCGACATCCGGCTGACTCCCTGGAGCACCTCCCGCTTGGCTCGTTCCAGGGTCAATTCCCGTTTGAGTCTCAATAGCGAACCGGAATGATCCGTACTTCGCCTGCCCTTGGTTGATCGTTTTCGAATCATGGCCGTCCAATCATGAACCCGACCCGGCGCGGGCCGAGGTTCGCACCCGACGGTCCGTTACGGCGTCCTTCAATTGTCTCACAAAACCTTCAATGACACGTGGGAGGTCCGAATCGTCCAAATGTTCTTCAATCAGCCGCACGATCGCGCTTCCGACAATGACCCCGTCCGCCATGGCGGCCACCTCACGGGCTTGATCCGGCGTGGAGACACCAAAACCGACTGCAACGGGTTTATTCGAGATCCGTCGGAGGACCGACAGCCGGGAACCGACCTCCGAGAAATCCTTCAGCGGGGCTCCTGTAATCCCGGTCAACGACACATAATATAAAAACCCCTCGGTCTGCCTGAACAAGGTTCGGAGCCGGCCGGGCGGTGTGGTGGGGGCCGCCAATAGAATCCAGCGGATCCCGTGCAGCCTCGCTTCTTTCGTGACCTCTCCCCCTTCCTCCGGGGGGAGATCGGGAATGATGAAACCGTCGACGCCGCAGGCCGCGGCCTCCTTGAATACCTTGTCGATTCCGAATCGGAAGATCGGGTTGTAGTAAGTCATCAAGACCAATGGAATCTGGCTTTTTCCGCGCAAATCAGACACCACCCGGAAAACATCCCTGAGCGCCGTTTTCCACTTCAAAGCCCGCTGGCCGGCCCGCTGAATAACCGGGCCGTCGGCGATCGGATCGGAGAATGGAACGCCCAATTCAACAATGTCCGCCCCGGCTCGTTCCATCGCCAATACCAACTCCTCCGTCCGCTCGAGGAAGGGATCCCCCGCCATGATATAGGGAATAAGGGCCTTCTCCTTTTTCGATCGCAATTGCTGGAACACCTGGTCGATACGGTTCACGAATCCGCTCCCGCAGGGTCTGCGCAGGCCGTGGCCGGTACGAGGGCCGCAACCGGCGAGCCTACAATTTTACACCCCTGATTTTGGCCACTTGAACGACGTCCTTGTCCCCCCGGCCGGAAAGATTAACCACGACGAGTCGGTCCCGCTTCATGCGCGGAGCCAGCTTCAGAACATGCGCCACGGCATGCGCGGACTCCAGCGCGGGCATAATCCCCTCAATCTGGCTGAGGCGATCGAACGCGGAAAGCGCCTCCTGATCCGTCGCATGGGTGAACCGAATGCGGCCCTGGTCATGATAAAAACTATGCTCCGGTCCCACCGCAGCGTAATCCAGACCGGCCGAAACGGAGTGGGTGAGGCGAATCTGACCGTCATCGTCTTGGAGCAGGTAGGTCATGGTTCCGTGAAGCACCCCGGCCGATCCGTCCGCAAACCGGGCCGCATGTTTTCCACTCTCAATGCCATGGCCACCGGCCTCCACCCCGATCATCTCCACCTTCCGGTCGGATAGAAAAGGATAGAACAATCCCATCGCGTTGCTTCCGCCGCCCACGCAGGCGACTAGGCAATCGGGAAGGCGGCCCTCGGCCTGCCGGATTTGCCGTCGCGCTTCGGTCCCGATCACGGATTGAAAATCCCGAATCATGACCGGGAAGGGATGCGGCCCGAGCACGGATCCCAACAGGTAATGGGTGGTCCGAACATGCGTCGTCCAATCGCGCATCGCTTCGCTGATCGCATCCTTGAGCGTGCGGCTTCCCGAATCGACCGGGGTGACCTTCGCCCCCATAAGGCGCATCCGGAATACATTGAGGGACTGACGCTCCATGTCTTCGGTCCCCATATAAATCTCACATTCAAGTCCGAATGCGGCCGAAACCGTGGCCACGGCCACGCCGTGCTGTCCGGCACCTGTTTCGGCAATGACCCTCCCCTTGCCCATTCGTTTGGCAAGAAGGGCCTGTCCGATTGTGTTGTTGATCTTGTGGGCACCCGTATGACAAAGATCCTCACGCTTCAGATAGATCTTGGCCCCGCCCAGTTCCCGGGTCAAACGACGCGCGTAATACAGCGGAGTAGGACGACCGGTGAATGTTTTAAAATATTCCTTAAGTTGCCTCTGGAACTTCTTGTCTTTCTTCGATTCTTGATAATGCGTTTCGAGCTCCTTGAGGGCGGGCATCAGGGTTTCAGGCGCAAACCGGCCGCCGTAAATCCCAAAATGCCCATTCTTATCGGGTCCTTTTTTCATCGGCTCCGTTCGATTCAATCCTTTCTCAGGCTTTTTTCGCGGCTTCAATGAACACCTTGAGTTTTGAGGGATCCTTTTTACCGAGGCGTTCTTCCACGCCGGTGCTGACATCCACCCCGTAGGGCCGGACCTGTTCGACGGCCTGCCGGATGTTTTCCGGTGTCAATCCCCCGGCCAGAATAATTTTCCCGAATTTCTTCGCTTCCGTGGCCAGGCTCCAGTCAAACGTTTCTCCGGTACCTCCCAGCTGACCTTCCCGATACGTATCCAGCACAAAGGCCCTCACCTTGTAGGGGATCATGCGGTTGAGACTGAACTTGTCTCGGATGCGAATGGCCTTGATCACCCGACCGCCCAGCCGTCGGCATAGATCCGCCGGTTCATCTCCTTGGAGTTGAATCACATCCAATCCGCATTCCTCCACGATGGCGCGGATATCCCTCTCCTCGGAATCGGCAAAGACTCCGACCGTGGTGACAAAAGGAGGAAGTTGCGAGATGATGTTCTTTACAGCCTTCGTATCGATATACCTTGGGCTGTTCTTGTAGAGCACGAACCCGACGGCGTCGGCCCCGTAGTCCGCCGCGGCAAGGGCGTCGTGAACGTTTGTAATTCCGCAAATTTTAACACGCATTTATTTTGCACCCGCGTCAATGGCTTCTCATTTCTTAAGAGAGAACCCCCTCGGGACCTTCTTGATCCGGAATACCGATCGAGGGCGCCGTCGGCATCTATCGCCCAAACAGTCCCCGAATTTTCATCCGGATGTTGGGGCTCGTGACGAAGGATTCCCCGATCAGAACGGCGTCCGTTCCAGCCTCCCGCATACGCTCCAGATCCTTCCGTTCCGAAATGCCGCTTTCACTGATCACGATCCGGTCATCCGGAATATCACGGATCAGTCGAAATGTCGTTTCCAGATCCGTTTTAAACGTGGACAGATCCCGATTGTTGATTCCGATGATCCGAGCCCCGGCCTCCAACGCCCGTTTCTTTTCATTTTCGGTATGAACTTCCACCAACCCGGCCATCCCGAGTTCCAATGCAAGAGACTGAAAATCCTTCAGTTGGCTGTCGTCAAGAATCGCCGCGATCAATAGAACCGCGTCGGCATCGAAGGCCCTGGCTTCGTAAACCTGGTACTCATCGACAATGAAATCTTTTCTCAGTAAAGGGAGCTTGATGACGCTACGAATCCGACTCAGATGTTCCAGCGATCCCCTGAAAAATCGCTCCTCCGTAAGAATCGATACTGCGGCGGCACCCTCTTCTTCGTAGATATGGGCGATCTCCAACGGATCGAACGGGTTTCGCAGGACGCCCCGCGATGGAGAGGCCTGTTTAACCTCTGCAATGAGCCTCAGTTCGGTCCCGTTTGACAGCGCCTCGGCGAACCCGCGCGGGGATTCCCTATCCCTGACCTTCTTCTTGAGCTCCGACAACGGAGATCCCCGCTTTGCGGATCGAACTGCATCTCGTGTCGAGCCCAGAATTTCTTCCAGAAAGGTCCTCGCCCCGGGCGCGGTCCCACCGTCGCTTTGGGTTCGCGTTGTCATGTCCGGTTCGTCATCTTTCGAAGCTCGGTGAGTTTTTCCATGGCGGCTCCGCTATCGATTGCATCCGCCGCCACCTGGATTCCCTCCTGCAGGGTCCGCGCCTTTCCTGCCGCGACGATGGCCGGCGAGGCGTTGAGGAGAACCACGTCCCGCCGGGGTCCCTTCTGCCCGCTGAGGACCTCCAGAAGTATCCGCGCATTTTGATCCGGGGTCCCTCCGGCGATGTCCTTAATCCGGGCGGTCGGAATCTTGAAATCGCCCGGCTCGACATGGTAGCACTTCACCTTTCCTTCCTTCCCCTCGCAGATCTTCGACTTCGTGGTAATCGTAATCTCGTCAAGCCCGTCTTGTCCGGTGACACAGAAACAATGGAGAGAACCAAGATTCATCAAAACCTGAGCCATTAATTCCGATAAGTCCGGATCGTAGACACCCAACACCTGGACGGAGGCGCGAGCCGGGTTCGTGAGCGGGCCCAGGATATTAAAGATCGATCGGATCCCGATTTCCTGCCGCGGGACGGCCGCATATTTCATCGCACCGTGATAGAGCGGTGCAAAAAGAAATCCGATTCCGATCGTGTTGAGACACTCTTCAACGCGTTCCGGAGGAACGTCGATTTTCACGTCGAGCGCATTCAGGACATCGGCGCTACCGCAGCTGCTGGAGACGGAACGATTTCCATGTTTGGCCACCGTAATCCCGGCCCCGGCGACCGCAAACGCCGTGGCGGTCGAAATATTGAAGGTGTTCATCCGGTCGCCGCCCGTGCCGCAGGTATCCACGACCAACGGGTCGTTGACATGGATACGGGTCGCCTTCTCCCGCATGACACGCGCCGAACCGGTTATCTCATCAACCGACTCTCCTTTCATCCGGAGCGCCGTCACATAGGCCGCAACCTGCGAGGGCGTGGCATTTCCTTCCATAATCTCGCGCATGGCCGTCTCGGCCTCAACCTCGCTCAAGTTGATCTTGTCGACCGCCTTTGCAATCGCTTCCTTGATCATCGCACGCCGCCGGACGACTCCCCGTTTAGATGGGTAAAATGTATCATATTCATGCCTTAATTAGTATCCCCGAGGCCCGTTTTCCCCGGGGTCGTTCTCTAACCCTTGACGAGATATTCGGCTTTTGCATCTCGGAGTCGATGGATAAACAGCGCCGCGACCAGGGCGAGGACCACGCCGACATTGACCATGGCATCGAACAAATATTGATTGAACCGGATCTCCGGAACCTCCACCTGCAACGTAATTTCGGCGCCGATCGTCAACAGTCGCCGAACCGAAGCAATAATCCCGACATAGAGAAAAGGCTCCAGGCTGATGGTTCGGCTTTTCATGAAGTTGATGACCGTCCTGAAAAGCTCCAGCAGGATGACGACCAGCAGGAGCTCGTTCATCAGCGCCAAAACGGCCCTCGGAACGTTTTCCCTAAAACCGGTCAGAAATTCAAACCAGCCGTAGAAGAAAACAACCATTCCCAAAAAAAGAAAACTGACTCCGGCCGTAATATACCCGTACTTTTCCAGCCACTCCAACAATCGGACCTGCGGATCCCTTGGACTCTCCGGGTTCATGCGGCTGTCCCTCCTATAACTTCAAGAAATTTCTCAGAAGATCCATGCCGGCCTTCGTCAGAATGGACTCCGGATGAAATTGAACCCCTTCGATTGGAAAATTTACATGCCGAAGCCCCATGATCTCACCCTGGTCGGTTTCGGCGGAAACTTTCAAAACCCCCGGAAGCGTGTCCCGTTTTACAATAAGCGAGTGATAGCGCGTGGCCTCAAAGGGATCGGGGAGTGTCTTGAATATCGTTTTTCCGTCATGATGGATCATGGATGTTTTTCCGTGCATCAATCGTTCGGCCCTGACCACCTCGCCCCCGAACGCCTCCCCAATCGCCTGATGGCCCAGGCAGACCCCCAAGATCGGGATTTTCCCGGCGAATTGTTGAATCAGATCGATTGAAATTCCGGCTTCCTTGGGGGTACAGGGTCCGGGCGAGATGACGAGTCGATCCGGGCGAAGATCCGCAATTTCGTCGATCGTGATCCGATCGTTGCGATACACCCGCACGTCCTGCTCCAGCTCGCCGAAGTACTGAACAAGGTTATAGGTAAATGAATCGTAGTTGTCGATCATCAACAGCATCGTCGTCTATTGTCCATCCTTGTAGATCGTTCGTTGATCATCGAGGGGAGGATCCTGCCATGAATACCTATCGGCAGGCGGGGCCCGTTATTCGATTCCTTTTTCCGCCATTTCGATCGCGGCCAGCATCGCTCTCGCTTTGTTCACCGTTTCCTGATACTCGCGTCCGGGATCCGAGTCCGCCACGATACCGGCCCCGGCCTGGATATAGGCGCGTCCATTTTTCATGACGATCGTCCGGATATTGATGCAGGTATCCATGTTTCCGGAAAAACTGAAGTACCCCACGGCCCCCGCATAGGGTCCCCGGCCCGTCGGTTCCAGTTCCTCGATAATTTCCATGGATCGAATCTTAGGGGCGCCCGACACGGTCCCGGCTGGAAAGCAGGCCCGCATGACATCGAATATGTTCTTATCTTTGGGAAGCCTTCCCTCGATCTGGGAGACCAGATGCATGACGTGCGAATATCGCTCCACGGTCATCAGGTTCTCAACCCGGACCTGACCCGTTTCGGAGACCCGCCCCACATCATTTCTTCCCAGGTCCACGAGCATAATGTGTTCCGCCCGCTCTTTTTCATCGGATAGAAGTTCCTGTTCCATGGCCCGGTCCTTTTCTTCATCCGGACCCCGCGGCCGCGTTCCCGCGATCGGTCGCAATTCAATCCTACCCTCTTCACACCGTACCAGGACTTCCGGCGACGCACCGATCAGTTCGAGACCGTCGAACTGGAGAAAGTACATATAGGGGGACGGGTTGATCAGACGCAGTGACCGGTAGATGTCAAACGGCCTGGAACGGGTTTCGGTTTCGAATCGTTGCGAGAGGACGACCTGGAAAATATCGCCCGATCGAATATATTCCTTGGCCTGACGGACCATTTTCTCGAACGCCGGGCGGGTCACGTTGGAGATAATCTTCTGCCCTGAAGCGAGAGGCTTCGGAATTGCCCTCTTGCGTTGCCGCCGAATGGGTTTCCTTAGCCGAAGGATAACCGACTCTATTTTCCGAACCGCATCCCGATAGGCCTTCCGTGCCCCCTCTCCTCCCCGCATTCCCTTTCCGTTCAAATAGGCATTGGATACGACCTTGATCGTTTGAGATACATTATCGAATATGAGAAGGGTATCCGTAATCATCAGATTAAGCAACGGCAACTCGAGTCGACTGTGACGATGGTCGGGAAGGCGCTCGATGCTGCGAATAAGATCGTAGCCGAGGTAACCCACCGCTCCCCCGAAGAATCGCGGCACTCCCTCTATTTCGACGGGACGGTAATCGGACATGATGGACTTGATCGTTTCCAGGGGATCCGTCTTGACCTTAATCCGCTCCGTCCTCCGGCCCCGGATCAACTCCAACTTCTCCAGGCTGCCCCTGATCACCAGGGAAGGCTTGCTTCCCAGGAAGGAATATCGGGCCCATTTTTCCCCGCCCTCCATGCTCTCAAGAAGGTAGGCGTATCGATTGTCCCGTATCTTAAGAAAGGCGGACACGGGCGTCTCCGTATCGGCCAGAATCTCCCGGTAGACCGGAATGAGATTGCCGTGCCTTGACCGGAGGACAAATTCGTCGAGGGAGGGGTGATATTGGGGTTCGCGCACTCTTGGGCCGACCATTTTGAAATTCCTCTGAAATTCAGTCGATTTTTACGAGATTATCACGCGGGATAAGTAAATGTCAATCGAATCATTGAAAGAGTCTTGAAATAACAGGAGGTTAGGAAGTCATCGTGCCCTTTTTTTCCAGAAGATATTCCACCAGTCGATCGATCCTTCCCATCAACTTGGCCGGATCCGTCTCGTTCCCCTTGTTGACATAGATTGCGGGGCTGAAAATCGAGAGCTGTTTTCGAAGTTCTTCATCGCATTTTCTTGCCGAAAAGAACAGGATGGGAACGGATTTGACGCGAACTTTCTGCTCAATCGTACGCATGACCCGGGCGGCCATGATGCCGTTCATGACCGGCATTTCCAAATCCAGAATCACGAGATCTACGGGTTGGTTATCGGTCAGCCTCTTGCTGAAAACTTTGATGAATTCCTGCCCGTTTTCAGTCGAGAGCACGGTCTGGGTCAATTTTCGATTGATCAGGGTTGCATTCAAAAGACCGCGCGTCAACTCGGCATCATCCGATATGATGATGCACCCCGTTTCTAAAGTACGGGGCGGAGCGGCGGATGCCTTGGACGGAGTCTTGACCGCTCCCTTTTTCTGCGGTTTTGTCTCCGCCGGAGGGGCCGGCCGGGCCTTCTGCCGTGCGGGGATGGACTCCGGTTGCGGCGATGCGTCTTCTGCTTGGGCGGCTTCCGATACCGGTTCGCTTCCCTGATCCGGTGCGGCCTCTTTCGTATCTTTGACTTTATCCAAGAGGAAACCGCAGTAGGCGCAGGTCAGTTCCACCTGGCCGTGGCGTGTGATTCTGTTTGTCGGGGATTCTTCACCGCAACAGACGCAATATCGTGTTTCGGAAGCCATCTTTATTCATCCATTTACGCGGGGTGTACGTTCTCAAAAGGCCTTGACCCGTCACGGGAAGCGTGTTATATAAAAACCACCCCTGTCATAATCAATCCCGTTGAGGAAATGATGCTCGAGTTTCTTCACAAACCCGGATTTCTCCCGGCCCACGGCACTCTGGGAGCGGACCTGAGCTTTCTCATGGCGTTGACATTTACGATCCTGTTCATGATCGGCTGGAGAATGGGCCGTAGGAGACAGGGTAATCAGCACCATGCACTGACGCTCTCCGCCATGATTAGTATGCTGGCCTATTTCACAATATACTACCTCGCCCGAGGGCTCGGGGCTCTGGCAACGCAAGGGAAGGAGGGTTTCGGCGGACCCTCGTGGCTTTACGACTATGTTTTTACGCCTTTGCTCACGCTCCATATTTTCGTGGTGAGCATCGGACTGGTTTTGGCGGTTTATATGATCGTGCTTGGTTTCCGCGCCGCCGTCAAGCAATCGGGCCGGCGGACCCTTCGATCCGGCACGCTTAAGATGAGCCGGTCCGCTTTTTACACCGTCACCCTCGCCGCGTTGGTGTTTCTCGGCGCAATCAGCGTGATTCGTTGCAGCGTCACCGCATGCTGGGTCGTCTATATCTCGGGCTTTTTACTCGTCCTGTTCGTTCTCATACTTGAAAAGGGGATCGAGCGACTTCTTCCCGACGGTGAGAGGCGACATCGGATGATCGGGACTTTCACCATGGTGCTGTTTTTGATCGCCCTTTTCACCAGCTCGGTCACCTACTTCATGCTTTACGTGATCTGGCCTCCCAAAATGGCCGGTTAGCCCCTCCCCTTTCTCCTTCGGTCCTCCGATTCAGACCCGATATTCCGCCGTCACCGGAATCGCTTCAGGGTCACCTTGACCCCGTGCTTGGCGAAGCATTTTTCGTAGGTTGCAAACTGAGATTTGAAGCTGTTGACGCTCGAAACGTAGCCGTAGTTCAGGATTTCCAGGCGAGCTGCGAGGTTTATCACATTGTAAATGAACATCAGGGCATCGGAAGGATCGGGTTGAAGCAGAAGAAAATCCTTGTTCGGATATTCGGCCTGATATCGTTTTAACCCGAGATAGATTCGTGTGGCCGTGCTGATCCGATTCCCCTGGTCAAAAATGTAGGACATTCCCTTGTCCTTGATCCCACCGCAATATCCGTACAAGGTGGGCAGGCAGACCTTGCTGCGATCGTTTACGATATGAACAATCGGATTGATGACGAAAAGAAGCGAAGCCCCGTGATTGATGGCGATGTCCATATAGGCCACTCGGCCCACTCCCCCGTCAATGTAGTCCCGTCCGCCGATATGAACCGGTTGAAAGACGATCGGTACGGCGGATGAGGCCGTTACGGCCTTGGAAATGGGGACATCGGAAAACTCTCCTTCCCCGAATACGTCATAGCGCGCCCGGTCCACATCGATGGCTGGAATATATAATTCCTTCGACAGTTTTCGGAAGTCATTGGTGAACCCGGGTTGGGACAAAAAGTTTTTCAGGTACTCGTCAAAATTTCGGAGGGTAAAGATACCGGACGGCAGATACTCCTCAAAAAGGTGGGCGGAATCGATCACAGAAAACCATTTTCGATTTCGCCAGAGGTACCGCATCATCGGCCCCAGGGCCCGAACCAGTTTCTTGAACAGCTTCCAGGTTTCCTGATACCCGAAACTGTAGATATTATGGCTTTTGAAGTTGAACGGGCTATCCTGGTTCTCTCGAATCGCTTCGAATACATCGATGGGTTTGACCCGGTTGGCAATCAGGGCCGCGACGGCCGCTCCCGCGCTCGTGCCGACAAATATATCAAAATCGTTCACCGAAAATCCGTCATCGAAAAATTCATCCAGGGCGGAGAGGCAGCCGATTTCGTACATCCACCCGGGAAAACCTCCGCCGGCCAACAGGAGCGCCATCTTTCCCCGGCGGGTTGAGGAACCGGAGGGATGTTGAGTGGGGAATTCGCTGATGGGGATCCCGTCCATGTCCATTTCCCGATTCATAAATTACGAAATGTCGCCGGACGTTTTTCCAGAAAGGCTTTTAGCCCTTCCTTCATATCTTCCGTCTCGCACAGTTCGCCGAACAGATTCGTTTCCAAACGCAATCCCTCGGCTAAGCGGCGCGAGGATTCGTCCATCACCGCCTTCAGAGCCGCCCGGACGGCCATTTGCCCCATCCCGGCAATCCTTTTCGCCATCCTTCGGGCCCGTGGTAACACCTCGGAATTCGGTACGACCTGGTTTACCAGGCCGATTTCCAGGGCTTCCATGGCCCGGATGCGTTCGCCCGTCAGAATGAGTTCCAAGGCCTTTGCGACCCCCACCAGACGCGGGAGACGCTGCGTTCCCCCGAAACCGGGGATGATCCCCAGGGTTACTTCGGGAAGACCCAAACGTACCCGGTCGTCCGCGATTCGGAGGTGGCAGGCCATGGCAAGCTCGAGCCCGCCCCCCAGGCAGAACAGGCCGTTGATCGCGGCAATGACGACCTTATCCATGGATTCGATACGAGATAAAACCGCCTGCCCGCGGGTTGCGAGCTCTTTCCCCGAACGGCAGGAGTCGATATTGGAAATCTCTCGAATATCGGCGCCGGCGGCAAACATCTTCCCGGCACCCGTAATGATGATCGCGCCGATTCCCTGGGTTCCGTTGAGATCCGACAGCGTCTGTTCCAGTTCTTCCAACACCGCCCGACTTAAGGCGTTGGCGGGGGGATGATCCAAAACAACCGTCCCGACTCCGTCCTCGACGCTTGTACGGATAAATTGTTGTGTCACCTTCATTCCCTAATACGTGAAGAATCCTCGCCGCGACTTCAAACCGACATGACCGGCGCCCACCATGCGCTTGAGGATCGGGGCGGGCCAGAAACGCGGCCCGATCTCCGATGCGTAACGTTGCAGCTCGGCCAGGACGACGTCCAGCCCGACCTGGTCCGCATAATGAAGGGGGCCTCCCTTCTCCTGCGGGAAACCGGTTCCCAGCACCATCGCGAGATCCAGATCGGCCGCAGTGGCCACGCCTTCCTGGATGCAGGTCGCGGCTTCGTTGATCATCAGAAGGAGCAACCGTTCCGGCGCAAAGGGTGTCGTGCTCCTCGCGGCGGTCTCGCGGACCCGCTGAATAATCTTTGGGAGTTCCTCATCCTTTTGACCGTCGTAACGGTAAATACCCGCACCGCTCTTCTTCCCGAAGCGCTTGTTCGAGATCAATTCTGCAAGCACGCGAGGGACGGGCATCCGGGGTCCGTAGGCGTCATAGAGGATCCCGGAAACCTTTTCGGCGATATCTATCCCGATCATGTCCAGAAGGACGAAAGGTCCCATCGGCATCCCGAAGGCCTTCATCGCCTCGTCGATTTCGCGTGTCGGGGCGGCACCCTCCTGATAGGCAAGCATCGCTTCGTTTAAATAAGGCATCA
>Ga0055439_10000134_pt1 | contig 12470 bp, 14 predicted proteins | sample Browns_TuleB_D2_FD_57732 | JGI IMG/M metagenome (GOLD analysis project Ga0055439, IMG submission 57732) | Wetland microbial communities from San Francisco Bay, California, USA, that impact long-term carbon sequestration - Browns_TuleB_D2 | ecosystem: Environmental > Aquatic > Marine > Wetlands ...
CAGCGGACCCAGCTGGCACGACATCCCAATCGTCCCAACTCGCTCGATTACATCGCCTTGATGATCCACGACTTCGTCGAACTCCACGGCGACCGCCGGTACGGGGACGACCACGCCGTCGTCGGCGGGGTGGGGATTTTTCGGAATCGCCCCGTCGTGATTATCGGCCATCAAAAAGGAAGGAGCGTGAAGGAGCGCGTCGATCGGAATTTCGGCATGCCCCATCCGGAGGGATACCGTAAGGCTCTGAGGCTGATGAAGCTCGCCCAGAAATTCATGAGGCCGGTGATCACCTTCATCGATACGCCGGGCGCGTATCCCGGCATCGGTGCCGAGGAACGGGGCCAATCGGAGGCGATCGCCCGAAACCTGATCGAAATGTCCCAGCTCATGGTCCCGATCATCGCCGTCGTCATCGGGGAAGGTGGAAGCGGCGGCGCCTTAGCGCTGGGCGTGGGGGACCGGATCCTGATGCTGGAGCACGCCATCTACTCCGTCATTTCCCCCGAAGGCTGCGCCGCCATTCTTTGGAACAACAGCGCCAAGGCACCCGACGCGGCCGAGGCGATGAAGATGACCGCCCGGGATCTTCTGGCGCTCGGCGTCATTGACGAACTTGTCCCGGAACCCGTCGGAGGCGCCCACAAGGACCCCCCGCAGACGGCCGAGACGCTCGAAAAGGCCATCGAAAACCAGCTCGTCAAACTCGACGGGTTGAAGACGGACGATTTACTTGAACAACGGTATCAGAAATTCAGGAAGATGGGTGTCTTCGGCGAGGAAAATCTTTCCTGATCCGTCCGTCATGGACGGCCGGTGGGTTAAATTCCACGCAAGCGCGCGGCCCTTGCTACTCTGTCGATGGCCAGCATGTAGGCCGCCACCCGAAGGGTCACCTTTTCCTCCCGGGAGACGGACTCGACCTCCTGATAACTCCGCGTCATAATGCTCTGAAGCTCGCGACCCACCCGATCCTCCTCCCAGGAAATCTGCTGCAGGTTCTGCACCCATTCAAAATACGAAACCGTTACCCCGCCAGCGTTGGCCAGAATATCCGGAATCACGGGAATGCTTTTCTGCTCCAGAATTTTGTCCGCGTTCATCGTCGTGGGACTGTTGGCGGCCTCGACGATCATTCGGGCCTTGATCCGGTCGGCATTGAATTTGTGGATGACACCCCCAAGCGCCGAAGGAATCAGGACATCGCAATCCGTTTCCAACAACGCCTCTTGCGTAACCGGATGCGAATTCGGAAATCCGTTCAGACTTCCTTTCTCGGACTTATAGGCGATGACATCGGCGATCGGCAATCCGTCGGGATTGAAGATTCCACCCTGACTGTCGCTAACGGCGATCACCCGCGCCCCGAGTTCCGTCATGAATCGGGCCGTATGACTGCCCACATTCCCGAAGCCCTGAATGACGATCCGCCCCCTTGCCAGGTCGACACCCATATTCCGAGCGGCTTCCTGTAGAATCACGGCGCAGCCGCGGCCGGTTGCCTCAACCCGTCCCTTCGCCCCCCCCAGCTCAACCGGTTTACCGGTTACGCAGGCGGGCGAGTGACCGTGACGGCGGCTGTACTCGTCCATGATCCAGGCCATGACCTGGGCATCGGTATTCACATCCGGAGCCGGAATGTCCAAATGCGGACCGATGACCGGATCCAGCGCGGAAACGAGCGCCCGGGTGACGCGCTCCCGCTCGCCGGGAGAAAACCGTTTGGGGTCGCACGCGACACCGCCCTTCGCTCCCCCGAACGGAATGTTGACGACGGCCGTCTTCCAGGTCATCAGGGCGGCGAGGGAACGGGATTCGGCGATGTCGAGATGAGGATGAAAGCGGAGTCCGCCCTTCATCGGCCCCCGGGCATGGTTGTGCTGTATCCGGTAGCCGATAAAGACTTTGAGCCGGCCCTCGTCGGTCCGGATCGGGATTTTGACCCGGACTTCGCGGAACGGGATGCAAAGAAGCTCACGAATTTCAGGATCCAGGCCCAACGCATCGGCGGCAAGGTCGAACTGAAACTGCGTGTTTTTTTCGAAATCAATCCGTTCGATCTCGGACATCAATAAAAGCCCTTTTGCTCCGGCGGCTTCGGTCGGTCCGCCGCGCTGCCGTCCTCCCAACCGTCGTCCAAAAGACCCTGGGCCGGGGCGCCCGTTTCCCGCTAGCCCTCTCGGGATCCTCTGAGGCGATCTTGTCGGGCGTTAACGGCCTCAAACAAGAAATGGTAGATCTCGGCATGCCTTTTGGTTTCCCAAAGATCATCGCCCCAGATATAGGCGCCGTGATTGCGCACGAGAATGCAGAACGACTCCGCGCCGGCGGGAACCTCCAAAACCCGACGGACCTGATCCGTCAGCTCCCGTTCCCGGGCCGTATTGGGAATGACGGGAACGGCATGCTTGGCCTGATTGGAAACCCCGCGTATCCCTTTCAGCATTTCGAGCTCATCGATGATCAAGAAGTCGCGGGGTCCGGCGAGGTCGGCGGCCAGAACGGCGGAAAGCGCGTGACTGTGCATCACGGAGCCGGCCCCTCGAAGGTTCATGACGGTGCAAAAGATGGGATTGCATTCGGATACGGCCAGCGATCGGTTCCGGGCCGGTCGAAGGACCGTCCCGTCTCTCCGCCTCACGACGAAAAGGTCGGATGGGGTGACCTCTTCTTTGTGTACCCCGGTGGGAGCCATGAGTACCGTTTCGGGACCCATCGCGGTGCAGATCCCGCCGCCCGTCCCGGTGACCCAGCCCTTTGTATAGAATAGACGGAGCCATCGGCACAATTGATCGGCCTGCTTCCGGCTGGACGGGGATTTCTTTTTCATGGAAGCCACGAAGAGGGCACTTCTGCCGTCGGGATTTTAAGTTCGGGAGCGGGGTTTAAAATCTTTTCGTGTTCCACCCGTTAATGGGCCACATCGGCCGCGGGTTCGGCAATCGATTCGGATTCGGGAAGGGACTCGGCCACTTCCCTGAAATCCTTTAAGGCCGGCAGCTCGGACAGGTCTTTTAATCCGAAATACTGGAGAAATTCTCTCGTCGTCCCGTACAGCATCGGACGGCCAAGCCCCTCTCTGCGGCCGACCATCTTGGCAATGCGGCGTTCCATCAATGTTTTCAGGACCCCGGCCGAGTCGACGCCCCGGATCGCCTCGATCTCGCCGCGAGTCACGGGTTGTTTGTACGCGATAATCGCAAGCGTCTCCAACCCGGAACGGGACAGACGGGTCGCGGTCTTGATCTTTTCAAGCGCCTTGATCCAAGGGGCGCAGTCGGATCGCGTAGCGATTTCATAACCGCCCGCCACCTCCACAATTTGAAGCCCGCGACCGGGGACATCATAAATCTGCCGGAGGCGTTCCAGGGACTCGCGGATCCGGTCCGGTTCGATCCCTTCCAAAACCTCCGCCAGCTTTTCCAACGATACCGGCTCCCCGGAGACGAAAAGAAGAGACTCTACGACAGCGGTAAGTTCATGTTCTTCCATACGCGTATCACCCCAAAGAGTTCGGTTTGTATGATATGCACCCGCTTCAATCGGATCAGCTCCAACAGGGCCAGAAAGGTGACGACCATGGCCAGCCGTGCCGTATCCCGTTCAAAAAGCGAATTGAATGTGAGACTCTCCTCACCTTCGAGGCGATCCAGGATCAGTCCCATGCGGTCCTGAACCGACAGTTCATCCACCACGATCTCCAGCCCTCGTTTCTCCGGGGCGCGCTGCATGATGCCCCGGAGCGCATCCAGAAGGTCAAACAGGCTCAGATCCACCAGGTTAACCTCGTCCGGCGGCTCCCCGCTCCCGACCGCAGGCGGACGATAGAACACTTCGCGCCATTCCTGCTCGCGTGTTTCCAATCCGTTCGCGGCATCCTTGAACCGTTGGTACTCCAGGAGCCGCATGACGAGATCGGCTCGCGGATCCGTTTCATCTTCCAATTCGTCCGTTTCGGATATCGGCAGCAGCATTTTTGACTTGATATGTATCAGGGTGGCGGCCATGACGAGAAATTCGCCCGCGATGGTCAGGTTCAATGACTTCATGAGGTCGAGGTACTCGAGGTACTGCCCCGTGATCAATGAGATTGGAATATCGTAGATATTGATCTCGGTTTTCTTGATCAGGTGAAGCAACAAGTCCAGCGGGCCTTCGAAGGCGGGAAGCTTAACGGCATAAGAGGTTTGTTGCTCGTCCATGCTCACCGGAATGATCCTAGTCCCAAGACAAAAGCCATGTCAAGGATTGATGTTCTTCATTCCGCCATGCGGCTGCCGGCGGCGTTCCCGGGATTCCAGCCGGGGCTTGGCTCCGAGACTCTCGTTGGCTTCCCGCTTCATTTTCTGGAGCTCAGCCATGATTTCAAGAAGTGTCTTTTCCGCGGTGGGGTCCGAGGGTCTGGCGTCGTAGGCCTTATTCAGCCAATAGATCGCATTATCGAGTTTCTGATTTATAACAACCTGGATTTGCTCTTTTGTCAGTGCCGTATCGACTCTTTGAACGTTCGGCCCCATCCTCCCCCCGGCATCTACAAGATATTGTAGCGGCTTATCAGGGAGCTACTATATCAGAACGCATTACATTGTCAAGCGGAAATTCAAGATATGGTGGGATACAGGGGTGTCCCGACAAGATGTTGAGGTTTGCGACCTTCGTCCAAACTCCGCACGGCCTCCCCTGGACTGTTTCCCCTTCAACCGGCCCGATTGGGGGCATCGGGACGGTATGTGATCACCCGGATCTTCTCCAGGGTCACCATTCCTTCGCGCATCAAACCGTCCAGCTCGGGGAGAAAGTCCTCGATCCGTTCCGCCGTGTCCACCATCTCGATCACGATGGGAAGGTCCTCCGAGAGTCGCAGGATCTTCGCCGTGTGGATCCGGCTGTGCGCGCCGAAGCCGAGCGTCCCGTGAAGAACCGTCGCGCCCGCCATACCGCGACGCCGCGCGGCCTCCACGATGAGCTCATAGACCGGCCGGCCGTCGTGTTTGTCGCTTTCCCCGATGAAAATCCGGAGCAGTTCCGCTTCCGAAGGCAGCTTCATTTTCTCACCCTTCACAGTAGTCGACCGGCCACCAATCCCAGGAACAGGCAGGCGAGACCGATGGTGTTCTGGGCCAGGATGTTTCCCAGCGCGAGCGCCCATTCGGCGCCGCGCGCCAACTGGACCGTTTCAAAAGCAAAACTCGAAAAGGTGGTGAAGGCTCCCATAAACCCGATCAGTATTACCGTCCGCATTTCCCCGCTGATTGATAGGCGATCCTCGGCCAGTGACCATACCAGTCCGAAAAGAAAACAGCCTGTGATGTTCACCGCCAGAGTGCCGCACGGAAACGAGGTTCCGCAGGCTCTCTGGACCGCTCCGGAAAGACCGTACCGCATGTACGTCCCTAAGAGCCCGGCCAATCCGATCCAGACGAGTTTTTCCAAAAATATCTCCCTTCGCCGTCCCCGCCGATGTCAAGCATCCAACGGCCCCTTCCACCATTACGTCAACCGAAAATCAAGCCGCGGCGGGATGGGACCCGCGGCCCGCCGGCGCTGTATAGCATCAGCCGGTTATCGATGCTGACGCCCGATCCGGGCGGCGTGCTTGTCATCGGTCTGCCCGAAAGTGCGGCTCACCTCGCCCCTTCTTTTGTCATCCATGAGGCCGCCCACAAACTGCCCAGCATCATGACGATCATATCGAGATAAACGTAGAACATCACGGATCCCATCGGCGGGTTGGTGGTGGACAGGACGCCGAACGGCCGCGGCGCCCAGGCCCAGCACCCGAAGGCGGTGCCGACGAACTCCACAAAAAGCACGAAAAGCGGCATGAACATGTAGATCACCCGCTGCCGCATCGCCAGGACGCCGGCGAAAAAGAGGATCCCCAACAAAACGGTGAAGCTGTCCCCGAAAGCCCAAAAGACACCGAGGAACAGCACGCCATAAAAAATCAGGAATTGCCTTATGATGGCGGATGCGTGATCATGGAGGCGCGTCCGCCAGAGAAGCTGAAAACCGGAGCCGATTACGATCGCATGGCCGAACGGAACATAGATCGGCACATATCCGAACTTGTAGGTGTACAGCTCGATCCCCATGCTCAGAATCACTTCGCCGACCGCCGAGACCGGGATCGTCAGGAGCATGATCTTTTTCAGTCGTTCGTCCGGCATCGTGCGATACATCGCGTAGCAATAGAGCGGGACGAGAATGTTGTCGAGGATCTGGCCGTTCAGCCCCTGGGCCAGAACCCATTTCGAGTCCAGGAACAACATCGCCGCCGTAACCGGGACAAAGGCGTAAAAAGACCAATGGAAAGGCTTTGCGTTGATCATTTCTTCCTAAGTCTCGGTTTTGAGATCACCCGGAGTTTTTCATAAATTTCGGCCTCGAACGGCATACCCTGGCCCCTCAACGCTTTTTTCGTTTCTTCAAAATCCCGATCATTTCCATAGGCCATGAGGAGATGTCCGCAGCCGTCGCAGATCGCGACATCGCGATGTTTCTTGAGGTACCGCTTCACGGACCGGAGACAGCAGGGGTTCATCGGCGTGTAAGGTCCGTAGAGATACCGTTTGCGAAATGTCCCTGCAACCGGAATGTCACCGTGGTTTTGATTTTTTAGACGGCTCCGCCGATCTTTCCCACAATCGGTTCTTGATCACGTAACCCCCGACGAAGACGATCAAAAGCACGCTCACGACATGCGGAGCGCGCAAAGGGCCGATATAGAGGTCGTCGGCACGGTAAAAGCTGACGATGAACCGGATCACGGAATAAAGCAGAAGATAGAGGCAAAAAATGAATCCGTCTCCCCAGGGTCGCTTCCGGATGGACCACAGGAACGCAAAGGCCAGGACGTTCAGACCCAGCTCGTACAGCATCACCGGGTGGAGAGGAACCGGACCGAACTGACGCCCGGCGATGCTGTTGGGCGGGAAGACCATACCCCAGGGCATCGTGGTGGGTGTGCCATGCGCGTCCCCGTTCATGAAATTTCCGATTCGCCCGAACGCCTGCCCCAGGATGATGCTCGGGGCGCCGGCATCGGCCAGTGGCCAGAAGGAAACCCGGTGCCGGCGGACGAACCAGATCCCGATCAGGACGCCGCCGATCAGCCCGCCGTGGATGGCCAGCCCCCCGTGCCAAATCGCGGGAATCTCGGACGGATTGCGTCCGTAATAGGACCAGTTGAAGGCCACGTAATAAATGCGGGCTCCCAGGATGCCGCCCAGAAGGCAGTACATAATCAGGTTCCAGCTGTCGTCGGAGGTAAGGGGGATATTTTTGCGCCGAACCTCCTTTCCAAGAAGCCAGCCGCCCACCATCGCGGCGATGAAATACATCAGGCCGTAATACCGAACGGTGATCGGACCGAACTGAAAAAGAATCGGATGCATAGGTTCTCGTTCTCCGCCCTCTACGGAATTTAGGAAGCGCCCCGATTACCGCGCCCTCCCTTGACTATTATAACGCCTAAATCTTCATCGCCTCTCGAACCGCTTCCATGGTCTGGGCCGCTGTCTTGGCGGCTTTCCGGGACCCTTCGGCCACGACTCCTTCGAGTTTTTTCGGATGCCCAACCCATTTCTCGCGCGCCTCCCAGACGGGCTCGAGCCTCCGGACCATGCGATCCGCCACCAGCTTTTTGCAGTCGATGCATCCGATGGCCGCCGTGCGACATTCGGTATTCACCCGGTCGACCACCCCGATTTCGGAAAAGATTTTGTGGTAGGAGAAAACGGGACAGACATCCGGATCGCCCGGGTCCGTCCTCCGGACTCTCGCGGGATCGGTCACCATCGTGCGGAGTTTCTCGCGGACGTCCTTTTCCGAATCGGAAAGATAGATCGCGTTATTGTAACTCTTGCTCATCTTCCTTCCATCCGTCCCCAATAACTTCGGCACCTCCGTGAGCAGAGGCTGGGGTTCGGGGAAGACCGGGGTATAGAGGTTGTTGAATCGCCGCGCCAATTCGCGGGTCAGTTCCAGGTGCGGCAGTTGGTCCACTCCGACGGGAACGACGTCGGCCTTGTAGATCAGAATGTCCGCCGATTGCAGGACCGGATAACCGAGAAATCCGTACGAAGTCAGATCCCGCTCCCGAAGCTCCTCGATTTTTTCCTTGTAGGTCGGATTCCGCTCCAGCCATGGAACCGGGGTAATCATTGACAGGAGAAGGTGCAGGACCGCGTGATCCGGCACACGGGATTGAATGAAGATCGTGCATCGATCCGGATTGATGCCGGAGGACAGCCAATCGATCAACATTTCATGGATATACTCGCGGATCTTGCCCGTATCGGCGTAATTGGTCGAGAGGGCGTGCCAATCGGCCACAAAGAAATAGGCGTCGTACTCCTGCTGAAACTTGATCCAATTGTCCAGGGCCCCCAACAGATTTCCCAGGTGCATCCGACCGCTGGGTTGCATGCCGCTGAGCATACGTTTTTTCCGTTGCCTCACAATCGTTTCCTCCTTATTCCCTATTTCAGAAGAACGGGTTGATGCCCAATATCCACATCATCAGGTTGACGATGAGGGGCGAAATAAGCTGCGTCCAGAATCCGAACGGGTCGAGAAGGACCAGCGCGATGATGATGAAAAAACCGAATGGCTCGATGCTGCTCCACGCCTCCGACTGCCGCGGAGGCAAAAGCCCGACCATCACGCGGCCGCCATCCAGCGGCGGGATCGGAATCATATTGAAAACCGCCAGGATGACATTCCACTTGACCGCTGCCAAAAGCATCAGAAGAAGCGGTACGACAAAGACCGCCGAAGGGTCGGTCCATGACGAATTTCCGATCCCATGCCGTAGATGAAGAAGGAGACCGGGATTCGTCGCCAGCAACAATCGAAACAGAAACCCGCATGCCACCGCGAGGATCAGGTTCGTGGCTGGACCCGCGCCCGCCACCCAGACCATGTCCTCCTTGGGGCGCCGGAGATTCATGAAGTTCACCGGAACGGGTTTCGCGTAACCGAATACAAAGTTGCCCTTCGTCGCAATAAGCAGGAAGATGGGAATCACGATGGTACCGATCAGATCGATGTGGGGCAGCGGATTAAGCGTCAACCGTCCCATCATTCGGGCCGTCGGGTCTCCCCGCCTGTTCGCGACCCATCCGTGCGCCACTTCGTGAAGAATCACCGCAAGAAGAATCGGGATGGCCGAAATCGAAACCTGTTGAACGATGTCATGGATGTCCATTTACTTTTCCGATCCGCCTTCAGAGCAACGGGCGGGCCGGAACCCCCCCACCGTGGCCCGAGGTTCCCTACTTGACTTGAATGAATTTTCCATCCTTCACCTGGATGACATACAGTCGCTTGACCAGATCGCCGTCCGGTGTAAAGCTGATGGGGCCGGTCGCCCCTGAAAAATTCTGAATCCGACTCACGGATTCCCGGATCGTTTCACCGCTCGACGCGCCCAACTGAATCGATCTCAAAACAAGGGAAGCCGTATCGTAGGCCTGGGCCGCCAGAAGGCTCGGCTCCTCGCCGAACCGGTTGCGATAGCGACCGACAAAGGACTTGACCGCCGGGTCCGAACTGGCGGGATAAAAACCGTCCACGAAAATGCCGCCGTCGACGTATTTTCCGCCGATCCGGAACAGGTCCGGCGAATCCCAGCCGTTCGTCCCGAGCAGTGTAACGCCCTGAACGTTGTAAAACGCCAGCTGCGGCGCGATCAACCCCACCTGATCGTAATCTCCGGGGATGAAGATTCCGTCAAATCCAGGTTTGTACTCCCGTATTTCCCCTTTTTGTTCGGGCGGGGGACCCAGGACCCCGTACTTCGCGAGGTCGGCTTCCTTCAGGTATTTGATCTGCGGACCGAAATCGGTCGCATCCGGGTCGTAGGACGCCCGCGCGATGATCTCGCCCCCGAATTTCGCGACTTCCTCCGTAAACGCGCTCATCATTTCCCCGCCGTAGGCATCGTTTGAAAACAGGATGCAAAAACGCTTTTCATTTAACGTGTTCACGGCATAATCGACGATTTCCCTTGCCTGCTGCCGGTTGGTGATGGAGTTGCGTATAACGTACTTCCACGACTTGCTCCATTGTTCCGACGCCGAAGGAGTCAGGAGCGGTACCCGATAGCTTTCCGACCGGGGAGCGGCAGCGACGACCTGACGGCTGAGAAGAGGACCGATGATCGCGATCACGCGATACTCCCGGAGCAACTCCTCCAGTCCTCCCTGCAGCGCGGAGGCGTTTTCCTCCGTGTCCTCAACGACAAGGCCCACCGATTTTTCCGGGGCGACGCCCGTTCCGGAATCCATCGCCAGCCGGATGCCGTTGAGCACCTGCTGTCCGAACGGTTTTAGCCGGCCCGACATCGGGAGCAGCGCTCCGATCAAATACCGATGACTCATTTCAATTTGGCGAATGGAGAGAATCTTGGATCGCACGGCGGGAACGGCCCGGTGTTTCGGATAAATGGAAAGGAAACGCCGTAATTCGCGGTCGGCCTCAAAATATTCCCGGGCCGACTCATGAAGGTCCGCCAGCCTGAGCAGGGCGGCGTCTCCCGGAAAGCCTTTCGGAAACCGCCGAACCAGCTCTTCGAGCTCTCCCTTTGAGCTCTGGTCCAGCAATTGCTGGATCCGGTCCTCGATCGCCCGATTCGCTTCGTCCCGGCCCCCCGCCTGTTTCTGGAGCTCAATTACGGCCTGGACCCGGTCCTTCTTCAGCAGGTATACGTCCACGATCCGGTCAGTCAGCGCATCCCGCGAAGCGGGATCCCGCGTCAGATTTCGTTCAAGCTCGAGGGCCGATATCGCGCTGTCGTACTGGCCAAGACTGATATAAGATTCGCCCAATTGATGGCGGGCCGGACCGGACAGAGACGAGTCGGGAAATTCGTTCAACACGTTTTGATACAGGGAAACCGCATCGGCATAATTTTGCTGTTGCTGATCGATTTGAGCCAGGCCAAAATACACCTGATCCCTGAACGGAGACTTTGGGTACGATGTCAGGAACAGATGGTAGGTCAGGTCGGCTTGTTCGAGATCCCCCGCCGCGGCCGCCGCATTCGCCCTGGCCAGCAGGTCTTGTTCTTCGGACTTCGGGGCCGGCGCCGGAGTCGGGGCCGGAGGACCCTGGGCGCCGGCCGGCATCGGGCTCAGGATTGCGGACAGCAGGAGAGCCGCCGAGAAGATCCACGGTCCCATCCCGGCGCTTCGCGAAATGAAGGGCATCTTCTTCACAAACTGTCACTATAAGATATGCGCGGGACCTTGTCAACAGAACCCGTGGAAATCCGGTTGTAATTCATGGCGAAATTATCTATAGTGCCGAATGAATTAACCCGGCCGTATGCTCGCGGCCCGAGTCGACGCCATGCAGGAATGGATACGACAATTTCTTCAGTATCTTGCCGTTGAAAAAGGGCTCTCCCCGAACACGATCTCGGCATACGGGGCTGACCTAATGCGGTTCGATGAGTTTCTGATCCGACGTCATCGTAACCGGCCGGAGGATGTCGTGCGGCAGGATCTTTTGGAATTTTTGGCGACCCGGAAAAAAGAAGGCATCGGTTCCCGGTCTCTCGCACGTCAGATCGTCACCCTGCGAAATTTCTACCGATTTCTGAACCGGGAAAAGATATTAAACGCGGATCCGGTGGAAAACCTGGAATCGCCCCGGGACTGGAAGCGCCTTCCCAAGACTCTCGCGCTCGAAGAAATCGAACGGCTGCTCAACCTCGGGAAGGGGGGAACTCCCCTTGGGGTGCGGGACGATGCCATGATCGAACTAATGTATGCCACGGGACTTCGGGTTTCGGAGGTCACCGCGCTCCCGCTGCAGGCGGTCAACATCGAAATCGGCTATGTTCTGGCCACCGGAAAAGGTCGAAAGCAACGGATCATCCCGGTCGGAGAAACGGCCCTTCATAAAATCAAAACCTACCTGGAAACCGCACGCGGCCGACTGGCCAAGGAACGGGCTTCGGACCGGCTATTCATTAACCGTTCGGGACGCGGCCTTACGCGGCAGGGTTGCTGGAAGTTGTTGAAAAAATACGTCCGCAGAGCCGGAATCAAACGGACCGTCTCTCCCCACATGCTTAGGCATTCGTTTGCGACTCACCTTTTGGAGCGGGGGGCGGATCTGCGTTCCGTCCAGGCGATGCTGGGCCACGTCGATCTTTCAACAACTCAGATCTACACGCAGGTAACGCGCCAACGGTTGAAACATATTCATCAGCAATACCATCCCCGGGGGTGAACGACCCGGGTCTTTCCTCCACCCGAATGATCGGCGAATGCTCCCATCGCCTCCCGTAAGGAAAAAACGAGAAGGTCCGGCCTACTGGACCGTGACCTTTTTCATCACATCCCCGCGACGAATCTTCTGAATCACTTCGAGGGAGGCCTTGTCCGTCACCTGGCCGAACACGGTATACTTTCCGTCCAGAAACGGCTGGGAACCCAGGCAGATGTAAAATTGGCTGT
>Ga0055439_10000136_pt1 | contig 12400 bp, 13 predicted proteins | sample Browns_TuleB_D2_FD_57732 | JGI IMG/M metagenome (GOLD analysis project Ga0055439, IMG submission 57732) | Wetland microbial communities from San Francisco Bay, California, USA, that impact long-term carbon sequestration - Browns_TuleB_D2 | ecosystem: Environmental > Aquatic > Marine > Wetlands ...
GCCGGTCAAAGTCGCGGGAAATGAAAAACTCGGGGTTGTAGTTGTTTTCCTGGAACGGCATCGAAGCCTTTCCGATATCCCAGAACGATTTTTGCGTGTAGGCGAAGTAGAAACGGTAGTCGGACCATTCGAGAACCTGAAATTTTGCGCTGATCTGGAACTTCACCTGCGCGTTATCATCGGGCGGCAGGCCGTTCAAAATGAAATAGTTCAGCTTGTGCGGGGTGAAATACAGCCCGGGGCGCGCGGACGGCGTTTCAGAATATGCCGGCAAGGCAAAAGCCGACGCGGACAGAAACACCGTTACGAAGAAGAGCCGACGGAAATTTCGGACGGCGTCGAAGGCCCCGGGAAAGATCGAAGGCCGGGAAGGTGTTTTAATTTGTATCGCAGCCATTACGGAGAACTTCATCAATAGGTTGCGGGGACCGATTTCCCTTCCTCCCGTACCAGTTCGTTTTGCAACGCCAACCCGAACGCGGCACCAAAGAGAAACACCATTGAGGCGTAATAAGCCCATAAGAATAGGAAGAGCAGACCGCTCAAGGTGCCGTAAAGGAGTGTGACGGAGTGGGCCATCGAGACATACAGGGCAAAAGCCCATTTCGAGATTTCCAACAGCACCGCACCGGTAAGCGCGGCCGCCCACAGAATACGGGGTCGGGAACTCCGGCTGGGACAGAAACGGTAGAGAGCAAAAAATAGAACGGTCGTGAAGCCGAATCCGAGTATCCTTCCGTTTAGGATCCATCCGGATTGGACCAGGGGTGCGATAAATGGGATTTGGTCCGCCAGGCCCCGGGCCACCGCCAGGAGCGATATCAACCCGATGGCGAGACCGAATAGAGCCGAAATCGTCAGCGTCATCAGAAAATCAACCCCCACTCCCTTGAAAAAGGGACGGGGTTGTTTTATTCCAAGGAGGGTATTTAATGCGTTCCGGGCCGAGCCGAACATCGTCGTGCTGAAAATGAAAAACAGGACGCATCCGATCAGCCCGAATTGATTCCTCCCTTCCACGATCATCATAATGTTGTCGGAGATGATCTGGTCCGAGCCCGGGATCAACGGGACCAGGATATGGACGGCGCCCTGGATGCCCTGATCCGATCCGGCGAAGAGAAAACCCATGATTGAGATGACCAGAAAAAGGAGGGGGACGCAATAGAGCAGGACATTAAAGGCCAGCCCGGAGGCCAGAATAGGACCTTGACCGGACAGGAACTGAAAGAAGGTGGATTTTAGAATTCGCCACGGGAGAAGCAGGCCGGTCGATTTATTCATCGAAAGCCCATCGGGTTGTAGGCCCGGTTCTATCGTTGGCACGCGAAATCAAGTCAGCCCACCCGGTTCCGTCGGAAGCAATCGACGCTGTGATCGTTGACCATGCCCACGGCCTGCATGTGGGCGTAGACGACGGTGGGGCCGAGAAATTTGAACCCGCGCTTCTTCAAATCCTTTGCCCAGGCGGCCGCCTCGTCGGAATAGGGCGGGTAGTCCTTCAGCGTCCGGAAGCGGTGCCGGACGGGTTCGTGATTCACCCACGACCACATATAACGGGCGAAGGTTCCGAATTCGCGCCGGACCTCCAAAAACCGTTGCGCGTTGACGATCGCCGCCTCGATCTTTTGACGGTTGCGGATGATACCCGCATTTTTAAGCAGCCGCGCGACGTCACGCCGCCCGAAGCGGGCCACCTTCCGATAGTCGAAGCCCGCGAATGCCTGGCGGAAGTTTTCGCGTTTATAGAGGACCGTGCGCCACGACAGTCCGGCCTGGAAAGTCTCCAGCACCAGGAATTCGTAAATCGTGCGGTCGTCATGAACCGGCACGCCCCATTCTTCGTCGTGGTAGGCGAGATACAGCGGATCACCCGCCGTGGGCCAGGGACAACGAATCAGGGATGCGTGTCTGGAAGTACGCGGCATATCGGAGGATCAATCTTTCCGTAGGTGAGTTGCGAGGCCGTCCTTGGAACGTCGATCGGCGCGGATTGTATCCGAAAAATCGAACCGGGTCAATCGACGGCGGGCGGAGACTCTCTCAATTTATGGATGTACAACGGCGGGCGGTCTGATATAATCGCGGCCATGGACCTCAAGGATCGTGTCGTCATCGTTACCGGCGCATCCTCCGGGATCGGACTTGCGACCGCGAAACTCCTAAGCCAGCAGGGCGCCAAGGTCGCCCTGGTCTCCCGGTCCGAAGATCGGCTTGAGAAAATCTCGCAAATTCTCCCCCGCTCGGTTCCCGTTCCCACCGATCTGTCCATGCCGGACCAGATCGTCCGAATGATCCGGACGGTCGAAGGATGTTTCGGCCGCATTGACGGGCTGATCAATAATGCGGGCCGGGGGTACGACGCGCCCGTTGAAAAGACGGATCCCGAGACCCTGCAGAAGATTTTTGATCTGGATTTTCTCGCCCCGTTGATCGCCATGCAACACGTGATCCCGGTGATGAGGGGACAGGGAAAAGGAGTGATCGTCAACATCAGCTCCGGAACCGCCTTGATGCACCTTCCCAATATGGGGGGCTATGCCGCGATCAAGCGCGCGCTGGCCCATTTGAGCCTGACGGCGCGGGAAGAGCTCAAAGGCGAAAACATCTCGGTCTGCGTCGTCTATCCCTATATGACGATCACCGATTTCGAACAGAACACGCTCAAGGATTTCGTCAAGGAAGACGCTCGGAGTGAGAAGGGCGGATATGAACCCCCGCCTCCCGATACGGCCGAATACGTTGCGGAAAGAATCGTGCAATGCGTGTTGTCCGAGAAGGCCGAGGTCTACGCGCATGACTGGATGAAAAAAACCGGGTAGGAACGGGACGGGTCCCGCGATCCGTTAATCCGATTCGTCCGCTGCGCCGCCGGATCGGGCGAGGTCGTCCATGCTGATCTTGGTCGGGTCGAATTTGGCGGCCGTCTTGGTCATCCGGTCCACCACTTCATCGAATCCGAGCGGGGGGGCATCTTTGGAACGGAACCGTGTCGGATTAATCCGCGCGACGACGAAGCTCTTCAGGTAGGGGCTGGCCAATCCGCGGCTTTTCAGGGCCTCCACCTGATGGGTGACGGCGTCATCCAGCGCGAGCAGCCGCGCCGCCCGGTCCTTGCGGACTTCCATCGCGGCGCGGATCGGCTGTTTCAGGAATCCGTCCACCCGTCGCAGAATCGGATTGTACGCGCCGCCGGAAAACCGCGGCCGGTCTTCGTAACAAAAGCCCAGCGTGATGAACCCCGGTTCTTCGAACTCGAGCGCGTAGGTTTCTTCGTCCACGTCATCGAACCGGGCGAGTTCCGCGTACATCCGGGCGACCTCCAGGGCCTTCTCCCGGAGGTTGTGCGCCTTCTCGGTATTGAGGGCCAGGATCTGATAGGCGGCCTTGGCCTCCGGCACGACAATCGCGACGATGCTCTTGGCGCCGAGGGTTCGCATGGCCGCAAGGCGGTGGTTGCCGTTGGGCGTCCAGAATTTCACCGTCCCGCCCGTGTCGTTTCGGACGGCGATGACCGGATCGAGAAACCGGCCGATCTTGCCGATCACGTTTTCAAGCTTGCGGACGTGCATTTCGGAGATGTTGCGCTGGTAGGGCGTGGGTTCGATCCGGTCGATCGGCAGCGAGGCAAGGACCACCCAGTGCCCGCCGTACGGCTCGCGGTAGCTCGCGAGGGCCCGTCCCCCCTCGGCCTCGATCGCGCCGTGCAGCTCGCCCACCTCGCCGGGCGGCGACGCGGACTGAAGCTCGGCGGCGGAGAGTCCCGTCGAGGCGCCCGCGGGTTTCTTTCGCCGTTTCTTAGTACCGGGAGCGGCGGTCTTCTTTGGTTTGTTCCCAACCATGCTCATTCCGCCTTTCGAGTCCGCCGACGGCCAAGTTCGAATCGTGGTGACACATCCGGATCATAACAACTCCTTCGAGATAAATCAATTCGGGGACGGTTGCCGTCCGAAAAAAGGCTTGCGGTTTGACCGGGTTTCTCGTATCATTTTCTCCATGACGGTATGCCATTTCTGCGGCGCGCCGGTGGCGATCGAGGGGAAGATCCGTCGGACGGAGGTCTGTCGGGGTTGTGGAAACGATCTCCACTGTTGCCGAAACTGCCGATTCTATGATCCGGCCGCCCACAACGATTGCCGTGAAACCCAGGCGGAGTGGGTGGCCCGGAAGGATAAAGCGAACTTTTGCGATTATTTTGTCTTCGGCGATCACCCGGCACCGCCCTCCGGATCCTCCCCGGAGGAGGTTCGGAAAAAGATGGATGACCTGTTCAAGAAAACCGGATAGATGTTCAAAGTCGATCTGCTCATATTCGATCTGGACGGGACGTTGGCCGATACGAAAGACGACCTGGCCACGTGCGTCAACCTTACGCTGGCGGAAATCGGGCTTCCCGAAAAACCGAAACAGGAGATCTACGGGTTTGTCGGGGGCGGAGTCCGTCGTCTGATACGCCAGGCGGTCGGCGAGGCCGAAGAAGACCGCTTCGCCCGGGCGATGCGGATTTTCCGAAAGCATTATCTGGCGCACCTTCTGGATTCGACGAAACTCTATCCCGGGATGGACGAGGTCCTCGAACATTTCAAAACCAAGAAAAAAGCCGTCGTAACGAACAAGGCGCAAATATATACGGACCCGCTGGCGGAGGGACTCCGGCTCAAGAACCGGTTCGACCTTATCCTCGGCGGCGACAACGGCTATCCGCTCAAACCGGAGCCGGAGATGCTGCTGACGGTTCTTGAAAAATTGTCGGCCGATCCGAAACGGACCGTGATGATCGGCGACGGCCTCCATGACATCCACGCCGCGCGCGCGGCCGGGATTGCGATTTGTGCGGTCGGATACGGGCTGGGAAATCCCGATGATCTTCGTAAGGCGCAGCCGGACTTTTTCTCGGAGACGGTCGACGAGCTGAAGGGGTTGTTTGTTTAGCCGCTGCCGCGGCGGCCGGCAGGTCCGGCGCATTCCCGTACATGAACTGAGGCATTGATGCCATTTCGTCCGTCCCTCCGGATCGTTTGTTTCCTGGCGCTTCTCCTCACGCTGCATGGCGTCCCCGCCGTTGCGGAGTCGCCCGACAATCCACTCGCCGTCCCATCGACCGAATCCGCCGACGGGGGGTTGTCCGGACGGGTGGTGGAGCACCGATTTCCAAACGGGCTCCAGTTGCTCGTGGTCGAGCGTCACGAGGTCCCGATCGTGTCCTGTACCCTCGTCTACAAGGTCGGCGGGGTTAACGAGCACCCCGGTATCACGGGCGTGGCGCATCTGTACGAGCATATGGCATTCAAAGGGACCCGGACACTTGGAACGAAGAATTTCCGGAAAGAGGCCGCGGTCCTGGAAAAGATGGACCGGGCCTGGTCCGACCTGTACGCGGAGGAAATAAAGGGATCGCAGGGGAACCAGGAAAAGCGGATCGCCCTCGAAAAACAATTTCAAGAACTGCAACGCCAGGGCGAATCGTTCGTCATTCCCAATGAGATCGGGGAGATCTACGAGCGCAACGGCGCGGTGGGACTCAATGCGTCGACGGGCAAGGACGTGACGCGATACGTCGTCAGTCTTCCGTCCAATCGCCTTGAGCTTTGGGCCACGATCGAGTCCGACCGGATGTCCCATGCCGTCCTGCGCGAATTTTACAAGGAAAAGCAGGTCGTGCTCGAGGAGCGTCGCCTGCGGTATGAAAACGCCCCCCGGGGGCGGCTTTACGAGGCCTTCCTGGCATCGGCCTTCGCGGCCCACCCTTACCGGCTGCCCGTGATCGGCTGGACCTCCGATGTGGAGGCGTTGACCCGGGCCGAGACGGAGGACTTTTTCCGGGTTCATTACGGCCCGGGCAATGCGGTCATCGCGATTGTGGGCGATGTGGATGCCAAGGCGACGATCCGTTTGGTCGACCGGTACTTCGGACGTATCCCGTCGCAGCCTACCCCCCCGTCGGTTGTGACGCTGGAACCGGAGCAGGACGGCGAACGCCGGGCGGAAGTTGAGTTCGACGCCGAGCCGGCGGTCATGATCGGGTACCACCGGCCGGGACTCCATCATCCCGACGATCCGGTGTTTGACGTGATCGATTCGCTGCTGTCTGGCGGCCGTTCGTCGCGTCTTTACAAGTCCCTGGTCAAGGAAAAGCAGCTGGCCGTTCATGTTTCGACCGATGCGGGGGTCCCGGGAGCGGTTTACCCCAGCCTCTTCACAATCCAGGCAACCCCGCGTGCGCCCCATTCGACGGTCGAGCTCGAGACGGGGATTTATGCCGAATTGGACCGTCTCAAGAACGAGCCGGTGGACCCGCACGAGCTTCAAAAGGTCTTGAACAATCTGGACGCCGACCTGATCCGCTCGCTCGATTCGAACAGCGGTTTGTCCTCCCGACTCAGCTATTTTCAGGCCGTGGCCGGATCATGGCGGTATCTTCTGGAAAACCGGGATCGGATCGCGCACGTGAAGGCCGAGGACGTGTCGCGGGTGGCGCGGCAGTATTTCGTCGAGAAGAATCGAACCGTGGCGACCCTGGTGAAGAAGGAAGAAGAAAAGAAATGAAGAGGCGATGTCCCGGAGCTTCAGGGCGGTCCCCGGGCACCCCTCCGGGGATGCCCGGATCACGGAGGGGCGGTAGGCCGCGCCGCTCCTACGGGACCGGGGCTTTTTACGCATTCGTCTTATGGGTTCTGTTGATCTCTCCGTCCCTCGCCGCCGACCCGCGGAAGATGATCTTTTCGCCGGTGGAGTTTCATCCGCCCCGGGCCGAGCGGGTCGCGCTGGATAACGGGATGCTGATCTACCTATTGGAAGACCACGAGCTTCCGCTGATTCAGATGCAAGCGATGATCCGGACGGGGAGCGTCTACGAGCCGGCGGACAAGGTCGGGCTGGCGGCGCTGACCGGAATTGTGATGCGAACCGGAGGGACGTCATCAATTTCGGGGGATGCGCTGGATGACGAATTGGAATTCATGGCGGCCGGCATGGGCAGCGGAATCGGTTTGGACAACGGATTTGCGTCACTTGATATACTGAAGAAAGATTTTGACCGGGGGCTGGCCCTGTTCGCGGACATGCTCATGCACCCGGCCTTTCCCCAGGAAAAGCTCGACCTGGCCAAGCGGCAGGCCCTCGAGTCCATCCGGCGGCGCAACGACAGCCCGGGCGGTATTGCCAGCCGGAGATTTGCCCAGCGGGTGTACGGGCCGGACCACCCTTTCGCCCGTGAAAGTTCCGTGGAATCGATCGGTCGAATCACGCGGGAAGATTTGGTTTCCTTTCATGCCGCCTATTACCATGCCAACGGGGTGATTCTCTCGGTTTCGGGCGATTTTGAAAAGAATAAAATGATCGAGAAAATCAGGATGGCGTTTGCCGATTGGCCATCGAAACCGATCGCTCTCCCTTCGCTTCCGCCGATTCGGGATCCGTTTCAGCCCTCCGTCAACCTGGTGGAAAAGGATATCTCCCAGACGCATCTTCGCATCGGTCATCTCGGCATCCGACAGGCGGATCCCGATTTCTTTGCCGTAACCCTGTTGGACGATATCCTCGGCAGCGGGGGATTTCGCAGTCGATTATTCAAGACCGTGCGGACGAATCGGGGGCTGGCCTATTCGGTGGGCTGCGCGTTCACGCCCGGAATACTCGAACCGGGCATGTTTGTGGCCTACGCGCAAACCAAGGCCGAATCGACGGATCAGGCCATTGCCGCGATCGAGGGCGAGATCGCCCGCATCCGAACCGAGCCCGTGTCGGTGGAGGAGCTCCGTCTGTCCAAGGATTCCTTTCTGAATTCGTTCGTTTTTTCCTTTTCCAACAGCGCCCAGATCGCCGCCCGTCAGGCCTCGCTCGAATACTATGGTTTTCCTCCGGACTATCTGGAGCGATTTCGGGACGGCGTCGTCGCCGTCACGGGGGAGGAAATCCAGCGGGTCGCCCAGAAGCATATCCACCCCGAAGGCATGATCATTCTGGCCGTCGGCCGGTCGGACCGTTTCGATCAACCGCTTTCGAAATTCGGTCCGGTCAACCTCATACCATTGGAGCCGGCCCAGGAACCTGCACGGGAACCGGTCGGGGCCGGTTCGGAACGATAGGGACGGACCCCGGGAATCTAGAGGTGCGAATCATGGGATCTAGAATGGTCGGCTTTGTTGTCGGGATCCTTCTCCTCCCCCTGGCCGCCGTCGTTGTCGCCGTCGGGATGAACCGGCCCATGTTCTCGGAGCCGCCGGGGTTTGCGAAACGGCTCTCAATCTATCTCTATTACAACGTGGCCGAGACGGCCGCCAATCCGTTGCTTCCGGAACTGAAGATCCGACGGTACCACGTATCGGAAGAGACGATGAAGAGTGCGGTTGAGCGCACGCTCCGGTCCCTTCCGCGCTGGAAGGTGGTGCGGCAGGAAGGCGACCTCGGCGCCTATCAGGCGGAGGTCACCAGCCGGATCTGGCGGTTCCGGGATGCGGTGGCCATTCTCGTGACCGCCTACGGGCCCGACGAGGTCGAGGTCTATGTGCACTCCGCATCACACGTGGGTCTCGGCGATCTCGGCGCCAACCGCACGCACATTCTTGCGTTCTACGAAGAGCTTGAACGACAGCTCAATCCGAACGGTCAGGCTTCAATAATTATGCTTGACGAGAACATTTTGATGGATATAATAGGGGTCGCTTCAAAGGTAGATCGGAACTTCACAGCGAAAGGAGAGGAGCATGGCGGACATTCTGGTCGTTGCGTCGAAGGTCAAAAAATTTGTAAAGGAAAAATCCGGTTTCAATACTTCGGCTGAAATTCTGGAAGTGTTGAGTCAAAAATTGGAAAAACTCTGTCTGGACGCGATCGAAAAAGCGAGGGCCGACGGGCGGAAGACCGTAAAGGGCCGCGATCTCGAACCGTAATCGTCCGGTCGCACGGCTCCGGCGGTCCGGGGAATGAACCCCGGGGCACGTGAAGGTTCAATCGGTATCGGGAGGAGGGCCCTCGGGCCTAATATCCGGAATCAATGATCGAAATGGGCGCCGCAATTCGGGCAGACGGGGTCGTCGGGATCGCAGGATTCGCCGCACGTTGAGCAGAAATATTCCTCTTCATCCGATTCGTCTTCCAGGTCGAATTCCCAACCGCATTCGGGACAGGCGCCCTCCTCCGGAGTAACCTCCGCCTCACAGCCCGGACAGACCAGCGTGGATTCCTCATCCTCCTCAAGCGCGCGGTCCGAACCCGGATGAAGGTCATCTTTGTTCGTCTCCCAGTCGAGCAGCGCGCGGGCCTTTTCAAGCTGAAATGCCGGGACCCGAACCACCATTCCCTGCGGGTCCGAGACCTGGCGTTCTCCGTCCAAGCGGTACTGAAACCGGAATGCCTCATCCTGTTCGACGCGACACAGGATGCCCTCCTTCTCCAGAAAAAGCGCCGCCTCTTTCGTCTCGCGGCGGTCGCCGCGGAGAACATCGATGTAAATCTCGACGGGTCTGTCCTCCGTTTTCTTTTTGGGGGGGATCTTCCGATTTCCCCGCTTGACGTCCGCCGTTTCGGGATGATCCGTTCGAAGTTTCATCGCGGAAGGGGGCAGAAGTTCGCGATTGCAGTTCGGGCAAACGAGGATATTGGAACGATATTTTTTCTTGCAATTGGGGCAGGTCAGCATGGAGAATCTCACTAATGATTGTAGCGCCCATCGGCCAAAAATGCAAACGGGAAATATACGGAACCGACCGGGATGATCGGATCGGCGCGGTGCCAATTGACAACCTTCTCGATTTATTTTACCATGGGGCCATTCTGAGGCCTCGACGTGCGGATCCCGCCGATCCAAGCTTCGATCGGCTTGAATCCCTGCGGATCAACGAAATGTACGGGAGTGGAGTATCGCATGTTCGAGCATCCGATCCACCCGATTGTCGTTCATTTTCCGATCGCCCTCCTCTTTACCTCCGTCTTCTTTGAAGTCCTGGGATCCCTGAAGCAACGTGAACTGTATCGGGATTTTGGATACTGGCTTCTTGTCCTCGGGCTCCTCGGCGGTGTCGCCGCCGCGGCCACCGGTTTCTGGAGCGAGGACGCGGCCAAGGCCGCCGGGGTTCCCGAAGAAGCGATCGACCGCCATGAGACCTTTGCGGTAATCAGCGTCATCGTATTCGGGTTGATGCTGGTCTTCCGACGCTGGGTCCGGGGCCGCTGGTCCGAGCGGTATCGGGCAATCTATCTCGTGCTCGGTGTCGCGGGTGTGATCGTTTTGGGGACGGCGGGGTATTTTGGGGGGGACCTCGTCTATCGATACGGAGCGGGCCTTCTGAAGCCGACGACGCCATCGACCGTGACTCCGGAGATGTCCGCTCCCTCCGGTTCGACGGACCCGGATTAAACGGGGATTTACGCTTGACAATATTATTCGTTTGGAGCATAGTAGGGACGGTTTCGTCGAGTACGACGGTTGCGAGTTGCCGGACGACCGGACAGAATGCTTCGGGAACATAAGGAGAAACGGGATGGGCGCCAAGCTATACGTCGGTAACCTTTCGTACCAGGTCACGGAACAGGAGATCACAGAGCTTTTCTCAACCGCTGGATCGGTTGCCTCCGTGAAAATCATCACGGATAATCAAACGGGACGTCCGAGAGGATTCGGTTTCGTGGAAATGGCTTCTTCCGAGGACGCCCAAAAGGCGATCGAGATGCTGAACGGAAAAAGTTTCAAGGAACGCAACCTGATCGTCAGCGAGGCCCGTCCCCAGGAAAAACGGGAACGCGGGGGCGGATACGGTCGAGGAGGATTCGGCGGCCGAGACCGTGGCCGATAGCCCGATCCCTCTGTAATTTTTTCGTCCCACCCCCTTCTTACGATCTGCCGGCGCCTTCACCGGACTTCCATGAACCATCCCGTGTTGCATATCACCGAGATCCAATCCGTCGGAATGCCGGTCGGTTGCATTATTGCTCTTCATGGCCGCGGTGTCACGGGACAGGATCTCGCTTCGTTGGCCGGGGAGATTTCCCTGGATGGCATCCGATGGATTTTTCCGGACGGGCCGATGGAAATGCCGGGTCCGTGGGGAGGGCGGGCGTGGTACGAAATTCCCCCGGATTCTCCTCGGGGCATTCTTCAGAGCCGGAAACTGCTGTTCGAGCTGATCGAAAGACTCGAGCATGAAAAAATCCCATCAAGACGGATCGCCTTGATGGGATTTTCACAGGGGGCCGTCATGAGCCTCGATGTGGGTCTGCGTTTTCCGAGGCGAATCGCGGGAATCGTGGCGATGAGCGGTTACCTGGCGCTTCCGGAAACTCTGAGGGCGGAGAAATCGCCCGCCGCGGCCGGCCTGCCGATTCTGATGACGCACGGGAAGAATGACGACGTATTGTCGGTGGATGGGGCGCGCGAGGCACAGGCCGTTCTCCGCGCCGAGGGCGCATCGGTCCGACTGTCCGAATACCTGATGGGACACCAGGTGATTCCGGAGGTGTTGGACGAAGTGGAAAAGTTTCTGATTAAAATCTTTGAGACGGAGCCTTTGAGCGGAACGGAATGACCGGCCGAAAGCCCCCGCCATTTTTTCACGGGAGAATTTGAAGTCGATGCGATCGATCTGGACCGTCCTTTTTGCAGTGTCCCTGCTATCGGCCGATGCGGCCCTTGCCGGCGGGCCCCACCGGACGGGTGATCCCCTTTCGGCCGGGTCTTTTCTGCTGGCCTCACCCCACCTGCGGGATCCCAATTTTTCTCAAACCGTCGTGCTTCTCCTGACATACGGAAAGGAAGGCGCCTCCGGCCTGATCGTCAACCGTCCGACTGAAATTCCACTGAACCGGGCATTACCACACGTTGATGGTGTCGATAAGCTCTCGAGGCCGCTCTATTTTGGCGGTCCGGTCGGTACCGATCGAATGATCGCGCTCCTGCGATCCGATACGCCGTTGCCGGAGGCGAAAAATGTTCTGGAGCGGATCTACTTTACGGCCAGTATGAAGAACCTGACGGATGCGCTCCAAGGCGCGAACCCCGATCAAACCGTCCGGGTTTACGCCGGCTACTCCGGCTGGGCGCCGATGCAGTTGGATCGCGAATTTGCGCGGGGGGATTGGGTGACCATGGAGGCCGATCCGGACGCGGTCTTCTCCGAAGATCCGTCGAGTATCTGGTCGGCATTTTTTGAGAGCCGGGATAAAATAGAAATACGGCTTCCCGAAACGGCTCCCCGGTTTCAACCGCCGCGATTCGGCCCCGGTCCTGTGGCCGTGCTTCTGCCCGCGCCCTGAGCCTTAGACCTCTTCGGGCGCAAACCCAAGGATACCGCTTCGATGCGTCATTTCCGGCTCGCTTTGCACACCGGTCGGGTGATCACACCGTTTCACCGGGCACGGTGGAACAGTGGTCGAGGATGATTTTCCACGTCGATCCGTCTTTTAT
>Ga0055439_10000138_pt1 | contig 12363 bp, 7 predicted proteins | sample Browns_TuleB_D2_FD_57732 | JGI IMG/M metagenome (GOLD analysis project Ga0055439, IMG submission 57732) | Wetland microbial communities from San Francisco Bay, California, USA, that impact long-term carbon sequestration - Browns_TuleB_D2 | ecosystem: Environmental > Aquatic > Marine > Wetlands ...
GGTGGCCGCGTTGTCGTTGTTGCTCGTGGCCGTTGAAAAACTGGACTGTCCGAAGACCCGATCCGCAGTGGAATCTGTCACGGGATTGTTGAATTCAAGAACCCGATGATTCGAAGCGTCCGCGATATACAAGTTCCCGAAGCCATCGACGCCGACGCCAAAGGGATTGTTAAGGCTGTTGGCGGTGATCCCTCCCTTGTTTTGGACGCCCGTGGTGAAACTTCCCCCCTGTCCGAAGACCTGGTCCGCGACGGAATCGGACAAAGGATTCGTGTATTCCAGCACGCGATGATTCTGCTGATCGGCGATGTAAAGATTACCCGATCCAAATACAGCGACGGCTGCTGGAAAATTGAGACTGCTGGCACTGAGCCCTCCCTTGTTTGCGTTTGCCGTGGTAAAGCTGCCTCCCTGGCCGAATACGCGATCCGCCACGGCATCTGTCCCGAACGGGTTATCGTACTCCAGCACGCGATGGTTGTTTGTATCCGCCACGTAGAGATTGCCGGAGGCGTCGACTCCGACACCCCTCGGGAGGCAGAGGCTGCTGGCATTGACGCCGCCGTTGTTGCAGGTATTCTTTGAGAAATCGGGCTGCCCGATGACGATATCGGCCGGATCCCCGCTCGTAAAGGAGGACCCGTTGGCCCAGCCCAGCACACGGTTGTTCCCGTAATCCGCGACGTAGATGCGGTTCGGCGAGACACTTTTATCGATGGCGACGCGGAAGGGACCGTAAAACCCGTGTCCGTCCGTCAGATTTTTTGAGTTATGAAAGAAATCGAGCTGTCCCAGGACGATATCGGCCGCGATATCCCCGGTCAGCGCAAAGGGGAATGAAATGGTGAGAAGTACGAAAAGCAGTCCTAAGGTAATCGACAGCTTTCGATATTTCATGGGGTCGGATTCCCTATGAATATGGTCGGTTCACCTTGCAGAACAGCCGCTCTGGGGACGCCGTCCGCCGTTTCGTATTGCAGATGGAACCGGATCAATTCCGGATGGGTGAGAAGGGTCTCGTCCGATACCGTGAAGCTGGCCATGATCATCCGGGAATCCGTAGTTCCCAGTGTTCCGATTTTGGTGGCTCCCTGGTCCGAGAGGGTCGAAAGGGGGTTCTCCAAACGGACGGTCAAGTCTGAAATCTCATCACCGGCCAGGTTCAAAAACTCCAGGATGAACGTGGTGGTTGTGGATCCATTTCCCGGCTCGTTTCCCAGCAGCTGATATCTGATTCCGATCTCTTCCGCCAGTACATCCGCCGGGGTCATTGTCATAAGGGAAAACCCTATCCCGAGGAGAACAATTACGTGTCTCCATGACATAAGAATAGCACCTCCTGTTCGGATTTTTGGCCCGGAATGTTAATGTAAGTACTCAATATATCTTAAAAAAATGCCTGTGTCAATTACACAAAAGTGGTGTATCAAAAAGGAGACAATTCCATTTTTCGCTTTCAAATTGTAACGTTAGATTCGGGGGCAATTTGCCTTGCTAGCGGTGGGTCATGATCATTCCGGTCCCCAGGAAAGTATGGCCATCCGTTAGGGTGCCGGAAGCATCGATGGTGACTTCATCACCGATGGTGACGTGGGATTTCATGGCATAACAATCAAACTTGACCTTATATTCCGTGGCATAGCTGTAAGGCAAATCGATGTACGTGTCGTGATCTTCCCTGGCCACGAACTTCCCTTGCGCGGCAAAACCGTCCGGAAAGATCATCGTGACGATGGCAGTGGATTCGACAATGTCATTGATGGTATGCCCGGCATCCCCGCTCGTTCTGTCACCCGGTATTTTTTCAAAACTGAACTCCACCTCATTTTGTATCGGACATTTCTTTCCCGGATACTCTTCGAAATGAAAACTTTCGCTCGGGATGGTCACTTCGCTCGGAGGGGTGGACGGGGCTCCGGGAGTGGCGTTCGTCTCGTTGGAATAGTCGCTTACATCATCATCGACTGTCGACGACGCCGTCAGGGCATAGTAATAGGTCGTCCCATTGGTCACTCCGCTGTCCGTATACGAATCCGTGGTGTTGTCGTTGAACGTTGCGATCAGCGTATAGGGCCCTCCGCTGCTCGTGCCCCGATACAGGCGTTGCTGATCCGTCGTCGCAGAACCCGACGGTGTCCAAGTCAGCGTCACAAATCCATCCCCGGCCGTACTCGCGAGATTTGACGGCGGTAAGAGCGGGGGATTTATTGGCGGTCCACCGAGATTGCCGAAGCGAATCACGCGATTGTTTCCATAGTCGGCTGCCCAAACGTTGCCGGAACTGTCGATCGCGACGCTGAACGGTGCGCAGAGGGTCTTGTTGTTCGCCTTTCCGCCCCCTTCACTATTGCAGCCCAGGGACGAAAAATCCGGCTGTCCGTACACAAGGTCTCCGACTGCGTCCGTGGTCAACGGGTCCTTAAACTCCAACAGACGTGAGTTTCCAGACTCCGCACTGTACAGGTTGCCGTAGACATCCACCTCCACGCCTTCGGGGTAGGAAAGGCTCTTGGCATCGGTCTTGTTGAAGAGACCGGTCTGATTTACAAAAGAGCCTTTAAAGTTCTTCTGTCCGATGACTCGATCGGCCAGCCAATCCTTGACAAGCGGGGTATCGTACTCCAGGATCCGGTGATTGCCTTGATCCGCTACGTATAAATTTCCCTGACTGTCCACGGCCATATCCACCGGACCATCCAGCCCGCCCGTTCCCGTTCCAGGGCTAAAGGAGAGAAAGTCCGGTTGCCCGAAAACACGATCTGCAACCATGTCCGTGGTCAATGGGGTGTCATATTCGACGACCCGGTTGTTCCCGCTGTCCGCCACGTACACATTGCCGATCGCATCCACCGTAACACCGTAGGGAAGACAGAGAGCGGTCTCACTTGCGTAGGCATAGCTCGGATTGCTACAACCTCGGGATGTGAGACTGTTCTGACCAATCACCCGATCCGCAAGGGAGTCGCCACTTCCCGCGACAGCGGTCTTCACATACGGGGTCATGTATATCAGCACTCGGCTATTGCCGATATCCGCCACGTAAAGGTTGCCTGCGCCATCGACCTCGAGCCCGCGAACATAACATAGGGTTCCGCTATCGGCGAGACCATGCCCGCGGTTGCAAAAGCGAGAAGTAAAATCAGACTGTCCAAAGACCCGGTCCGCCGCCACACCGTTGTAAAGACTATCCACACTCGCCCAACCCAGCACCCGATTGTTTCCATAATCGGCCACGTAAACCCGGTTGGGAATTACACTCCGGTCGATCGCGACCCCGAAGGGGCGGTCGAGACCCTTGGCACCGGGGCTTCCGCTCAGGGCGCCTGCATTCGCCCTGCGGTTCACAAAATTGACCTGACCCAGAACGAGGGTAGCCGTGACATTGGGATTTGGTTGCCCCGTTGAGAGGGACTGTTCGGAGCCGGAAGAATCGCCGCCGGACGGAACCATGCCACAGTGCGTTACAAATAGCAGGATTCCGAGGATCCCCAAGATTTTTATGAGTCGATTTTCATGCATTTTTTCGTTTTCCAAAGACCGGGAAGGCGGTCCCAACCTCATCATTCCCGGAACTCTCCCGACCCAGGCCTAATCTCCAGCTTATGTCGATTACTTGGCCCGGTATCAGACGGCCAATTTTCTCCCTACTGCCTCCTGATTATCAAATTAGGTAATTTCCAAGTCTTCTTTATTTTCCAGGGTATTGCATCCACCATTCGCGGCAGAGGCGTCCGCGGTAACACTTATAGACGTCCACACTCACCCTACTAAAGGACAGGGTTCAAAGTCAACTACACGAAAGTGGGTTTGTGAGTGAAATTCAAGCGCAATTCTACAAAAGATCAAAAAAATAATGCCATAATCACAGATCCGCATTAAAAAATGAACTGGAATCTTAAATCGGAATGATTTTCGAACGACTTTCCGGAAAGAAATCTATCCCCATGATCTATTTGATTTTATCTAGAGGTGCACTGTAGATCTGCCCTGAAGGTGGTAGCAGTGTCCCGACAAACAATCTCCCCTTGAAAAGGGTAATAGATTCAATCGTAAACGGACTTAAATGCCCCACTTCCTCCCATGTCATTCCGTCTGGGCTTCGGAACACATATCCATCGATACCGGCGTACAGAACTCCCTCCGCAGCTGCCATGGAGGATACATAGCCTCGGCGGACCTGAGCGGGGGATTGAAAGACTCGCTCCCAATGATCCCCGTCGTTGGTCTTCCAAATCTGGCCTCCCCCGGCCGTCCCCACGTAGAGCGCGTCGTTGAAAACCGCGGCTCCCCGCACGCCAACATCCGCGGTTACATCCGGACCCACCGGCATCCAGTCCGTCCCGTTTTGACTACGGAATATCGGCCCCTTCTCGAGGCCCGCGTAGAACCCCCCTTTAAACTCGATTAGAAAACGTATCCAGTTTGCAAAGATGGATTCCCCCGTCGGTTTCAATACGGCCGACTTTTGCCATTCCTTTCCATCCGATGATCGGTAGATCGAGGATCGTCCGGTGCCGGCGTACAGGTGTCTTTCAAATATCCCTAAACTGATCACGCCATGTTCGTCCCTTCCGAAAACCTTCCACGAAACCCAATGAAGTCCATCCGCGCTTTTAATCACCTGGGCGTCCGGATCGTTCGTTCCGGCGTAAAGGTCCCCGCGAAAAGGGGTTATTCCATAAACCGTATTATGGTCCGTGGCTGCCACCTCTTTCCATTCGATACCGTCTACCGTGCGAAATATCTTTCCATTTCCTTCAAACCCCGCATAAAGCGCGTCCCGATCTTTTCCAAGGCTTACGACGTTCCACCCGCCCATGTTGATTCGGGAGGGAACCCTTGTCCAGGCTAGCGTGTACTTCGGGGAGGGAAATTGGGATTCAAGGAAGGCGCGAGCGGCCCGGGCATCCTTGTCCGAGAAATCGGCCCCCATAACCTTCATCCAGTCCAGAACGAAATTCCAAGGCGCCGATCTCGAGAGACGAACCACACGCTTCCCGCGGCAATCCCCCGACAGACATTTCCCCTTCACCTCCAACGCGTGACAGCGATTGCAGACCCGCTTGACCACCTCGGCCGGCGAGTCCTGGGCCATGGGGCTTCCCACGCCCGACAAGGCCACACCCATCCAAATTGCGGCCAGCAGGCCCCAAAGCCATGAGTTCGGCATCACCGCGACTTTCGCGAGTAGGCGTTCAGGAATTTTGCGAGGTCCGCGGACTCGGCTTTTGTCAAGCGGGCGCGCGTGCTCATTCGTTCCACGGTCGGTCTCCAATCGCGCAAATTCGGTGGAACCCGCCAATAGGTCCTTTTGGAATTGAGGCGCCGGTCCGTCCAACCGTGACACTGATTGCACTTAAAAAAATCGGAGGGGATGTTTAAATCGGATGGGTCATGATCGGATGAAACCGGACCGGAAATTGAATCGATGATCTCGGACATGGTCATGAGAGGATAACCCTCGAGTCGGACCCAGGACTTTCCCCCGTTCTCGGTTTTGACGATCCCTTCATTCGTGGTGCCCGCATAGAGCACGTTGGCATTCCTCGGGTCAATCCCCAGGCAACGGATATCCGGGGTCGGCAATCCGTCATTGATTTCCTGCCACGATTTTCCGCCATCGAGACTCTTCAATACGCCTGTTCCCCTCGTTGCCGCATAAATCACCATGGAATTCTCCGCGTCCAGGGCGACATCACTGATCCATGCCTTGCTGATCCTTCCGTCCATTGGCCTCCACAAATTGCCCCCGTCCCGACTCCACAGCAGACCGTTTTTAATCGTTCCCGCATACACATATCCGGTTTTCCGATCCAGCCTAAGGGATGCGATGTGTTCCTTTCTTACAGGTCCCTCGGCCGCCCTCCATTCATCCGTTCCCCGTCGTTTTTCATACAGCCCCTGACTCGTCCCGAGTAGCAATTCGGTCGGACCGGCAGGCAGGAAGATCAGACATTCATAGTTTTCGATTTCCGCCACCGGCAGCCCGTTGGAATAGGACTTCCAATCCGCTCCACCGTTTATGCTACGGAACACCCCTGTCGTCGTGGCCACATAGACGGTCTTGGGATGAACATAATCAATCGCTATATCCTCGATCGCGGTGTTTCCCAGACCGTCGTTCATGGGAGTCCAGTGGGCACCCCGGTCCACACTTTTTGAAACCCCCCCTCCCCATCCTCCCGCGAAAAGGACACGGGAATCGTTCGGTTGGACTGCGAGGGCCCGATGCGTAAAACTTCGCAGCCCCTGATTGCTCCATTTCCATGCCCGTCCACCGTCTTCGGTCTCCAAGATTCCGTAGTTGCTTGTGGCGGAAAAAAGCCTCCGGGAGTCTTGCGGATCCAGCACGATCTGATGAATTACAAAGAGTGCTTCCTTTTTTTCCGCTTGTTCTGCACCGGCCGGTCCCGTCAGGCAGTATGAAGCAAAAAATATCCAGAAGATCAGGCGGACGTTGATTTTCATCCGGAAAGGACTCCCTCACTCCGCATGGCCGTACTCGGTCAGAAAACGGACGATTTCATTCTCCTCGCCCGAAGTCAGCCCCGCTCCGGGACTCATTCGCCCAACGGTTGGGCGCCAATCCCGTCGATTGGCAGAAACTCGCCAGAAGGTCTGCTTCCGGTTTAGCAAGGGATCGGTCCAGCCGTGACATTTGTTACACTTGGCAAACGCAGGCGGGATGGCCAACGGACGTTTGGGCAGCGGGGTGGAGCGGGGCTGGCTGGAAAGGGATGCGATGAGCGCCTGGAGGGGTTCGACCTCGACCTTTACGGGAGCGGTCCATGCCACGCCACCGTCGTCTGAAATAAATAATCCGGAATCGTGCGTACCGGCATAAAGGTGCCTCGTATTTTTGGGATCGATGGCCAGGCATTCCACATCCTTGGTCGGAAACCCTTCATTGATCTCTTTCCAGGTTTGACCATCGTCCTTGCTCTTGTAGAGTCCTCCGCCCTCGAGGCCGATGTAAATTTGGGAAGGAAGAAGCGGGTCGAATACGATCAGACGTATCCATTTTGATCGGAACGGCCCCGCCACCGGCATCCAACTTGCGCGAGGGTTTGCCTGCTCCATCGGCCGGCCCAGGTCTGTTCTAAAGAGACCCTGCTTCATGGTCCCGGCGTAGAGCCACCGGCCGGACGGATGAAACGCGACAGCCGTTATCGGATCGTCCTCCGGAAGTTCTCCCTCGACCGGTCGCCAAGCCGAGGAGGAGGCGTCGCGCATTGTGAAGAGTCGTTTCTGAGCCAGATATGGACCGTTGGGACCCTCGGGGCGGAAGAGAATTGCCGCAATGATGTCGCCTTCAAAAGTGGGCAGGCCTTCATTGAATGGCATCCAATTGTCGCCGCCGTTGCTCGAGCGAAAGAGGTCGCCGGTCGAGGTCGAAACGACCAGCTGATTTGTATCTGACGGATTGATCGAAAGCGCGTGAATGTTGGTATTGCCCAGCCCCTGATTGGCCTCACGCCAGTGGGCCCCCGCGTCCTCGCTTTTAAAAATACCACCCCCGAATGTCCCAAGGTAAAGAACCCTTGGGCGTTTGGGATCAATCACGACCTCGTAGGCGCTGGTATTCGTGAGGCCCACCCGGGCGGGGTGCCAGGTCGAACCCCCATCCGTACTTTTGAGAATTCCCTGAGGCCTCGTGGCCGCGTATACAATCCGAGGATCCGTCGGATCGATCGCAATCTGATTAACCAGGAGCGGGCTTTCGGAGTCGGCCCTTACCACGTCGAGTAAAGGGGCCACGGCCAGACCGAAGGCCATGATGGAGAGCGAGAGTCCCTGACCGAGGAAGATCATCGCGGCATCAAGGAGGGGTTACGAAACGGCCCAGGCTCGCGGCCGTTCCGGACCGATAGTCCTTCCAGACGACGAGATAGCCGCGGTTATCCGCCGCAACCTTCGCAAAATGATTCCCGACGGCCTTTTCAGCGATCGTGATTTCCTGCCGCGGAGCAACGACGGCCTGCGAAAAATCGAGAAAGGATCCGCGAACGTCCCGCCGGATGTCCATGAGGCTCCGCATCGGTCTTCCGCGGGATTGGTCCTCCTCCCAGACCACGAGGCAATCCCGGCCCGAGCATCGGATGGATGGAAATGCGCGCAAATTGGAGCCGCGGGCGATGGTGAAGTCCCTTGTTTGGAACGTTTCCCCCGTCCGGGTCAATTGGACGCCCAAAAGGACATGGGTTTGGGCTGCGGTTTTATCGCACCATACGATAACAAACCGTCCGCGGGCCCAACCCACGGCCGGGTAGGATGGATTGGCCGCGGATCTGGATAGCTGAAGCCCCCCCGGATCGACAACCGTTCCGGATTCGGATAAGCGCGTCCCCGAAATCCGCGCGGGAGATCCGGGTTGGTTTTCCATCCAGGCCACTAAATACTCCTTTCCGCTCCAGGCCAGGGTCGGATGTGTCTGGTCGCCGGGGGCCCCGGAGATCAAGATTTGCTTCGAGTCGAGTCGTCTCCCATCCGGAGCAATCCTCATTCCGGCCACATCCCAACCCTGTCCTTCACTTTCCTCCATCCAGACCACCATGAAGCTGCCTTCTCCCCAGGCCACCTGTGGATACTGTGCATTTCCCTTTCCCGTGGCGATCGCAATTCCTTCGGGATCGAGCACCTCTCCATCGGGCCGCACACGGGCGCCGTAAACCTCCCAATGCTTCCGGCTTCGAAGATCCTGCCAAACCACGAAGTATTGGTCCTTTCCCGCAGCGATGTCCGCAAAAATCTGATTGGAGGACGCGGTCGAAACGGGAACTCCTTGGGGATCGAGAAGCTGGAGGTCAGGACCGATACGCGTGGCATAGAGGTCATAATCTTCCGGGTCTTTCCGGTTGGTTTGCCACACGACCATGGAGTTCATTCCGTCCCACGCAATCACCGGATCTTCTTCCTCATTTCCCTCTAAGACCGAGATTTGAATTTCATCCTCCCGCCCGCCTTGAGCCTCCCCGCCTTTGGAATGGGAGGTATATTCATTCAAAAAGTCGGAGACCCCGGTCTCCTCCTCCGGCGTCAACTTGGCTCCCTTGCTCATACGCTTGACCGTCAACGCCCAATCCCGCCGGTTGGCGGAGACGCGCCAGGCGAACCTCCCGAGATTGATATTGGGGTCCGTCCATCCGTGGCATCGGTTGCATTTCTGAAATGCCGCCGGCTGTTTGACTTTCGATTTTTGCCGGGCCGCCTGGTCCTCCCGATTCATGGCCGCCAGGATCTGCAATGCCGTCTGATGCGGGCCGAGCGGCAGGCGCGACCAGGACTGGCCGGCATTCTCGGAGCGGAACACCCAATCCCCGTGAGACCCGGCATACAGGACCTTCGGATCTTTTGGATTCCTAACGAGGGTATGAATGTCCAGGTCCGGGTCGGTCAGCCCGACGTTGATCTCCTTCCACGTTTTTCCTCCATCGATGCTTTTCAAGACCCCCCGGCCCGTCGTGCCGACATAGAGGATCTGTGAATCGTCGGGATCGATCAGAATCACACGGATCCAGTCCTGAGAAAATTCCGTTCCAAGACGTGACCAGGTCTCCCCTTGGTCATCACTCATAAAAAGTCCGCCCTCATGAAGTGTTTCGAGGGTCCCGCGGCGAAGGATGCCGGCATACAACCTCCCGGTTCGCGGATCGCGGGCGAGGACCGATATATGCTTGTCGACGAACGGCCCGCCGACCGGGACCCAGCCGGCATCGCCTTCCCGGCGTTTGAAAAGCCCGATTTTGGACGCCAAGAAATATTTCGTCGGGGCGGTCGGTATGACGATCAGCGATTGGAACTGCTGGCTCTCGGTAAAGTGGTCCCCCTGATTCAGCGCGATCCAGCTTTTCCCCCCGTCCGGACTCTTGAACAGTCCCGTGGAGGTGACGATATAGACCGTTTCCGGATCGGTCGGGTCGAGCATCAACATCCCGATATCCGTGTTTTGCAGTCCGTCGTTCATTTCGACCCAGTGTTCCCCGCCGTCGGTGCTTTTGTATAACCCGGCCCCTCCCGCTCCCAGATAAAGCGTGCGGGGATTCTTCGGATGGACCGCAAACTGGTAGAGGGAATAGCTTCGAATGCCCCGATTGATCTGCGTCCAGCTCTGGCCGCCGTCGGTTGTTTTCAGGAGTCCGATACTATAGGTGGTGAGGGCGTAAAGATTGTCGGGATCGAGGGGGTTGATCGCAATCTGGGTTACGAAAAGGCCCTCCGGCGCTGCTTTTGCAGAGGCGCAGGGAACCATGGGGAAACCCGTCAGGGCAATAAACAGGAATCCAAAGAACCAGGTTCGGATGATATGAATCACCGGGTATCTCACCTGCTCGGTTGCAAAGGAAGAATTACGGCGGCGGGAAGAAATCGGCTGGGCCTACTGCACCGAATAGTAGAGGGGCTTCACGACCGAACCGCGCAATACGGAAATGTTCAGGACCTTGGCACGGTCCAGGACGCCAAGGGTCTGATGAAGACGGGCCCAGGAGTCGATTCCCATTCCGCTGATCTCCACGATGAGATCACTCGATTCCAGGCCCAAACCCGCAAGGACGTTCGAATCGATCCGGGCCAGGCTCAATGTGGTTCCGACCGAGGTGGTCACAAAGACGGAACCGGATTTCTCCTGCGAATTGATCTGATCTGAAAAATGTTTCAGTAGATCCCGCGTGATGGGCCGCTTTCGATCCTCCACCCTGGAATCATACGGCGGTATCACGCTCGAGAGAACCTGCTGCCTGGCCTCCTTCGGCTCTGCCACCGGAACATCAATCCCGTCTTTCGTCTTTTCCTTTCCCGGGCTTCCTTTCGAAAGATAGATGATCATTGTCTTTCCATCTTTATCCAAAAGGACCTTTTGCCGCTCGATTTCGGTGATGGTGGCTCCCTCGATTTGATCGCCGATCCGGAATACCTTTTGTTCCTTTGAACGGGGATCCTCAAATACGGCTCCCGTATCCTGAGGATCCCCGTACGTGATCCCGACCAGCTTATGGTTCTGCAGCCCGGATCCGCCGCTTGCTCCTGGGGGCAATTCGGAACGCGCCGGTGTGGCCGCCGGCCCTATAAAAAGCCATGCGCCTATTCCCAGAATGACAAACCACTTCATCCGGCTTTCTCCCTCCGCGACCGTCCCGGGGCGATTATTCATGCCCCGGGGATATTGTAATCTGGTACGCGGCGCTAAAATCACCCATGACCGTTGCGAGCCAGGAGTTGGTGGGAGTGTAGAGGTCGAATATCTCGAACAGCAGCGTCGTGTACGCGTGGGTCCCGTCTGCCGTCATCGCGATATCCAACCCCCGGCTCTTCGATTGCGGCAGCGTCGTCGTCCGCGTGTTCGTGGCCGGATTGATCACATGCGTCCCCAACACCTGGTCCGCCACGTACAGCTTGCTCCCGTCCACCGTGAACGCCCCCGCACGCGGCAGTGCGTTCTCCGGCAGGGCGATCGAGCCCAAGTGCGCCCCGGTCGTCCCATTGAAATACTCCACCGTGCTCCCATCACTATGCGCCCGCGCCACATACACCTTGCTCCCGTCCGGCGTGACCGCCAACGCGTTGATGAACATGTAATTGCTGTTCTCCCGCGCATAGGTAGACGTCTGGGTCGGAACGTTCGTCGTCGTATTGATCATGTAGAACCGATCCGGATTTCCGGCCGCCCCGATACGGCAGGCCATGTACAACTGGCTCCCGTCCGGGCTGGCCGCCAATCCGAGTGCTCCGTAGCACCCGTTCCACATGGCATTGGAGATTGTCGTCATCAGGGTCGGCGTCGTCGGATCCGAGGTGTCAAACACCTTAATGATCAGCGTCGACGGAACGATCTGTCGATAGGCCAGGTACAACTTGCTCCCGTCGGGAGCGATCGCCAGTTGATTGAAGAGGTCACCGACGCCGATCAACGTACTCAGTTCCACGTTGCCCAGCACATCAATCACCGAAAGGTTCTTTCCCTCCATGACATAAACCGTGCTTCCGTCCGGATGGGCGACGGATTCCGCCGGTTCGGCGTTTGCCGGAATGGAGGCGACCTGCAAATTCGAATCGGGGTTTATGACCGCGATCTGGTTCGAATGGCCGGGCGCAGTGCCCTGGGCATCCGACAAGTAGATCAGCGATGGAATCGGACCCCCGGAAGGCGGCGGACAGACCTCCGGTGTGCCCGGCCTTCCCACCGTAGAAGTGATCTGATAGGCGGCGTTAAATTCGGGCGCCCCTATGGTCGCCACCCAGCTGTTCGTCGCCGCGTTCAGATCATGAACCTCGAACAACAGCGTCGTGTACGCGTGCGCGTCCGGCGTCATCGCGATATCCAGGCCCCGGCTCTTCGATTGCGGCAGCGTCGTCGTCCGCGTGTTC
>Ga0055439_10000140_pt1 | contig 12260 bp, 15 predicted proteins | sample Browns_TuleB_D2_FD_57732 | JGI IMG/M metagenome (GOLD analysis project Ga0055439, IMG submission 57732) | Wetland microbial communities from San Francisco Bay, California, USA, that impact long-term carbon sequestration - Browns_TuleB_D2 | ecosystem: Environmental > Aquatic > Marine > Wetlands ...
GAGGCGCTCTTGAACCTTGACGGCTTCTTTGGGGGAAAAGTTCCAGGAATGGAGCGGCGGAATGATCATGGGGCGCGATCAGAAAAACCCCATTTGTTCTGGGTGTTGGACGGGTTCGATTCGCTTGCCCAAAAATGTTTCGAGGTTTCGAAAATCCTCCTCGAGGGCCGGCCGGAGGTTCCCTTGGTGAAGAACGGCGGCGGGATGAAGCATGGGATAAATGAAGAAGTTTCTGACTTGGAAATATTGGCCCCGGATCTTGGTGATCGCGACTTTTTTCCCGAGCAGGACCTGTGCGGCGAAATTTCCCAGTGTGCAGACGACGCGCGGCCGGATCAATTCGATTTGCTTCCACAGATACGGGCTGCAGGCCTCGATTTCGTCCGGCTGGGGATTACGGTTCTCCGGGGGCCGGCACTTGACAATATTGGCGATGTAGACTTCCTCGCGCGCAAGGCCGATCCGGCCCAGGAGTTCGGTCAGAATCCTCCCGGCGGCTCCCACGAAGGGGCGGTTTTGGAGGTCTTCCTTCTCCCCGGGGGCTTCGCCGACGAACATGATCGCGGCCTTTGGATCCCCTTCGCCGAACACCACATGGCGGCGCGATTCGGACAGACGACATTTCCGGCAGTCTTTGATCTCATCGTAAAATTGGCCCAGGGAGTTCATGCGCGGTCCCGATTCTGCGGCGTAGGATAATCGATCTGAAATGGAAAAAGCAAGCCCGCCTTCCTCGGCGCGTACCGTCCGGTCCGTTTTTTTTGACTTGACGGCGGAGGTCCGCGGGAGTATAGGGTAATATCATATTCCGGAGGATTCCTCAACGTGCGATTGAGCGGTAAGATCAAACGCCTCGATTCCAATCGGGGAAACGGATCCATTCTGGCCGCGGACGGCCGGGAATTCTTCTTTCATCGCTCCCACCTAGAAGGGCTGGAGTTCAGGAAACTCAATCCGGGAGACGAGGTCGAGCTGGAATTCGACGAGTTTCGCGGTCCGACCACGCCCAAGGCGCTTGTTGCCATGATCGTGAGGAAGCCGCCACAAACCGCCTGAACGTCCCATCCTTTGCCGGCTGCCACGACCGAAAGCGTGCCCCACCCGGATGACAATCCGGGCCCTGTTCCTGTAGAATACGAGACATGAATACTCTGGAAGACGAGGCCAAAGATGTCGTGAAAGTCCTTCGAGGCGCCGGTTTCAAAGCCTTCTGGGCAGGGGGGTGCGTGCGCGATATTGTCATGGGGAATATCCCGCAGGATTACGATATTGCCACAGATGCCACGCCGGTTCAGGTGATGGGATTGTTTCGCAGGACGATTCCGGTCGGGATCAGCTTTGGGGTGGTGAAGGTACTGGCCGACGATTCCGAGTTCGAAGTGGCCACCTTTCGGTCCGACGGTCAGTATATCGATGGAAGACACCCGGTTGAGGTGCACTACTCGAACGACCGGGAAGACGCCATGCGGAGAGATTTCACGATCAACGGAATGTTTTACGACCCGGTCAAAAGTGAAATCATCGATTATGTGAATGGACAACGGGATATCAAGGCCGGCGTCATTCGGGCGATCGGGAATCCCCGCGAACGCTTTAACGAGGATAAGCTGCGTCTCATGCGCGCCGTCCGGTTTTCGGCGCGGTTCGGATACGTGATCGAATCCCAGACGCGCAAGGCCTTGGAGGAATTGGCCGGACAGATCCGGCAGATCAGCGCCGAACGAATCCGGGACGAATTGAAAAAAATGCTGACCGGACCGAATCCTTCCGACAGCCTCGATCTTCTCTCGGAAAGCGGGCTGCTGAAGGAGATCCTTCCGGAAGTCGCGGCCATGGCCGGGGTCGAGCAGCCCCGGGAGTTTCATCCGGAGGGGGATGTGTTAACCCACACGCGGCTCCTGCTGAAGAATCTCACCCGTCCCTCCTTTGAGCTGGCGCTGGCGGCTTTGCTTCATGACATCGGGAAACCCCCGACCTTTTCGATACGGGAACGAATCCGGTTCGACAATCACTGCGAGGTCGGCGCCCGGATGGCCGAGGCGATTTGCGGGCGCCTCCGCCTCTCGAACGAACAGACCGACCTGATTATCGAATTGGTCCGGGATCATCTTCGATTTAAGGATGTTCAGCGGATGAAGGAGAGCACGCTCAAGCGATTTCTGCGGAGACCCAGTTTTCCGGATCATCTGGAATTGCACCGCCTCGATTGCCTTGCAAGCCACGGCGATCTAACGCAATGGGAGTTTTGCCGAAGGAAGCTGGCGGAATTGGGCCCGGAGGAAATCCGTCCCAAACGGCTGTTAAGCGGGCGTGATCTGATCGAATTGGGATATGCACCCGGTCCGTTGTTTTCCCGGGTGCTTTCATTTTTGGAAGACGCCCAGCTGGAGGGGCGTATTCAAACGCGGGAGGAGGCCCTGGCCCTTATTCGGGATCACTTCCCCATCAACCCGTTATCGTGAGAGGTCGGCGCATGGAGCGAGTTCAGCCAGTCGAAATTGAAAAGCGGCAAGATGGTTCCATCCGGGTCACCTGGAGCGATGGACATGAAGGGATTTATCCCGCGCCTTACCTGCGGGAAAATTGCCATTGCGCCGCCTGTGTTGAGGAATGGACGGGACGGAAAATGATACAACCGGATATGATTCCGGCCGATATCCGGCCGGTTCGGCTCAGCGCCGTGGGTCAGTACGCGATTCACATCGAATGGAGCGACGGGCATTCCACGGGAATCTACGCGTTCGATCTGCTGAGGGACATCTGTCCGTGTGAGGCATGCGCATCCGAACGCTCCGCAAAGAAGCAGGGCTGATGGAACCGGAGCGTCGGACGCGGTTCAATTGTAAACCAGCAGATTTCTGTTGCCGTGGCGGATCGGTTTCGGATTCAATTCACGATTCGACAGGATCACCGGATCCTGGATTTCGCCGCAGGCGATACAATGCCATGCGTGGAAGAAGATCTGACCGGTATCGTCTTGCAGATCCTCCAGTCTTTCTTCAACCATCAATCCTTCGCAGCGGGGACAAGTCATCGGCGCACCTCCTTTCTTCTTTAAGTTTTCCCGAGATCAGGGGAGATCATAGCTTTGACTTTATCCTGGATCGGGTTCCAATACAATCCGCCGGAAGTCCCGAAACCGGACTTCAGAAGACCTATGAGACAAGAGCGGATAGGTCGTTGGACCTATCCTAACCCGCTCGCATATGCGGTAGAGGGAGATCATTCAATGAAATTCGTGGTGATTGGCATCGACGGACCGGAAGGGCAGGAGAAACGCGGAAGCCTACGTCCGGCGCATCTCGAACGGTTAGAACAGATGGATTTAAAAGGAAAAGTTGTCATGGCGGGTCCCTTTTCGGATCGCAGCGGAAGCTTGATCATCCTGGAGGTCGATTCGGTTGATGAGGCGCGGGCCTTCATGGAAGGGGACCCTTACGTTAAGAATGGCGTCTTCGAAAGGCTTGAAATCCGGCCATTCACACAGGTTTTCCCAAGGGAAAATACAGGATCGTGAATTCACCGGTTTCCAACACCTTGATCTACGATCGCGACTGTGACCTCTGCCGCTGGTCCCGGAGCATCCTTTCCAAATGGGACCGGCACCAACGGATCGGATATCTCGCCTTTCAGGATGCGGAATTTAAGGAATGGTTTCCCGGTCTCAACCGGGATGATCCGGCGGGGCTCTGGCCGCACGGGGAGGCCCCGCGGGCAATGCTCTTTGTCGATTCGGGCGGCCAGGTTCGGGTCGGCGTGGAGGCCTTCCGTAAAATGCTGCCGCAGCTTGCGGGCGGAAAAATTTTGGGTGCCATGTTCCATATTCCCGGGGTGCCCCGGCTGGCCGCTCGATTCTATGAATGGGTCGCGCGTAACCGGTATCGAATATTCAAATCAAGCCATTAACGGAAACTGAATGCGCCGGAAGTCCTGCCGCTGGCGATTTTGGTTGACGTGGGAAATCATCACGAGGGTCCTTTTTGACGGCCTCCCCCCCCAATACAGGCACTTGACAGACGCAGGGGTCTCCCTATAGACTGCTAACTGCGGACCCCGCCCCACACGAAAAACCGAGAGGGGATTATGACGGAACTGGAGCAGGGAAAAGAGGCATTCATCGAAATGGTGAAAGCCGTCGATCCGCAGGTGTCCGTTGTTATTCCCACCGTGGCCAGCAATAGTATTTTTTTGATCTCTCTTACCAGAGGCAATTCCCGTAAGTTCATCACGGTTTCGGAGGACGACCTTGTGGATCTGACGTCGGATGATCTCATCCGCGATGAGGTTCAGGATCGTGTGCAGGAGACCATCTCCGAACTCAAGTCCTAGGCCTGCGACCACTCCTTCGTGATACCCTCCCCGGTATTTTCCGGCGCGATCAATTCGGGAAAGACGGGAATGTCCCGGCCGGTTCACGGGCCGTCCCCGGTTTGCGGGAAATCGACCCCGGTCGAGGGAAGGGGGAAGGAAAATGCCATGGCATCTGCGTTGATCGACGAGGGAAACCGGCTGTTTCAGCTGGGTCATTACGATGAGGCCCTGTCATGCTATAAGCGGGCACTCGATCTGGACCGTCGCACCGGGAATCCACGGGACTTGGCGGATACCCTTGGGAACCTGGCCAATGTGTACGCGAGCATCGGGAAGCCGGAGGAGGCGCTGGAATGTTATCGGGAGGTGCTTGGTCTTCACCGTAAACTGGGAAGTCGCCAGGTGATCGGAATCACGTTGGTGAACATCGGCAATCTCCACGCGGATCGTCATGAAACGGAGCGGGCCAAGGCCTACTATCTCGAAGCGATCGACCTGCTGGAATCGTACAGCGAAATCCGGGGCCTGGCCATGGCCTACGGCAATCTGGCGCTTGCGGTTCGCGACGAGGGGGACGCCGGTTCCGCCGCGAAATACCTTGAGAAGGCGATCCGGCTCTTGCGAAGTTACGGCGACAGCCCGGAACTGGCTCGGACACTCAACAGCCTTGGAAAAACCTTCCTCATGCTGGGTCGCCCGGACGAGGCCAGGACGCGATGCGAAGAGGCGCTGGCCGTCAGCACAAGACTCAAGGACGATCTCGGAAAGGCATCGGCGTGGTACAACATCGCCGCGGTGCATGAGAGCGCCGAACGTCTGGACGAAGCGGCCGAAATTCTTGCCCGTGTAATCGAGATTGATGAACGGTACGGGCTTCCAAAATTGAATGAAAACCGGATCCGACTCGAACGCTTGATCCGAAAAAAAGAGGAAAGAAACCGTGACCGATTCTAATCCGACCGCCGCGCTGGATGCCGTGGAGGGCATTTTTCAAAAGCTGGGCTGGGATTACGAAAAGCTTGAGGGCGCGGAGCCGGGGGGCAAGTCCCTGCTTTTGAATACTCCGGAACCGGACTGCCTGGTTGAATTGTATTCAAACGGGCGCTTCGCCGTTCAATTCGGGGTCGACATGGAGGAAATGAGGAATCTCCTTACGGGAAACCAGACGGAGGACATGGCGGATGATGAACTGGTTCGCACGGCCCGGTATCACTTAAAATCGATCGTGGACCGCTACCGGGCCTCCCTCCTGAATGCCGGACTGGAGGAGGGGATTGATGCCACTCCCGATTACTATGCCATCACCTTCGATACCACGCTGGATCTTTCCGATCCCCAGCGCGCGGTTCACCGTATCGCCCAACATCTCCTTGCCCTGGAAAAACCCGCATCCTGAGCGTTCTGGATCCCCCCGGAGGCCTGAAAATTGGAAGCTGAAATATCCCTTTGGACCGGCTAACGGATCCTGGCCGCCGCGGGATTTCCGAAATGCCGGTACCCGCATATGACGCACCGCCAGCACCTTTCCTGGACTTCCCAAAAGAGCCCGAGCGTTCCCTTATCCGATCCGGATCGACAGTGAGGACAGGCGCGATCCCCGATTCGGGACCCGCCCCGAGGATTCATTTTTCCTTTCATGACCGCTCCTTGCGAATGAGATGTGATTAAGGCAAAAAAAGAGAGAGGATGTGCAGCCCGCCCCGCACACCCTCTCTCGCCCCCCTGCCGAGGTCGTTACTGACCCATCGGCTTCGGGGGTCAGTTTGGCGACTGGGACTTCGATCGCGTGAGCGGGGTCATTTTTCGGTAGCCCCCCCGAACTCGCGTGCAATCGGGTTCAATATTGATAAGCCGACGATTTGGCATCCTTTAGCTCCACGGAGATCGAATGGGCGGTAATCATTCCCTTGCCCGATGCGTAGCGGACGACCACGCGATCCCCGACCTTTAAATCGCTAAGCTTGGTTTTCTGGCCGTTTCTCGTGATTTTGGTATCGGGTACGATTTGAACCGATATTTCCTTTTCCCTCTTTCCAGCCGATCCTTTGACCGTCATGGTCTTTCGGGTGGCGTCCATTTTTATGACTTCGCCGGTTAAATTGTGCAGTCTGGCTTCAGCCGCCAGGGCGACCGTCCCGAAAACAAAGGCCGCAGCCATAATCAATATGCCAACGATTGTCTTCCCGTCGTTCATCTGAACACCTCCCCGGAAACGCCGACCCGCTCAAGCTTCGGCATGATACAACTGAAATTCGAACAATTTAATGACAGGAAGATTACAATTCCGTCATCTTGAGCCGGCCCAATCGCCGAGATGGCCCTCGCGAAGGAGGGGCCTGGGTCTGTCAAGGGCGCCTTCTCCGTATTCCCGCCCCCGCGTTCATGCGGCCTGGCCTCCAGCTCTCCTGCGGCCGGTTCGATCCTCTGATCATGGAACCAGCATACAGAATGAATGCGGACAGGACGATGACCGTTGAATTACAATTGTGTCACGATTCTGGTAGGGGGTTACTCGGAAGGTCGAAACTTCAGGGTGACGATCGTTCCCTTGGAGGGTTCGCTTTGTATGCTTACGGAGCCCCCGTGCAATTCCATGATGGACTTGACGATGGAGAGGCCGAGACCGAAACCTTTGGGATACTGGGATCGGGCGCTATCGGCCCGATAAAGACGGTCGAATATCTTGGGCAAATGTTCCGGCGCGATTCCCGAACCGTTGTCTTCCACGTGTACGTCAACCCCGTGGTCCTCGGCCGTATCGACCGAGATCCGGATGTTTCCGCCGGACGAGGTGTATTGGAGTGCGTTCGAAAGGAGGTTGCCCACCGCCCTCCGGAACAAAATCGGGTCGGCAAACAAACTCGCATGGCCCTGACAGGACACGCGGATACCCTGTTCATCCGCCATGGGCTGATAAAATTCCACGACCGCATCGATCTCCTTCCGGGCGTCGATCCGGATCTTTTCGATCGAACGATCCGTTGCTTCTGCGCGAGCCAGAAACAGCAACCCGTCAATGATACGGGACAATCGTCCGAACTCCTCGAGGCTGGATTCGAGCACGTTCCGATACTCATCCGGGGTCCGCTGTCTCGAGAGGGCGACTTCGGCTTCTCCCATCAGGGCGTTGATGGGTGTGCGAAGCTCGTGCGCCAGATCAGCCGAAAATTGGGAAAGCCGCGTGAAGGATTCCTGGAGCCGGTCCAGCATCTGGTCAAACGCGGTCGCCAGGGCGATCAACTCCCTGGGCCATCGGGCGGGATCGATGCGCTCGTGAAGCCGGGTAGGGGTGATGTGTTCCGCGGTCTGGGTGATTTCCTTGACGGGACGCAGCCCTCTCCGGGCGACGGCGATCCCGATGGCGGCGGAAAGAAAGATTCCACCCAGGAGGACAATAATCAGATTTCGGCGGTAGCCGGCAATCAGATTTTCTTCGCTGGTGACATCCAGGGCGATCTGAAGTAGTCGCAGCTCGGCGTCCGCGCCCCCGGTGTCGGCCCAGGCGGAAATGAGAAGGTATGACCGTCCGTTTCCGAGGGTCCGCTTCACCCCGGAATTCGGAAGCTGAAAAGCGCCGACCGGATCCGGAAACAGGAAGCCGGGAAGTCGGAGCGCCATATCCGGCGTTTCGATCAGGGAATGTTGTCTCCGGTCCAACACGCGAATATAATAGGCCCCCACCGAATTGACCTCTTCCTCCAGACCTTCCAACTCCTCCCCGTGTTCTCTCAGTATCGCGCGAAGGACCTGGAGCTTGTCCCTGAGGAATCGATTGTCGGCCTTGGCCAGGTCGCTGACCAGGACCCAGTACAGAAATCCGGTCGCGGCGAAGAGCATGGCCACCGTGGAAAACGAGTAGAGGACGGTGAGTCTCCCCGTGATGGATCCCCGGCCGAACAATGTCCATGAACGCCGAGCCCCCTCCAGGGTTTCATCGGACTTCGAGGACATATCCCACGCCTCTCACCGTGTGGATCAACTTCTTTTCATAGGGATCGTCCACTTTTCTCCGCAGGCGGCGTATGGCCACATCCACGACATTGGTGTCGCTGTCAAAATTCATATCCCAGACCTGTTCGGCGATCAGGGTCCGGGATAAGACCTCCCCTTTTCGTCGGGCCAGGAGTGAAAGGAGACCGAACTCCTTCGGCGTCAAGTCGAGGCGTTTTCCGTCGCGCGTGGCCCGGTGTCTCGGAAAGTCGAGCTCCAGTTCCGCGATCCGGAGTATTTCGGGCTGGCGTCCGGGGCCCCGGCGAATGATGGAGTGAATGCGCGCAAGCAGCTCCGAGAAGGCAAACGGCTTTAAGAGGTAATCATCCGCGCCCAGTTCCAGGCCCTTAACCCGGTCCTGAACGGAGTCGCGCGCCGTTAAAAAAAGCACGGGCGTCATTTTGCCGGCCCTCCGGATTCCGCTTATGACCGACCACCCGTCCTGTTCCGGAAGCATGACATCCAGGATGATCAGATCAAAATCACCCTGGCATGCGAGGAAGAGTCCGTCCTCGCCCCGGTCGGACACATCGACGGTAAATCCGTTTTCCGTAAGTCCCTTTCGGAGATATGCCGCTGTCTTGTTATCGTCTTCGATGATGAGTATATGCACGGCGATTCAGATCATTCCCGCGATCATTGGCAATAAAGGAGCGAGGACCCCGACGGAAAGAATTCCATTCCGATGAATTTGCCCCGCTTCGACATGATCATTTCAGTGTCGGAACGAGGGGCTCGATCCCATGGATTCGAGAGTACAATTCCCAGTCAAACGGCTTGGGGGCAACGGCATGGAGCGGGATGGTTTCGACGGGTCCTTCTCCCTGGCGAGCCAGAAAGCAGCCCACGATTGTTTCCGGTCGCTCGATGAGCCGGCGGATGGCTTCGTACGCGAGCGTTTGTGCGAGCGCCTTGTCTTCCGGCGCGGCGGGCGCCCCACGCAATGTATGGCCCAGGATCGTTGCCTTTGTCGTGGCGGTCAAGGGGTATCGACCCGGTTCGGGATGCAGTTGCGGCCAGCCGGATATGGCCCGTGCCACATACTGAGTCAAACCGTGAACCCCGCCTTCCGGGTGGTGTCGATGCGGGGTCCGCTCGGCCGCCACGAAAAGATGGCTTTTGTTGGGAACTCCCAGGGTCCGCCGGAGCGTTCCCAGGATCACCCGGTCGATGTAGGCGTCCGGATCCGGGTGTTCGTTCACGAGGACCCCCTCGGCCCGGGCCTGGTAGGCGCAGGCGAGCGCCAGATGGCCGGATCCGGCCCCCATGATCTCGACGAAGAAAATGCTTCCCATGGCCGCACTGGTGGCCTTGAGCGATTCGAGCGATTGGTTGGCCAGCGCAACAGCGGAATGGTATCCCAATGCGGTGGTTCCCTTGATGTTGTTATCAATCGACCCCGGTATCCCGATTACCTGAGTGCCGAATCGCTCGAACAATGCGCGCGCGCCGCGGAGGCTTCCGTCGCCCCCCATCACGATCAACGCGCCGTTGCGCATGTAGGGTTCGAGGTGCCGCGTCGCGATCTCCTGAACCTGTTCGTCCTTGAACTCCTCGAACCGGCTGCTCCCGATCGGGCTGCTGGCCAGGCTCGCCATGCCCCGCGTATCCTCCTCCGTGACCGCCTCGATCCAGTTGTTGGCCAGTCCCAGAAAACCGTGCCGGACCATGTGGATCGCCAGACCCGACCGGTGACCCGTGACCTGCAGCTCCTTCAAGGCCGCCGCCGCGCCGGCGAAATCGCCCCCGGAAACAAGCGCGACGATCTGCCGGACCTGTCCGGGTTGAAGCGTGATTCGGCTCCGTCGATCCTGCTCGACGGAGACCCATGCCTTGTGCGCCTCTTTTTCATGGGCGGAGAGGCCCACGGCGCTTGAGTAACCCGAGAGGCGTCCGTGCTCGGAGGTCAGGAGGACGACATTATCCTGCCCCTCCTTGTATTCCCCGAATTCCGCAAAAGCCTCGTGGAACGGGCGGGGATCGAGGTGAATGATCAGCGCCCTGAGCGTCGAGCTGTGGGTATAAAGACAGACGGCGCCTCCCTCGTGCGACCGCGCGATCCGGTGGAAACCGTCCACCACATCGATGTAAAGGTCGAAAAAGGAGTGGCCGCCCGGATAGCTGTATAGCGGATCCTTGATCAATTGTTTGGCCACCGCCGGCTCGACGCCGAAAGCGCGTCCGGCCTCCTCGGCCTCCGCGCGCTTTTCCACTCCGGTCGCCAGCCCGAAGTCCTGGGATTCAAGTGCCGGATCCGTTTCAGGCTGCGGAAACGGCGACCCGCCGGGCAACAGCGCCTGGATTACCCGCTCGAACAATTCCCGGGTATTGGGGCTTCGACTGATACGGTGTGCGAACAGCCGGGGATCGAGAAAGTTGGGAATTTTTAGAAAATCGAGCTGCCGTCCCACAAGGCCGAGCATCCGGGCCAGCTCCAGTCCGACCGTGTCCGCTCTTGGAATTCCCCGGTCGCGATCCAGGTCGTTCGCGAGGCGACGCCCGACCCGGTAGGTGCCGCTCTCAACGCGCGAGACTCCGTGCCGGAGCGTGAAAATGAGTGTCCGACCCGACAAATCACGCGGCAACAGCCAGTATCGATCCTCCCCGAGGTCCAGCACGATACGGCCTTCAATGAGTTGAGCGGTCAGGTTCGCCCTCGGCACAATGGCCACCGGTCGGCGCTGGGTGGGTTTTTGGACCCGATCGATCGGGGCCCGGAGCAACGGCGACAGCTCCCCCCGCGCCAGCAGCGCGTTCCACGCGGCGAACATGACGAGATCATCCCTTTGGCAGGCTTTTTCGAGCAGGTCCGTTCGGGCGGCACGGTACGCGCCGGCATCGGGGAATCCCGCGGCACTTCGTTTCACGAATTCCCGAATCGCCTCCATGGCCGTCCGCGTCAGTCCGATACGGTCGATCGAACCTTTGGGGACCGGAGGCGGCTCCGCTCCTTCCGCTCGACGGCATCGCGCGAGGGCCTCGCCATAGTTCAGCAGACCTTGTATCGTCACAAATTCCAGATTCTTTTCCAACCGTGCCATAACAGGCCCCGTTCACCGTCAGAAGGTCTATCAGAGATTACTTTCCTTGTTTGTTCGCGGTCCCCTCGATCTTTCGGGCCAGCGCAAAATCCTTTTGAGTCAGCCCCCCCTCGGAATGGGTCGAAAGGACAAGCGTCACTTTGCGGTAATTGATCATGATGTCCGGGTGATGATCGGCGGCTTCGGCCAATTCGGCGACGCGGTTGACAAACCCGATCGCCGGCATGAATGATTCGAAGACGAACTGTTTCCGGATGGCGTCCCCCTCCAGCTTCCAGCCGCCGGCTCCCTTGAGCTGCTCCTGGATTTGTGCTGCGGATAATCGATCCGTCATGGCCCTATCCTTCTTCTGAAGTTTTCGATCGAACAGGAATCGTCCGAACGCTCATCGCATTCGATGGATTCTACTATTGACATTTTATTCCGCAAGGACTACATAAATCAATCATGTCGCGATCCGGCCCGGGTTTCCTGGTCAATGGCCTTCACTTCGTTACGATCCTGCTTCTCGATATTTTCATCCGGGTTTTTAACCGTGTCGATGTACTCGGACGTGAAAACATTCCGTTACGGGGTGAACGCGGGGTGTTAATTCTGTCGAATCACATCTCGGCCCTGGATCCCCTCCTGATCGGGATCACGGCCATGCCCCTTTTTTCAACCGTCTGGTGGCGCGCCGCGGCCAAGGAGGAGTTGTTTGCCAATGTTTTTTCCCGGGCGGTGATGTATCTGATCGGGGCGTTTCCGGTCAAGCGGGGCCGGCGCGATCTGGATTCCATGGAACGCATGATCGAATCCGTCCGGAAAGACGTTCTCGTCGTCTTTCCGGAAGGAACCTGGTCCACGACGGGGGAGTTGCTTCCCGGGCGTTCGGGTGTCGGTAAAGTGATCTATGACGCCCGCCCTCCCAAGGTCCTT
>Ga0055439_10000142_pt1 | contig 12180 bp, 15 predicted proteins | sample Browns_TuleB_D2_FD_57732 | JGI IMG/M metagenome (GOLD analysis project Ga0055439, IMG submission 57732) | Wetland microbial communities from San Francisco Bay, California, USA, that impact long-term carbon sequestration - Browns_TuleB_D2 | ecosystem: Environmental > Aquatic > Marine > Wetlands ...
GGCCCGTTCGTGTCGGTAACGATCCAGCTTCCCTCATACTATTTCACTCGTCCTGTTTTACTGGAACTGGACCGCCGTCAACGAGTGGCAGAGGAGCAAGCGCGCAAAATGAGAGATCAGCTGCAGCGAGCGGCCCAGTTGATCAGTTTGAGATCCAAGGAAGCCGGACTGATGCAACAAATCGATTGGGAAGAATCGTCCAAATCAAAATCAAAAGTGACCGTGAACGACCTTCAGGCACAACTTGTGCAAGTTCGCAAGGTACTTGATTCCCTTGAATCGGCGCAGCCCCAGGGCCCTGTTCTGGAAGAATCGATAATCGAATTGAACGACGTGGATTTGAACAAAATGCTTGTCGACAACTATCAGCAACTCATCCAGAGAGTCACGAAAGCGATGAAGAATTCACTTGCGGAAAATGCTCCGCGCATTGAAGGTTTGAAGGACTTCGAGCGCGTTAGCATGAATGCCTTCATTCGGGACAATATTCTGGGAAGCCCGGGTAGAAGTATCCTGTTTATCCTGCATCCCAAAGACATCCGGGATTACAAAGCCGGTAACATCAGTCTCGATACCCTCCGCCAGCGTGTCCTTGTCCAGGACGATACCCGCGAATAGCTCAAGCTCGTCTATTGCCGATTGTGCAAACAGCAAATTGTACAATTTTTTATTTTGGCACTCACGATCTGTGCCAACCATGAATCGTTAGAAAATTTGCTATTCGCAATCGCACAATCTACAGTAAACTTCTTTCGTGTTCTTTCGTTGAGGTTCAAACCATATGCGAGTGATTGCAGGGAAGATGCGCAGTCGCAGTCTCAAGGCAGGAGAAAACTTTCGACCGACCACGGATCGTGCGCGCGAAACGCTTTTTAATATCCTGCAAATGGAGATTCAGGGCAGTACCTTCGTCGATGCATTTGCCGGCAGCGGTTCGGTGGGAATTGAGGCAATCAGCCGCTCCGCATCGAAGGTGTACTTCATTGAGTACAACAGGAAGGCACTGCAGGTTCTGGAGGAGAATCTACTCGCCTGTTGTCAGACGGAATCCTGGCGAATTTTCACCATGGATGTGTGGAAAGCACTCGAAGTTCTGCCGAAAGACGTCGATCTTTTGTACTTTGATCCACCTTATGAATTCCAAAAATATTCGAAGCTCCTGATTGAAACCGGCGTAAACTTTCCTGATGCATTGTATATCCTGGAACATTCGTCGCGAAAGAAGATTGAAACACCTGCCGGTTTTGAACAGATACGGACTACACGGATCGGTGAGACGGAGATCAGTTTTTACCGGAAATCGGCGGCTCCTCAAGACTAGAAGTGATATACTATTTTCGGAGGTACAGCTATGGAACAATCAAATCAGCCGATCGAACAACCTTCATCTTCACCACAAAAAACAAGTACGGGTATGGAACCGAATCTTGCTGCCGCATTGTCCTACCTGTGCGGTTGGGTAACGGGATTGATATTTTACTTAATGGAAAAGGAAAATAATTTCGTTCGCTTTCATGCATTTCAGTCGATTTTGGTATCGGCCGGATTCACAGTGCTCTACATAGGCCTTGGTATCTTGACCCGCATTCCATTTCTGGGATGGCTGTTCTGGGTTGCTTATCCAATTATCGGGATCGCGGGTTTCATTGCATGGATACTGTTGTTGATCAAGGCCTACCAGGGAGAACGTTTCCATTTTCCGATTGCCGGGGAAATTGCTGAAAAACACGCAGGTTAAATGTCAGAATCCGTCTCTGATCCTGAGGGCGAAAGCAGCCTTCATATCGATCCCAACCTGGCAGGCGCACTCTGTTATCTGCTTGGCTGTATCTCCGGAATCCTGTTCTTTGTTCTTGAGACCCGGAACAAGAGGATCCGTTTCCACGCTCTGCAATCCATTCTTGTTTTTACCTTGTTGACGCTGCTGTCGATGGGCTCTGCGCTTCTGGCTATCTTGACGGATTTCGTGCCGTTCCAACTGGCCAGCAGCACGATCTGGATTCTTCACTTCGTTGTGTGGCTTGTGATGATTCTCAGCACGTATCAGGGCAAGACCCTCAAAATCCCAGGGATCGGCGACTTCGCGCGCGAACAGGTCGGCTGGCCATGAAAAGGCTAAATCCGGATCTCATGATTGCCGTGTCCTGTACCGGCATTCTGCTGTTTTCATCGCTGAGCAATGTTGCGAGCGGCACTGTTCACCTTGCCGGAGTTTCCTTGCCTCCCGTCTGTGGATTCAAACTTCTGACCTCGTGGGATTGCCCCGGTTGTGGTCTCACACGCTCGGTGATCCTGGCGATTCATGGTCATTTTAGGGAATCCTATTTCATGCATATTTGGGGAATTCCGGTTCTTCTGATTCTTGCTGTTCAACTGCCCTATCGCCTTTTCCGGTACTTCAATCCTCAATGGAAACCCGCGTTCCTCTCCACTCAGGTCAAGAACTGGGTCTCCCCGGCTGTCTTTTTGTCATTTCTTGTACCATGGGCCATGAAAACGATCGCCATCTTCGTGATACGGTATCTATAAGAATCCCTGATACTTAAAGATTGCCTTGCTTTTGTGTCTGTGTTAACATAACTTGAAATCTGAGAATTCTCAGTAGAGGTAGTGTCCCTACCGAAAGTGGCTAGTGATGAGTGACTGTTGACGAGTGAAAGTCGGCTTCACTGGTCGTCAGTCATTGATCAATAATCAAACTTTTGTTCCAGGAGGTTTTGTCGAATGGTCTCCATCCGGTTAATGCGGATGGGCGCAAAGAAGCGCCCTTATTATCGTGTTGTTGTTGCTGATTCACGCAGATTTCGTGACGGAAAGTTTATCGAGAAGTTAGGGTCTTATGATCCTTTACCGAGCGATCCTCACCTTCAATTGAAGTTGGATCGCGTAGACTATTGGATCCAAAAGGGCGCCCGGCCCACGGAGACAGTCCGATCCCTGATTACCGGCTATCGTAAATCTGCCCCAGCCGTTTCCTGATTCAATCCAGCTAGTGAACACCAGTTCAACAGGAGGTACTCCCATGAAAGAATTACTGGAGGCAATGGCAAAAGCTCTGGTGGATCAACCTGATCAAGTAGCCGTATCGCTGATAGAAGGCGAACAAACTACTGTATTGGAGCTGCGCGTTGCACGCGAGGATCTTGGAAAAGTCATAGGAAAACAAGGCCGCACTGCGCGTGCGATTCGAACCATTCTTGGTGCTGCCGGGATGAAACTGAAAAAGCGTTTCGTGCTGGAAATACTGGAATGATGGAAGCTGGAACCCCACCGCCGGTTCTGGTTGCCAGGATCGTCAAGCCTCACGGAATCAACGGCGAATTGGTTCTTGAGTCATGGACGGATGTGGAAGGCCGGCTGGAAAATACGTCGGTTTTCCTGTTAATCGATCAGGGGAGAATTCTGCGGGAAGTGAAGGTGGAATCGAGACGTTTTATCATGGGGCGTCCCGTTTTCAAATTTGCCGGTGTTGCAACGCGCACCGAAGCTGAGATGTTGAGGAATTTTGAATTGGGAATTCCCGAAGATCAAATTGGAGAGCTTCCTGCAGGACAATTTTTTGTATTTCAACTTGTAGGCATGGAAGCTGTTCTTCCGCATGGCGAGGCAGTGGGCAGGATACGGAATATTGTTCATACGGGTGGAGGCGATCTGTTGGAACTTGATAATGGTGGCTTGATTCCTTTTAACGATCAGATCTGTCCGAATGTGGATTTGGAAAAAAAGGTTGTAGTGATTAACCCACCGGAAGGACTTATTGTGTCCACGAGTCGGCGCGCCGATGAGCCTTCGCGCAGACGCGCAGACCCGTAGACGCGCAGACGCAGTTGCGAATTGATTTTTTGACGATTTTCCCGGAGCTTTTCGCGGGCATGTTGGAAAGCAGTTTGATCCGTCATGCGCGCGAAAAGAGTGTTCTGGATGTGCGGGTCTGCGATTTGAGGAATTACACCCATGATCGCCACCGTACGGTCGATGATGTGCCCTATGGCGGAGGTCCGGGAATGGTATTCAAGCCGGAGCCGCTGTTTGAAGCGGTTGAAGCTTTAAAGGGGACGGGGACAATGGTGCTAATGCCGGGCCCACAGGGTAGGAGTTTTACTCAGGAGATTGCAGAGGAGCTTGCGCAAGTGCCGCATCTCCTCTTCATCTGCGCTCGATATGAAGGCGTCGATGAGAGAGTTTGTTCGCAGATTGTGGACCGGGAGTTGTCGATTGGCGACTTTGTGACGATGGGCGGAGAGCTGCCGGCATTGATCATGACAGAAGCTATTGTTCGATTTGTGGATGGTGTGGTCGGGCAGAAGGAATCGGTTGTGAGGGACTCATTTCAGGATTCGCTTTTGGATTACCCTCACTATACGAGGCCGGAAACGTTCCGCGGGGAAAGAGTGCCGGATGTTCTGCTTTCCGGTAATCACGAGCAGATCAGGAAATGGCGCAGAATGATGGCCTTACGACGAACTCTGGAGAGGCGTCCTGATCTTCTGGCGAAAGCAAAGCTGACCCCGGAAGATCAAAAAATGTTACAGGAGATTCAAGATAAAAAGAAGTAGTTTTATTGCAGATTGTACAATGGCAAATTGGACGATTTAATATTTTGGACTCTCGGCGAATTTTGAAAGGTTCAGTGTGCAATAAATTAGGAAAGAGGAAATTAGTATGAACGCGGTAGAGATGGTAGAACAAAAATTCATGAAGAAGAAGGTCCCTGACCTGAGACCGGGCGATACGATCCAGGTTCACGTCCGGGTCAAGGAAAAGGAAGCAGCCGCCAAGGCAAAGGAAAAAGAAAAAGAGAAGGAAAGGATCCAGATTTTTGAAGGTGTTGTGATCGGTATGAGGGGCCACGGTATTCAGAGCTCCTTTGTCGTTCGCAAGATCTCTTTCGGGGTCGGAGTCGAAAGGATTTTTCCGTTTCATTCACCGACGATTGACAAGGTGAAGGTCCTGAAGCACGGCAGGGTTCGGCGCGCCAAGCTTTATTATCTGCGGGAGAGAACAGGAAAAGCGGCAAAGATCCGTTCGGAGAAAGCATCCGGACAGGATTGATTGGATGGAATCTGCCGGGAGGAAGCGTGTTTTTCATTGCACCTACCGGTTCGAGAAAAAGCTTTTCCGTCAGGGATTTTCTCGCATTGCGGGTGTGGATGAAGTTGGACGCGGAGCTTTGTGCGGTCCTGTGGTCGCTGCGGCGGTCATGTTCCGCTCGCGTCCTGCCATTCGCGGTATTGATGATAGCAAGAAATTGACGCCTGATCGTCGGGAAAAACTCAAACCCCGAATCATTCAGCATGCCCTTTCTTTCGGCATAGGAATTGTTTCTGCTGAAGAGATCGATCGCATCAATATTCATCAGGCCACGCTCAAAGCAATGCGATTGGCGTTGGATCAGCTTGCTCCGACGCCGGATTTTATTCTGGTGGACGGGACGAAGGTTCATGGTCTCAAGGCCGCCAGCTTGAATCTGGTCAAAGGCGACGCGCGGTGCCTCACAATTGCGGCGGCCTCCATAGTCGCTAAAGTCACCCGTGACAATCTTTTGCAAAGCTATGCTAGCATGTATCCTATGTACGATTGGGCGAGGAATAAGGGGTATAGTTGCGTGAACCATTTTCGTGGATTGGCTGAATTTGGCCCTGTTTCCTTTCATCGCAGATCGTTTAGGCCCGTTCAAGTTGACGCTCAGTTGAGTCTCTTGGACACGGACGAATTTATCATGGAGATTACAGCGTCCTGACGACGGTATTGATCTATGGCTATTGAGAAATCCAAGATTCTCAAAAATGCGGAACGATTCATTGCTAGCGGCAAGATTTCGCAGGCAATTGATGAATACCTGAAGATCCTCAAAGAGAATCCGAAAGACTGGAACCTGATTATTCAGATCGGTGACCTGATGTTGAAGGTCAACCGGACGGATGAAGCCATCGAAAGTTTTCAAAGGGTAGCCGACTACTATTACGAGGATGGATTTTTCCTTAAAGCCATTGCCATCTATAAGCGAATTAATAAGCTGAACCCTGGACTAACAGAAATCTGCATCCGGCTCGCTGACCTTTATCTAAAACAGGGCCTCACCATGGACGCCAAGTCTCAGTTGCAGGTTGTGGCGCAGCACTATCTTTCCAAAAACCAGAACAAAGATGCCATCGGGACACTGCAGCGGCTGATTGAAATCGAGCCGGACAATCTGAAGAACAGAAATGAACTCGCGAAAGCGTACAAAGGCGAGGGAATGATCCCGGAAGCAATTCAAGAGTATTTGCGAATCGGTGATGAGCTTACTCGCAAGAACCTCTTTAAGGAATGCCTCGCCGTTCTTGAGACTGCGTACAAACTGGACGCAAAAAACATAGAAGTATTACTGAAGTTGCTCGCACTATATCAGGACCAAAACGAGCCTGGAAAAGGGATGGCGCTACTTGAAGATGCCTTAAAGGCAGATCCCTCAAATCCGGATATTCTTTCCGCCATGGCAGAGGCGTACTGCGGGCGCCACGAGTGGGAGAAGGCGCATGATGTTATGGATCGCGCCATCTTGAATGCCACCGATCGGGAGCCGCTCTGGGAGCTAAATGGTGAGCTTTTTATCAAACAGGGAAATCTTAATCGTGCATTTGAGCAATTTCTCCTGATTGTCGAAAAGGAAGTTCAGCGAAAGGATGTTGATCGCGCCGTATTCTTAATGCAGCGAATCACGGAATTAGATCCTGCGTATTACCTTGCGTGGCAAAAGCTTTCCGAGCTTTATGCGATGCTGCGTCAGCAAACAAATCTCATTTCCGCATATGGCAACCTTGCTGATGCCTACATATCGAAATTAATGTACAGGGAAGCCGCTGAATGTCTTGAAAAACTGGTGAAATTGGATCCGGAAGATAGCCAGCATCAGGAAAAATTGAAGTTCGTAAGCTCTCATTTTGAACAAACGAAACCGGGCGTCAGGCAGCCGGAGCGTGTGTATGAAGTGGAACCGGAAGTCACGAGACATGCTCCAGATGAGTTTGCGCCCGTAAATCTTACGAACGAGACTCTGCCTGGCCGGCCGGTCTTTGAACTGCATCCCGAGAAACCGGCTATGCAGTCTGTTCCTGCAACAATTCCGGCAAAAAGCGCGCCTCCGGCGGCTCCGCTTGTCAGCATAGTCACCTCCGAAGAAAAAGAGTTTGTTTCCGAGCATTTGATTGAGGCAGAAGTATTCAACAAGTACGGCCTTGTCGATAAAGCGATCGAACAGCTCCATTCCATTATTCATAAATATCCGCAGTCTGTACCCACAAGACAAAAGCTGAAAGAAATCTATCTGGAAAAAGGTGAAAGGGATAGGGCGGTGGATGAATGTATTCAGATGTCCAGAATCTTTCGCCGGCAGGGCGACCTGGATCAGGCAGAATACCTGTTGAGTGAGGCCCGGCAAATCAATCCTAATCATTCGGGTCTTGAACGCGCGTTTAAGGATCTCGCAGCAAAAAGCGGCGCTACGGTCGAAACTCCGCCGAAACTATCCGAAACGGCAAAACCTGTTTCGTCTGTTTCTTCTGAGCCGCAATTAAAAGCAGAGCTGGTTTCAAAGCCGTTTACTTCAAAATCAACGGGAACCCCCGTACAGAAGCCGCGCGAAAAGAAGATTTCCAGGAGAACCGAGATTCCGGGTCTTAAGGAACTGGAAATGCTCGATTCCGTAACAAAGACTCTGGACAGCGGACATATCCGTCTCAAAACTGCCGAACTCAACAAAAGTGCTGATGCCTCGGCCGCGAAAGCAACAGCCGCTTTGAATGAATTAGAAAAGTTTGCCCAAACAATCAAAACGAAGACGGTTACTTCCAAAGTGAAACCTGCGCCTTCAAAACGTGAATTGTCGACTCAGCCCGTTCTGCCTCCGGTTCCAAAGTCCGTTGCCCCGCCAAACGAAGAAGTGGAAATTGAAATCGAAATTGAAGAGCCTACGGGCCAACCCGCTATAGCCGTAGAGCCGGACCTTGAAGAAGTTGATTTCTTTATTCACCAGGGGCTTCTATCCGATGCTGAAAGATCATTGAAAATTCTCAGAGATCAGCACCCGGGCCATGTAGGTATCCAGAAACGGTTTGACCAGATCGAAAGGCATCGTACGCATACTGTACCCAAAGAGGAAAGCCCCGTTCAGGAACAAGAACCGCCGGCGATGTCGGATATCGAAATGCCGGTCATCGAAATTCCACCGTCCCTGGAGCCTTCTTCGAGCGATGAAATCGTGATTTCGATGGATGAAGATTTTGGGCAGCAACCAGCAAAAGCTATCGATACTGTTTTGGAGACCGCTTCCAGTGTCGAAGAGCTGCCGGAAATCTCATTGCCATTGACAGACTCATCGGATGAGATTGCGCTGGTCTTAGAGACTGAGCCGAGAGCCGAATCAACCAGCTTTGCGGAGATCGAGGAGCCCGATTTTACCGAATTTGGCGAGCTTGAGGACAGCGGGGACGTAAGCCTCAAAGAAGTTGATCCTGCCGTGGATCAGTCTTTCGTTGAAAGTTTCAATGATGCAGTTGATGCAGTTTTCAAATTTGAGGAACCGGTTGCGGAAAAAAAGATAGAAGCGTCCCCCGAACAGCCGAAACTGGTGAAGGAAGAACTCTTTGAAGAAGAGGAAGACTTTTTCGATCTTGCTGCGGAACTGGAAGAAGGGCTTTTGAATGTCCAAAGCGCCGTAGGAGAAGACCGCCCACCGGACGGCCAGAACTACTCGATTGAAGATATCCTTACGGATTTCAAAAAAGGCGTTGATAAACAGCTGGGTTCGGAAGATTATGATACACGTTACAATCTTGGGATCGCGTATAAGGAAATGGGCCTCATCGACGAGGCAATTGCGGAATTTCAGATTGCAGCAAAGGACCCGAGACGATTTTTGGAATGTTGCAGCATGCTGGGGTTGTGTTTTGTTGAAAAGGGCATGCCCAAGCTGGCGGTAAAATGGTATCAAAGGGGTCTGGAAGCGCCCGGCTACGTCGAAGAAGAGTATCAGGGCTTGCGTTATGATCTGGCTGAGGCACACGAAGCAATGGGTGAAACGGATCGTGCTCTGGAAATACTCCAGGAAGTATATGGAATCAGCGCAAACTATCGTAACGTCGCAAGGAAAATAAAAGAACTTCAAGGGAAAATGAATTCCCATTAGTTTGACGTGAAGTTTTCTCCTTCCTTTGATTTTGTTTCCTCACTTTGGACGAGGAAGCCGGTTTCTTTATGTTGAAGAAGATTTCGTTCTATTTTTACGTTTTCTATTGTTTTGAAGTGGGAATCTTTCTGATGACAGCTCCCTGGTTGTTGCCAAATGTCTGGGAAAGCAATCTTTTCTTTTTCTATGTTCCGAAGCTGAAAAGTATCTTTATGGATCCTTATTTTCGAGGTGCAATCTCCGGAGTCGGACTTTTGAATATTGTTCTTGCTATCTCTGAAGTTCTTGAGAGAGAAAAATCAAAGCATCTATTCGGTTCAAGATCAAAAATATGAAGTACCATCTGATTACCGACCGGACGCTCTATGCGGAGCCACTGGCGTCCGTTGCTGCGGCGGCAGAAGCGGCAAGGGTTGACTATTTCCAGCTTCGCGAAAAGGACTTGCCTTCGAAGGATATGCTTGCGCTGGCAAGAAGCATACGTTTGGTTCTGGATCGCACGATCTTCATCGTTAACGGGGCGCTGGATATCGCTCTGGCAAGCGGGGCTGATGGAGTTCATCTTCAGAGCGACAATATACCTGTGCAGGAAGTTCGGGCAAAGTACGGAAATCTAATCATCGGCTATTCCGCGCATTCATTGGATGAAATGAAGACTGCAGCAGAAAACGGCGCAAGTTATGTTTTTATCAGCCCGATTTTTGAACCCCGGTCGAAAGTTTCATCGCTTCCTGTGCTGGGGCCTTCTGTTATTGTGTCCTGGTCCAGATCCTGCGGCATTCCGGTTGTCGCTCTTGGCGGCGTTTCGAGTAAAAATCTACTGGAGCTAAAAACGATGGGGTGTGAAGCCGTTGCAGGCATCAGTTTCTTTATCCAGGACGGCAAATTCACAGCAAAAGGAATGGTGGCCTGATGTTCGAAGGCATGCAGACGAATATGCGTTTTGGCCTCTTTCTTTTTACCGGAATGACCATTGTTCTTCTTGTACTGCTGCGACTGACACGGCAAAGCGGGCTATTCCGTGACAAAGTACGCTCCCCGTTGTTGATTATCTACAGCTTTCTGACCGTATATATCATTTCCTACATTACTCGTGTGCCGATACCCCCCGCGATCGGTCCCTACTATTTTGCCGTCATTTACTTAACGCTGGGGATACTGTTGATCCGCGTCTTTACATTGGCCTTCTTTGATATTTTTCTGATTCGCAGCAAGAAGTATCGCGCACCACGGCTGTTAAAAGAGATTGCCTCAGTAATTCTATTTGGTATTGTCATCGTGATCGTTATCCAGAACACGCTAAAGATTCAAGTTACCACGGTTCTGGCAACATCTGCGCTGATCACCGTAGTTCTTGGTCTTGCCCTTCAGGAAACGCTTGGCAATTTATTCGCGGGTCTGGCGTTACAATTGGATCCACCGTACCGACAGGGAGATTGGATCCGTTTTGGGGATATCTTTGGCAGGGTCGAAGAAGTGACATGGCGCGCAACAAAACTGAAGACCATTAACAACGATTACATCATTGTTCCAAACGGACAGATTGCAAAAGAAAGGGTGATCAATCATAGTTTTCCGGAAGTGCCTCACGCAACTCGCGTAGCGGTTGGGGTCACCTATCATGCTCCGCCCAACAGGGTTGCCAAAGTAGTTCAGGAAGCCATGATCAACATTCCCAATGTGCTTCACGACCCTGCGGTGGATGTTCGGGTCAAGGAATTCCAGGATTTTTCTATCAACTATGAAATCAAGTTTTTTATTCGGGATTTTGGCTTGCTGGAGCCTACACTGGCTGCTGTTCGGAAATCTCTTTGGTACCATCTGCGGCGTAACGATATCGAAATTCCATTTCCGATTCGCAACGTCTATATGCATGGACCTGAGCAAATTGAAGCTCAGCGGGAGAAAGTGCAGAAGCGTCTCGCGGAGTCGGTCGGTAACGTCTATCTTTTCACGGCCCTGGATGATGAAGAAAGGCTCATGATTGCTGAAAGGCTTGTGGAACTTCGTTACGCTCACGATGAACTGATTATCCGTGAAGGTGAAAAGGATGAGTCTTTTTTTATTATTGAAAAAGGAACTGTGGAAGTCTATCTTGATTCGACCCACGGTAGTCGCAAGGTACTAACAACTCTGCAAGAAGGCGATTTTTTCGGAGAAATCGCCTTATTGACCGGACAAAAGCGCACGGCGAACGTTCGGGCCCTTACGGAAGTAAGAGTTTATCGTCTTGACAAAGATAGTTTCAAAGAGATTCTTGAGAGTAAGCCCGAAATTCTGGACGAGATCGGCACAGTACTGAGCCGGAGAAAAGACCAAATTGATATGATTCTGGCCGAAAGCAGCGGATCTCACGATCAGGACCTCGCCATGAACAGTCACGCAATCAAGCAACACATTCTCACTCGGATCCGAAGTTATTTCGGGTTATGAACAGCCTGTAGATATTTCTCGTAAAGATCTTTTGCCTCCTGTAGCGGCATCCGTTGATACACCACGGAATTTAGTGCACGAATCTCCTCACGTGTCTTACGGGAAAGTTCGCGGATTTGCGCCACTGCGTCTTTTACGAGATCTCGCTGCTGGTCTGAATTTGCGGAGGCATAGACTTTCTGAAGTTCAGCAAGTGCTTTGAGCTTCAACTCTTCTTCATTGCGTAAAAACGCGAGCCGTTCATGGATGCGAATAAATTCTTCAAGAGACATACGTTGTGAAATGTATTGTTCAATCTCGGCTTGAGTCATTGTGATAAGAGTAGAGCAAGAGTCGGACTAAGAGCAAGAGTAAGAATCGAAGGAAAGATCGGCAGCCGGGGGAAGGATGCTGATACCTTCAGGATTTACGTCAATCAAATTGTGTTGAACCTGAACCCTGACCGCCTGGAATTTCTCTCAGTGCGGTTTTTCCGGTTTGTTGCTATGACTGCTGTTTGATCTCGAACTCGAGTTATGATTCGGCTGTCTAATTTCAGGGGCCTTGTAATCGTGTTTGGGCGGGTCATAGCTTCTTGAAGG
>Ga0055439_10000146_pt1 | contig 12003 bp, 9 predicted proteins | sample Browns_TuleB_D2_FD_57732 | JGI IMG/M metagenome (GOLD analysis project Ga0055439, IMG submission 57732) | Wetland microbial communities from San Francisco Bay, California, USA, that impact long-term carbon sequestration - Browns_TuleB_D2 | ecosystem: Environmental > Aquatic > Marine > Wetlands ...
CACCCACACCGCCACGCTCGTGTTGTACCCCAGCGCCCAGATCGACCAGACGCCGCCCACCAGGGCGAACGGCAGGGCCAGCATCACGATGGCCGGACGCACCAGGTCGCGGAAGTTGAGATAGAGCAGCAGGAAGATCAGCCCGAGGGTGAGCGGCACCACCAGCCGCAGCTTCTCCGCCACCCGCTCCATCAGCTCGAACTGGCCGCTCCACTGCACGTGGTAGCCCGCCGGCAGCGCGAGCCCGGTGGCGACGGCCCGCTGCGCGTCGCGCACGTAGCCGCCGACGTCGCGGCCCTCGATGTCCACGTACACGGTGGTCACCGGGAAGCCGTTGTCGGTCTTCACCGCCATCGGCCCCTGCACCACCCGCACGTCGGCGACCTGGCCGATGGGGATCTGGGGCCCGCCCATCGTCGAGACGACGATGCGGCGCAGTTTCTCCAGGTCGTTGCGCAGCTCCCGCGGGTAGCGGACGTTGACCTCGTAGCGCTCGCGACCCTCGACCGTCACCGCGGCGGTCATCCCGCCCGCCGTGGCCATCACCGCGTCGTGCAGGTCGCCGGCATTGAGCCCGTAGCGCGCCGCCTCGGCCCGGTCCAGCTCGATGTCCACGTAATACCCCGACACGTTGCGCTCGGCGAACACGCTGCGCGTCCCGGGGACGTTCCGCAGGATCTGCTCGACCTCGACGCCGAGGTGCTGCAACGTGTCCAGGTTCGCGCCGTGGATCTTGACGCCGACGGGCGTGCGCACGCCGGTGGCCAGCATGTCGATGCGGTTCTTGATCGGCATCGTCCACGCGTTGGTCACGCCCGGGAGCCGCACCGCGCGGTCCAGCTCGGCCACCAGGCGCTCGGTGGTCATCCCCGGGCGCCACTGGTCGTGCGGCCGCAGCACGATGGTCGTCTCGAACATGTCGAGCGGCGCGGGGTCGGTCGCGGTCGCGGCCCGCCCGGCCTTGCCGAACACCGACAGGACCTCGGGGAAGGACGCGAGCACGCTGTCCTGGTGGCGCAGGATCTGCCCCGCCTGGGCGATGGACACCCCGGGCACGGTGCTCGGCATGAAGAGCAGCGAGCCTTCGTCCAGCGGCGGCATGAACTCGCTGCCGATGCGGCGCGCGGGCAGCACGGTGAGCAGCACGACCGCCAGGGCCGCCACCGCCACGCGCCGCGGGTGGTGCAGCACCGCCGCCATCACGGGGCGGTAGGCCCGCATCAGCCAGCGATTGACGGCGCTGGCCTCCTGCGGACGGATCCGCCCCCGGACCAGGTACCCCATCAGCACCGGCACCACCGTGATCGACAGCAGCGCCGCCCCGGCCATGGCGAAGGTCTTGGTGAACGCGAGCGGCTTGAACAACCGGCCCTCCTGCTGCTCCAGGGCGAACACCGGCAGGAACGACACCGTGATGATCAGCAGCGAGAAGAACAGCGGGGGTCCCACCTGCACCGCGGCCTCGCGCACGATGTTCCAGTGCGCCCCATCGCCCCCCTGCTCCCCACTCCCTCCTCCCTGCTCCCTCTCCAGGTGCTTATGCATGTTCTCGATCATCACGATGCCGGCATCGACCATGGCGCCGATGGCGATGGCGATCCCGCCCAGGCTCATGATGTTGGCGCTGACGCCCAGCCACCGCATCACCACGAAGGAGACCAGGATACCGAGCGGCAGCGTGACGATGGCGACCAGCGCGGACCGCAGATGGAGGAGGAACAGCACCGCGACCGCGGCCACGATGAGCGACTCCTCGAGCAGCGTGCGCACCAGGTTGCCGACGGCGCGATGGATCAGGTCGGAGCGGTCGTAGACGGGTCGCAGGCGCACGCCGGCGGGCAGGGTGTGCTGCACGTCGGCGATCCTGCGCTTCACCGCCTCGATCGTGGCGAGGGCGTCACCGCCGAACCGCATGACCACGATCCCGGCGACGACCTCGCCCGTGCCGTTCAGGTCGGCGAGGCCGCGGCGGGGGGCGGGTCCCACGGTGACGGTGGCCACGTCCCCCACGCGCACCGGTGTCCCCTGCATCGACGCGCCGACCGCCACGTCGCGGATCTCGTCCACGCTGCGGAGGTACCCCAGGCCGCGGATCATGTACTCACGGCCGCCCAGCTCGATCACCCGGGCGCCGACGTCGGCGTTGTGCGTTCCGATCGCCTGCACCACGCGCATCACGGGAATGCCGTACGCCCGCAGCCGCTCGGGATCCACCTCGACCTGGTACTGCCGCACGAACCCGCCGAGGCTCACCACCTCCGACACGCCGGGCACCGCGGTCAGCTGGTAGCGGAGGTACCAGTCCTGCAGCGTCCGCAGCTGGGCGAGGTCGAGCGAGTCGCTCTCCAGCACGTACTCGAACACCCAGCCGACGCCGGTGGCGTCGGGCCCGAGCGAGGGCTCGACCCCCGCCGGCAGGCGCTGGCGCAGGCCGCTCATGTACTCGAGCACACGCGAGCGGGCCCAGTAGAGGTCGGTGCCGTCCTCGAACAGCACGTACACGAGCGACAGCCCGAAGAACGAGAACCCGCGCACGGCGCTCGCGCCCGGCACCTTCAGCAGCTCGGAGGCGATCGGATAGGTGACCTGGTCCTCGACGATCTGGGGCGCCTGCTCGGAGAACTCGGTCTGGATCACGACCTGCACGTCGGACAGGTCCGGGAGGGCGTCGATCGGCGTCGTGCGGACCGCCCACACCCCTGCGCCCGCCACGGCCGCGGTCGCGAACAGCACCAGGAACCGGTTGGCGAGCGACCAGGCGATGATGCGGGCGATCACGGCCGCCTCCCCGTGTCGCCGCCCGCGCCCATCCCCGGCATGGCCGGCATCGGCGTGCCGGTCGCGCCGAGCCGCGACTCGGCATCCACCAGGAAGTTGGCCGACGCGACGATCCGCTCACCCTCGGTGACGCCGGCGAGCACCTGATACCGGTCGCCGGCGCGGGGACCGAGCGTGACCTCGCGCGGCACGAGCATCCCGTCCGGCTGCACGACGAACACGAGGTTGCGCTCGCCCGTCATCACCACGGCCTCCCCGGGCACGCTCAACGCGTCGGCGCCCACTCCGCCCTCGAAGAACAGGGTCGCGTACATCCCCGGCTTGAGCGCGCCCCCGCGATTGGCGAACGCGACCCGCACGCGCGCCGTGCGGCTCGCCGGGTCCATGACGGGCGAGATGAAGCTCACGCGACCGCGGAACGGCCGCCCGGGATACGCCACCACCTCGGCGGTCGCCGGTGCGCCCACACGTACGAGCGCGAGATCCCGCTCGAACACCTCCCCTTCGACCCACAGCGTGGAGAGGTCCGCGATGCGGTACAGCTTCATCCCGGCCATCACCGACTGCCCCGCCACCACCATCTTCTCCAGGACGTAGCCGTCGAACGGCGCGGTGAGCGTCAGCGTCCTGGTCGCCTGCCCCGTCCGCTCGAGGCGCTCGATCTGTGCGGCACTGATGTCCCAGTAGGCGAGGCGGCGCCGCGCGGCGGCCACGAGAGCCTCGGCCGACCGCGCCGCCTCGCCCCCGGAGTCCACCGAGGCGGCCAGCCGCAGCGCGGTCAACAGCTCTTCCTGCGCCGCCACCAGCATCGGGCTGTACAGCGCGAGCAGCGGTTGCCCCCGGTGGACCGGCACGCCGGTGGCGTCCACGTACAGCGCTTCGACGAAGCCGTCGGTCCTGGTCGTCACGTCGGTGAGCCCGGGCTCCGCCGCGACGAACTGGCCGACCGTCCGGACCGTGCGGGTGAGCGGCGCCCGGGTCACCGTCGTGTACGTCACGCCGATCGCCTGCGCCTGCGCCGGCGTGAGATGCACCGGCTCGCGCTGCGGGGTGGCCCCGGCGGGTGCGCCGGCCTGCATCCGGGCGTGCTCCTCGGCGCTCATGCCACCCGCGCCCCCCTCTCCCTTCTCCCCGCTCCCGCACGCCGCCGCTGCCAGCAGTGCCGCGATCAGGACTCGCTTCATCAGGGCCCTCCTTCCGGCGTTCGCCCAAGCAGCGCCTCGACCTCGCCCACCGTCTGGTGGTAGTCGGCGAGCAGCCGATACGCCTCGATTTCGTAGGTGTTCACGGTCATCTGATTGTCCACGAGCTGCATGAAGGGGACCCGTCCCACGCGGTATCCCGCCAGCGCGGCCCCGACGGCGGCCTGCGCCTGGGGGAGGATGGAGCCGCGGTACAGCTGTCCCAGGTTGCGATCGCGTACCGCGCGCGCCCGCAGCTCGACCAGCCGTGCCACCGTCTCGGCACGCAGCTCCGTCAGCTCGGCGGCCGCCATCTCCCGCATCGCCGCCGCCTCGCGCCGCAGCGGCAGCTGCTTGTTCCCGGCGAACAGCGGCACGTTGACCCCGACCATCACGCTCACCATGTCGGGGTAGAGGGGCCGGCGCTGGTACGCCACGCCGAGCTCGAAATCCGGATAGAGCTCGCGGCGCGCGGCCGCGAGCGACGCATCCGCCGCCGCGACGCGCTCGCTGCGCGCCACGAGCGCCGGCCGCCCCACCAGCGCCCACGCGACGAGCGTGTCCACGACCGGCAACTCGTCCGCCGGCCAGTCAGGCAGCTCGAGGGCGGGGATCGCGCCGGGCGCCTCGCGGCCGAGCAGCGCGTTGAGCCGTGCCGCCGCGGCGACCCGCATCTGGCCCGTGCGGGTGACCTCTTCGCCCATCCGGGCGACCTCGACCTGGGCGCGCAGCACGTCCTGCTGGACCGCCTCGCCGACGGAGTACATCACGGTCGCGACCTCGAGCAGGTCGCGCAGCAGCCCGCGGGTCCGTTCCATCACCGCCACCGCGCGGTCCGCAAAGGCGGTCTCGAAGTAGGCCATGCGCACCCGCGCGGCGAGCATCCGCTCCTGCTCGTCCGCCTCGGCGGCCGCCGCCGCCGCGCCGTGCTCCGCGGCGCGACTCGCCCCCCCGAGCTTCCCCGGCCAGGGGAGCATCTGCGTGAGCTGCACCTGGTTCATGGTCATCGGGTCCATCGTGGACCCGAGGTCCCCGGCTTCACGGTTCAGCAGGGCGAATTGCAGCTGCGGGTCCGGCCAGGCGCCGGCGGGTCCGACGCGCTCGCCCGCCGCCACGACGCCGGCACGCACGGCGCGCAGCATCGGGTTCGAGTCGAGCGCGACAGCGACCGCCGTGGCGAGACGCAGCGTGTCCGCCCCGGCGAGCGGGACCTGCGCGGCCGCGCCGCTGCTCGCCGCAGCGAGCGCGGCGGATACACACGACAGGATGACTCTGGACATCCGATCCTCCGGCCGCCCGCGACGGGGGCGGCACGAACCACGGTCAGGCGGCCCGAACCATTCGGGCCGCACCGGCTCGCTCGAGGCGAGCCCCGACGTGAAGGATCAGCTGTTGGGAGGAGGAGTCGGCGGGCCGAGCGCCAGGCGGCCGTGCAGCGCGGGGCCGGGGGTGGCGACGACGGCCGAGTGCACGTCGAGCAGACGGGCGTCGGCGGGCGCGGTCAGCATCGCGGGCGGAGTGGCGAGACAGCCGAGCATGTCGCCGCAGGGACCGGATTGCGGGTGGTGGCAATGGTCCGACGCGGGTGCGAGCGCCGCGACACCCGCCGCGGGCGGCGGGCAGTCGTGCGCCGGGCGGGCGACGGCCGGACGCGGCAGCCACGCGAGCGCCAGGGCCACGAGCGTCAGTGCCGCCCCGGTCCGTCGCGTCCGTCTCGTCCGCTGTTCCATGCGTATCACCATAGCGTCCGGCGCCGCCCCGGGCAAGCATCCAGCAGGGGTGAAGGAACATTCCCCGGCCTCAAATGCGGCGGCACCGAGCCCTCGCGGACTGCCGAGGGGCACGGTGCGTCGCTATGTCCTCTGTGGATCCGTCTCAGGCCGCGAACGTGCGGGGCGCGAGCGATCGGGGGGAGATGCGGCGGTCGGCCACCGCACGGCGCGCGGCCCCGCTCCGTCGCTGGTGCCCGTTGCGGCGATCCCCGGCGGTCCGTCGCTCTTGCTCGACGGGCGTGATCACTCGGCGGCGGTCGTCCGCACGGCGGTCGTCCGCACGGCGTTCCGACACCGTCCGGCGGGCGTCCGAACGACGCTCACGGGGCGCACGAGGCATGTCCGATCGGGCTCCAGACGTCTCCTGGTCTGCCGTACGTTGAGCAAGAGCCATGCCCTTTCCCGCCCGGAGGGTGGCGGCCCGGCCGATGGCCTCCGGCGAGGCACCAGCGCAACGGGTGCTGGCTCCAGTCAACAGTTCCCATTGTAACTTCCTTCCATGACGACACCATCGCCCGTCCCGGGCGTCCAGATCCTGGCCGGCCCAGGCCCCCGCTACGACGAGATCCTGACCGCCCCCGCCCTGGAGTTCGTGGCGACGCTCGCCCGCGGCTTCGAGGACCGGCGGCGCGAATTGCTGGCGCGCCGCGCCGACGTCCAGCGCGCCATCCACCTGGGGCAGAGCCCGGACTTCCTGCCGGAGACGGCGGCCGTCCGCGACGCCGAGTGGACGGTCGCCGGCATCCCGCCCGACCTGGCCGACCGCCGCGTTGAGATCACGGGGCCGGTCGAGCGGAAGATGATCATCAACGCGCTCAACTCGGGCGCCAAGGTGTTCATGGCCGATTTCGAGGACGCCAACGCCCCGACCTGGGCGAACAACGTCGAGGGGCAGGTCAATCTGTGCGATGCCGTGCGGCGCACCATCGAATTCGTGAGTCCCGAGGGCAAGGCCTACCGGCTCGCCCCGACGACCGCCACCCTGGTGGTGCGGCCCCGCGGGTGGCACCTGGTGGAGAAGCACCTGCTGGTCGACGGCCGGCCGGTGAGCGGGTCGCTGTTCGACTTCGGCCTGTACTTCTTCCACAATGCCGCGGAGCTGGTGCGGCGCGGCACGGGCCCGTACTTCTATCTGCCGAAGCTCGAGAGCCATCTCGAGGCGCGCCTGTGGAACGACGTCTTCCTGCTGGCCCAGGATAGCCTCGGAATTCCCCGCGGGACGATCCGCGCCACGGTGCTGATCGAGACGATTCTCGCGGCCTTCGAGATGGACGAGATCCTGCACGAGCTGCGCGAGCACTCGAGCGGGCTTAACTGCGGCCGCTGGGACTACATCTTCTCCTTCATCAAGAAGTTCCGGAACCGGCCCGGCTTCGTGCTCCCCGACCGCGCCCTGGTCACGATGGACCGCCACTTCCTGCGGTCCTACGTGGATCTCCTGATCCGCACCTGCCACCGCCGCCGCGCGCACGCGATGGGCGGCATGGCGGCCCAGATCCCCATCAAGTCGGACCCCGCGGCCAACTCGCGCGCGATCGAGAAGGTGCGGCAGGACAAGCTGCGGGAGGTGCGGGCGGGCCACGACGGCACCTGGGTGGCCCATCCGGGACTCGTCCCCGTGGCGGGGGAGGTGTTCGACGCCCACTTCACGGGTCCCAACCAGCTGGCGGTGCCACGCAGCGAGGTGCGGGTGACGGCGGCGGACCTGCTGACGGTGCCCGAGGGCCCGATCACCGAAGCCGGGCTCCGGGTGAACGTGGACGTCGGCATCCAGTACCTCGAGGCCTGGCTCCGGGGGGTCGGGTGCGTCCCGATCTACGACCTGATGGAGGACGCCGCGACGGCCGAGATCTCGCGGACCCAGGTGTGGCAGTGGCTCCACCACTCCGCGCGACTCGCCGACGGCCGGTCGGTGACCCCGGACCTGGTCCGCCAGGTGACCGCCGGCGAGCTGGACAAGCTCCGCCGCGCCCTGGGGGCGGAGCGTTTCGATGGGGGCCGGTTCGGACTGGCCGCCCGGCTGTTCGACGAACTGATGACCGGCACGGAGTTTGCTGAGTTCCTCACCCTGAAAGCATATGACCATCTCGACTGAGCAGCGGGAATTCGTCACCGCGCTGTCGCGTCGCTGGACGACCGACCCCCGGTGGCGCGGCATCACGCGTCCCTACACCGCCGAGGATGTCTGGCGCCTCCGCGGGACCCTGAGCATCGACTACACCCTGGCCGCCCGCGGGGCGCGCCGGCTGTGGGAGCTGCTGCACACCGAGGACTACGTGGCCGCGCTGTCGGCGGTGACGGGAAACCAGGCGGTGCAGGAGGTCCAGGCGGGTCTCAAGGCGATCTATCTCTCCGGCTGGCAGGTGGCGGGGGACGCGAACGAGGCGCTCGAGACCTATCCCGACCAGAGCCTCTACCCCGCCGACAGCGTCCCCACGCTGGTGCGGCGGCTCAACAAGGCCCTGCGCCGCGCCGACCAGATCCACCATCAGCAGGGCGACGACACGATCGACTGGTACGTGCCGATCGTGGCCGACGCGGAGGCGGGCTTCGGCGGCCTGCTGAACGCCTACGAGCTGATGCTCCACATGATCGAGGCCGGCGCGGCGGGCGTCCACTACGAGGACCAGCTCGCGTCGCTCAAGAAGTGCGGCCATCTCGGCGGCAAGGTGCTGGTGCCCACGAGCGAGTTCATCGCCAAGCTCGTCGCGGCCCGGCTGGCGGCGGACGTCGCCGGCGTAGAGACCGTGCTGATCGCGCGGACCGACGCGCTGGGCGCGACGATCCTCGCCAACGACATCGACCCCGCCGACCGCGAATTCATCGACGGGGAGCGCACGACCGAGGGTTTCATCCGGGTGCGGCCGGGGATCGACTCGGCCATCGCCCGGGCCCGGGCCTACGCGCCCTACGCGGACGCGCTGTGGTGCGAGACCTCGAAGCCCGACCTCGCCGAAGCGCGTGCGTTCGCCGAGGGGGTCCACCGGGATTTCCCGGGGAAACTGCTGGCGTACAACTGCTCGCCGTCCTTCAACTGGCGGCGGCACCTGTCGGACGCCCAGATCGCGTCGTTCCAGCGCGAGCTCGGGGCGATGGGCTATCGCTTCCAGTTCGTGACGCTGTCGGGGTTCCACGCTCTTAACTACGGCATGTTCGAGCTGGCGCGGGCGTACCGCGAGCGGGGGATGGCGGCCTATGCCGACCTGCAGACACGGGAATTCGCGGCCGAGCGCGAGGGCTACGAGGCGGTGAAGCACCAGGAGTTCGTCGGCGTGGGCTATTTCGACGAGATCACGACGGTGGTGACGGGCGGAAAGAGCTCCACCACCGCCCTCGAGGGCTCGACCGAGAAAGAGCAGTTCGCAGCGCGCACGTGAGACTTGGGAGGGTACCCGCCGGCTAAGGCGGCTTCCGGTCCAGACGGATGCCGTGCCGGCCGTCCGGGTGGTTCGCGACCCCCGGGCACCCTCCCGCCAACGATCGAGGCGGCGGGCCGTGGCCCGGCGGCAGGTGGGCTCCTGGGGTCCCATCTTCCGTCCGGCGCTGCGCCCGCCGTCCTCGTTTTTCGCTCCCCCCGGCCCCGCCCCACCATTATTATGTATGTCACCCGAGCCCCCCAGCCTCCCGGCACCCGTGTCCGCGGGGGAGGTGTGCGCCTGGTGCATGCGGGAGTTCGAGCGGCCCCACGGCCGGCCGGTATATTGCCAGCGCTGTTTCGAGAACGCCTTCGCCACGCGGAAGAGCTTCGGGTTCCTGCCGCTGGCCGAGCATCCCCTGCGCACACCGGAGCCATGAAACGTTCGACGCTCTACACGATCGCGGTCATCGCCGGCATCGCGGCGATGTTCTTCTTCATGACGGCGGGCACGGCGAAGCAGGAATGCCGCGTCTGCATGGACTACGCCGGCCGCTCGAACTGCGCGACGGCCGCGGGCCCCACCCAGGAGGCGGCGACCGAGACCGCCAAGACGACGGCGTGCGGCCCCATCACGAGCGGGATGAACGACGTGATCGCCTGCGGCAACCGGATGCCCGCCAGCGTCCAGTGCCGCAGCCGGTAGCCGCCCCATGAACCGTGGCGACGCCAGTCTCTTCCTGCCCCGCTCGGCGGTGGCGGTGCGGCTCCGCCTGGCCATGGGCGATCCGATCGCGGGCGAGGTGTTCGTGATGCAGCGGGTGGCGCATCGCGACGGGCCCGAGACGGTCCTCGAGATGCTCAATCGGCCCGAGGCCTTCTTCCCGTTCCGCCCCGCCGACGGCGGGCCGGTGCTGCTGGTCGCGCGCGCGCACACCATCGCCGTCTCGGCGGCCTCCGGCGAGGCGCTGGGGGACCCGGACGGCCGGGAGGCGGCGCACGCGGTCCCGCTCTCCGTGACGCTGACCACGGGCGACACCCTGGCGGGCGACGCGTGGTTCGAGGCGACCGCCACGCGCCAGCGCCCGCTCGACTACCTCAACGTGGCGCGCGAGCCGTTCTTCGCGCTGGTCCGGGGCGACGTCACGGACTACGTCAACCGCACCCACGTCCGCAGCGCCCAGCCGGGCGACTGACGCCGTGACCGCGCGCCTCGACCAGTTCGTGGACGTGCTGCTCCGCGAGAAGGCGGAACAGCTGTACCTCCTCCCCGACGAGCCGGTCACCATCGTGGCCGGCGGGCGGCCCCGCAAGGTGACGCGCCAGCCGCTCACCGACCAGCACATCTACGCGCTGCTGGTGGACGTCGCCCCGTCCGAGGCGGCCGACCGGATCGACCGCCGCGTGGAGACCGAGTTCGAGTACGCCGCCGACCGGGGGCTGGTGCGGATCCGCGTGGTCCCCGAGGGGAACCGCCTCACGGCGGTGGTCTCGCCGGTGGTGCGCGAGGCACCGCGCGGCGCGCCGCGCGGCCGCCCGTCGGTCGAGGTGCCCGTGACCCCGCCCGCCGCGCCGCCCCCCGCGCCGCGGCCATCGGCGATCGCGGCGGCGCCGTTCGTCGCCGAGCCGGTCACGGGCGCGCTCACGCCTCCGGCGGCCCCCGCCGCCCTCCCGGGCGAGTTCGCCGCGTCGCAGTATGCCGCCGCCGAACGGCGGCTGCGCGACCTGCTCGCGGCCCTCGTCGCCGCGGGTGCGTCCGACCTGCACCTGCGGGTCAAGGAGGCGCCCGCGTTCCGCACGCAGGGCGAGCTGGCGCGCCACGACGCGCCGCCGCTGAGCGCCGCCGAGCTCGATCTGATGCTGCTCGCGGTGATGCCCGAGGCGGGCCGCGCCGTGTGGCAGGAGACCGGCGACACCGATTTCGCCTACGAGGTCCCGGGACTCGCGCGGTTCCGCTGCAACGCCGCCCGCGAGCGGCGCGGCCCGGCGGCGGTGTTCCGGGTGGTGCCCACGCGCATCGCCACGGCCGCCGAGCTCGAGCTGCCGGACGCGGTGCAGCGGCTGTGCCGGCTGCCGCGCGGGCTGGTGCTGGTGAGCGGGCCCACGGGCTCCGGCAAGTCCACCACACTCGGCGCGCTGGTGGACCTCGTCAATCGCGAGCGCTCGGGCCACATCGTCACGATCGAGGACCCGATCGAGCTGATCCACGAGAACCAGAAGTGCCTCGTGACCCAGCGCCAGGTGCGCCTGCACACCGCGGGGACGGCGGCCGCGCTCCGCGCCGCGTTGCGCGAGGACCCGGATGTCGTGGTGATCGGGGAGATCGCCGATCTCGAGACGCTGTCGCTCGCCCTCGAGATGGCGGACACCGGACAGCTGGTGCTCGCGACGATGCGCACGACGACGGCGGCCGGAACGATCGACCGGATCATCGACCGCTTCCCCGTCGACCGCCAGGCGTACGCGCGCGCGGTGCTGGCGGACGCCCTCAAGGGTGTGGTCAGCCAGGTCCTGTGCCGGAAGGTCGGCGGCGGGCGGGTGGCGGCGCGGGAGATCCTGATCGTGACGCCGCAGATCGCCCATCTCATCCGCGACGGCAAGACGCTGCAGATCCCCCAGATCATGCACACCGCCCGGCAGGCGGGGATGCAGACGCTGAACGACGCCCTGATCGACCTGGTGGAGCGCAAGCAGGTCGAGCCCCAGGAGGCGTGGCTGCGCGCGGTCGATCGGACGGGGCTCGAGCCGGCCCTGAAGGCGAAGGGGCTGGCGGTGGGGGAATAGGTGGAGAGACGAGACGGACAGGGCGGACAGAGACGGACAGAGACGGACAGAGACGGACAGAGCCACCGGTCGGATTTGAACCGACGACCGCTCGATTACGAATCGAGAGCTCTACCACTGAGCTACGGTGGCG
>Ga0055439_10000147_pt1 | contig 11984 bp, 11 predicted proteins | sample Browns_TuleB_D2_FD_57732 | JGI IMG/M metagenome (GOLD analysis project Ga0055439, IMG submission 57732) | Wetland microbial communities from San Francisco Bay, California, USA, that impact long-term carbon sequestration - Browns_TuleB_D2 | ecosystem: Environmental > Aquatic > Marine > Wetlands ...
GGCTCCGTGTTGGATTATCGGCTTTCATTCCATTGTCGTTCGGGAAAGGCGAAAATCGACATCGGCATGAAAAATATTTTGAATTCGCCGTTTCAGCCCGGCAGCTCGTCAAGTCGTCGCCGGAGAAAACGGCGCTCCGGCTCGAGCCGGGTCAGAGCGAGGGCACGTTGGTACGAGGCCCGGGCTTCGGCCGTCCGGCCCAACCGTCGGCAGAGGTCCGCGCGAGCCGAATGGGCCAGGTGGTACTCCTCCAGATCGCCGCGCGTCAGGATGGCGTCGATCAACCCCAAGCCGGCTTTCGGCCCGTCACGCATGGCCACCGCAACGGCGCGGTTCAGCTCCACCACGGGAGAGGGGTCCAGGCGGGACAGCAGGTCGTACAACCCGGCAATCTGGGACCAGTCCGTCGCGGCGGGATAGGGGGCCTCGGCGTGCACCGCCGATATCGCGGCCTGGATTATATAAGGACCAACCCGGCGGGACGAAAGAGCCCTTTCCACCAGCGCAACCCCTTCCCCGATCCGATCCCGGTCCCACAGCGAACGGTCCTGATCCTCGAGCAGAACCAGGTCCCCGGTCGGCGAGGTTCGTGCCTCGCGACGGGATTCGTGTAATAGCATTAGCGCAAGAAGACCGACGGCCTCCGGTTCCGGCAGGAGTTCGACGAGTATGCGGCCGAGACGGATCGCTTCGCCCGAAAGGTCGTGCCGTGTCAGCGAGGCGCCCGAGGATGCGGCGTATCCCTCGTTGAATACGAGATAAATCACCCGGAGCACCGCGTCGAGCCGGTCCGGAAGCTCGGCCGGTGCCGGCACCTGGTAGGGGATTCGCGCATCGCGGATCTTCGACTTGGCACGCACAATGCGCTGTGCCAGTGTGGACACGGGGGTGAGGAAGGCATGGGCAATCTCCTCGGTCGTGAGGCCGACCACCTCGCGCAGCGTGAGGGCCACCCGGGCGTCCGGCGAGAGTGCGGGATGGCAGCAGGTGAAAACGAGCCGCAGGCGGTCGTCCTCGACGCTCTCGTCTTCCTCGGCGGGGACTTCGACCTCGGTCATGGGCTCGGCTACATCGTCCAGCGCGGCGAAACGCGCCTGACGGCGCAACCCGTCGATCGCCTTGAACCGTCCGACCGATACCAGCCAGGCGCGTGGGTTACCGGGCATCCCGTCACGGGGCCATTGTTCCAGCGCCGCACGGAAGGCCTCATGCAACGCCTCTTCGGCGAGGTCGAAATCGCCGAGCAGGCGGATTAGCGTGGCGAGGACGCGGCGCGATTCTTCGCGGTATACCGCGTCCACGGTGGCTTTCATGCGTTCTGAGGTGTCCTGTTTCATCGTCGCGGAACGGCTGTGGATAACGGTTGGTCGTTCGGCCGGGCCGAGAATCGACACGATTTGCGGTCAAAACTTTCCAAAGGGTTAATCCGTGAACTCCATTTCCGGATTCCAGGCGATCTCCCACAGATGATCGTCGGGATCGAGGAAATAGCCCGCATAGCCGCCATAAAATGTTTCCTGGGCAGGCTTGACGATCTTTGCACCCGCCCGTCGGGCCTGTTCCAGGACCGTGTCCACTTCATCCCTGCTGTCGACATTATGGCCGATCGAAAATTCGGTGGAACTGCGGGGGCTTTTGGAAAGGCGGGAGTCGTAAGCGAGATCGTTTCGGGGCCAGAGGGCCAATTTCAAGCCGTTCTTCAGATCAAAAAAGGCGACCGCGCCGTGTTCGTATTCCTTTCCGACGATTCCCCGCGTCGGCAGACCGAGCCCGTCGCGATAGAATCGGAGCGATTTTTCCAGATCGTCCACCCCGAGCGTGATAATCGTGATTCGTGGTTTCATCGGTTCGGCGGCTTCCTCCATCGGGCGATCGGCCCGGCGGGAGAGCTCCGCTTTCGCCCCGGAAGCTGAAAAGTCGAGTGTCTCATGCCCGGCTGAGCGAGTGCACGGCTCCAGATGGACTATGATTTAGGCGTGCTGCCTACGGAGTTTTGAAGCTCGACCAGTGCGCGATGGATCTCGAGGGCATGGTCCTCGGGTTTTACAGATGGGAAAATCTTGCGGATGACGCCCTGCGGATCGATGATCACGGTGCTCCTCCGGGCCACCCTGATTCCCATGTAGCTCGTGAGCACGCCGTACGTTGCGGTCACCTGCTGCCGGTCGTCCGCCAGGATCGGAAAATTCAGATTGAATTTCTCCGCGAATTTCTTATGGGAGGAGACCGTATCGACGCTGACCCCGAGAATCCGGGTGTCCAGGCGCTGGATGGCCAGCAGGTTGTCCCGGAAGGAGCAGGCCTCCTTCGTGCAGCCGGGGGTGTCGTCCTTGGGGTAAAAATACAGCACGACCCACTTTCCGCGCTCCTTGGACAGCGTCACGGATTTTCCGTCCTGGTCCTGGAGTGTGAAATCGGGGGCGGGCTGTCCCTCCTCCACCGCCAATTCCCGTGCGTTTGCATTGGTTCGTGAAACCCCGAACCAGACGACCAGCCCGACGAAGAGGACGATAAGAAGGACGATTCCTGATAGAAACATCTTCATGATGATCCCGGATTGACCGCAAATCTCGTTCCCGTGAGCATAGCCCATCTCCCGCGCATATTCAAGCCCTTCCGCGTTCACGGGTCGGGACAGCGCCCGGGAAAGCCTGTCCGGATCAGGAAGGCCGGGAATTTGTCCTAAACGTCTTTATCGCGGCTGGCCCGACCGCCGTCCCGCTGGGACGATCCATTACCCTTCGTATCTGCGGCCACTGGAGCAGTTCGTTGGAGGCGGCGAATTTTCCTCGTTCAATCAGTATCTCGTTCTGATTGAACCCGAACTCGGACATTTCACTAACGTCTGGCCGGATCACGAGGTCCGCGGCCCGGAGATCCGATTCCGCCTGATGGATCAGGGCGACATCGATGGCGTGGGTAATGACCTCGAAGATGTTCCCCGGTTGGCCCCGGCTGTGAAAGCGACTTAACTCCACACCGATCACAAAATCGGCGCCTGAGTCGCAGAGGATGCGGCAAGGAATCTTCCGAATCAGGCCTCCATCGCAGTAAAGCTCCCCGTCGATCTCAACGGGCGCAAAAATTCCGGGAATGGCGCAACTGGCCCGGACCGCCGGAATTACGGGGCCCTCGTTGAAGATCTTTAACTGGCCGGTGGTCAGGTTGGTCGCCGCGACAAAGAATGGGATTCGAAGGTCTTCAAAATTAGGGGCTCCGATTTTTTTCCGGAGATAGGTCTCCATCCGTTCGTTGCTGGCAAGGCTCATCTTCGGGAGGTAGTTGAACCGTCCCACGTCACGCCAACGGTATTTCCTTCCGCAGGCCTCCAGATCCTCCCCTTCGACGCCGCCGGCGTACAATGCGCCTACAAAACTGCCCGCGCTGCTTCCCGAGAGGAAAGAGATCGGGATGTTCAATTCCTTGAAGACTGAAAGAACGCCCACGTGGGCGACGCCCCATGTGGCGCCGCTTCCCAGGGCCAGGCCGATCGTCGGCTTACGCCCCCAGCGGCCGATTCGCCGACGGAGTTTTGACCAAAGCGCCTGTGGATTTGTAACCGGCGGTGTCTCTCTCCGGGGCGCTGCTTTCTTGAAGTCGGATCGTTCCAAAGAATCCCCCGTGCGTCCCGCGACGTTCGTCGATTGAATACCGTCAATTTACACCGGGGCGACACGCCCTGTCCATGCCGCCCTCCCCTCTTTCCGCGCCCGCCGTCCCTTCCCGTGCGCGATCCTGGGGGAGCCTTCCCTTTCCCGCGAGGATTGGAATTTGGGATTCAAACCGTGACCCCGTCGGTGCGATCGGTTATTTTGGGAAAAGATATTTTACCCCGAACGTTACGACGAGCCCATTCACGTTGAAGGAATCCGTATCGGAGAGACCGCCGCCCTTCACGGTCAGATCGGTGCTTGTAAGGGCGTAGCGCGCATCGACCACGAAGGCAACCACGGACGAAACCTTCATATTCGCTCCAACGGCCAGATGAAAACCGACCGAATCGTCCGCCTCGACCTTGTAATTTGAGACCCCCGACGCGGCCTTGGCTTCCGATGTGGCGCTGGCCGAATTGATGTAGTATCCCACCCCCAGCCCGATGTAAGGATCAAAGGGGGCGTTGTCTTCCCCGGGATGATATTGCGCCGTCAGAAGGATCGGAATCATGGTCAGCGTGGCCTTTTTGATATCGGTCTTCAGATCAACCGAAATCGTGTCCACGCTGATTTCGCCCCCGAGATGGCCCTGACGCATTCCGGCCGTCGCTCCGAGGACGATCGGGTTATCAATATCGGTGTTTGTTCCGAATACCGTGTCGCTCTGGAATATGCCTGTTCCAATCCGGATCCCCACGCTTTTCTCCGGCCCGAGCAACGCCAGGGAAGGCGCCGCCGATCCCAACACGAATACCACCGCAAGAATCCAACTCCGCCTCATCTTCGTCCCTCCTATTGTTAAAAGCCACGCAACGTTCGCTCCGACCCCCGCCGCGCGTGAGGTCGGAGCGAGGCCAATTTTCCTGGCCCGACCCGACATACTTCAATCGCATTCCCCATTTTCAATCGGGTAGATCCAATCCCGATCATCTCTCCGCGTTTCTTATCCCTGTTCCATATATTTCAGAATTCTCGCGTGGTCATCGGGTTTGAGATCGACAAAACCCAAACCGATTCCGACACCCTCATGGACGTAGATCACACGCGTCTGGACCATAATGGGCTCCGCATCGCCTTCCGAAAGCTTAAAGCGTAGGGCGAGTTGAGTCCCCACAGGAAAAAGTTGCACCGTTTCCAGGTACAGCCCGCCGGTACCAAGGTCTGAACATCGGTGAATACCTAACCCGATCACCTCGACCTCTTGAATGAACGGACCTCTCTTGTTTATCCGGCGTTCGGGGCGTTCGTTTTCATCCATTAAGGTTCTCCATGGTTTGGGTTATTCACTGCAATGCCGCCATGCAGGCTTCCATCTTCCCTCCCCATGCGCGGCCGGAGGGGTGATTCCAGCGAAGTGAGAAATTCGCGATTGAAGACCCGAGTTCCCCCCTATTCGCCCGCTCTTTACGTGGTCTCAAGAATTCCCAAGGGGGTGGGAGGTGACCTTATCATCGGAGCTATTGTGGGGTTCGTCGAGCCGATGAAAGATGAAGGGCTCAAGTCTATTGTTGTTTGAGCTTGGGAGCGCTTTCGGAATGAATAAACCGGGTCGGGTCATGGGGCCTCAACGATCACCAGCGGAGTCCGCGTGAGACGATCATTGATGCTTTGCCGGCCCGCGCCGGGCGAATGATAGGGCGGATTATATCGATTAATGGAAATCAGGTCAATTTTTTCGTGAGGCTTCAGGCGGGAAGAATAAGGGATCGCAGGGGCTTGATGAATCAAACCCCTACAAAACGTTGTGGGAAATGTAATATAATATGACACAACCCGCATGCATTCGGCGTGGAGGGAAGGAAAATGTCAAGGCAGGCGCAACAGTCGTTCCGGGCCAAGGGAATAGGTGGAATCCTTGCGGTGATCGCTCCGCTCGTCATGCTGTCGGGCTGCGGACTCAATGACAACAATAACCTTTCCGGCACGGGCAGCGTTTCGGGAACCGTGACGGATTCGGACGGGGCGCCGATCGCGGGCGCGACGGTGGTCGCCGGAGGGAGCTCGCCGACGGCGATGACCGACCAGGACGGGAACTTTAAACTCGGCGACGTTCCGTCCGGTCCGGCGACGATCAATGCCATCACGCCCGATTACGAAACGAACGGCATTACGGTGTTCGTCAATGAAAACAAGTCAACCACCCTTCCGGCTCCGATCCGGCTTCCGGATGTCGACGATGTCGCCAACGCGCCGGAGATCACCGATGTCACCCTGACCCCCGCCGCTTCAACGATTTTGGTCACCGCGACCATCACGCCCGGAGCCTCCGGCGATGGCATTGCCGATGCCCGGGCCGAGTTGATTGGATACGGCGTGGGAGCCAGAATGACCACGAACGGGGCGACCTATTCCGCAACCATCGCGGTCCCGAGCGGGTTTGCCGGTCCCTCGGCCCTGGTCGAGGTCTTCGCGATCGACCATAAGAGGAGGGTTGGGGCCGAGGCGGCGACCGCCGCTATTTCCGGCGCGACCGGCTCGGGAGATTTTGACGCCGCCACATTTACGGGCGACTGGGCGGGAAGTGCGGAGTTCCACCGCGCCGCATTCGGCGACCCCGATCGCTTCGGCGACCGGCGGATTTTCAACGTCAGCCTATCGATCTCCGGGAGCAAGGTTTCGGGCCATTACGCTACCCTCACACTCGAGAAGTATATTCCGGCCGGTTCATGGGCCGTGACAACAACCGCTTTTACGGGATCCCTGACCCTGATCGACGCGAACAGGGGAATTTATAAGATCGAATCGGCCTTCAGCCCAACGTCGAGCCGGACGGTGGATTTAACCGTGATCGGAAGACTCCGCTCGGCGACGGCCCCGTCCCATTTTGTCGGTTTCCTTCGGGCGGTGGTCAAAGATACATCGCCGATGAACGTCACGACGATCATAAGAGGACGGATTCATCTGCTCAGCGGCCTGACATGGAGCACGGGCGATCTGGACGGCGACTGGGTCTGGTCGCAGCTTGCAAAGCGTTGTCCGGCCTGCGCGGCGGGATTCACGTACGGCGCCCCCTTTCAATACAACAGCACGTTTACGGTCGCCGACGGAACGATTTCCGGCGGTCAGGACACCCTCGGCAACTCGCTTTCAACATCGGTGCCGTTTTCCGTAACCGATACAGGTCTGGGCCTCTTCTCGGGCAGGCTCACGTCCACGGACGGTTCCACGATCAACGTTTCCGGATTGATCGGATCGGGGAAAAGGCATCTCTTCGGACTTTTCAGCGCGGCCCTGTCCGGCAAAACAGCCTACGGGTCCTTATGGGGGAATCGGATCGCCGCGTCGCCGCATTTTGCGACATCGGACTTCGGTCAAAAACAATTTGACGGATCGACAAGGACGGCGATCTGGAGGGGGTTCTATTACGTCACGGGGGGACCCGATCCGGTGGGAACCATTTGTTACCTGAGTCTCTGGACGAAACCCGATGGAAGCGTGGTGGGCGGGGCGATCGCACCCGTGCCGTTGATGCCCTGTCCGCTGGTTGTCTTTCGTTCGGGGGAGCTGACGTTTGTGAATACCGGGGACGGCCAGATCAACGGCAGCGCGACCGGCGGAACGAGGATCTTTACCCTGGCGCCGGAATCGTCTCGAAACGCGTCCATGGGGGTCGAAAAGGCCAGGCTCGTCGGGGATTTTTCATTGGATGTCACGGGTGGACGGGATACGGGTTTCTTCTTCCTGGGCCGGACGTATGTCGAATAGCATGTAGATACGGTGTTCGGGGGGGGTGACTAAAATAAACCCCTCCGATCCAGGCCCGCGTATATCGATAATGCGGATCGAAACAATTCGACTAGATCAATCCGACCTTGCCGCCGTTTTGGCCCCGTTTCGTCTTCCAGTAGGACAGCTTGTTCAACGCATTTAGATACGCCTTGGCCGAGGCGACGATGATGTCGGTGTCGGCGCCGTAACCCATCACGGTTTTCCCGTCCTCCTCCAACCGCACGGTCACCTCGCCGAGCGCGTCCGTCCCGCCGGTAATCGCCGCCACGATATAGGAAAGGAGGTGGCTCTTCGTCTGGACAATGGCCGCGATCGTCTTGTACACCGCGTCGACCGGCCCGTCGCCCTTGCCGACGTTCCGGACCGGCTGCCCGCTCACCATCAGCTCGACCGTGGCGGTCGGGACGACCTCGCTGCCGCTTTCGACGTGGATTTTGCCCAGCACGTACGCCTCGGGAATTTTCGACAGCTCCTCGTTCACGATCGTCTCGATATCCTCGTCGAATATTTCCTTCTTCTGATCCGCGAGGTGTTTCATCCGTTCGAAGGCGGCGTTCAATTCCGGCTCGGTCAACTGATATCCCATTTCCTCCAGCCGATTCTTAAAGGCGTGCCGGCCGGAGTGCTTTCCCAGGACGAGGTGCGTCTGGCCGAAACCGACCGAGGCCGGCGTCATGATCTCGTAGGTCATCTTTTCCTTGAGCAGCCCGTCCTGGTGGATGCCCGATTCATGCGCGAAGGCGTTCGCGCCCACCACCGCCTTGTTCGGCTGAACCGACATCCCGGTGATCTTGCTCACCAGCCGGCTGGTTTTGGTGATCTCCTCCGTCCGGACCTGGGTGTCGGCGTCGAAGAGAAGATGACGCGTCCTCAATGTCATCACGACCTCTTCCAGCGAGGCGTTTCCGGCCCGTTCTCCGATCCCGTTGATCGTGCATTCCACCTGGCCGGCCCCCTCCGAGACGGCCGCGAGCGAATTGGCTGTCGAGAGGCCGAGGTCGTTGTGGCAATGGACTGAGATGACGGCGCGGTCGATGTTCGGCACCCGTTGCCGGATCAACCGTATCAAGGCGGCGAACTCGTGCGGGATCGCGTATCCGACCGTGTCCGCGATATTAACGGTCCCCGCCCCGGCCGCGATCACCGCTTCGAGTACTTCGCAGAGATACGCCTCGTCCGAACGGGTGGCATCCATCGGAGAAAACTCGACGTCCTCGACATAACCCCGTGCCCGCTCGACCATCTCGACCGCACGCCGGAGCGCCTGTTCGCGCGTCAGACGGAACTGGTGTTTGAGATGGATGTCGGACGTCGAGATGAAGGTATGGATCCGCGGCTTGGGCGAGCCCTTGAGCGCTTCCCAGGCCTTGTCCACATCCTCGGGCTTGGCCCGGGCGAGACTTGCGATCGTCGGGCCTTCCACCTCGTGCGCGATCCGTTTCACGGCTTCGAAGTCCCCGGGCGAGCTGAAGGCGAATCCGGCCTCGATGATGTCCACGTTGAGCCGCGCAAGCTGCTTTGCGATCAGCAGCTTTTCTTCCACGTTCATGCTCGCGCCGGGCGACTGCTCGCCATCCCGCAGCGTGGTATCGAAGATCCGAATCATCCGTGTCATGGTGTGCTCCTCATGGATTACGGTGCCAGGCGCCGGACCCCGCCGGCACACAAAAAAGCCCTCGTCTCTACCGCACCGGTCTTCGGTGCAACGCAGGGACGAGGGCTTGTCCGCCTCGTGGTACCACCCTGTTTCAGTTCTCGGTTTCGAGAACCCTTCATTCGGCCCTTCACGCGGGCAAGGCGGCGTCGATTACTTTTCGTTCACCGACGCGGCTCCGAGGCGAGTTCGGTCCCATCGAAAACCGGGACCTACTGCTCCTCATCACGGCCGTTACTTCAGGAATATTATGTCAGGAAGTCGCGATCTCTGTCAAGTGTCGCGATGCTGGCCGGCCGTCGGGGATGAAGAGGGCCCGTGGGCCGCGGCCCGGGGCCGGACCATTTTTCGGATCAAGGCCGCGATCGGCCGTTCCACGATTCCGGATATGGCGTAACCCGCAAACAGCACGAACAACATGATCTGGGGCTCGGCGGCCAGGATAATCAGGAACAGAACGGCCGATACCAGGACATGAAAGGGTTTCCGTCCCCGCAGGTGGATGTCCTTGAAGCTTCGGTAGCGAAAGGTGCTGACCATGAGAAACGCCAGCGCGTAGATAAAGCCCAGGATCAACAACGGTTTTATTTCGGCCCCCATACGGAGGATATGATGATCCAGGACGACCAGTGAGGCGATGACGCCCGCCGCGGCCGGGATCGGCAGGCCGACGAAGTGTTTGCTTTCGATCGAGCCGACCTGGACGTTGAACCGCGCCAGCCGTAGCGTCCCGCAGGCGACAAAAAGAAAGGCGGCGATCCAGCCCACGCGGCCGTAGCTGCTTAAGGCCCAGGAATAGATCAACAGGCCTGGGGCCACGCCGAATGAAACCACATCCGCCAGCGAGTCGTATTCCACGCCGAATCGACTGGTCGATTTGGTCAAGCGGGCCGATTTGCCGTCCAGGATGTCGAAGGCCATGCCCACGAGGATGGCCATCGCGGCGTGGAGGTAGTCGGCGTTAAAGACCGCGATCAGCGCATAGAAACCGCTGAACAGATTTCCGGTCGTCAGGAGATTGGGAATCAGGTAGATGCCGCGTCGATATTCGTTCATTTCAATGTTCCGATCACGCTCGAACCGCCTTTCACTTTTTGGCCCTTTCGGACACGGATTTCCGTTCCCGGGGGAAGAAACAGATCGGTCCGGGATCCGAACCGGATCATTCCGAATCGGTCGCCCTTTTGTACCCGGTCCCCCTCTTTGACCCAGCAAACGATCCGCCGAGCCACCAATCCGGCCACCTGAACGAAAACTAGCCTCGCCCCGGAGGGGGTTTCAAGCAGGAGGGCGTTCTGCTCGTTTTCGGTTGAGGCCAGGGCTTTGCTCGCCGCGAGAAATTTCCCGGGTTGATACTGGATTCCCCGGATTCGGCCGGTGCAGGGGATCCGGTTGACATGGACGTCAAACAGGTTCAGGAAAATACTCACCTTGACCGCCCGGTCCTTGAGAAACCGCTCCTCTTTGGCCTCGGATACCTCTACAATCTTACCATCCGCCGGGGAAACAATCAACTCTTCGCCGTCGGGAATGGTTCGGCGGGGATCCCGGAAGAACCAGATGGTTTGGAGGGCCAGCAGCGCGGTCAGAATCGTCAGCCAGAGGATCTTAGCGAAGGCCACAGCCACGGCCAAGACGATGACGCCAATCAAAAACGGAAGCCGTTCGCGTCTGACCGGTGACGATTCTCGGGTCACGGTAGGGTGGGAAACCTCGGGTTAGTTCCGGTCCTTGTCCACGAGCCGGCCTTTTTTCAGCCACGGCATCATCGCCCGGAGCTTGCTCCCGACCGATTCGATCGGGTGGGACTCCCCCTGTTTCAGAAGGGCGTTGAAGGCCGGGCGTCCGGCCTTGTTTTCGAGGATCCATTCCTTTGCAAATTGACCGCTTCGGATCTCGCTCAAGATTCGCCTCATCTCCCGGCGGGTTTCATCCGTGATGATTCGGGGACCCCGGGTGATATCGCCGTACTTCGCCGTGTTGCTGATCGAATAACGCATGTTCGAGATTCCGCCCTCGTAGATCAGATCGACGATCAATTTGACTTCGTGGAGGCATTCGAAATAGGCCATCTCGGGGGAGTAGCCGGCCTCGATCAGTGTTTCGTAACCCGCCTGAATGAGCGCCGTCAGTCCTCCGCACAGGACAACCTGTTCTCCGAACAGATCGGTTTCGCATTCTTCCTGGAAGCTGGTCTCGATCACCCCGGCCCGTGTTCCCCCGATGGCCTTGGCATAGGCCAGTCCCACCTTTCGGGTGTCCTTTGACGGGTCTTGATGAATGGCCAAGAGCATGGGAACGCCGCTCCCCTTGCTGTATTCAGACCGCACCAGATGGCCCGGTCCCTTGGGGGCGACCATGAAAACGTTCAGATCGGCCCGGGGAACCACTTGGCCGAAATGGATGTTGAAGCCGTGGGCGAAGGCCAGATAGCTTCCCTTCCGAAGGTTGGGGGAGATGTCGTTCCGGTAAAGATCGGCCTGGAGCTCGTCGGGTGTCAGGATCATGACGATATCGGACATCTTGGCGGCTTGTGCGGGGGGAACGACCTTGAATCCGGCCCGCTCCGCCTTGTCCCAGGAAGGCCCTTCTCGAAGGCCGAGAACGACCTGGGAGCCGCTGTCCTTTAAATTATTGGCATGGGCGTGACCCTGGCTTCCGTATCCGACGATGGCGACGGTCTTGCCCTTCAGCAGCTTCAAGTCGGCGTCCTTATCGTAATAAATCTTCATATTCATCCCCTATGTTCTTCTGCCGTCATGTGGGTAAGCTTACTTGAGCTCCAATCGTTTTTTCTCCTGGCCCTTGTCCTGGAGGCCCGTCTTGATCTCTTCCCGCGCGATTGCGATTCGACCGGTCCGCACCAGCTCCTTGATGCCCAGGGGCCTCAACAGATTGATAATCGCCTCGACCTTGTTGGTGTCGCCCGTTATCTCTATGGTGTACGT
>Ga0055439_10000150_pt1 | contig 11951 bp, 8 predicted proteins | sample Browns_TuleB_D2_FD_57732 | JGI IMG/M metagenome (GOLD analysis project Ga0055439, IMG submission 57732) | Wetland microbial communities from San Francisco Bay, California, USA, that impact long-term carbon sequestration - Browns_TuleB_D2 | ecosystem: Environmental > Aquatic > Marine > Wetlands ...
CAGATCCTCACCATTCAAAAACTCTCGAAGCCGGTGAATTACAAAGGGAAAATACTCCTGCATCATTTTTACGCCAAAGACTCCGTTTAAGGTTGCTCGTCTGAAAACCTTCCTCAAATAAGGCTTTGGAGGGCGTAGCCATTCTTTGGCGTCGGGACCGTCAGCCCGATTCATTCTTTCCGGCGATTGTTCACTCAGGTACCAGTTGAGAAACCATTCCTTGGGTATTCCAGCAAGCCTGCACAGCTTCAATACCTCGCAAAAAAGGGAGCTTCCCGTTCTGTGAGTCGTACAAATCATGTAGGAAATCCTGGGGATCGAAGCAACCCCAAGGCGTTTGAGCAAGTCATTTTCTCGAGGCAACAAAACAGTCTTTTGAATGGATGTGCGCGGTTCCGGGTTTAAGCCGTGAAACGATTCGGCAAACCTTGCCGCCCATTCAGCTTCGACCAGCTCGTTTTGTGGGTCGGGTTTCGCAATAGAAGCGCTTAAAGCCGGAGGGTGATCCACACTCAGATAATCGAGCACATCGATCACAGTGCGGGCGTAATCGCTAAACAAAGTCTCATACTTGATCCGGAGCGGTGTTACATCCGAAAGTCGAAAAAATTCTTCCCAACTAATTTCAAAGGTATGGATTTGCTGGTAAAAGCCTGCAATCTGTTTGGCATCAAAAGTCAATGGATTATCTTGATTTGAGGGCTGAGCACATCTGGCCCAACTCACTGCATGGCGGATTTTGTCCTCCCGAGTTATGTAGATGTAATGCAAATTCGGCAGTAACGAATTCCAGACCTCGCCGACAGATTCAGCTTCGAACTCAAATGCCGTCTCCAATTGCCACATCACATAGGAAAAATGTTCATACGAGGCGCCGATTCCTAAGACCTTATTCAAGGTTCCATCCTCAAAAATCTTCCGGAAATAGGGTACGGGAGGCAATGCCCAGGAGCGAGCCTCCGGGCTCGGATCGTCCGGTTTCCAGCGAGCTTTGAACCAGTGGCGGAAATATTCCAGGGGTCTTCCGGCAAGGCGAGTTTGGGTCAGAAGATCACACAATGCTCCTCCGCCTGATCTCGGCATGCCGCAGACTATGTAAGAAACTGCAGGGGCGCTGCCCAGCCCAAGCTTGTCTACCAATTTCGTCATTGCCATTTGATCTTGAGTATATTTGAGGATTCTTCAGGGTTGCCCGAAGCTTCTTCTGCCGCCACGGCGGTTCCCATAACTGAAAAAGAAGATGCTTCGCTATTACTATCAAATTTTGCCAGATGTAGACCGTTCCTGCCTATGAGTAAACCCCTGACACAATATTTTCCTGGTTTCAAGTGGAAATTTGAAATTGTGCACTTCAACTGACCACGGCCTTTGTTCAGCAAATATCTGATTCCATCAAACGCAGAGAAGCCGCCTGCAACGTATTGCGGCTTATCCGCCAGATAAATAGAAAAAACCCAGGTGGCTTCGCGGATTTCCTTTGAAACTACATAATCCATTTGGACCTGAACCTGATCTCCCCTGTTGATAACATCTCCCACGCAGGGAGAAAGCTGGAGACTTTTAATGACGACCTTCGGTCTGGTCTTTTTCTTCACCTTCACTTCTTTCAGAAGAATGTCTCGCTCCATAACCTGGCTTTTTAACTCCGAGACAATAGCGCGGGAAATCTCATCGTCTCTGCCTGAAACCAACAAATCAAGAAAGTAATTGATCCCCTCCGCGACATCTCCATCGAACGCGATTTTTCCGGCTTCCATTACGAGACAGCGATTGCAAATCGACTGAATCCGAAAGAGGTCATGCGTTGCCATCAAAATGGTTCTTCCTTTTTCGCGATAGTTCTTTAGATGATCCAGGCATTTCTTGCGGAACAGTATGTCGCCAACAGCCAGTACCTCATCCATGACGAAAAGATCAGGCTGTAAATGAGCAGTCACTGCGTACCCTAATCGAGCTTTCATTCCAGAACTGAAATTGGCCACAGGAGAATCCATAAAATTTCTGACTTCGGCAAAATCTACAATTTTTTCATAGATCTCGTCAGTTTGCTCCCGAGTGAGACCATAGAGAGAAGCAGCATTATAAACGTTCTCCCTCCCGGTCTGTAGATGATTGAAGCCCGCGCCAAGCTCATTAATTGCAGCCATCCTTCCTCGAACTCGAATCTCTCCCTGGTCCAATCTGAGCTTACCTGTAATCATTCTCAAAAGTGTACTTTTGCCTGCGCCATTTCGGCCCAGGATTGCGACGGAATCTCCCGGTTTCATTTCAAAGGAAACATCTTTCACCGCCCAAAACTCATCGCGCCGCAAATCATCATGTTTGTTTGATTTTCCAAGAAGTTCGTTTCCGATGTCCAGCAGCCCGTAATGAAGTGCCCTCCTTAAGTCGCGGCAAAACTTCTTCGAAACCTTCCTGGCGGCCAGCAAATACTCTTCCGGCATGTTCTTAGTGATTCAGTCGCTCGATCGTAAACGGCAAGATCGCTCTAAAAATCGTCCAGGCTATGAGGAGCCCGATCAAAGAGGCAATCGTTACGATGGTAAAGCTGTAGAGATGCGTCAAATGTGATGAAGTAACCAGCTCCCGCATCGTAACCAGCAGGCTGGTTGCCGGATTCAGGTTCACTATGGTGGCAAAGACGCCTTTTAGCGGCTTTGGGTAGATGATGGGAGTGAAGAAGAGCCAGAGCGTGCTGAAGAAAGTTACAACCTTTGAAACATCCTGGTAAAGTACGTTAAAAGGGGCGAGAACAAGTCCAATGGACGTAGCAAAAATAATCGTCGAAAGGAGCGCAAACGGCAAAAGAAATGTACTCCATTTGATCGACACACCAAACCATAAAAGAATGATCATGATGAGCAAAAACTTTATGCCGAAATTAAGGATAATCTCCGCTTGCTTGGCAAGGATCAGGCTTTCAACGGGAACCAGTTGAGTTCGGATAAGAGCCCGGTCACTGGATACTGCCTGGATCGGCCCCTGCAGCGCTTCAACCAGCGTTTGCCAGAGCAGCAGCCCCAGTACGACATACGCAGGATACGGTATTTCGGTGTTGCCAACGTGGAGTATGCCGACTCGCCGGATTCTGACGACCACAAACGCTGCCGTCAATCCCGGTATGAACGCCCACAACCTCCCCAAAAACAGTTGTCGATATTCCGATCGCAGATTCCTGATCAAGAGACCGAGTGCGATGCCACGGGATTTCTTTAGATCCCGAAACATTTCATGGATCAATTCACCTGCGTGTTTGAAGCGGTTTTCCGCGTTAAAAACTAATTCATTCATAACCACACCAACGGAATGAGAAGTTATTTTAGCATGAGAGTTCAGAGCATGATCGAAAATCTGCTTGCTGCTGGAGAATTTCGCCAGTAAAATGATCGGCGCCGCAAGAAAAGCCGCTAATGCAGAATTCAATGACAGAAACAACGGAAAAGAAACGGGCCACAGCGTTGAGAGCATCTTTGATTCTGGTATCGATTCTGCTGTTGCTCGAACTGTCGCTTCAATTGATGGCGCTCTATTCCTGGTACATTCCCCGAGTTAGTCCCGGACAAACGATTCTCTGTATAGCTGATTATCTGTCCTCGTACCCCCAAATGCTTCAAGAGAAGCTGGACAAGGCTATACCCGGTCAATTGAGAGTCGTGGCAGTGGTAAATCCCCACCTCACAAGCAAAGAGACCCTCAAAGTTGTTGATTTCTATTTAAAGAACCAGAAACCAAAAGTGATCTATATAACCCTTGGGAAGAATGAAGCCGCTCAATATGAAAACATGAAAAAGGCTATCATCTGGAACAATTCCTTCGAATGGAAACTTCGTTCCCTGGAATTACTCCGGGGGGTTCGCTCCGGCGATTTCGGCAGAGTTCTGCGGTCAGCGCAATTTCGAACGGTTGTACTCCCGAAAGCCGGCGAACCTTCGCCCGAAACACTCCGAAAAGAAACGAGTACCGTTTCTGGATCTTCGACTCAGACGAATCGTAATATACCTCCGTCCGACGCAATTAAAAATTTCATGGGGGACAGTCTCCTTCCCGAACCCTCCGCGCAACCGGATAAGGCATTTCCAGATGGCGCATATGTATATTCGGATATCCTCTTTGATTTTAAGAAAGACGGAACGATGAGTCTGGGGAACTTTCCCCTTCAATGGACGGCAGAACAGGATCGGCTCAAGCTGGTTCACCCCAATCATACACTTGAATTTAGCTGGCGAATCGAAGGGAAGGAACTGATCCTTATCTCAGATTCCTACCCGATTTCGATGGTTCTTCAAAAAGTCTTTCCCGGCACAAACAAACAAAAGTCAGGCAGACTACTCTTTAAGACAGCGCGGGTATGGAACGAACTGCGCTCCGGCAGCATGGATGCTGCACAAAGGGATATTTACGCCATTCTGAAGGATTATCCTGACAATCCTTGCCTTCATGCTCTCCTGGCAAGAACGTATGTCGGTGTTGACGGCAGGAATTCAGCGGAAAATGAGATTCAGGTTCTGGGGAAATTTTATGAAGCCAGTCCGAACCAGGGAACGGCCGAAGCTTTGTTTTTTTCCATCAGCGAGCGTCCATATGATGAAAAAAGAAAGTATGGCCGCGAACTCTTGCGAAAATATCCTCTAAGTCCTCTGCTTTGGGTGATGCTCAGCGAGTATGCTGCGGGCGCAGGAGATCAAAACCTGTCGTGGGCGGCAAAGGCTCGCGCTCTTCAATTACTGCCCTTGTTCCTTGAAAGAACAAGATCATCCATCACAGGCAAACGGGCACCGAATACGGGACCACCGCTCAGAACGGACCGTCAGGCCGAAAAATCTCAGCAAAATCTTCCTAAAGCAAGGCAAATGATTCTTAGCTCAGCGAGGAAAAGAGAAGCTTTCGACGACAACCTGAGGATCTTGAACTACAACTGCAGGGAAGAGGGTGTACCTCTGGTATTGGTCCTATATCCCAACAATAGCCTAAAAAATGATTATTTGAGAGGATTCTCTCGAGTGAACGGCGCAAATCTTCTTCAGAACGAACTCGGCACACAGTTGGATACAGTTGATACTCCCGAAACCGTCAAAAGAAACAGCGAACTGGTTTCGTCTGTCGTTATGGAAAATATCCGGTCGCGATTCTCGAGCCACCGGGCGACTCCTTCCAAATCGAACCAAGACAAATCTCATTACAAGTAAACCCCGTTCTTCTAGTACCAGCGGTTTGGCTAGCGGCTCCTCACCCTTATGCAGGGGGAGGTTGGGAGGGGGTTGTCTTTCCAACCCCCCACTAACTCCCCCCTTCATAAGGGGGGAGAATCACAAGCCGAACCACTGTTACAATCCACTAGTGGAACCGCAAAGGCGCTGACTGCACAGGGGCGGCGTTGCCGGCCCGCAACCAGCTCAATTCAGAAGACACAAAAGACAAGGGAGATCAGTGAGATTTAAGGAGATAAGGAGATCTCCACACCGTGATATCTCCCTATCCCTTGGGTATTTTTTCATTCGAGAGGATTGATCAGGTGTTGGCTACAAAGCGAAAATCCGTGTCGGAATTGATTCGAGCTTTTGCAATCCGTTCATCAAGCATACGCATCGCATAGTCATAGAGTTCCTGGTCTAACGAATTCTTTTCGCGTATATGGTCCCTCGTTCTCTGGTTAATCCTATCGAGAGCTGGCCGGGGCGTTTGATTTTGAATCTGAATCGTCCTGGACGGAATCTTTCTTCCGCTGACATATTCGAAAAGCTGCAAGGACTCCGGGTATCTTTCCAAAATACCAACGTTGATTTCCAATTCGGATAACAGGCGCTTCGCATATTCGAGATCGTCACGGTTCGGGATTTTCCTGGTTGATGGGTGATTTCCCAACAGGAAGCCAACCTGCTTATTGTGTTCCCATTCCTTTAGCGAAGATTCCGTCAAAGGCGGTGTTTCAACTCCCTTCTCAACGAAGCGTCTACGAGCCAGCTCAAAATAATTCGATATAAGCCTATTCACGGGATCGCGAAACATGATGAAAAGTTTTTGGTTCTTGAGGTAATTCCAGTGAGGTTTCTGGATGATGTTTTTGTGAAAATAGATATCCGTCCCTTGAAACTTCCCCACGTGAAGTTCAACACATTCATGTTTCGCCAATAACTGCTTGATATGATCCACATCGGGGTCTTCACAATACCGGTAGCCATCAGAATAGATCTGCAACAAGACATCTCGGAAGGTGCAACCGCCTGTTTTCGGAATATGTAGAAATATGATTTTACCGCGTTGAGCATCTCCGAAATATCGATTCAAAAAATGAAATGGCATGGAACCGTCCTGGATGAACAATTGCGGCAAGCGCAGGCATGAGCCGACGAGAATTTTAACATAGATGTTTTCAAGTGTATCAGTAGAACGAGTTCAAGAAATAGATACCTTTTCGTGCACGGATATGATAAAAGAAAACATCCACAGAGAGGCGTATGCTTTTAGACGGTCAGCGTGAGCATCAGAATGCAAAGATAGAACTGTCAGGGAAGACGGTTCATTGGCCCAAATACCTGTTCATGACATTGGAACTGGCCCTGATCCTGTTTTCGATATACAGCTTCGAGATCGAACGGGAACAAGGCCTGCTTACCATCCTGCCGTTAATTTTTGTTGGATTCGTTCTTAGCCTCGTGTTGCGCGCCCGTTACCGCCTTCCGATGCTCTTGATTCTTTCTTTTATCTCCTTGTTTGCTCTTCTGGGCGCGAAGCACGGGGCGCTGGTAGTTGGGATCGGTATGACGCTAGTTCTGATTTGCCACTTACCCATTTCATTCTCTTTGAGAGTTCTGATCATTACTCTTGCAGGGGCTTTTTTGGCTTCCATTCGAGCCGGCTGGATTCCATTCTCCTGGGGGTCTGCCGTCATTCCGACCCTGGGATCCATTTTCATGTTCCGGCTATTGTTGTATCTGCACGACCTGAAACAAAAAGCGCCACAACCCGCATCCATCTGGCATCGATTGTGTTACTTTTTTCTCCTTCCGAATAGCTGCTTTCTCCTTTTTCCGGTTATTGATTATCGGACTTTCGTAAAGAGCTACGAAACGGATGATCGAACCTCTGCAATGCAACAGGGGATGATCTGGATGTTCATGGGACTCGCTCAAATGCTGGTGTACCGGATCATCTATTTCTACTGGATTCCCGTTCCTTCGGAGGTTGTGAATGCCCGAACGCTGGCTGTTCATCTGATAACCGGTTATGCGCTGCTCTTACGCATTTGTGGCCAATTCACCTTAAGTGTAGGAATCATCTGTATCTTTGGGTTTCGATTACCTCCCAACTTCCATAACTACTATCTTGCTACGGGGTTTAGTGATTTCTGGAGAAGAACCAACATTTATTGGAAGGATTTCCTGACGAAACTATACTACTACCCCTTATACTTCCGCTTTCGAAAATGGGGAATCGCAACAGCGACTGTTATCAGTCTTTTGCTGGTCTTTTTCGTTACGTGGCTGTTGCATTCTTATCAGTTCTTCTGGTTGAAAGGCAAATTTCCTGTGAGCTCGGTCGATGCGTTATTCTGGGGAAGCTTTGCAGTTGCTGTAGTTCTTGACAGTCTGCTCCAACTGAATAGTACCAATAAGAAATCCCTTGGAACCAGGAACTGGAATTTTCGTTCTGCATGCATGCGTTCCTGCAAGTGGCTTCTGTTTTTCACAACAATGTGCATACTCTGGTCTTTGTGGAGTAGTGCGTCGGTTACCGAGTGGATCCACACGATGGCCACCCTACAAAGGATTCGTTTGTTCGAGATCGGCGCCACAGTTATCATTCTAGTTTTCCTTGTCGTTGCAGGATCGCTATTTCAACGGCTTGCCTCAGGTCTTACTCTATTCCCCGAGAAAAGATTCTATCGCAGCGCCTCGTCTGTGGTGGTAATACTTCTGGCCCTGCTGGGGATCAGGTTTTTCGTCACAGGGCAGTCGCATCTGGCGGTCTTTGTTGAAAACATCCGGGAGCCGCGCCTCAATAGGAGAGACCAGCAAGTCAGTCTGAAAGGCTATTACGAGCCTTTGATGGGACGAGAACAATTCATTACGCACTTTCAGGAGGGGAAAATTGAGCAAGGGGATGATCAAACCGAGCCAAACGATTCAGGATCGTTGATTCCCACAAACGATCTACGCATCAGTACATTCGCTCCCTCTCATAGCTTTACTACCAAGGGATCGGAGATTCGGACAAACCAATGGGGAATGAGGGACAAGGAATACAGCCTGGTGAAGCCTCCGAATACCTACCGTTTTGCCATCCTTGGTTCTTCGGTGGAACTCGGCGTGGGCGTACGATTCGAAGAGAATTTTGAGTCACTGCTGGAGAACCGGCTTAACGAGCTTGATGGAAAGAATCGAAAGTATGAAATTTTGAATTTTTCTCGCTCCGGTTATTCCGTGGTTGAAAACACCGTAGTTTGCGAAAAAGAAGCGTTGATGTTTCAACCGGACGCTGTGCTTCTTTTCATTCATGGAGCTGAAGAGCAACGCATTCTAAATAACCTATTCAAGGCCATGCATAAAGGAATAGACCTGCAGGAACTAGGCAAATATTTGCCTGAGGCGGCCATAAATGGGACTACAGATTTTTATGAATTCAACAGGCAGATCGTTCCGCACCTGGATGGAATTGAGAATTGGGCTCTTAAAAAGATCGCCGCAGATGTCCTGAAGGTTCATGCTATTCCAGTCTGTTTGTATATGGAACCGGATAAACTTTCGGGTAACAGAACTGGCTTGTGGCCGAAGGTCGCAATGGAAAATGGCTTCATATTCCTGAACGTTGGCAGCGCTTTGGTTGGCGGAGATGAATTATTTTTGTCCCCATACGATCAGCACCTCAGCGTAAAAGGGCATCGTTTGGTTGCGGATTACTTGTATCAACAAATCCTGAGTCATCAGAAAGATCTGGGATTGAGCCTTAAGGAGAAATAGCGATGACGAATCCTCAAGAGATTACGGACCTGGTCAGAAACTATCTGCTTGAAAATTTTCTGGATCCAGCCAGCTCTTCAGAACTAACCGAATCGACTCCCCTGGTTACGGGAGGAATCCTGGATTCGGTTTCTACGTTGAAGTTTATTGCTTTTTTGGAACAAACATTCCAGATTGAATTCAAGCCGGAAGAGGTCGACCAGGACAATCTGAACACAATAGCGCGTGTCGTGGAATTTGTTCAATCGAAAAAGGCCTGATCTATGGACTCCCTTGGCCAGATCATCGATGCGGCCGTTCGGGACCATCCCAACCGTGTTGCCGTCGAAGACCGCGACCAAATCGTAACCTATCGCGAATTGGTCCGGCAAGCCAATTCGATTTCAGACGATCTAGTCAGCGAAGGCGTCTTTTCCGGAGACAGGATTGGTATCTACTCGCACAAGTCTTTCAAAATCGTGGCTTCCATTTTAGGAATTCTCAAAGCTGGCGCCGCGTACGTCCCTGCTGGAATTGATTCTCCGCCTGCAAGAAATGCCTATGTCTTTGAAGACTGCCTTGTCAGAGCCATCATCGTCGAAGAAGAACTGGCCTCTGATCTACAAAACGCGTGCGACCGGCTGATCGTTCTGAAAGAGCTTGCGCCGGGTTTGCTGCTGCTGGAGGGTCCGGGAGCTGTGCGGGGAGCACCTCCTTCATCAACGGATTCGCCGGCATACATTCTTTACACCTCGGGATCTACAGGAAAGCCAAAAGGGGTGACGTATTCTCATAGAAGCGCATTGAACTTTGTCCAATGGTGTTCGCAAACCGTTCCGGTTTCCGACCAGGACAGGTTTTCTTCGCATGCGCCCTTTCATTTCGATCTTTCCATCTTCGATCTTTTTGTCTGTTTCGGGCAGGGAGCAACACTGGTACTGATTGATGAAGAAACAGGAAAGAATCCATTGGAACTTGCAAAATTCATAGCCGACAAAAGGATTTCTGTCTGGTATTCAACGCCTTCGGTTCTGTCTCTATTGACGCAATACGGAAAACCCGAACGTTACGATTATTCCGCGCTCCAGCTTGTACTATTTGCTGGAGAGGTATTTCCGATCAAGTACTTGAGCGCCCTGGCTTCAGTTTGGAAACAAGCACGTTTTTTCAATCTTTACGGGCCAACCGAAACGAATGTCTGTACTTATTTTGAGATACCCAACCCGATTCCTTCCGGCCAATCACAACCGTTTCCAATCGGAAAGAGCTGTTCCCACCTGGCCTGCAACGCGTTCGATGAAAATGGCATTGAAGTCCGCAAAGGAGAGAAAGGAGAGCTTTACGTGGCCGGAGAAATCATGTCCGGATACTGGAACCTTCCCGAAAAAACGGCCGCGGCTTTCTTCGTCGATCGCTCCAATACCCGCTGGTACAAAACGGGCGATATTGTAGAAGAAGATGCAAACGGAAATTACGTCTACATCGGCAGAAAAGACCGGATGGTGAAAAGAAGGGGCTACAGGATAGAATTGGGTGAAATCGAATCCATGTTATATAAACACCCCTTCATTGCAGAAGCGGCAGTCGTTGCGGTTAGCGATATCGATGGCGGAATCCAGATCAAGGCGTTTGTACAGGTGACAGATCAAGAACACGCATCTTCTATTAAAATGAAACAATATGCGATCGAGGTTCTTCCTTCCTACATGATTCCGGATCGGTTTATATTTCTTTCTTCCCTACCTAAAACAACTACCGATAAAATTGATTATCAGCAACTAAAAAGCATCTAACAATGGATTTTTTCTATACTCCGGAACAGCAGGACATCAGTAAGCGGATCATTGCTTTCGCGAAATCGCAACTAAACGCTGATGTTCTTCAAAGGGACCGGGATCAGATTTTCCCAAAAGAATTATGGAGAAAATGCGGCGAGATGGGGATTCAAGGGCTGCCGGTTGCCGAAGAATACGGCGGACTCGGACTTAAAGCAATTTCAACGGCAATTGCGCTCGAAGCTTTTGGATATGGCTGCGAAGACAATGGGCTTGTCTTCTCGCTTTGTGCCCACCTCCTGGCTTGCGTCATCCCCATTTTCAAATTTGGAAATGAACAGCAAAAAAGAAAATATCTCCCGGAGCTTTGTTCCGGTCGAATGATCGCCGTAAATGGTATGACGGAAACTACATCGGGCTCGGATGCTTTTCGAATGTCGATGAAAGCTGTTCCCGATGGAAGTGGTTTCGTTCTAAACGGCAGGAAAATCTTCGCTTCCAATGGTCCGGTAGCGGATCTGGCTCTGGTTTACGCCCTGACGGATCCGGTCAAAGGATACTTTGGGGGCACAACTGCGTTTCTTGTAGAAAAAGGAACTCCGGGATTTCAAGTTGGCCAGGCCTTCGATCAAATGGGGCTGCGTACCTGCAAAATCGGTGAACTGGTCTTTGACGATGTGTTCGTGGAGACGGACAAAGTAGTGGGCGCGGTCGGCGCAGGATCGGCGATCTTTTCTGTTTCCATGGATTGGGAACGAACATGCATTGGGGCAAGTCACGTGGGTACGATGCAAAGGATTCTTGAGAAAGTTGTTGAATATGCGCGCACGCGGGAGGCATCGGGTAAAACAATCGGAAGTTATCAGGCGGTTTCTCACAGAATCGTGGATATGAAGATCCGACTCGAGTCTTCTCGTCTTCTGGCATACAAAGCTGCATGGGCCCTGGACCATACAAAAGACACAACTATGGACGCGTCGATCCTGAAGGTGTACGCCAGTGAATCGCTCGTTGAAACCGCTAAGAATGCCGTTCAGATTTTCGGCGGCTACGGATTCATGACGGAATATCAATTGGAGCGCACTTTACGGGACGCTATCGCAAGCACGCTGTATTCGGGAACATCAGAAGTTCAACGAAACATTATTGCCGCCTGGCTTGGCCTGAAAACAAGCTAGTACTCTGTTTCATAAGTTCGGTGACGAATGAGCTCCAACCTCCCCCTCGCCCCCTCCTTCAT
>Ga0055439_10000151_pt1 | contig 11883 bp, 14 predicted proteins | sample Browns_TuleB_D2_FD_57732 | JGI IMG/M metagenome (GOLD analysis project Ga0055439, IMG submission 57732) | Wetland microbial communities from San Francisco Bay, California, USA, that impact long-term carbon sequestration - Browns_TuleB_D2 | ecosystem: Environmental > Aquatic > Marine > Wetlands ...
ACCTCGTTCGTCATCTTCGGAAAATGGACCACTTCTGCATCGGCGTCGCGGGCTACCCCGAAAAGCATCCCGAGGCCGCTACAATGGAGGAAGACCTGCGGTCCTTGAAAGAAAAGGTGGACGCCGGAGCCGACTTCATCACGACACAACTTTTCTTCGACAATGCGGACTATTATCGTTTTATCGAAAGGGTCCGGGGACAGGGGATCACCCTGCCGGTCGTACCGGGCCTGATGCCGGTCACGAACTACGGCCAGATCCAGAAATTCGCGGCGATGTGCGGGGCGCGCATCCCCCCGGAAATCCTCCGGGCACTCGAGCCGCGGCAGAACGACCCGGAATACGTCATTCAATACGGAATCGATTGGACCTACCGTCAGGCACGCGACCTGATCGACAAGGGTGCGCCCGGGATCCACTTTTACACGCTCAACAAATCCCGATCGACTGAAGTGATCCTTTCCCGGCTTCTGGAACAGTTATAGTCGATGGGTCATGATTTTTTCCCGGGGCGGCTTGCAATACGCCCCCACTGCTGATAATATTTGATCTGATGAATCCCTTTCAGTTTCCAGGGGAGTCACTCCTCCCCGAGTCCCCCGAATTCCCGGGGGGCGGCTTGCCGGGCCGACAGCGGCGGTCGTTTCGGTGAGGCGGGCGGACCTGGATCCGGCCCGGTGCAATGCGGCGCCGATGGAAGGAGGTGGTCCAGTGGGCAGTACGAACCCTACGGCGAGTGAGGTGGCTGCGTCCTAGCACCACAACTTGCGGACCGAACTCGATTCGGCCCCACGGTGAAGCCTGGGATGCGTTCCCGGGGCCACCGAAACCCGGAAGCGCGGATGTCGTAGCCGCTTTAGGATCATCGATCCGCTTCCGGGTTTTCTTTTTTTGGTGAATCCAGAACCCATGACGCATCAGGACAAGAAATCTTATTCCCACATCGGCCGCAAAGAAAAGGAACCGGACGCGGCCTTTTGGGCCGAGCTGTACCGGATCGGCGATACGGGATGGGACCAGGGCGGCCCTTCCCCGGGACTGGTCGATTTTATGAAGGAACAGGCGGGCGCCCCGGATCCGGTTCTCCCGTGTGCGGGTCGCGCGTTGGTTCCGGGCTGCGGCCTCGGGCACGACGCCCGCGCGTTGGCGGCGGCCAATTTCGAAGTTCTCGGACTGGATGTGGTGGAGCGCGCCATTCGTGAGGCGACACGCCTGGCCGAATTGGAAAAACTGGACAACCTGAGGTTCGAACGGGCCGATTTCCTGAACCTTCCCGCCCCGATGCGCGGCCCCTACGACCTCATCTTTGAGAACACTTTTTTCTGCGCGATCGACCCGGAACACCGCGAACGATATGTCGAAATCGCGGCCGATCTTCTCAAGCCGGCCGGGTTTCTTCTCGGCGTCTTCTACAACATTCAGCCGGAGAGTGGGCCGCCTTTCGGCGCCACACGCGGCGAATTGATCGAACGGTTTGAATCCCGCTTCCAATTGGTCCTGGATCACATCCCCCGTTCGATTTCCCGCCGTGAGGGAAAGGAAATTCTCATGCTCTGGCGCCGGAATTGATCCCGGCTTGCCTTTCGGCCCCTTGCGGATCCACCATGGAAGGACGTATGCTGTAAGCACCGGGAGGGTCTGCATTGAAAGATGCTTCCTATCACGAATCCTTGCCGGCCGGCGCACAGGTGCTCCGCTGGCCCCACGCCCGTCGGCTTCCGGAAGAAGAGATCGTCCACTTCTTCCGTGCCCGGGGTCAGGCCTTCACCCGTTGGTCGAACGGACCGGAGGATCGATACGACGTCCATGTCCATTCCTATCGCAAGACGCTTTTCTGCGTGGAAGGAAGCATCACTTTTTCACTCCCGGACGCCGGCCGGGACGTCGAGCTCCGACCGGGGGACCGCCTGATCCTTCCGGCAGGAACGCGCCACGGGGCGGTCGTCGGTTCCCTCGGCGTCACCTGTATCGAGGCCGTAGAATCCTAGGCGGGTGGCCGAGGCGGAAGGAACCCTTATCATATGAGTCCTATAATCAGCGAACAAGGCGAGCGAGAGGAGGGGGCTGAAAATTCCCCTGTCGGGGAATTTAGGGAATGGAGAATTGAAAATTGTGAATTGGGAAGTGGTACTCGAATCGATCAGATAAACAAACGATGGGCTGGCCGGGCCAGATCGAGCGCGGGGGGCGGGGGCATCGGAGGAGCGAAGCCCGCACGGGCCCCCGCAAATCACGACGGCGACGCGAGCCCCTGCCAATGAGAGAACGGCGGTGGGAATCGAAGACGGTGTGTCCGTTCGACGACGCGTTGCGACTTTGCGAGCGGCTGGACCGCCTCGGACTGAAGGCGGCGAGTCCGGAAAAGGAAGTCATCGTCTATGTCGAGGAATGGACGGTCGCCGTCCCGGAAGAGATCGACCGGCTTTCAGCGTGGCCAAAGGAAGACGTCACGCTGGTCCATGTCCGCGAAAACTGGCGCGGCGACTTTTTCCTCCTGGCCGGGGCCTACCACACCGTCTATCAACGGCAACGACAGCGGGGAACGTACTGCTCGGTCAGTCATCCCTGGAGGATTCGCGAACGCCTGACGACCCACCATCCGCGGGCCATGTTCTGGATCGGATTTCGCGACCAGCATTCCTTCATCCGTGTGCGGCTCCAGACGAACGAGGTCATCGCACCGGGTGAAACGCGGGAGGACGAGCGACGGGAGCTCTGGACCGAGGAACGGGAACGCGCCTTCCGTTCGGCCATCGGCGTCCTGGACCTGCCGATCGAACCGACGGTAGAAAAACGAAGAGTGATCCTGAGGACTTCCGAAAAGAGCGCCGCCCTCTTCTCTTCCTGGCCGGACGCCTTCGGTCCGTGCCAGTTTGAATACAATTTTCCGGACGCGTTTGAATTCCTCGTGCCGGCGGGCCGGCTGGCGGCGACATGGGGGGGAGTACCGGCAACGGTCCGTGCCTATCTGACCGGGTTTTCCGATCAGGCACTCAAGGCGTTTGAGGCAACGGAACCGGGCGGTCGCTACGCGTACCGCTGTTCGATTCACGCGGCGATTGAGGAGCTGCCGGTCCTCCTCCCGACCCTCCGGCCGGACGGCCGCCTGTACGCAACCCTTTGCGAATTTCAAACGCAGGAGCTATATCCATCGATGGAGAATGCCTGGGCGATCATCGGCCTGGTCGGGACGGCAGACGGTTACAGGATCGAAGCCCGGCTGAACCGCGCGCCGCTCCCGGAGGGCGAAATGGCCGGCTGGCTGGAATCGCTTCTCGGACTTCCGGTCGCCTACGCCCCGCTTCCTCCGTTTCCGTAACGCGTTTTCCTTATCCAAAGGAGATCAACCATGGGGTCCACGCTCCTTCGCCCGCTCGGCCGCACCGGGCTCCTGGCCTGTCCCCTGGGATTCGGCGGGTACCGGGTCGCGGAGGGAAACCCCGTCCACGAAGCGGCCCTTCGGTCCTACCTCGATCGCGGCGGCAATCTGATCGACACGAGCGCCAATTACACCGACGGCCTGTCCGAACGGCTCGTCGGCCGCGTGATCAAGGACCGTCCCCGGGACCGGCTGATCGTCGTCACGAAGGGCGGGTACATCCAGGGGCAGAACATGGCCCTCGTCCGGTCGCGCCCATTTCCGGAGGTGGTTTCCTACAGCGATGACCTCTGGCATTGCATCCATCCCGAATTCTTGGAGACGCAGATCCGCCTTTCGGCCGAGCGGCTCCAGGTTGAGACGATCGATGTCTATCTTCTTCACAATCCGGAATACTACCTCACGGAGATCGCCCGTCACGGCGGGCTCGGTCCGGCCGACCACGATGAATTCTACCGCCGCGTCCGGGAGGCGTTCCGGTACTTGGAAGATCAGGTACGTTCGGGAAGGATCCGATGGTACGGAATCAGTTCGAACAACTATCTCCTCCCGACTTCGGATTCCACGACGACGAGCGTCGCGCGCTGCCTTGCGGCGGCGCGGGAAGTGGAGGAAGGCCATCACTTTGGCGTGGTCCAGCTTCCCATGAATCTGTACGAATCGGGCGGAGCGCTGGAACAAAACAACGAAGGCCGGACCGTCCTGGAATTCTGCCGCACGAACGGGATCGGGGTGCTGGTCAATCGTCCGCTGAATGCCTTCGCGGGAAACCGGATGATCCGACTGGCGGATTTTGTCCCTCCCGGTTCACACCCGCCGGGTCCATCGGAGCTTCGTGCTCTCCTGCAGCCGCTGCGCGATCACGAACGGGACTTTTCGGACCGGTTCACGGGATCGAAGGAGCCGGAGGTCGGAGCGGCCGAAATGCTGGAGCAGATCGTCCCGCAGCTTCAGTCGCCGGCGCACCTGGAGCAGGCGCTCGGACCGTACCTCATCGAGCCGATACGAAAGTGGCTGGCATCGGCGCAACAGGAATTCGGGCTTCGACCGGAATGGCCCGATTGGCAGTCGGGATTCGTGGAGCGGATCAACGCCTCGTTCGAAGAGATCGGCCGGCATCTGGCTGCGCAACAGCAGGAGACATCCGACACGGTCCGGCGACGCCTGATCGCAGCCGGCTATCCGGACGAAGGGGAGACGCTGAGTCAAATGGCCGTCCGGGCCCTGCTCTCGTTGCCCGGACTCTCGAGCGTTTTGACGGGAATGCGCCGGCCGGAATACATTCAGGATCTGATGGAAATCCCTTCGCGTCCGTCCATCAACGCGGAGAAAATCCTCCGCGAGATGCGATCCGGGACATCGGCTGAAAACACGTAGGGGCGGTTCGCAAACCGCCCCTACACAAATTCCGTTGTCCTATGAAAAGTGCGACGCACCCCCCGTCGTGTCTATTTCAATTCTTTCAGAACCTGCTGAATATCAGACGGCACGAGAACGATCTCGATCCGGCGGTTCTGGGCCCGGCCCTCGGGTGAGTCATTGCTGGCGATCGGGTGGTATTCGCCGTATCCAACCGCGACGAGTTTCGATCCGTCCACCCCTCCCTCATCCTGCAGAAAACGGAGTACGTTGGTCGCCCGCTGGGTTGAGAGCTCCCAATTCGTGGGAAACCTTTGGCGCAGCGCACCGCCGATCGGGACGTTGTCCGTAAAGCCCTCGATCCGGATATCCTTATCCTGGACATTCTTCAGGATATTGCCGACCTTCTTCAAGACCTCCTTGCCCTGGGGTTTCACCTCGGCCCGGCCGGAATCAAACAGGATCTTTTCGACCAGATTCACGGTCAGACGGTCCCGAATCTGGGTCACCTTGATCTCCCCTTTTTCGATTTCGCCTTTGAGGTCCTGGACAAGACTTTCATACGTTCCCTTCAGCTTCTGGATCTCGGCGTCCTTCTGCGACGCGATCTCGGCCGCCTCCCGCTGCTGCTGCGCCAGTTTATCGTTGAGAGACGCGATTTCCGTCTCGGCATTCTGTTTCTCCTGACGGAGCGCGGCGAGATCCTTGTCCAGGCCGTCCTTTTGCGCCTGAAGCGCGTCCGTCTCTTGCTGAAGCTTATCCCGATCCGCCTCCACCGCGTGATATTTCGATGATGAAACACATCCGGAAAGGAAAACGAGCGCAGCGATCCAAACCATCCGACGGGCATTCGATCGGGTCATGAAAACGCCTCCTCTCAATAATAAGAAAACACCGAATTATCCAGAAATGTACACTATTCGCGGGGAGTCCGTCAAATCACCGGGATGACTTTTCGGAGGCTTCTCTTTATAATCAATCCGGGCCCGCGGCGGCCCCTCTCCAGGAGAACGCGGTATGGGTCGGTTCTATCAAATGGCGGCCGACGGGGTGGTCGTGATTCATTTCGCCTGGATCGTTTTTTTGATCGGCGGCGCCTTGATCGGCTGGCGCGTGAGGTGGGTGATGTGGACGCACCTGGCCGCGTTGGGGTACAGCCTGCTCCTGCAGATCTTCTCCTGGACCTGTCCTCTCACCTCCCTGGAACTTTGGTTCTGGAACCGGACCCCGACCGGGTCTTATTCCGGTACCTTTATCGCCCACTATCTTGAAAAACTAATCTACATGGAGATCCCGCGCGGCCGGCTTTTCATCCTGACCGCCTTCGTCATCGGGGTCTCATCCGGGGTGTATTACATCGCGACAAGGCGGACCCCGCCGGCCCCCGAACGGTAGGAATGACGGATGGAACCATCGAAGGACAGAATCCGGGGAATGACCCTGCGGCAGCTTATCTCGGTCGAGCTCGAAAAAGCCCCGATGACGGCGCGCGAGCTTTCGAAGACCGTCCGCATCTCGGAAAAGGAGGCGGTCTCGCACCTGGAGCATGTGGCGAAGAGCCTTCATCCTCCGAGACGGCTGATCATCGAGCCGCCCTTTTGTCATAAATGCGGTTTCGTTTTTTCGGAACGCCGCCGCTACACCAGCCCCGGCCGCTGTCCTCGATGCCGGCACGAGGGCATCCAGCCCCCCGTCTTCCGGATCGACTCCGGGTGATTCCAATCGACGGTCACCGGGGCAATCCGTTCAGGAATTTCTTCCAGGCCTCCCAGTATAGTTTTCCGCCGACGAGGTAGGTATCGTTGTGGGAGGCGCCGGGGATGGCGTAAAAGAATTTGGGTTCGTTGGCCGCCCCGAAGAGGCGCCGGCCCTGCTCGAACGGGACCACGTCATCCCTATCCCCGTGAAGAATGAAAACCGGCCGATGGATCTTCCCGATCTTGGAAATCGAATCGTACTCGGTCTGGATCAAAAATCCCGTCGGGAGGTAGGGAAGAACGACCCGCGCCATGTCCCGGATCGAGGTCATGGGGGATTCCAGGATCAGGGCGCGCGGCGGCGACTCCAGCGCCAGCTCGACGGCGACGGCCGATCCGAGCGACCGCCCGAAATAGAGGATCCGATCCGAAGAAAGGCCCGTTCTGGATTTCAGGAATTCCAGCGAGGCCCGGGCGTCCTCGTACGTCCCCGCCTCCGAAACCGACCCCTCGCTCCGACCGTATTCGCGATAATCAAATATAAAAATCGAGACGCCCAGCGCATCGTGCATCCGCCGAATATTCTCCACCCGATGCCCGATATTGCCGGCATTGCCGTGAAACCAGATCAGGATCTCGGTCGAACCCGGTGCGGGAACGAACCAGCCGTTCAGGCGGATCCCGTCGGCCGTCTTGTAATAGACGTCCTCGTACGGAAGTCCGGCCGCTTCGGGTGTGGCCGGGATCGGCCGGTCCGGATGATAAATGAATTCCCTGTCCAACCTGCATCCCCCGAGTCCGATGACAAGGCCGACGAATCCCGCGAGGGCCGCGGGGCCGATGATTCCGGATCGCGCCGTCCAAACGGGTCGGCTCACGCCCCCTCGTGATAGACCAATCGGTAGATTCCGGTCGGCGTGGTGAAATACAAAAGTCCGTCCGGCCCCTGCTGAAGGTCCACCAGCCCTTCCCTGTGGCGAAATAGATTGTCCCGGACGTCGAGGACTTCGGGCGCATCCCCGTTCGTCAGCGTCACCATCCGGATCCGTCCCTCGTTCCAGTCGGCAAAGAACAACTTTCCCCGGTAGATCTTCGGATAGCGCGTGCCCGTGTAAAAAATGATGCCGGTCGGCGCGATCGTCCGGTGATAAACCAGGATCGGCTCGACATAGTCTTTCCTCTTCCGCAACCCGCTGATTTCGTCTTCATCCCATCCGTAATTTTTCCCCGGCCGGATGATGTTCAGTTCGTCATTGGTGGCCGGGCCGTTCTCCGTGGCGAACATCCGGGATCGGCCCGGGGGTCCCGGTTCGAACGTGAAATCGAAGCTGTTTCGCAGTCCCAAGGCATAAACGTACGACCGGGGGGCCCGGGGACGTTTCGGATCGTAAAACGGATTGTCGGACGGGGCCGTCCCGTCCGGATTGATCCTCAGGACTTTTCCGGCAAAGGAATCCAGGTCCTGGGCGTTTCGAGGCGTCGCGAGGTCGCCGATCGACAGATACAGTTTTCCGTCCGGTCCGAAGGCCAGCCCTCCGCCGTTGTGGTTGCCTTTTCCGCTCTCGGATCCGCTTCCGATGGGAAGGTTGTCGAGAAGCGCGATCGGCGATTTCCCGTGTCCGTCCTTAACGGTGACACGCATCAACCGATGGCGGTACGGGTCCGCTTGCGACCCGTTCCCCCGGTGGGAGTAATACACATACAGGAATCCGTTTTTTTCGAATTCGGGATCGAGCGCCAGCCCGAGCAATCCCCGCTCGAAATAGGACGAGACGGGACCGAACCGGAAAACCGCCTCGGGAAGGAGGAGCGGCCGGTCCGAGGCCGGGTGGACGATCACGCGGACCTTTCCGGAAAAGCGCTCGTTGAAAAAAAGGCGGCCATCCGGGGCAAATGCGATGGCGACCGGAAAGGCGAGTCCGTTCAACACAGACGCCTCGGAAAAGCCGGCCGGGACGGGCGGCGTCGAGCCCCGTGAAGAAGTCAGAACGCCGATCAGCATCAACGGAAGGAGAATGAGGGCGCACCGGAAACGATTCATGACGTCCCATCCGACCCCCGACCGTCAAAAACCATGCCGGGTCCGGTAGGCCGCGAGGGCCGTCTCGAGCGGAGCGCCGGACAGTCCCAAGTATCGCGCGGCAAAGTCGATTGCCAGCTTCTCGGCAATGATATCGGCCGTGACTCCGCTGTCCCAGTAATGCCCGTGACTCAACGGATTCCACCGGGTCAAAAAATGCCCAACCTCCACGACCAGATCCCCCGTGACGGCCGACCGGTAGAATCGGTTGATCGGTTTAATCGGATAGCCGATGATATCGTCGTCGTCGAAGAGGTTCAGCCAGACGCCGGTCTCGGATTCAAGGCACACCGGGCGGTCGAAACGGTCCAGGACATCGGTCGGATGGAAGGGCCCCTCAAGACCGGACCGCATCGCGTACAGGACCAATGGAGAGCCCAGCGTAAAGAAATTCGAAAAGGACACGCCGTAGCCGTCCCCCAGCGTCTTGCCGATCTTGATCGTGTGATCGTAGACGAAATCCGATGCGATGACGCTCCCCAGACTGTGGGCGATGACCGTGAGATGCCCGCTCCCGATCTTCAGCCCTTTGCGGAGGGCCTCGTCCAGACGGCGGTGGATCTCCCCGTAGACGGTGCTCCCCTGATACGCCACCACATCCCCCATGAAGCTCATCCCGAACTCCCGCAGATAAGGCATTTTCGTTTTGTAGATCCGACTGCCCGTTTCACTGAGGGCCGCGTTCATCACGGGCGCCCACCAGCCCGCGATGAAGTTCAAGGGTTCGGCGACCGGCGTCTTCGAAAGGGGGAATGTCCGGCTCAGATGATCGATCGAGGACCGAACCTTGGAGGTCAGCTTTTGCTCGAACGCCCTCGAAAAATTCGGGGGCTGACTGCCCATTCCGTGGACGACCAGTACATTTAAGGGATCGAACGGCATCAGACTCCACTCGCGTATGAAAACTCGGCGGGCTCAACGGGATAAACCTACATCCCGTCTCCCGTCTTGAACAAGGCCCGGGTCAGGGGAACCCAGTCGCCTTTGGCCGAGCCCTTGTACAGATGCTGGGCCGTCCCCGCGTAGATTCTCCCCTGGCGGTCGATCACCATCGACTGAACGTTGAGATCCTCCAGCGCCCCGTTGATGGAGCTCCACCGGGTGTCCTTCGGAGAACGGGTGAAAATCCCCTTTCCGGTGCCGAGATAGAGCTGGCCGTCCTCTCCGACAAGGATGGCCCGGATGGACTGGTTGATCAATCCCTGATTCAGATCGTTCCAGGTCTTACCGCCGTCCCGGCTTGTAAACACCCCGCCGTCGAACGTCCCCGCATAGACGGTGCCGTCCGCGCCCAGGGTGAGCACCCGGATAAAATTTTCGCGCAGCCCCCGTTCGGCCTCAAAACCCCGGGTCAGGCGTTCCCAGCCGGCCTGTCCGGCCTTGCGTTTGTACAGCCCCTTCCCGCCCGTTCCGGCATACATCGATCCCTTGCGGTCGATGATCAGGGATCGAACCAGAACGTCGTCCAAACCGGTATTGTGGGGGGTCCAGTGGTCGCCGTGGTCCTCGGAACGAAACACCCCCTGTCCCGTGGCCGCGTAGAGATTATTATTCGCGTCGTACAGCAGCGCCACGACCTGCGTATTGATCAGTCCCTGGTTCGCCTTCTCCCAATGGAGGCCCTCGTCCCGGCTTCGAAATACGCCGAACCGCGCCGTCCCCGCAAAGAGCATCGAGCCGGAGCCCCCCGACGGTTTTCCGGAGGCCGGGCGGACCAGGAGCGTCATGATGTACGGATCTCCCAGGCCCTCCGATATCGCCTCCCAATGAAGGCCGCCGTCGCGACTCTTGAAAATCCCGCTTCCGAATGTGCCCATGTAAATCGTCCCGGACGGATCCAGCGCCAACGCCTGGACGCTGTTTCGGGGATCGGGCATGTTCATCTGGCCCCGCGCATAGGGAAGCGACACCGGAACGGACAGCAGAAACGACACAAGAACCGGGATGAAACCTGAAGTCCATCGACCCATCATGTCTCCCTCCTCACTATTACGCCGTCCTCCCGGCTTCTTCGGCCGCGCCGGTGGAAACGGGCCTGCGTCCGAAAAACCGCGCCCCCAATATTCCAAGCTCGTAGAAAATCATCAGGGGGACCATCATCAGCATCATGTTGAAAATATCCGACGTGGGCGTCAGCACCGCGGCCAGGATCGCATTCACCAGCACGGCATACCGCCGTTGCCGCGCGAGGAACTGCGGTGTCACCAGCCCGAGCTTCGCCAGGATCGTGACCGCAAGCGGAAGTTCAAATATCACTCCAAAAGCCAGGAGAAACTTCAATACGAAATCCATATAGAGACCGATCGAGAAGACCGGTTTCAGGCCCTGCTGCACGCCGAACCCGACCAGAAACTGGAGCGCGAACGGCGTGACGATAAAGTAACAAAAGAGAAGCCCCAATACAAAAAAAAGGGTGCCGGCAAGCATAATCGGCAGTGCCAGTCGACGCTCCTGAGGAAGCAGTCCGGGGGAAACGAACCGCCAAAGCTGGTACAGGATCACGGGAATCGATAGAAAAAGTCCCGCAAAAAAGGTGACCTTCATCGTGACCCAGAACGCCTCGGTGGGGGAAAAAAAATAAAGGTCGGTCGGGAGCGGACGCTTGAGCCACCCGATCAACGTATCGGACCCGGCATAGGCCAGGATCATTCCGCCGAGTGCGGTCCAGATCACTTTGAAAAGCCGGCTTCGGAGTTCTCCAAGATGCCCGGTAATCGGCATCCGCACATCCTCGGGGGGAGCGGAGCGGCGGGCGCTCATGACCGGTTTCCATCGGGCGGACGACCGGGGACGCCGGTCCCTTCATCGGCTGTTTTCGGAGGCGCGATCCGAAGCGGATCCGGCGGAGATTCATGGGCTTTCGGCTCGGGCTCTTCATCCATCGACCGCATCTCGGCATCCACCTCGTCCTTCAAGTCCTGGGTGGCCCGCTTCAGTTCGCCGATCCCCCGGCCGATCGCGCGCGCCAGCTCGGGCAGACGTTGCGGTCCCAGGACCAGGAGGGCCAAAACCAGGATCACGATCAATTCCGGAAGTCCGATTCCAAACATCCGAGCTCCCTTACAAAGTCTCCGGATTTCGATTCTTGAAATCCCGAATCATCGCCTCGATGCGATCCTTCGTGTGAAGTTTTTCCACCTGAATCTGTTTCTTGCTCATCTCTTCCTGCGGCGTCAGCACCTTGCGACGAAGCAGCCCGTTCAATTCCAGCTCCAGACGATGGTGCTCCTCCTCCAGTTTTCGAAAATCCGGGTTCCGCTCCCGTAAGGCCTCGCGAAATAGGGACGGTTCATTCGTCATCGAAAACCCCTTTCTCCCCGAACGTGGATTTTCGGGGAATGTTGGCGTGATCCCTTCACCCCCCCCGG
>Ga0055439_10000153_pt1 | contig 11812 bp, 8 predicted proteins | sample Browns_TuleB_D2_FD_57732 | JGI IMG/M metagenome (GOLD analysis project Ga0055439, IMG submission 57732) | Wetland microbial communities from San Francisco Bay, California, USA, that impact long-term carbon sequestration - Browns_TuleB_D2 | ecosystem: Environmental > Aquatic > Marine > Wetlands ...
TAGTGTCGCAGACCGACTCGCGGAAGCCGGATATATTGCAATCGCGCCCGATCTCCTCTCCGGGATGGCCCCGAAAAGCGGTAACACCAACGACTTTCCCGATGCAGACTCCGCGACACAGGCAATCTACCGTCTTTCGCCCGATCAAGTCGCAGGAGATCTGGACGCTGTAGCAAATACTGTAGCGAAACTGCCGGCATGTAATGGCAACCTTGCTGTCGCAGGATTTTGCTGGGGCGGCGGCCAGTCCTTTCGTTTCGCAACCCGACGCGCCAATTTGAAAGCAGCTTTTGTGTTCTATGGAGCCTTTGAATACACGCGGGAGGCTTTGCAAAAAATTGCTTGCCCCGTTTATGGTTTTTATGCAGGAAATGATTCAAGGATCAATTCGACTCTCCCGGAAGCCGAAAGTTTGATGAAAGAGCTGCACAAAACCATGGACGCCGGTACGTATGAAGGCGCCGATCATGCTTTCATGAGAAAAGGCGAGGAGCCGGAAGCTTCAGCACCAAACAAGAAAGCCCGCGATGAGGCATGGAACCGCTGGTTAAAACTGCTTGCGGCCATTTGAACGAATTGACGGTTCGATCAACATCCAACTTTTTTGAATTTTTGTCGTGATCTACTTGCGTTTTCGCGTCCGTGCGGGGATACCTGTGTATGGCGATCGTGCATACTCGCATGCCTGGACGAGCGGACATTCCGTACATCGCGGTGAATTGCGCTTGCAAAGTTGCTGTCCGTGGATGCGAAGCAGTTGATGCGCTCGGATCAACCAGCCATAATCTTCAGTACTTTGCGATTGAATCGCATTTCGTACCGATCTGTAGGTAGCGGAGTAATTCTTCTGTTCCGTTCCGAAGCCAAGCCGCAACAACACGCGAAGACCGTTCGATTCCAGAGCAAGCACCGGGAGTCGTCTGCAAAACAATAGAATTTTCTCGGCTCCGGGTTCGCCAATTCCAGGAAACAGTTGCAGCGCTTTCATTGCTTTGTTCGTAGGTAAATCCAGAATCTGGTTTAAATCACCGCCAAATGTGTCCATCGTGATCTTCATGATCATTGAAAGTTTCTTAACTCTCTGATCGCGGATAATTCCTCCGCCTTCCAGTGCATCCCGCAATTGCTTGATCGAAGTGTTCAGGATTTGCTGCGGCTCGATACCAATCATTTTCTGCAATTTTTCGTACGTATGCTTCCTTCTTTCATCATTGACCAGATAGGCGACGTTCTCCCAGAGAATCATTTCGAGCGGTCCACCGGCAGAAGCCATTCCAGGCTTACCGTAATGAGCTTCCAGTAACTCAAGAGTCCGGTTCAGCATCATTGTCACAGCTTATCAGACATTTTTTGTGTATTCTCTAGGTATGAAAATACGATCATACGTCATAGTAGTGATCCTGCTCTGTTCCTCGTTGGGTGCCCAAAATGAGTCCGGAAGTTCCGCGCTACTCAAGAAGATTCACGACGATTTCTGGCAGGCCGAGCTCAAGAACAATCTGTATCTTCGTCTGAAATACGGCTTGCCGGTAGAAACACTTCCCGATTTGACTTTTGAAAAGGCAAAAAAGGACACGGAATTTGCCCAAGCGATTCACGAGCGATTAACAGCGCTGAAACCAGAAGAGCTCACCCAGGACGAACTGCTCACAATGAAGAGTCTGGAGTGGGACACCGCCGGCAGAAGCAAGGCGATGCCTTTTTTCTATCTCAATTTTCTGATCACGCCTTATGCTACTCCGTTGACAACGATGGAACGAGTGTACAAGGAGTTCCAATTTCAGACGCCCGCCGATGCAGAGCGATACCTCAAGCTTGCGAAAGAATTTGCCGGAGTCATCAAGACATGCGAACGGATAACAAAAGAGCAGTGGACACTTGGGATTGTAATCCCAAAAGAAGAGCTGAAAATTGTGGTTCCTTACATCAAGGCCATGAACAGCAAAATGCCGGACAGTTTTCTGGCTGTGAGCACAGATCGACTTGCCGGAATTGCGACGTCCACACCTGAGTTCCAAAATAACCTGAACTTGATTGTTGAAAAAGACGTGAACCCCGCATTACAAGATTTGTCTAATTTCCTGGAAGGCGATTACAGCAAATCTGCGCCACAAACAGTTGGGCTCGCTCAGTACCCACTCGGCCGAGATTATTATCGCTTCCTGGTCGTGTATCACACAACCATGGAGGTTACCCCGGAAGAAGTGCACAAAATCGGTTTGGAAAAGGTGCAGGAGACTCAGGCCGAAATGAAGAAAATCCGCGATCAACTTGGCTTTCAAGGAACGCAGGCGGAATTTCATCAAATGTTGAAGAAGGATCCAAAGTTCTTCCCAAAAACACCGGATGAAATCGGGGAACGATTGTTGAGTCATTTGCGGCGGATCGAACCCAAAATGAAAGAGTACTTTTCACAAATGCCGAAAGCGCCCTACGGAGTGAAGCGCCTCGATCCTGCGTTGGAGGGCTCGATGACGTATGGCTACTATCAGGAGCCGACACCCTCCGAACCAACGGGCTACTACTATTACAACGGCTCGAATCTTCAAGACCGGTCGCTGCTGGAATCCGCTTCTTTGATTTTCCACGAAATTCTTCCGGGTCACCACTATCAAATCGATTTGCAAACTCAGAATCAATCGCTACCCGAATACCGGCGAAATTTTTTCTCAACGGCCTATACAGAAGGGTGGGCTGAATATGCTACGGACGTTGCCGATGAAATGGGAATGTATGCGGATCCGTTCGATCGCTATGGCTATTGGGCGGCTAAAGCATTCTTATACGCGAGGCTTGTTCTCGATACGGGAATGAACGCACTCGGATGGCCCCGTGAAAAAGCCATGGATTATCTTCGTGAAAACACCCTGGTCTCAGAATCCGAAATTCAAACAGAAACTCTTCGCTATTCCTGCGACATACCGGGTCAGGCCCTCGGTTACCGGATGGGCGCCAGCAAAATTCATGATCTGCGTGATCTCGCTCAAAAGGAACTGGGAGATCAATTCGATATCCGCAAGTTCCATGACGCTGTACTGATGCCGGGCGCCCTGCCCATGTCGGTACTCGCGGAACACATCGCCTGGTTTATCAAGAACAAAAAATAGAGGGATGGGCTCAATCGAAAACTCGCATGTTCATTTAAGACGTCAGATCTTCGCGCGAATCATTCTGTTTTTGGTCCTCGTTGTCGCCGGCTGCGCAAAACCGGTCTCGAAAACAACGACTGTTTTCCCGGTTGAGCGGGACCCGGTGCGCGACCTGAGGTTGCAACTGGATCACCTGTTTGGGGATCCTGCATTCAACAACGCATTCTGGGGAGTTGCCATTCAATCACTCAAATCCGGAGAAATGCTCTATGAGCAAAATTCCGGGAAATTGCTCATGCCTGCATCGAACATGAAAATCTTGACCGCAATTGCCGCCTTAAAAAAGCTCGGCCCGGATTTTGTTTACGAAACACGGCTCTTGAGTGAAAATCCAATCAAGAATGGCATTTTGAATGGCAATTTGATCGTTGTCGGCAGCGGCGATCCAACAGTCTCTGTAGATACTTTCAACCTGTGGGCTGAACAATTGAAAGAAAGCGGCTTGAATGAAATCGATGGAGACATCATTGGCGATGATTCTGCTTTTGACCAGGAGCGGCTGGGATTCGGCTGGTCTTGGGACGACCTTCCTTATTACTATGCTACCGAAACGAGCGCACTTCAGTTTGCGGAAAATGCGATCACCATTACTTTGATGGCAGGAGAACCAGGCAAACCTGTTGCTGTGGCAAAAGAGCCGGATACGTCCTTTATCCAGGTCGTCTCAAGTGTTCAGGTGCTGCCCGAAACGACGCCTTCCGTGCACTGGACGTATAAGCCGGAAACCCGAACTGTGTATGCCTCCGGAACCCTTCCTCCAGACGGAAAAGATTATGGCGGGTTCGCAATCAGTAATCCCGCCGAGTATTTTGTGTACTGTTTAAAAGAGGATTTGGAAAAGAACGGCATTACCGTTCGGGGTTCCGCCTACCTCAAGCATCAGGATACGATGTCCTTGCCTGTACTGATCTCGCAAGAGTCGCCACCGCTGGAAAAGATTCTTGTCGTACTTTTAAAGCGTAGCCAGAACCTTTACGCGGAAACCTTGCTGAAAACTCTGGGAAACGGCAAGGTTGCCGATGGCGTTAGAGCCGTAGAAGAGACACTCGTAAACATGGGCGTTCCCTCTAATTCCGTCGTGATGGTGGACGGATCCGGACTTTCTCGATACAACTATGTCACTCCAAAGGCCATACTCATTTGCCTGGAAAAGATCTATCGCGATGATCCCGCGCAAGTTTTCTTCAATGCGCTTCCCATTGCTGGAGTCGATGGAACGCTGAAATCCAGGATGAAAGGGACTTCCGCAGAAAACAATGTTCAGGCAAAAACCGGTAGTGTCTCAAATGTCCGTACGTTATCGGGCTACGTTCGCACTCGCGACAGTGAAATGCTTGCTTTTTCTGTGCTCGTTAATAACTTCAACGCCTCTGAGAATTCCGCAAATGGGATTCTAGATCAGGTTGCGGAACTTCTGGCCAACTTTACACGATTCAATTAGGTATCATGCAAAAGGTAAAAACGCTTTTAGAAGAATGGGTGCACGCTCAGATTTTTCCCGGCGCATCTCTGCTCGTGCAACACAATGGAAGAATTCTCTGTGAACATGCTGCCGGCCTGGCAGACCTGGAGAGAAAATCGCCTGCGACGATCGATAACATCTGGGTCGTTGCGAGTATCGCGAAACCCGTTGCTACTGCGGCATTGATGCAGATCGTAGATCACAAGAAAATCCGGCTGGATCAACGCGCCAGCAAGTTGTTTGGAGAGTTTCATCATCCGGATGTGACGTTGCGACATCTTGTTACTCATACCTCCGGATTAGGACCGATGGAACCCGAAGGCCGCGCGGCAGACCTTCGCGCGATCGCCGATCAGGGCCTGCTTTTCAAACCCGGGACAAAATGTTCCTACACCACGCCTGCGTTTGATCTCGTTGAAAGAGTTGTTTGTGGATTTTCGGGAATGAGCTGGCCTGAATATACATCTCGTTACGTGTTTCAACCTCTTGGAATGTTGCACAGCAGTTACCAGCCGCCTGCAGAATGGGAAGATCGAATTCCGAAAGTTTATGACTTTCGAAACCGGCTTGACCCATGGTGGAATGCGCGTTTCTTGCGCGCCATTGGACTGGCCGGAGGTGGACTACATTCCACACTTCGGGATCTTGCTGCATTCGGACAGGCATTTCTCGATGGCGGTCCGCCGATCCTGAGTTCTGAAAGTTGCCGGGAAATGATCTCCTTGCAAACACCGGGTCTGTTCAACATAGAAGGAAGGCGCCAAACCTGGGGATTAGGATTCTATTTGAACCAGGATGGCGAGGCAGTGAGTGGTTTCGGCCCGCTCTCTAAAAATAGTTTTGGCCACGGAGGAGCAACCGGCACCTGGCTGTGCGTGGATCCGCAGAGGAAACTGATTGTTGTACAGCTTGCAAATCGCCTGGGCGTGACATTGGAGGATCATACGATGATGCAAAACCAGTTGATCCGTGCGGTATTGGAATATTTGTAAGGCCGTGGCAGAACTCCTGGTTTGCAGGCCATAATTGGCGCTCCTAAGAGTCCCAGCGGGCGGGCCGCCCACACTGAGTTAAGGTTCGATCCTTGTCCCGGCGGGCAACACGGTATCTTTCGGCACCACTACAATGCCATCCTGGACGGCATAAAATTCGCGGTCCAACTCCGTTCCGGGAGGAAACGGCTTGATGATTACGCCTTCACCCAGGCGTACGTTCTTATCCAGGATTGCGCCTTCAATGCTGCAATTTGCCCCAATTCCAAGAGGGATTCCGGAGGAATGCGTTAGGGATGGCGGATCATAGTAGTCGGTTCCCATAAAAATCGTTCGCTTCATCTGAACACTATTGCGGATCTGCCCGCGCAGACCTACGATGCAGTTTTCAATTCTTGAACGCACGATCCGGCAACCCTCCGCGAGCAGAACATTGTCCAGTACAGAATCTTCAGCGATCGATCCCGGCAAGTAGCGAGGACGCGTATAAATCGGACGAACCGGATCATAGAAAGTGAACGGAGAATCAGGCGAAGCAAGCATTAAGTTCGTTTCATAAAACGAACGGATTGTCCCTATATCCTCCCAGTAGCCGTCAAAGTCAAACGCGTACACAGCATTCTCCTGCAGCGAACCCGGAATCACCTCACCGCCGAAATCATGGTGGAGGGGGTTCTGCAATAATTTTTCCAGGATTTTGGCGCTGAAAAGATAGATTCCCATCGACCCAATGTACGGGCGCTCGGCATCCTCTCGCGACACGAATTCTTTCAAGATATTCGGATCACGTGGTTTTTCCGCAAAGGAAGAAATTCGACCGTCCCATTCGCGCTTCAACAATCCGAAGCGATATGCTTCATTAACGGCAACAGGCTGAACGGCGACTGTGATGTCTGCATGATTTTGCTGGTGGAAGTCCGCCATCCGCTCGTAGTCCATACGATAAAGGTGATCACCCGCAAGGATCAGCACATAGTCGAAGTTAGCGGCGCGGATTTCATGCATTTGTTTTCTTACCGCATCGGCAGTTCCCTGATACCAGTCGCTGCTGCGGGGCGTTTGTTCGGCTGCAAGAATCTGCACCCATCCCCGGTGAAAGTCATCGAATTGATACGTTTGGCTAATATGCCGGTGGAGCGAGGCTGAGTTGAACTGAGTCAGAACGGCAACGTGATAGATCTTGGAATTGATGCAGTTACTGATCGGAACATCGATCAAACGATACTTTCCCGCAAACGGAACGGCGGGTTTTGCGCGATGCTTCGTCAAGGGATAAAGGCGCTTGCCGACTCCACCTCCAAGAATGACCGCAAGGATATTGTCCGTTAATTGCATAACCTAATTATACGCATTCCATTTTTGTAGGGGCGCGATTCATCGCGCCCTTCCAGCCTTGTTATTCGGGCATGCAGGCGCGATGAATCGCGCCCCTACAAAAAAAACTACCACCATTTTTGTTTTTTCGAACGTTTCATTTCATCGCTGAAATCTTTTGCGGCTCGCGCACGCCCAACCTTTTTCGGTGAAAGTTTCTCTTTCAAGTAATGCAGATGGTCCATAATCGCGAGATACAAATCGGTTTCCGTACTATCCGGGAACTCTTCCAGGATTGCGTGCTTGCGAATGATGCGAATCATCGGCATATACACAGACCTTTGCCAGGAGCGCACGGCTTGTTCCCACGAAAGCGGACCCCCTGTTTCGATTCCCCGGTAGTAGCGATGCACGCTAATGTGATCCAGCAGTTTCTCATATCCTTTGGGCATGGTCACTACGTAGTCTCCCGGCGTTTTTTGAGCAAGCCCGGCTGTTTCCAGAAAATCCGCGAGCGCGGTCTTTGAAATGATCTCTTCGATCGATGTTTCAGGAGTGAGATAAACAGGAGAATGGAATTCCTTCACACTTGCTTCGATAGTTTGCGCTCCGACAGACCGCGCCACAGATACGCGGTGGTGACCATCGACCACGAAAAACACCTCGGGAACATAATAAAGCTCTACCGGAGGAAAACCGCTTGGGCCTTCTGCCAGGTCTTTCATATCTTCCCAGCGTTCTCTCAGCGATTCTTCACGCGGAAGAAAAAGGCGATTGAACTGGTTCTGTCTTCCAAGCGAACCGACAATCTGATTCAGCGGCACTTCCTGAATTCCCCGTTCGATCAGTTGTTTCAGGTGAAGACGCTCTTTCACTTCTTCGAACGGAAGCAGATCGACAGGCTTTCGCCGCAAGAATCCCATTAAATCTTTGAGAAATGCCGCGCGCTTGGCCTCATCGAAAGATTCGAGTTCTTTAGTCTCTTCGCTCATAAGCATATTTTATGCGTTTGTAACGCCGGCGTCCCGCACGCCCGAGCCGGCGCTCCCGACAGGGAATATACTTAGTGTATGAAGATGAAACATTTTCTTGCGATTATCCTGTTTAATTTATTGTTCGTTTCCTGTTCCGTCTTCAGTACAGATCATGAAGCAGATCTGACTATTCCGTCCGTAGCGGGACCACAGTGGAAGCATGACTGGCTTCCCGGATCGGTCTTTTATGAAATTTTTGTGCGCAGCTTTGCCGATTCCAATGGCGATGGAATTGGAGACCTTAAAGGCCTGATTTCACATCTCGACTACCTGAACGATGGCAATCCGGCAACGTCGGAAGATCTTGGAGTCGACGGCATCTGGTTGATGCCGATCTTCAAATCCCCGAGTTACCACGGATACGATGTTAGCGACTACAAAACGATCAATCCCGACTACGGTACGAATGCAGACTTTGACTTACTTTTGCAAGAAGCGCATAAGCGTGGGATGAAAATCATTCTGGATTACGTGATGAATCACACGAGCTCAGAAAATCCCTGGTTTCAGGAATCTGCTTCCTCTGCAAGCTCCTCAAAGCGGAATTGGTATGTGTGGCGCCCGGATAATCCCGGATGGACGCAACCGTGGGGCGGAAACAATATTACGTGGCATCCTTTGAACGGAGCTTACTTTTATGGCGTTTTCTGGTCCGGAATGCCGGATCTGAACTTCCGCACCAAGGCGGTGCGCGTGCAAATTCTGAGCACGGCAAAGTATTGGCTAAAAAAGGGTGTGGATGGATTTCGTCTGGATGCAACACGCTACCTGGTTGAAGATGGTCCGGGATCAGGCCAGGCGGATACTCCCGAAAGCCATGCGTTTCTAAAAAGGCTGTCTCTGAAAGTGCGGCGCGTGAAGCCTCAAGCAATTCTTGTAGGCGAAAACTGGACAGAAACTCCGATCATTGCAACCTATTTCGGTTCCACCAGCGAAATCAATCAGGGCGACGAGCTTCCAATGAATTTCAATTTTCCGCTATCCGATCGGATCCTCCAGGGCATTCAAAGCGGCAATGCAACCGGAATCGCTGCAAAGATCGCAGAAGTACAACGCGCCTACCCATCCGGTGTTACGGACACACCGTTTCTCACAAACCATGATCAGGTACGTTTGGCGACTCAATTGCAAAACAGTTCTGTAAAATTGCGCGTTGCCGCATCCATACTGCTGACGCTGCCCGGAGTCCCCTTTCTTTATTATGGCGAAGAAGTTGGAATTCAGAACGGACCCGCGCAGAGAGACGAAGCAAAACGCACGCCGATGCCCTGGGATGACACGCGCGGTGCTGGATTCACCACGGGCACTCCGTGGTATGCGTTTGCGCCCGGACGCAACACAGCCAACATCGCCGATCAAGCGAATAAACCGACTTCCCTGCTGTCGCACTACCGGAATCTGATCGCTGCGCGCAAATCGTCGATTGCGCTTCGTGACGGAAATTTGCAGCTCTTAAGCTCCAGTTCCGCTTCTTCACCCGTGTTAGCATTTCTTCGCTCTAATTCCGTAGAAACAGTTGTGGTTGTTCACAATCTTGGAAGTAGTTTTGTTACTGCCTCCTTTGCGATCCGAGGTACGCGATTGGAGCGGATTTACACTGACGGGAACCCGGCAAATCCTTCCGGAGCGTCAGGGCAATGGACGTTCGCTATGCCGCCTTATTCGAGCGGGGTTTGGAAGATAGAATAGGAACGTGATTCAAACGTCCGCACAGTTCGGCGAGCGGAACGCCCGCACAACAACGTTTACGGTGCCGGCACAATACCCGGCAATACGACGCCTTGCTTCGTATTTACGTTAAAATTACGAAGCACATCTTCCTGTTTTTTCCCTTCCGGCACAAACATATCGATGATTGGAGGAAGATATTTCGCTTCTTTCCGCGTAGTGCCCAGTCGATCGCTCCAGCTTCCTTCTGCAATAGGAAGATTCATGAAGAGATCCCCTGTTTGAGCGCCGCCAAAATTTCCAATGCTGATCCTATTTTCCAGATTGGCCACCGTTTCAAGAACTACATAACCCCAGCCGGCTTCCGCCGTGCCGCCAAGAAAGTAGGCAGGGACGAAAAAGGAAATGACACGCCCGTTTACGCGGACTCTTTCCGGAAAGAAGTAGGAGCCTTCGATATCTGTTGACGCTTGTCCGGAAATCTTAGAAGCGTCCTCCGGATCAACCCGGCCTTTTTCGGCCTCAAGCTTTTCTTCCAGATTTTTCACGATCTGTTTCTTGAGAAGGCCCTTCGCCTCGGCCGGAAGAGGAGTCAAGCAGATCATTTTTTCCCACGCAAAATCCGGGTCGATTGTGGCATTTCTGCCGGCAAGCGTACCGGTAAATCCCGAACCGGATTTACGATCCCTGTCTATATAGATATCGATATTGAATGTATAGAATCCATATCGCGCTACAGACTCCAGCATTTGGCCTCCTGCATCAATTGCACGAGTATCCGGCCGGGCTATCGGTCGCGCAAATTCAACGATAAACATCGTACCGCCGTCTTCAGGGGTGGCGGACAGAGAAATCATGTCAAGGCTACCGAATCGCAGTTCACTCGTGGTGGGAAGAATCAAAGTTCCGTCGCCGTGATCATCATCGCGGGCATCCTTTAATTGAAAAATTGCTTTGTTTGCTGCAAATGTTGTTGTGGCGATGAGACACAAGAGAGCGAGCATAATCCATCTTTTCATAGAGGTTCTCCAGACACAGGGGCGCAGTCCGAAGACCGCGCCCCTGACCTAGTCGTAAATTCTAGAACAATACTTTCAGATACACTTTCAGGCGAGATTGACTGAAAGTGCGTTTTTGGATGCTATTGAACCCACCAAAGCGGTTGAAGAAACCAAGTGTCCCAATCGGTTGATGAAAGTTCATCGCTTGATCTTCAGTCTGAATCTGTTGCGGCACAAAACCGCCGCCGAAATCGGGGTCGAAACTACCCCAGTTGTGTTCAATCTGAAATCCTGCTTCGGGCAGTCCGGCGATCGTGAATTTTCCGATGCCGATCAACTTGTTCTTATGGCTAATTCCGCCCGCCATTTCGTGCAGGTTGTACGCCTGAAATGCAGTCGTACCGTCAAACAGATTTGCGTTGTAGTATTCATACTGAACGGAACCGTAGAAATCGGGATGAAGCTGTTTGCCGACTCCGAATGCCATCACGTTGTACTTCAGATCGCGGTCATCATCTGCGAGACTGTCCCATGGTTTCCACTGAGTCCCGGTCGCCGTGGTGCCATCCAGATAAGTAACCGTAATTACCGGCGGGTCACCATAGAAATCTGCGGTTGAAAGCGGATTTCCTGCAGCGTCGGTTCCGTAAAAATTCTTTTGACCGTTCACATAGGGCAGGAACCTCGCTTCGTTCATGCGGTTATCCGTTTCACCGATGTGTTTGTATTTACCCCAAACCTGCAATCCACTCAAGAATGAGTACTTGGCTTGAGCAACACCGATGAAGGTTTTTCTGTCGCGGAAAGGAGAATAAGCAGTGCGGTAGTTATGACCGATACCGGTATCTCCATCCTGCGCCGGGTATGGCGAATTTGTAATGGTCAGGGTTGGGTCATCCCACATTTGCCAGTTCGTGTTGTAGCTGATCCAGGTTGTTTCACCGGATACATCCCAATTTCCTTTGCCGTAAATGGGTTTTACCGTTATTCCCTTCCATCCGATTACGGATTCAGCAGCAGGTTCATCAAAATCTGTGAACTGCATGTCCGCGTTCAATGTAGGAACCTGAACCGTAGGTCCGCTCCATCCGCCGTAACCGATATTAACTCTGGTCGGTGGTCCGGGTTCCGGAGCATCTCCGCTTCCACCAAAAACGCCATAGGCCTGGTTACTTGGACCGGGGAGATTAAA
>Ga0055439_10000154_pt1 | contig 11809 bp, 9 predicted proteins | sample Browns_TuleB_D2_FD_57732 | JGI IMG/M metagenome (GOLD analysis project Ga0055439, IMG submission 57732) | Wetland microbial communities from San Francisco Bay, California, USA, that impact long-term carbon sequestration - Browns_TuleB_D2 | ecosystem: Environmental > Aquatic > Marine > Wetlands ...
CAAAATAGAGCCGGTTCAATGCGGTATAGAACGCCAACAATTGCGGGCCCAGCGCTTCGATGGCCTTCAACTCGCCGGCCGTAATCTCGAACGGCGACGGAGAGACGCGCCAGACATGCTTGCTGCGATCGTCTTGAGACGGGGCGGCCTCCGGGCCTGGCGGGGAGTGATAGAGCCCGTCCCGGATCAGCCGATTCCGAATTTCGGTGCATCGGATTCGGGTCTGTTCAAGATCGGGAGAACTGTTAACCTTTGGGTCGGCGGATTGTGACGGAATTTGACGGGGCAACGCCGGTTCCTCGTTTCTGCGGGATGGTATGTCGATGAGACTCATTTCATATTAACACGCCCTCGACAATTTCATCAAGCGGTTTTTCTTTGCGATTCGGGTGCGAATAGGGGTATTTGGGGCTGTCTGCTTTGAGCCTCCGGCTGAAACAACTGGGGCCGATTGAAGCCCGAGCCGCTCCCGAATCTCTTGACCGGAGAACCGAAACCGGGGGTGGAGGAAACGACCCGGTGGTCAATGACGATGGCAATCCCAAACTACCGCCAGGGACGCGGTAACGGCCGCCTCCCCGGCCAATACCGAAACGATCCGAATCCCGACTGCTTTGGACGCATCGGGTCGGTGACGGAATCCCCCGGCGAGGGTCTCCGGTCCCAACGATCCGGTCCGGCCCCAGATTTCTGACACGGCAGACAAAGTCAATCTGAAATTAAATTGCACCGGATTGATCGGCCGGATTTCCTATCTTTGCGAGTTCAAACTTCGGATGAGGTCGCGCAGCCGGTCGGGAAAATTCGTGAACAGACCGTCGACGCCCAGGGCGAGATATTGCTTCATCAGCGACGGCCGATTGACGGTGTAAACATAAACCGGCAGTCCAATGGTGTGAACCCGTTCCAAAATGCTTTTCGAAACGCGATGGGTGGAGATATGGATGGATTGCACCTTGAGCGATTTCGCCTGGTTGACGATTTCCCGCGGCCGTGTCTTCCTCGTGAGAAGGCCGAGCGGAAGGGCGGGATTGATTCGCCGGAGAGTTTCGAGCGCTCTCAGGTCGAAGGAGGAGACCGCCACGCGGCCGTCCGCTCCGTACCGCTTGATAACGTCCAAGAGCCGCTTCTCGATCCCGGGATAGAAGGGCGACCCGCGTTTGAGCTCGATCTGCACCCGGATTCGATTTCTTGAGAACGCCAGCACCTCTTCCAGTATCGGGACCGGTTCCCCGGCGTACTTTGTGTCCCACCACCCGCCGGCATCCAGTTTCCGGATCTGTTCGAGAGTAAGCGCCCTGACCGGGCGCGGGTCGCGCGCCGTCCGTCGCAACGTAAAGTCATGCAGAACGACCAGCCGTTCGTCCAGGGTTTGATGGACATCCAGCTCGATCCAGTCCGCGCCGAGCTCGGCGGCCCGTCGAAAGGCTGCCATCGTATTCTCGGGCGCAAGACCGGAGGCTCCGCGGTGCGCAATGATGATCGGATGTGGTTTCACAACGATTTATTTTCCATCCGGAGGATCGAGCCATCACATATAACATGCGCTGCGACCGCTGTCAAAAGGTATTCCGCTGTCTTGACAGACGCGGCTCAAAGGGATTACTCTAAGCCCGTTGTTCCTCGTGCGCGAAGGGCCCGATGAAATCGCGGGGTTTTCGGGAATTCGAGCCGGTTCGAGGCATCGTGGATGCCGATTCAGTCATGGGCGGTATGTCCTATCAAGTCGGTTGTTTCACGATTGACCCGCGTGCGGCGGCGCGATTCGCCTTCTCCCAATCATTCCAAACACAAATAGCATATTGAAAGGGGGGGTGAAATACTCAATCGGTGGATAGAGGTTTCGAATTTTCGGGTCGCATACATTAAATTCAAGATTAAACAATCATGACAGGAGAACCACATGATTCGAGTGAAAGGAATTCTGGTCGCAGTTGCCTTGCTTTTGGGGATGTCTGCTCTGCTCGTTTCGGTATCCATGGCGAAGAAAGGCGGGAGCCCGATCGGAAAAATGTCCAAGAATCAGTTGATCAAAACGGCGGAGAGCGCCGCTCCCGCGTCGATTTCAAAGGCCGCGACAATCATGATCCCCGGCGAGGATGGAAAATTGGTCGAGGCGCGAAAAGGGACAAATGGCTTTACCTGCATCCCCGATATCGACGGTCAATCGAAGCCGGATCCGGTCTGCGCCGACCCGGCCGCCTGGCAGTGGGCCAATGATCTGATGAGCGGGGCTGAGAAACCGACGAACACGGTTCCCGGAATCGCTTACATGGCTCAGGGGGGCTGGCATTTCGAGAAGGACGGAAAAATTCTGATGAAAGAGGAACCGGGCGCGAAGCTCCTGACCGAGCCGGCCCACTGGATGGTCTTCTGGCCGTTTGAGGCCGCCACGGTGGGCCTTCCGACCCTGCCGAACAAGATGGGTGTTTATGTCATGTGGGAAGGGACACCGTATGCACATTTGATGGTGTATCAGGATCCGCGGAAAATGGCCAAGTAAGCAAATGCCATTCATCGAGAAGGGGCGAGGGACCTCGCCTTTCTCTTAACCATAAGGAGGGTATCATGCCGACAAAAGATTACAAGAAGTTGGGCTGTTTGGATGCGAGCCCCACGGGGGGCTGCGCATTCGAGGTGCGTGCGGAGACGGAAGCCGAGGTGATGCGAATCATGGCCGATCACGCGAAGTCCATGCACAATATGGCGTCCATCCCGCCGGAAATGGCCGCCAAGGTCAAGTCGGTGATCAAGACGGTTCCCGTTAACGTTTAAACAGCGATTCGCCGAACCCGAACCCCCGGTACGGGCATTCCCGCACCGGGGGTTTTTTTTCCGTGTTGAGTTTCGGCGAGGCTTGCAGTACAATCGACCCACCTTACCAATGACAAAAATGAACCGGGAGCGCCTCGTGAAGGGCAAAACAAGACTCGAACGCGACACGATGGGCGAAAAAGAGGTTCCGGCCGAGGCCTATTTCGGCATCCAGACACTCCGCGCCGTCGAAAATTTTCCAATCAGCGACCTCCGGTTTTCACGCTCGTTCATCCGCGCGCTCGGATTGATCAAATGGGCGGCGGCGCAGGTCAACGAGGACCTGGGTCTTCTGGATAAGAAAAAAGCGAAGGCGATCGTTCAGGCCGCCCGCGAGGTGGCCGACGGAAGGTTCGATCGCGAGTTCGTGGTGGATATTTTTCAGACCGGGTCCGGGACCTCGACCAACATGAACGCCAACGAGGTGATCGCGAACCGTGCGGCCGAGCTCCTGGGCGAGCGGATCGGGGGAAAGGCGGTTCATCCGAACGACCACGTCAACCTCGGCCAGTCCAGCAACGACGCCATCCCGACCGCGATACATGTCGCCGCGCTGGAGTCGATCGAAAAGGAACTGATCCCGGCCCTGAGCCGGCTTCAGAGGGCGTTGGCGGCCAAGGCCAAGGAGTTTGATTCCATCGTCAAAATCGGCCGGACGCACTTGGCGGATGCAACGCCGATCCGGCTGGGCCAAGAATTTTCGGGTTACGCCCGACAGATCTCGCTGGCGGTCCGGCGCGTTCAGGACGTCCGCGAAAATCTCTCCGAGCTGGCATTGGGCGGCACGGCCGTCGGGACGGGGATCAATACCCATCCGGAGTTCCCGAAAAAGGTGATCGCGATCCTCCGGCGCGAGACGGGATGCGGATTCCGCGAGGCCGAGAACCATTTCGAGGCCCAGGCCTCGAAGGACGCCGTGGTCGAGGCCAGCGGGGCGCTCAAGACGGTCGCGGTGAGCCTGACGAAGATCGCGAACGACATCCGGTGGCTCGGCTCCGGGCCCCGATGCGGCATCGCCGAAATCCTTCTTCCCGACACCCAGCCCGGCTCCTCGATCATGCCGGGAAAGGTCAACCCGGTCATTGCGGAGTCGGTCCTGATGGTCGCGGCCCAGGTGATCGGGAACGACCTGACCGTGACGATCGGTGGACAGGCCGGGAATTTCGAGCTGAACGTCATGATGCCGGTACTGGCACACAACCTTCTCCAGTCCGTCGGCCTTCTCGCCCGTTCGGCCGAGAATTTTACGATCCGGTGCATCCAGGGCATCCGGGCCGACGAGGCCCGCATTCGGGCGATGATCGAGCAGAGCCTCGCGATGTGCACCGCTCTCGCGCCGGTCATCGGATACGATGCGGCGGCGAAGATCGCCAAGGAGGCATACCGAACGGGGAAAACGGTCCGCGAGATCGCACGGGCCCGGAAGGTTCTGCCCGAGTCGCGGCTTGCGGAGTTGTTGGACCCGTGGAGCATGACGATGCCCTTGGCCGAGGCCCGCGCCGGTTCGAAGAAAAGAAAAAGGAAGTAAGCGTTGGGAAAGAATCACTTGATCGAATATCAGCTCTTCCTCGCGGGAGAGTGGAAACCGGGCCCGGATACGGCCGAGGTTACAAACCCGTATCTCGGCGAGAAGATCGGGAAGGTCCACCTCGCCGGGGGGAAGGAAATCGAAATTGCGGTCGAGGCGGCTGGCGCGGTTTTTCCCGAGCTCCGGCGGATGCCGCTGTATCGGAGGGCCGAATCCCTTCAGAAAATCACGGACGGCATCAAGGACAGGCGGGAAGATTTGGCCATGATGATTTGTATCGAGGCCGGCAAACCGATCACGGACGCGCGGACCGAGGTATCACGCGCCATCCTGAATTTTCAGACCGCCGTCGAAGAGGCCAAGCGTCCCCCGGGGGAGGTCATCCCGCTGGACCTCGCGGCGGGATCGGAATCGCGTCTGGGGTTGATCCGCCGGTTTCCGATCGGACCGATCCTGGGTATCTCCCCGTTCAATTTCCCATTGAACCTCGTCGGCCACAAGATCGCGCCGGCGATCGCCACGGGGAACCCGATCATCTTAAAGCCGGCGCCAAAAACTCCGATAACGGCCCTGATGCTGGGAGAGATTATTTCCGAGGCGGGCCTGCCGCGGGGTTCGGTCAGTATCCTTCCGTGCGGCAACGATCGGGCCGAGCAGATGGCGGTGGACGAACGGTTCAAGCTTCTCTCGTTCACCGGCAGCGCCAAGGTCGGGTGGTATTTGAAGGGAAAGGCCGGAAAGAAAAAGGTCCTCCTGGAGCTTGGCGGCAATGCCGGCGTGGTCGTCCACTCGGATGCCGATCTGGATCTGGCGGCCGCGCGGTGCTCGATCGGTGGGTTTTCATACGCGGGTCAATCCTGCATCTCGGTGCAGAGGATATTCGTCCATGAATCGGTTCTCCGGCCGTTCCTGGATCGTTTTCTCGACCGGGTCCGCGCTCTCAAGATCGGGGATCCGATGGAGGAGGGAACCCATATCGGCCCGATGATCGATTCCGGAGCGGCCGAGCGAACGGAGGAGTGGGTGGCCGAGGCGGCTCGGCAGGGGGCGAAAGTCCTGGTCGGAGGAAAACGAAGGGGCCGCATGTTCGAAGCCACGGTCCTGACCGATGTCACGCCGGCCATGAAAGTCTGCAGCGAAGAGATCTTCGCGCCGGTCGTCACCGTGAGCCCCTATCGGGAATTTCAGGATGCCCTGGCGGGATTGAACCAGTCCGCCTACGGGTTGCAGGCCGGCGTCTTCACAAACGATACGAGGGCGGCCTTCCATGCGTACGATGAGCTCGAAGTGGGCGGCCTGATGGTGAACGAGGTGCCGACATACCGGATCGATCCGATGCCGTACGGCGGGGTGAAGGATTCCGGCCTGGGACGGGAAGGGGTGCGGTACGCGATGGAAGAAATGACCGAACCCCGGCTGCTCGTGCTCAACCTGAAATAAGGTCAACGGTTAGGCTTGCGGTGGTCGGAGTGCCGGTTCGGGCCGGATCGGCGGGGACCGCCGCGTTCACCCCCTCGGCCTCTCGATGGGGGAAGAGAACCTCCGTGGCGGGGGGGACCGTGCCTTCGGTGTTCATGACGGGGAGGCTCCGGCTGCGGCGTGATGAAGTCCTTGTCCTCGGCCCAGATCACCGGGATCTTGTGGCCGATCAACGTCTCGATCTCCTCCAATGAAAACGCGAACTCTTCGCAAACCAGGCTGATGGCGTGGCCGGTCGCACCGGCGCGCGCGGTCCGCCCGATCCGGTGGACGTAGTCCTTCGGATCCTGCGGAAGATCGAAATTGATGACATGGCTGACCGCTTCGATATGGAGACCCCGTGACGCGACGTCGGTCGCGACGAGAATCGGCAGCGTCTTCGCCCGGAACTGCTCGATGACCTTGAGGCGGGTCTTTTGGGGAAGGTCGCCCGTAATCGCCCGGGCGTGAAAGTCGTGTTGTTTCAGCCGGGCCTCCAGCCGCTCTCCCTCCCGTTTCGTATTGACGAAAATCAGGATCCGCTCCCACGGCTCGGTCTTGAGAATTCCCAGCAACAAAGAAAATTTCTGGGCCCGCTCGACATGGTAGAGCCGTTGCTCGACCAAATCGACCGTGACCTGTTCCGGAGAGACCTCGATCTTCACGGGATTGTTCATGTGCTCGTAGGCGAGCTCCATCACGCGAAACGATAGCGTGGCCGAGAAAAGCATCGACTGGCGTGCGTGATACGGCGGCATCTTCCGGAGCATGTATCGCAAGTCCCGGATGAATCCCATATCGAACATCCGGTCCGCCTCGTCGATGACCAGGATCTGGAGCCTCCGGAAATCGTACACCCGCTGTTTCAGGTAGTCGATGAGCCGGCCGGGCGTGCCGATCAGGATGTCCGGGGAGCCGCCCAGGGCCTGCCGCTGCTCATCGTAGTCCACGCCGCCGTAGACCGCGAGCATTTTGAAAGGGAGATCGGCTCCGATCGCCTGCGCGTCTTTCAGGATCTGGACCACCAACTCCCGCGTCGGGGCGATCACGAGCGCACGGGGAGACGGCGTATGTCCCTTGGGAGGCGCAGGCAGCGTCAGCAGACGCGAAAAGATGCCGACCAGAAAGGCCGCCGTCTTTCCCGTTCCGGTCTGCGCCTGACCGGCGACATCCTTGCCTTCGAGCGTGATGGGAAGCGTTCGTTCCTGGATCTCGGTGCATTGGGTGAAACCGACGCGCCGGATCCCGTCAAGGACGGGGGCTGGAATGGGAAGGTTTTCGAAATTCATCTTAAGCGAAATAATCTTATACTTTTGGACGGGGAAAAGCAAACGGAGGCGGGTCAGGGACGACGCTGCGGATGCCTCAGGGCCCAACGCACCTGGCGAATGATTCCGCGAAGGATCCGCAATTCTCGCCCTTCCAGATCGGCCCGGCCGAAAATCCGACGGAGATCGGCCTGGATATGGGTGCCCTGCGTCCCCTTTACAAATCCGATCATCGTGAGCAGGTCTTTCAATTCCGCGTGAAAACGTTCCCGCTGATCGGTATCGACGACCTCGCGCCGCCCGGGGGATCCGCCGGACGATCGTTTTGAATTTCTCTGCGCGCATCGCATGATCTCGTATACGACAACCATGACGGCCTGGGCCAGGTTCAGCGAGCCGTGGGCGCGGCCGGTCGGGATCGTGACGAGCGACTGGCACAGGGCGATCTCATCGTTCGCGAGGCCGGAGGATTCCGGGCCGAACAGAATGGCGACGGAATGACGCCCCGCCCGGGAAAGGATGTCCGGCATCGCGCGGGCGAGCGGCATCGGTTTTCCGTAACCCTTGTGAGTTCGGGCCGTCGTCCCAACGACGTAGCGGGTGCGGGCCAGGGCTGCCTGAAGCGTGTCGTAAACCTTCGCGCCCTCGAGGATATCGTGTGCACCGTAGGCCATCGTATACGCATCGGAGGAAAGGGGATCGGTCGGCCGCACGAGAACGAGCCGCGAGAGCCCCATATTCTTGATGGCGCGCGCCGCCGCCCCGATATTCCCGGGGCGCGTCGGACGAACAAGCACAATCGAGATATTTTTAAAGTAGTTCATCATCGAGATTTCCAATCGGATGGGATGTGATAGGCCGGAGACCCTGGCCGGGGGATTCCGTTGCCGACCCGAATGCGTCCGAAGAACATTGAATTTGGACGGCTTCGGGATTGGCCGGGGAGGCGGCCGTTACCGCGTCCCCGGCGGCGGTTTGGGATTTTCATCGTCATTGTGCGCCGGGTCGCCTCCTTCACCCCCCGTCTTCGGGCCTCCGTCCAGAAGATTCGGAGCCGGTTGAGGTCTGAGCAGCGACCTCGGCTGAGCTTTGGGCACCCGACTTGGCGAAAGACGCGGCCCGGACCGTGCATTGATCCCAGTCTGTACCCGGAGAATTTGAAAACTGGCGTCGGGGCCAATTTTGCGCGCCTCACCTTCGCAAAATTGAGCGGCCGAGCCCTAGGTCGGGTCAAAGCGCAGCCGCCGGAGCAGCGAAGGCCCGACCGGCCCCGGATCAATCGCACCGGAGGACCCTCGCCAGGGGATTCCGTTGGGCCGAGGCTCGGATTCTCCAGTCAGGCGACGCATCTTAGCAAACTTGCCGCCCGATTCCAAATGATGGTAGAATCGTCCGCTTATGAGAAGTATTTTCAAGGGATTCTTGAAGCTCGCCGTCGTCCCGCTTTTTCTAGTCCTCGTCGCAACCGTTACCTGGCTGGGCTGGATCTTCAAGACGCTTCCGGACGCGAAACAGATCGTCGCCTACCGGCCGGAGGTTGCGACCGAGGTCCTCGACCGGAATGGGATCGTCCTGACGCATCTGGCGCAGGATGAGTTCCGGATCTGGGCCCCGCTGTCCGAAATTTCCCAAAATCTTCAGCTCGCCGTTATCGCGGCCGAGGACGACACCTTCTTTCATCACGAAGGGATCAATTACAAGGCGGCCTGGGAGGCCTTGAAGATCGATCTTAAAAAGAAACGCTTCGCGCGCGGGGGAAGCACGATCACGCAACAACTGGTTAAAAATGTTTTTCTTACGAAGGAAAAGACCATCAGCCGGAAGGTGAAAGAGGTTATCCTCGCCCGTCAGGTGGAGGAGCTTCTGACAAAGCACCGTATCCTGGAGCTCTACTTGAACGAGGTCGAGTGGGGTCCGGGCGTCTACGGGGCCGAGGCCGCATCCCGCTACTACTTCGACAAGCATGCCACCGATTTGACGGTTGCCGAGGGGGCAATGCTCGCCGCGATGCTGGTGAATCCGGAACGATTCGATCCCGAGACGCGCCTCAAGCGGCTCAAGCATCGGCAGGATCTCATCCTGGATTTGATGCACGTGGACCGACTGCTCACGCCCGAGGAATTCGAGGAGGCCCGCGCGACGCCGGTCGTGTTCCGTTACGAAAAGATTTCGCAGCAATTTCCGATCGCGTCGGAGTCCTGCCCGCTCCGGGAATTGGTCTCCGGTCTGATCGAGGTCGGTGAAGGAAGGCGATTGTATCAATCCGGTCACAAAATTCGGACGACCCTGGACGCGGGATTTCAAGAATACCTTCAGGAACAACTGTCCCAGTTATCCGGTCCCCCGGCGAGGACCGATTCCCCGCCGGGGCTCCTGCTGGCGGAGGAGGACGGGAAAGTCATCGCGATCGCCTGCGTGTGGGGGCTGGAAGAGAGTGCGCAGGCGGTCGAACTGCTCCAGGGCGAGGAGCCCGATTCGTCCCGGGAATACCACGTCGTGGAGCCGGATCGCGTCCCCTGGCGGAACCTGATCGCCCGGTCGTGACCACTTCGGCCAAGTCAGTTCCGTTCCAGCTCAGCGACCGTTTCCAGATGGAAGGTCTGGGGGAATAGATCGATCGGCTGGACGCGACCCAGGCGGAAGCCGAGGTCGGTGAGGATCTTGAGATCCCGCGCGAGTGTGGCCGTGTCGCACGAGACGTAGACGATCCTGGACGGGTGGAGTCGTGGAAGCCGCTCAAGCGTATTCCGGTTCATGCCTTCGCGCGGCGGATCCATGATGATACGGTCAAACTGTCGGCCTTGCTCGACCAAATATTCGACGGCCTGTTCGACCGGTTCGGCCTTGAACCGGCAGTTCGTCAGACCCTGTTGCCGCGCGTTATAGTTGGCGTCCTCGACCGCGATCATATTCTCATCGAATCCGGTTAACGCCGCTTCCTGTGCAAGAAAAATCCCGAAAGTCCCAATCCCGCTGTATAGCTCCAACACCGAATCCTTTCCGGTTAATGACGCAAAAGTTCGAACCGTCTCGATCAACGGTTCGGTGAGTCGCCCGTGGATCTGCGCAAACGAACGGTCGCTGATCCGGAACGGAATCTCTTTATACCGGTCGAGGAGGTAATCGCGCCCGCGGACCCGGCGGCGGCCGGTGCGGCTGTAGTACACCTGACTTACGACATTGGGAAGGGCCTCTTCGAATTTTGTGAATAGCCCCTCGATCCGATCCTCGGCTTCGTCCTCCGCGAAGTAGCGGGCCTGCAACTCCTGGGTGGCCTGAGCCAGATGGAGATGGAGATCGGATAACGAGGGCAGGCGAACGGCCGGATCGGAGAAAAGGGAACGCAGGATCTCCAGCGCGCGGTTAATCGGAGAACGGGCGATGGGGCAGTGCCCGATCGGAACGAGCCGGTGGGATTGAGCGGCATAGTAACCGATTCTTGCCTTGTCCGTGGATAGGTCCGTTTTTAACTGGATTCGGTTTCGGTATTCAAACGGGTCGGGGGACGGAAGGATCGGAAGGATGTCGGGATCGGGCAATTTTCCGATCCGGCGGAGGTTTTCCAGAAGAATCCCGGCCTTGGCCCGGGCCTGGGCGGGATAATCGATATGCTGCCACTGGCATCCGCCGCAGGTTTCGAACACCGGGCAGGACGGCCGTATCCGGTCGGATGAAGGGTTCAGGACCGATTGAAGATCGGCCACTGCATACCCTTTTTTCACCGAGCGGACGCGGGCCCGGACCTCTTCGCCCGCACAGACACCGGACACGAAAACCGTCCGTCCGTTCCACCGCCCGAGCCCCGCCCCTCCGTCCACCAGCTTTTCGATCGTGACCGGAATTTCGCGGGGTATTGTCGGAGCCGGATCCATGCGGCGTGGTCAGTCCTGTTCGTCTTCCTGAATGCCCAGCAGTTTGATCTTTCGGTGAAGGTGGGTCCGCTCGATCTTCAGATCGTCCGCGGTCTTGGAAATATTCCAACGGTTCTCCTTTAGGCGCTGGAGAATGAAGCGCCGCTCGAACCGCGAGCGGGCCTCGCGAAGCGACCTGGGAACGGACTCATCCGCGGCGCCGCTTTCTTCAACCGGGGTGTGGTCCGCGAGCGAATTGGCGACGTCGTCTTCCGATATCTGGGCGTTGGGCGACATAATCATCAACCGTTCCACGAGATTTCTGAGTTCACGCACGTTTCCGGGCCAGTCATACCGTGCCAGAATCGCCATGGCCCCTTCGGACATCGACTTGGGCTTCAATCCCTGTTCGGCCGCCAGGTCCAGGAGGAAATGGCCGACCAAGAGCGGGATGTCCTCCTTGCGCTCGCGAAGCGGCGGCACATGAAGCGGAATGACGTTTAACCGGTAAAAAAGATCCTCGCGGAAAGTGCCCTTCTTGATTTCCTCCTGAAGGTTCTTGTTCGAGGCCGCGATCACACGGACATCGACTTCGATCGTCCGGGTCCCCCCGACCCGGCTGAACCGCTGCTCCTGCAGGACCCGGAGCACCTTGGCCTGGGTCGACAGGCTCATATCTCCGATTTCATCCAGGAAGAGCGTCGCGCCGTTCGCGATCTCAAACTTGCCGGGTTTCAAGGCGGTCGCGCCGGTAAAGGAGCCTTTTTCGTGGCCGAAGAGTTCGGTTTCGATCAGCGGATCCGGGATGGCGGCACAGTTGATTTCGACAAAGGGTTGGCGCGAGCGGCTGCTGTGGAAATGGATGGCACGGGCCACCAGTTCCTTTCCGG
>Ga0055439_10000155_pt1 | contig 11800 bp, 7 predicted proteins | sample Browns_TuleB_D2_FD_57732 | JGI IMG/M metagenome (GOLD analysis project Ga0055439, IMG submission 57732) | Wetland microbial communities from San Francisco Bay, California, USA, that impact long-term carbon sequestration - Browns_TuleB_D2 | ecosystem: Environmental > Aquatic > Marine > Wetlands ...
CCAGCGCACGGTTTTATGAGGCCCGCCCCTACGGAGGATTTCGACTTTCCAAGGTGGACGGAACGGACCGGATCCGGGCGGGGCCCGACTCCAACTTCACGACACCGTTCCAGGTCACTCCGGATCTCAAAGAGCAGGACAACTTCGGCATATTTCTGGGATTGGACTTTTTTCTGGACCGCGCGGCCAAAACGGTTTTGAATTTTCAGGTGTCGCTGATCGACCAAGACTCGATTGAGGCCGGCATACGGAGGACGTTTTAGAAATGGGCTCATGGTCATGCCACTGCAAGGCCCCCCGCCGGTGGCTCATCATGACGGGCTGGCTCGCGGTTTCGCCTTGCGTCGTCGGGTGTATGAATCACTACTCCATTCCGGAGCCGCTCCAAAAGGAAATCAACCGTTCCGTCACCTTCACCGACCTCAAACGGGATCCCGACGCGCAGAAGGGAAAGGTCGTGGCGCTGGGCGGATGGGTCCTTCAGGCCAAAAATCTGAAGGAGGGCACCCAGATCGAAATCCTGCAGCTCCCTTTGGATAGTTTCGATCAACCGGACTATCCCCTGGAGGACTCGCAGGGCCGATTCATGGTTCTGGATCCGGACCACCATGATCCCGTGATCCTGAAGGACAGACGGATAACGGTGATCGGGGAGGTGATCGGGAAAAGGGTCGGGGCGATCGATGAATTCGACTACACCTATCCGTATATCGCCGCCCGGTTCATCCATATTTGGCCGGATAATCTCGGTTACGATTACGCGTATCCCTATTCCTACTATCCTTACGCCTATTCGCCTTACATGTACCCATGGTACGGATACCCGCTTTGGTATTACGGTCTCCCTCCGTTGGCCGTGCCGCCCCAGAATCAGGTCCCCCCAAGGCGGTTCGACTCCCCATCGGGAAAACAGACGATTCCCCCCAACCCTTCGAGCCCGAAGAGGAAGATTGAAGGCAAAAATCGCTGAACAGGATCTTTCGTGTATCTCGGGCGCGCGTTCACCGATTCCGGGCCGACTCGGGTGGCAACCGGTCGGGGGGAAACGCGCGTGCAAACCCTGCCGCCCCGGCCGGGAATCCGTAACGGGTCAATCAAAAGGAGTCCATCGATGAGAAAGGCCAAGGTCTCTAGAATTCCATCCCCCGAAGCCGCTTCGAATGAGCCCCAGGCCGGGCCGTTCAGCCTGGTCATTTTCGGGGCTTCCGGCGATCTGACGAAGCGCAAACTGATTCCGGCACTGTTCCGGCTGACGGAGTCCAATCTCCTTCCGGAGAACTGGTATGTGCTCGGGTCCGGCCGGACTTCGATGGACGACGAAAGTTTCCGGGTCGTCGTACGAAAATCCCTTCAGGAATTGTCCGGATCCGGACCGGCCCGCAAGGAGTCGGAGGACCGGTTCGCAACGCGGTTTCATTATCTTGCGGGAGATTCCCAGGATTCGGCTTACTACCCCCGCCTGGCCAAGCGGCTGACGGCTCTCGACAAGAGTCACCGGATTAGCGGAAACCGGATTTATTATCTCGCAACCCCCCCGGACAACTATCCCGGAATCATCAAATGCCTGGGGGAGTCTGGGCTCAACCGGCCCGTCAAGACGGCCGAATGGAATCGGATCATCATCGAAAAACCCTTCGGGACGGATCTCGCGTCGGCCCAGTCCCTGAACCGAAAAGTGGCTCAGGTCTTCAAGGAGGACCAGGTCTACCGGATCGATCACTATCTGGGAAAGGAAACCGTCCAGAACATCCTTTTTTTACGATTCGCCAATGCGATCTTCGAGCCCCTTTGGGACCGGCGTTACATCGATCACGTCCAGATCACGGTGTCGGAGGAGATCGGTATCGAACACCGGGCCGGCTATTACGAACGGGCGGGGGCCCTCCGGGACATGTTTCAGAACCACCTGTTGCAACTGCTCTGCCTGATTGCGATGGAGCCCCCGGCCAGTTTCGATCCGGACACGGTCCGCGATGAAAGGACGAAGGTCCTCAAATCGTTTCGTCCCATTCCCCCGGACAAGATCGACCAGTTCGCGGTGCGTGGCCAGTACGGCCCCGGCCTCGTGAACGGACGTCCCGTTCCCGGATACCGGGAGGAACCCGGAGTGGCACCGGATTCCCCGACGGAAACGTTTTCGGCCCTGAAGCTTTACATCGACAACTGGCGTTGGCAGGGTGTCCGCTTTTATCTGCGCTCGGGGAAACGCCTCGCCAAGCGGAAGGCCGAAATCGCCATCGAGTTCAAATGGGTTCCCCACCTGCTCTTTAAGCCTCTCACGCCCAAAGACATTCAGGCGAATACGCTGGTTTTTCGCATCCAACCGGAGGAGGGCATCCAGCTGACCTTCCAATCCAAGCATCCCGGACCCAAACTCTGCCTGGACAATGTCATGATGGAATTCGACTACCGGGGAAGCTTCAAAGGCCCTTCCCCGGACGCGTACGAGCATCTCCTGTTGGACTGCCTCGTCGGGGACTCAATGCTTTTCGCGCGACGGGATTGGGTGGAACTGTCCTGGGCCTTTATCACCCCCATCCTCGAGGCCTGGTCGAAGGCGCCCGGTGTTCCGATCTATCTCGCCGGAAGCACCGGCCCTCGGGAGGCTGAGATGTTGGCCGAACAGGACAAGCGTCATTGGAGGCCGCTTTAAACCGTTGATCCCACCGGTCGCGGAAGGCGGGGGTAATGAATTCGTCAGCGTTCCGGTCAACACATCGTTAGGGTGGCTTCGATGATCCTGGCGGGAGACGTCGGGGGAACCAAGACGCTTCTGGCCCTCTTTCGAACGGAGGATGGTCGTCTTATTCCGGTCCGGGAGGCGTCCTATCCGAGTCGGAATTATTCCGGGCTGGAGGCCGTCGTCCAGGAATTCGTCCGGGAAGATGCCGGGCCCCTCCGATCCGCCTGCTTCGGGATCGCCGGCCCCGTTTTCGGCGGCCGTTCCCGGACGACGAACCTGCCGTGGACGGTGGATTCGGAGCACCTCAAGCATGCGTTCAAATTTCCCGCCGTCACTCTGCTCAACGACCTCGAGGCGACCGCCTACGGCACGCTCTTCCTTTCGGACAGCGACTATCATCTCCTCAACGAAGGCGAACCCATTTCGGGGGGAAACCGGGCGGTGATTGCGGCGGGGACCGGTTTGGGAGAGGCCCTGCTATTCTGGGACGGCTCCCGGTACCGGCCCTCGGCTTCCGAGGGAGGCCACAGCGATTACGCGCCGCGGGGCCCGTTCGGGATCGAGCTGCTCGGATATCTATCAAAGCGGTTCCCGCACGTGAGTTATGAGCGGATCGTTTCCGGGCCCGGTCTTCTGAACATCTTCCAATTCATGAAGGACACGGGCCGAGCCGAAGTCCCGGAGTGGCTTTCTGAAAAAATGACCGCCGGGGACCCGGCGGCCGTGATCACCGACGCCGCCTTGTCCGGACGTTCCGAGATTTGCGTCGGTACGATCGACCTCTTTGTCTCGATCTACGGGGCGGAGGCCGGAAACCTGGCGCTCAAGGCCCTCGCCACCGGGGGCGTCTATCTCGGCGGAGGAATCGCGGCCAAGATCATCGAGAAACTTTCGGACGGCGCATTCATGAAAGCGTTCATGGACAAAGGAAGGTATGAACCGATGCTCCGGCGTATTCCCGTCCGGGTGATTTTAAACCAAAAGACCGCCCTTCTTGGCGCCGCGCATTACGGGCTTGATCATCTTCCGCCGGATCGGTAAGTCCGACCTCCAGCATCATCGATCGGAATACGAATTCCCCTTGACATGAATCCGCAAACTGTTTAAGCTCACCAGCATTTGGAATTCTAGGCGAGCGGCATGGCTCTTGTCACAAAAACCCCGTGGCTTCTAATCTTCTTCATCCTGCTGGGCGGGTTGCTCGGCGGACTTCTGGGAGAAATTCTCAGGGTTATCGCGCCCCAGGGTCCCCTCCAGGACATCTTTGCCCGGGTTCAGAACATCGGTCTCGATCCGCCGTTCACCATCGATCTCAAGCTGTTCACGATCACGCTGGGATTCATGCTCCGGATCAATTTGTTCAGCATCCTGGGCATCCTTCTCGGCATCTACATCTACAAACAGGCCTGAGTCATTTAACGCCCAATTCCGTTTCCTTCAGCTTCTTGATCCGATCCCGGAGTTCCGCCGCCTTTTCGAATTTCAATTCCTTCGCGGCCGCCCGCATTTCCTTTTCCAGACTTCGTATGATCCCGGGGATCTCGTTCAACGGGAGATAATCCTCCGTCTCTTCGCCGGCTACCGGCACGGTGAAATAGTCGGCCTCGGAAATTTCGTACAAGGTTTCCGGAATGCCCTTCTTGATCGTTTCTGGCGTGATCCCGTGGGCCTGGTTGTATTCCAGCTGAATTTTCCGTCGTCGCTCCGTTTCCCGAATGGTCTGCCGCATGGAATCGGTTTCGGCATCCGCGTACAGGATGACTTCCCCCGAAACGTTCCGAGCCGCCCGGCCGGCGGTCTGAATGAGGGACCGGTAGGACCGAAGATAGCCCTCCTTATCCGCGTCCAGGATCGCGACGAGCGACACCTCGGGCAGATCCAGGCCTTCGCGGAGCAGATTGATGCCGATCAGAATATCGAACTTTCCGAGCCGGAGGTCCCGGATGATCTCGGTTCTTTCCAGTGTTTCTACCTCGGAGTGAAGATACCGGACCTTGAGTCCGAGTTCGTGATAGTATTCGGTCAGGTCTTCGGCCATGCGCTTGGTCAGGGTGGTCACCAGAACCCGTTCCTTGCGCGCCACCCGCTTCTTGATTTCCCCCAGAAGATCGTCCACCTGTCCCGTGGCCGGACGGACCCGGATGCCGGGATCCATCAGGCCGGTCGGACGAATGATCTGCTCCACAATTCGATCCCGCCCCCGGGCGTCGCGGCATCGTTCCAATTCGTAGGGGCCCGGGGTCGCCGAAACATGGACGGCCTGGTTCAGATGACGCTCGAATTCCTCGAATCGGAGCGGGCGGTTGTCGAATGCCGACGGCAGTCGGAATCCGTATTCCACCAGATTCTTTTTCCGGGACCGGTCTCCTTCGTACATGCCGCCGATCTGCGGAACGGTCGCGTGGCTCTCGTCGATGATCATCAGATAGTTCGAGGGAAAGTAATCCAGCAGGGTCGGGGGCGGCTCGCCGGGGCGCCGACCCGACAGATGTCGGGAATAATTCTCGATCCCGTGGCAGTAGCCCACTTCCCGGATCATTTCCAGATCGAAATGGGTGCGCTGCTCGATCCGTTGCGCTTCCAGCAGTTTCCCTTCGTTCCGGAAAAAACGAATCCGCTCCTCCAGTTCCGATTCGATTCCCTCGAGTGCCTGTTTGAATCGGTCGGGGGGAATCACATAATGGCTGTTGGGATAAACGGCGATTTTCGGGAGCCGCCTGATCGCTTCCCCCCGAAGCGGATCGATCTCCGAAATCGTTTCCACGACGTCGCCGAACTGCTCGATCCGTATCGCCCGGCTGTCGGAGGCGGCCGGGTAGATCTCGATCACATCGCCGCGCACCCGGAAGGTCCCCCGGTGAAGGTCGTAGTCGTTCCGCTCGTACTGGATCTCGACGAGTTTCCGCAGAATGGCCTCGCGCTCGATCGACATGCCTTCGTCAAGGTAAAGCAACATACCGTGATAGGCTTCGGGTGAACCCAGACCGTAGATACAGGAGACGGAGGCGACGATGATGACGTCGTTCCGCTCGAACAGGGCGCTGGTGGCGTTATGACGCATCCGGTCGATCGCATCGTTGATCGAGGAATCCTTCTCGATATAGGTATCCGACTGGGGAAGGTAGGCCTCGGGCTGGTAGTAATCGTAATAACTGACAAAATAGGCAACGGCATTGCCGGGGAAAAAGGTTTTGAATTCGTGATAGAGCTGCGCGGCCAGGGTCTTGTTGTGGACGATCACCAGCGTCGGTTTCTGAACGCGCTCGATGACGTTGGCCATCGTATAGGTCTTTCCCGATCCGGTCACACCCAGCAGAACCTGGTGCTTTACTCCCTCGAGAATTCCCTCCGACAAGGCCGCGATGGCCTTGTGCTGATCCCCCTTTGGAGAAAAATCAGAGCTTAGCCTGAATTGATCCATGGAAACCCTTCCACCCCGTTATGGCGAACGCCCGGAAAATGCAATATAATAGCACAACTTTACTCCTCCTGCGATACATCCGGACCCGGGAAACCCACTTTCGTGTAGTTGCTTTCTAAGGGGCCGTTTTGTACGATTAAAAAGACCTGGGGTGTCTCATGATGGCTGTGTATTTCATCCTGGCCGCCGTAAATTTGGCGGCCTGCTTATTGGTGATCGGGGGGATCTACGCCCTGTTTCCAACCGATCCGACCGTCGTCCTATGGGGCATCGGGGGTTATCTTGCCCTGGGCCCGGTCCTCTTTTGGATCCCGTCCCGACTGATGCGATCCAAGGGGTCGCCGGGAGGCGGGATTCCCGTCTACGCGATCGCCCTGATCCTCGTGGCCATGACGGCCGCCTTCAGCTTTGAATTCCATCGGCAATTGGTCCTCTGGCCATTCCCTCTTGTCTTCGTTGATCCTCAGTGGATCACCTTGTTATTTTTTGTCGGGTATCTTCCCGCAGCCCTTCTGCTCTGCATGGCTTTGGCGCGCACGGGTCGCGCTCCCGAGCCGATGAAGAAACTCCTGCTCACATCCGGCACGGGAATTCCTCTCCCGCCTCCCGGAGTGCAGTCCGTTCCGGAGCCGGTGCCCGTCTCCGCGAACGAACCCGCATCCAGGGAAGAGCCGATAAACCATTTGACATCGACGCCTTCGGCCGCTATAAACGAACCGTCTTCCTTCCTCGTACCGGAATGGCCTGTGCCGATGGAAACGATCGAAATCTCGCATCTCAAACAGATTCAGGATCAATTTTCCTCGCTGTCAAATCTTTCGGTATTGACCTACGACGCCGAAGGCCGTTTGGTTTGCGAGCCCAGCGGAGAGAATCCGATCTGTCGGATCGTTCAGGAATCCGAAAAGGGCCGACGGCACTGCCTATCCTACTGCGGCCGAAGCCTCGGCCGCGCGCTGGAGGACAATGAAACCGTCTTTTTCAAGTGTGAGATGAATCTTCACGTTTTTTCGATCCCGATCGCGATCGACCCCCGCAACCGGATGGTGGTGCAGGGAGGGAAAAGCTTCGTGGACCCGCAGGAGTTCGCGGATTCCTACGCCAAGGCGGCCGAACTGGAAGTTTCGATGGATTCGCTGGCCGCTCTGGCCGACCAATTGCGCATCCACGACAATCTGTTTTTATCGGCGTCATCAAAGTTCCTCGCTTCGGTCCTCCCGTATCTCCTGAACACGCTTCATGAAAAGAACTCGTTGAGCACGCAGCTGGCCCGGTTGATGACGCTCTTCATGCTCACGATCGATCTCAAAAACGATCGCTCCCAAATCGTGACCACGTTGCTCAACACGCTCGGAATTCTGTTTAATTTGAATTCGGCTTCCGTTTTGCAGTGGGACCGACGCCAGCAGGTCTTCAAAACCACGGCGACATACGGACATCTCCACGAATCCCTTCGAAAACATCAAACCGCTGCGGGATCGGGCCTGGTTCGACAGCTTATGGAGCACCGGCGTCCAATCTTAACGGACGAAACACTGGAAATTCTTCGATCCGGCTTCCCGGCCGAACTGGTGTCGGTGCATCTGTTTCCGCTGTTCACCCATCACGAACAAATATCCGGCTTTCTGTGCATATTCGACACCGCATTGAAAGACGACGAAATTCAGGTGGTGGACGCCTTTTGTCAACAGGCCTCGCTTGTGCATGAAAACGCCCTGCTTCAACGGGAACGGCAGGATCTGGCCCAGGACGTTTTTGTCCTTCTTGATATCGCCAAGGCCGTCGGCTCGGCCATGGATTCGGAAGAACTCTTTTCAATCATCCTGGACAAGTCGACCCAGTTCCTGCAATCGGAACAAGGCTCTATCATGCTCCTGGACGAAGAACAGCGGGTACTCACGGTCAAGGCCATGAAGGGGCTAAACAAGAAAATCGTGGAGCTCCTCAAGATTCGACCCGGCGAAGGCATTTCAGGGAGGGTGCTTTCGACGGGTAGCCCGATCGTGGTGGCCGACATTGAAGCGGACAGCCGCATTGGGCAGGACAGCCGACCCCGGTACAAAACCAAATCCTTCATCAGCATCCCCCTGAAAATGGACGGCCGGACGATCGGCGTTCTCAATGTCGCTGACAAGCTCACCGGGGAAGTCTATTCGGAGGACGATCTTCAGCTGCTCACATCGATCGGCACCTATGCTTCGATTGCCATCGAACGATCCAAGTTCTATCAGCAAACCGAGGAACTGAAAAGGATCTCCATCACCGATGCATTGACCGGGTTGCTCAACCGCCGTTACTTTCAGGAGCGTATGTCGGAAGAAATCGAGCGGTCCCGGCGGCATCATCTTCCGCTGTCGCTCATCATGATCGATGTGGATGATTTTAAATCGGTCAATGACTCTCTGGGGCATCCGGCCGGGGACGAAGTCTTAAAGATGGCGGCCCGCTGCATTCGAAACTGCATCCGGACGATCGACGTGGCCGCGCGTTACGGGGGTGAGGAATTTACCGTTATTCTCCCGCAGACCACGAAGGTCGACGCCCAAACCATCGCCGAGCGGATCTGCTCGGAGGTATTCCGAATAGATCTCCCCTTCTCCAGGGCGGACCAGAAACTGGTGATCAGCGTCAGCCTGGGCCTGGCCACGTATCCCGAGGACGCCGAAAGCTTGGAAGACCTGGTTCGGAACGCCGATATCGCCCTTTTTTCCGCAAAATCTCAAGGCAAGAATCGCGTCGTGGTATACGGAAGATGAGCAAGGCGGGGATTACGATTCCCGGCTAGTCTCCGAAAATCCCTTCGACGAAATCGGCGGCCGAGAAATCGTCGAGATCGTCGAGCCCTTCGCCGGTGCCCACCCACTTCACCGGAATCCCGAGCTCCTGCGCGATGGGGACGACCACGCCGCCTTTTGCCGTCCCGTCCAGTTTCGTGAGGACCACCCCGGTCACCCCGATGGCCTCCTGGAATTGCCTGGCCTGGGAGAGGGCGTTCTGGCCGGCGGTTCCATCCAGAATCAGCAGAGTCTCATGGGGGCTGTCCGGAACGACCTTGGCCATCACCCGCTTCATTTTCTTTAATTCCTCCATAAGATTTAATTTCGTATGCATCCGGCCGGCGGTATCCGCGACGACGAAGTCCATCTGCCGGGCCTTGGCCGCCGTGAGGCCGTCGTAAATCACGGCCGAAGGATCCGATCCGGATTGATGCTTGACGACGGGACAGCCGACTCGCTGTCCCCAGACCTCGATCTGCTCTATCGCCGCGGCCCGGAACGTGTCGGCCGCCACCAGGAGGATCGATTTCCCTTGCTTCCTCAGGCGATGGGCGAGTTTTCCGATGGTGGTCGTCTTCCCAACCCCGTTCACCCCCACGACCATCACGACATAGGGAACCGTCGATGACGGAGTCCACCCGCCCGGAGGTTTTTCCAGCAGCGCCCTCAGCTCGTCCTTGAGAAAACCGTTGATCCGGGCCGGGTCGGTCAGCTCCCGGCGGCTCAGCCGCTCGCGAAGGTCGGCCAGGAGTTTCCGCGTGGCGGACACCCCGAGGTCGGATCCCAGGAGAATCCCTTCGAGCCCCTCGATCAATTCCGCGTCGATCGTCTTTTTGCCCAGGACCAGGTTTTCCACCCCGTGCTTCATCCGGTGGCGGGTTTTGGCCAGGGCCTCCTTGAAACGACGTAGCATCGGGAGCCTTTCTAGAGGGAAAGCTTCAAAGCGTCGAACAAGGCGCGTTCCTTTCGGCGCATGCGGCGTGCATCGGCCGATCTCTCATGATCAAAGCCGAGCAGGTGGAGGAGGCCGTGGATCATCAGTCCGGATATTTCGCGCCGGAGGCTGTGACGCATGGCCCGGGCCTGACGGAGCGCCGTCGGAACGGAAATGACAATATCCCCAAGCAACAGGGGCGGCCCCACCGCCGTGCCGGAATCGGCCGGGAAGGAATCTTTTCCTCGCCGCGTCCTTGCGTTTGATCGACCGCGGGAACTTCGGAGCCGACCGGGGTTGCGTGCCTCCGATAAGAGAGAGAAGGACAGAACATCGGTCGGTCGATCCTGCCCCCGGTAGTTTCGATTCAGATATCGGATGCGCCGGTCGCCGACAAAAGACAGGCCGATTTCGTCATCAGGCCGCCCCAGCCGCCGAAGGATCCTTTCGCCCAACGTTTTGTAGATCCCGATCCGGAGGGGAATGCGGCGTTGCCGGTTCGCGATTCGAATCACGCTCATCCGTTTCTCCATAATCCGACAGCCCCATTCCGGGATAGTCGATACGTTGATGGAATTGGCCCGTCAGAACCTTGACGAAGCTCTGCCGAATCGTGTGGAGGTCGCGGAGGGTGAGATCGCTCTCGCTCAGCTGCCCGTCCAGATAAATGGTCGTCACCAGTTTATCAACCAGCGCGCCGATCCGCGCCGGCGTCGGATTGTCCAATACGCGCGAGGCCGCTTCGACAGCGTCCGCGAGCATGATAATCGCGGCCGTTTTGGTCTGGGGCCGCGGCCCCGGATACCGGAAGTCATCCTCGTGGACCGGCGGTTGGTCCGCGGTGCGATTCCCTTGCGCCCGATTGTAAAAGTAACTCATCAGCCTCGTCCCATGATGCTGCGGAATGATATCGATGATCACCTGAGGAAGCTTGTGCGCCCGCGCCAGCTCCATCCCTTCCTTGACATGGGATGCGAGAACCAGGCTGCTGAGCTTGGGCGAAAGTCTGTCGTGTCGATTTCCGGAACCCATCTGGTTTTCGACGTAGTAATCGGGCTTGAGCATCTTCCCGATGTCATGATAGTAACAACAGACGCGGGCCAACAGCGGATTCCCCCCGACCGCTTCGGTCGCCGCCTCCGCCAGATTGCTGACCATCATGCTGTGGTAGTAGGTTCCCGGCGCCTGGACCGACAAGCGTCTCAAGAGCGGATGGTTCAAATCCAGCAATTCAAGCAGCCGGATATCCGTCGTGATTTTAAAAAGGAATTCGAGACCCGGTAGAAATCCGGAAACGATCAGGCCGGAAAGCAATCCGCCGCCCGCGGCGAACAGGACATCGTAAACGGTCTTGATGTCCAAGTGGGTCGAGCCGAAAAGATTGATCGCGCTGACCATGACCACGTTGACGATACTGACGGCCAGCCCGGCCCGCAGGAGCTGGGTGCGACGATGGCAGGTGATCACGCTGAAAACCGCAACCACGCTTCCGACAAAGGCATAAATCGCATACAAGGGCTGTTCCGGCACCGCGATTCCCATCAGAAGACTCATGACGAAGGAAAATATCAGTCCCAGATGGGTATCGAACAGGAGGGTGACCAGCATGGCGCCGCACGTCACGGGGATGGCATAAATGATCGACCCGGAATCCACGGACGGAAATTTATCGGCAAAAGCCGTCAGAAGGAAATTGGAAAACTTGGAAACGGATATCGTTCCGATAAGCAAGGTCGAGAGGAGGAGCATTTTGGAGATATCACGCGTCACGGCGGCACGGTACCGTCGTATGTCCAGAAAGAGGATCAGAAAGACCGCCGCCACCAAGACGGCCAGCCCGGCCAGAATTCGTGCCGCGTACCCCTTTTGCCGGTACTTCGAAAGTTCCTGCAGGATGGAGCGGTCCTCATGGGCGACCCGCTCGCCCGCCCGAAAAAGAAGCTCGCCCTTCTTGACATGATAGTAGAGCGGCTTGACCGATTCTT
>Ga0055439_10000156_pt1 | contig 11775 bp, 13 predicted proteins | sample Browns_TuleB_D2_FD_57732 | JGI IMG/M metagenome (GOLD analysis project Ga0055439, IMG submission 57732) | Wetland microbial communities from San Francisco Bay, California, USA, that impact long-term carbon sequestration - Browns_TuleB_D2 | ecosystem: Environmental > Aquatic > Marine > Wetlands ...
GGTTCCAGGGGATTTTTTGTTTGACAGAATGCCTTGTATCTTATATAGTTATAAAGTTGTCAAAGAATTTTTCCACACCCATCCAGGAAAGGATCCGCGGGAGGATCTCCAGGCGTAATCCGAAGGACACCCGATGAAATCCCGCGATGAAATCCGATGAGCACCGAATTCAAGTTTCACTCCATTGACGAAGCCATCCAGGCCATCGAAAAGGGCGAAATGATCATCCTGGTGGATGACGAGGATCGCGAGAACGAAGGGGACCTCGTCATGGCTGCGGAGAAGGTCACGCCCGAAGCGATCAATTTCATGGCCCGACACGGCCGGGGCCTGATCTGTCTCACCCTGACACCCGACCGGGTGGATGAGCTCCAGCTGCCTCCGATGGCGACTGAGAATACGGCCACGTTCGGGACGGCCTTCACCGTTTCGATTGATGCGCGGGAGGGCGTGAGCACGGGCATCTCGGCGTCCGACCGCTCGAAAACCATCCGGAAGGCGATCGACGCCGGGACGAAACCGTCCGACCTGGCCCGTCCGGGTCACATCTTCCCTCTGAAAGCCCAGAAGGGAGGCGTTCTGAAACGGGCGGGGCAGACCGAGGGCTCGGTGGATCTCGCCCGGCTCGCCGGGCTGTATCCCGCCGGAGTGCTCTGCGAAATTATGAACGAGGACGGAACCATGGCCCGGGTTCCCCAGTTGATGCCGTTCGCGGAACACCACGCGCTCAAGGTGGTGACGATCAAGGACCTCATCGAATACCGGATGCAGCGGGAGTCCCTCGTCCGTCGCATCAGCGAAGCGATGCTTCCCACGCATTACGGACAGTTCAAGGTGATCGCCTACGAGAACGAGATCGATCATGGGATTCATATCGCATTGGTGAAGGGGAAGGTCTCGGCCGAGGAGCCCGTGCTCGTCCGTGTCCATTCCGGATGTCTGACCGGAGATGTATTCGGATCGGAGCGCTGCGACTGCGGGGAGCAGCTCCACCGGGCGCTGGAGATGATCGAAAAGGCCGGGGCGGGGGTCCTGCTCTACCTGAATCAGGAAGGACGCGGAATAGGACTCTTAAATAAAATCAAGGCCTACGGTCTGCAAGATCAAGGAATGGATACGGTTCAGGCGAACCTTGAGCTCGGGTTCAAGCCGGATCTCCGGGATTACGGCATCGGGGCCCAGATTCTCGTGAGTCTGGGCCTCCGTGAGATTCGGCTGATGACGAACAATCCCCGGAAGATCGTCGGCGTGGACGGGTACGGGCTGCACGTGGTCGAGCGGGTTCCGATCGAGATGCCGCCTCATGATGATAACGTGAAGTATTTGAGAACGAAGAAACAAAAACTCGGCCATCTTCTCGATAAGGTGTGAGCCGATTTGCCGGGATTCACCCCGGACCGGTCGGGAGAACCATGGTCAAGATTTACGAGGGAAATCTGGATGGCGGGCGGAGACGGTTCGGAATCGTCGTGAGCAAGTTCAACGCCGATGTCACGGACCGGCTCCTCGAAGGCGCCCTGGGCGTGTTGCGGAGTCACGGGGTCCGGGAAGAGGATATGGAGATCGCCCGGGTTCCCGGCGCATTTGAAATTCCGTTGACGGCCAAACGCCTCGCGCAATCGGGCGCCTTTCACGCCGTCATCTGCCTGGGCGCGGTGATCCGGGGAGAGACACCGCATTTTGAATATATCAGCGAGGCCGCCAGCCAGGGAATCGCGCGGGTGATGCTGGAAACCGGCGTCCCGATCAGTTTCGGCGTCCTGACCACCGAGACCGTGGAGCAGGCGGTTCATCGTGCGGATCCCGGGGGATATGACCGGGGCGGGGATGCGGCCAAGACGGCCCTCGAGATGGTCGGGCTGCTCCGGAACCTGAAATAATTACGCGGCGGGTGACCGGTCGTTCTTTGAGAATCGGATGGGTGTTCGGAGAAAATCAAGAGAACTTGCGCTCCAGTTTCTTTTTCAGCTGGACGTCAACAAAGGCGCCCCGGAAGGGCGCGAACCGTTCTGGCGGCTTCACCCCGCCTCGCCGGACATCCGGAGCTTTGCCGAGAGACTGGTCAACGGGGTGCTTGAAAATCAGGCGGAGATCGACCGAATGATCCAGAAGCACGCGCTCCACTGGACACTCGGGCGGATGTCCATCATCGATCGAAACATCCTCCGATGCGCGGTCTATGAACTGCTGAGCCTGTCGGACGTCCCGGTCAACGTCACGATCAACGAAGCCATCGAGATCGCGAAGCGGTTTTCCGACGAGGAATCGGGAAAGTTCATCAACGGGGTATTGGATCACATCGTCAAGGAGGAAACGCTCGTCCGAAAGGTGTCGTAAAGGAGTGCCCTGGCGCCCATCATGCAGCAACTCAACGTCATTGCACAGAGACCCACCAAGGTTCAAGCGGAAATACTCGTTGCGGGCCTGTTTCAGGACGATCGTCCGCTGACGGGTTTGGCCGCGGAACTGGATTGGGTTCACGACGGTATTATTTCCCGCCTGATCCTCCGGGGAACGATCCGGGGGGAATTGCGTGAGACGACGCTCCTGGCTTCGCAGCGAAAGACCCGCGCTCCGAAAATACTCCTTATTGGCCTCGGAAAGAAGGCCGAGTGGACGGCCGTTGCCCTCGAAGGGGTTTGTTCCCACATCGGCCGGATCCTCTCCAAGCTTCATGTCAAAGACTGCGCGCTCGAAGTCTTCGGACTCTCCCGGCCGGCCCCGGAGGATCCCCGGGTCCTCGATACGATCCGGGAAGGGCTGGGGCAGGACTCCGAATCCGACCTGGTGGTGACCCTGTTCGTTCCGGATGAGGAACGGGCACAACGGATACGACAACATCTCCGGCCGACGGTGGGAATCGTATGATCGATCGTTACACGCTGCCGAAAATGAAGGCGGTATGGGAACCGCGACACAAACTGGAAACATGGCTCCGGATCGAGTTGTTGGCCTGTGAGGCCCTGGCCCGCCGGGGGGACATTCCCAAGGAGGCGGTCGGGGTGCTGCGCAAGAAGGCCCGGATCGACATCGGGCGAATGGAGGAGCTCGAGCGGATCGTCAAGCATGACGTGATTGCGTTCCTGACCATGGTGTCGGAACAAGTCGGCCCGGAGGGACGGTATCTTCATATGGGTCTGACCTCCTCCGATATCCTGGATACCTCGCTGGCCCTTCTGATGCAGGAGGCCGCGGACCTGATCATCGGCGACCTGAAACGATTGCGGGACGTTCTCCGCCGGCGCGCGATGGAATTCAAGAAAACAATCATGGTCGGGCGTTCGCACGGAATTCACGGCGAACCGATCACCTTCGGATTCAAGCTCGCCCTTTGGTACACGGAGACCCAGCGAAATCTGGAACGGATGGCGCAAGCCAGGGAGACGATCGGATACGGCAAATTGTCGGGTGCCATGGGGACCTTTGCCCATATCCATCCTTCGGTGGAGGCGTATGTTTGCGAGAAAAGCGGTTTGAAACCGGCGCCCGTTTCCAGCCAGGTCATTCAACGGGACCGTCACGCCCACTACCTGACCACGCTGGCCCTGATCGCCAGCAGCGTGGACAAGTTCGCCACCGAAATCCGTCACCTGCAGCGGACCGAAGTCATGGAGGCGGAGGAGTTTTTCTCCAAGGGCCAGAAAGGCTCCTCGGCCATGCCGCACAAGCGGAATCCGATCGGGGCCGAAAACCTGTCCGGAATCTCGCGCATCGTCCGGTCCAACGCCCAGGCCGCCCTCGAGAATGTGGCCCTGTGGCATGAACGGGACATCAGCCATTCCTCCGTCGAGCGGGTGATCATTCCGGACAGCACCATTCTGGTCGACTATATCTTGAATCGTTTGACGGACATGATTGAAACGCTCCGGGTCTACCCCGAGAACATGAAGGCCAATCTGGAGCGGACGGGGGGGCTGATCTATTCGCAGCGAATCCTGCTGGAGCTCGCGAAGCGCGGCGTGAGTCGCGAGGAAGCCTACGAGGCAGTTCAGCGTCTTGCGATGGGGTCCGGGCGGGGAAAGGACCGGTTTCAGGACCGGGTGAAATCGGATCGCTTCATCCGAAAGTATCTCAAACCGCAGGAAATCGATGATTGTTTCGATCCGGACTATTATTTGCGTCACCTGGATATCGTATTTAAGCGAACGTTTTCATAGGGGTCCGGCGCTTTCTCTTTTGCGTCGGCCTCAATTCAACCGGGATTCGTCATGAAGGCCAAAATCTACGTCACGCTCAAAAGCGGCATTTTGGACCCCCAGGGGAAGGCGGTTCAACAGTCGCTTCACCATCTCGGGTACACTGAAGTTAAGGAGGTCCGCCTGGGCAAGTATATCGAAATCGAGCTTTCGCCCGGGCCTCCCGAGGAAACAAAGCGACGCATTGCCGAAATGGGCCGGAAATTATTGGCCAATACGGTGATTGAGGATTTCCGATTTGAATTGGAATGATGGGAAAATGATCCGATGAGCCTTGAGGGACGTTTAGAAGATCTGGGTCTGAGCGACATATTCCAGATCATCACGCTCAGTAAACGGTCCGGGGTGCTGACCCTGATCCGAAAAGAGGGCACCGGGCGTCTGGTGTTCACCCAGGGGCAGGTGATTTACGCCACCTCGGATACCCGGAGTCGCCTGGGTTACACGCTGGTCCGCAAGGGGATCATCACGAACGAGGACCTCGAATACGCCTTGCGAATTCAAAAGGGCCGGGGATCCATGAAGCCGATCGGAACCCTTCTCCTGGAAATGGGGGCGCTCGAACAGGAGGCCCTGGAACGGGAGATTCGCGAGCACATCGTTCTGATCGTCAAGGACCTTTTGGGCTGGAGCACGGGATCCTTCCATTTCGAGCTGGGGCCGATCATGGAGGATGAGGTCGTCCTCAAGACGGGTCTGAATACGGAGTTTCTTCTGCTGGAAGGCGCCCGCCTCCAGGATGAAGAACAGCAGTCCAAGTCGTCTCCCGCGCCCGCGAAACGCGCGGCGCCGACGGCAGAGCCGGCCGATCTTGAAAAGACGCAGATGATGCCGCCGAAAGCGGCGCCCGAATCCCCCCCTTCCCGGCCGCGGGCGGAACCCCCGCCCCCTCCCAAACCGACACCATCGGCCCCGTCCCAATCGGCATCCCTGGATGAAACGATGGCCGCGCCGGCGGCCGCCGGGGCGGTCCTCTCCGGGGTCAAACGAAAAGATTTGAACCTTCTGACCTCGATGATCGCGGAGCTGTCGGGCCCGTCCACCAGCAGCGAGATCACGCTGATGGTCCTGCGTTTTGCCAGCGAGATCATGAACAGGGCCCTGATCCTGCTGGTCCGGAAGGACGATATCGTGGGCCTGGGTCAGTTCGGGCTGGTCCTGCCGGAGGGGTCGCCTCAGGAACGGGTCCGCGCCATTCGGATTCCGTTGTCGGACCCCTCCATCTTCCGGGACGTGGTGGAAAAGAAGGTGCCGTACAAGAGTCAGCTGCCTCAATCGAAGTGGCATCAGTATTTCGTGGATCAGCTCGGGAAGGACTGGCCCGTGGAGATCTTCACGGCCCCGCTCATCTGCGAAGGCCGCGTGATTGCCATCCTGTACGGGGATAACATTCCGAACAAGGAAAAAATCGGGGACACGGAAGGGTTGGAGGCGTTCATCAAGGTGACCGGATTTGCGTTCGGGAAGGCGTTGCTGGAACGGCGCCTTCAAGACACGCAGTCCTCGTCGCCGTGACGAAGCCGAATCGAAACCGGTAAAAGGGGGGATGGAATGGCGAAAAAGGTGCTTGTGGTGGAGGATTCCGCAACGATGCGGTCCTTGATCGCCTCCACAGTCGAGGAATTATCGGGGTACGAAACGGTAGAGGCGGGAAACGGCTTCGAGGCGCTGAAGGCCCTTCCGGCGAGTCAGTTTGACCTGATTATCACGGACATCAACATGCCGGACATTAACGGACTCGAGATTATTCATTTCGTCAAGAATAACGCGTCGTACAAGAACATTCCTTTGATCATTGTCACCACCGAGCAGGGCGAGGAAGACCGGAAAAAGGGATTGGCGCTCGGCGCGGCCGATTACGTCACGAAGCCGTTCGATCCGGAGCGCCTGAAGACGATCGTCAAACGGGTAACCCAAGGATAACGAAATCCAGGGGGATGCGCGATGCCTAAAAAAGAAGATTCCTTGAAGGATTTTGTGGCGGAGGCCGAGGAGATTATCGAGACGCTCAACCAGAATCTTCTCGCGATGGAGGCCACGGAGGATAAAACGGCGGTGCGGCCGGACATCCTGAACGCCATATTCCGTGCGGCGCACACGCTGAAAGGGATGTCCGGAATGGTGGGACTGAAAAAAGTCTCGGAGGTCAGCCATCGCCTGGAGGACATGCTGGACAGTTTGCGGATGGGAAAGCTGGGTGTGAATCCGGCCATGATGGACACGCTGTTCAAAGGCCTTGAATTGATCCGGGGCCTGATCGCCTCCGTGAATTCCGGGCGGGGTGAGGAGGCCGATATCGCGCCGATGCTCCAGCAGATCCAGGCCGCCATGACAGGGGGAGGCGCGGCGAAGCCCGAGGGCCCGGTCGACGGGATCGATCCCGACCTCGTCAAGGTCCTGACGGAATACGAGACCCATCGGTTGAACGAAAATATCCGACTGAATCTCAACCTCTATGAGCTGACGGCCCGATTCCGCCTGGAAACGTTCGACAAAGAGCTGGCCCGGTTGAACACGAAGCTGCAGCCGCTGGGGGAGATCATTACGACCCTCCCCAGCCCCGGGATGTCGGCCGAGTCGGGGATCGTGTTCAAGCTGATCGTGGCCACGCGAACCGACCTTGAATCCTTCCGGGCGCAGCTGGCCCAGGATCCCGTCGAGATCCTCGCGATCGGCCGCAAGGGCCGAAGTTCGGCGGTCGAAGAGGCGGTGCCGGCCTCCGCGCCCGAAGAAGAGAAGGGATCCGAGTCGATCCGGAGCATCACGGCGACCATCCGCGTGGATATCGGAAAGCTGGACGCGTTGTTGAACATCGTGGGAGAGCTGGTGCTGAACAAGGCCGTCATCGGCCAGATCGGCAAGGACATGCTCCAGAAGCACGGGTTCACGACGGAGGGCGTGGAATTGCAGAAGGCCTACCAGGCGCTGGATCGCCGGGTCGGAGAGCTGCAGGAAGGTCTCGTCGAGGTCCGGATGATCCCGATCGGCCAGGTATTCGACCGGCTGATCCGGGTGGTTCGCAAACTTTCCCGGGATCTCGACAAGGAGGTCAACCTTCAAATCTCGGGAGAGGAGACCAAGCTGGACAAGTCCATGATCGAGGAGATCGCGGATCCGTTGATGCACCTGATCCGGAACGCGCTGGATCACGGAATCGAATCGAAGGCCGACCGAAGGAAGGCCGGAAAACCCGAGATCGGAACCATCCAGCTTCGCGCCAACCAAAAAGGGAACAACGTCGAGATCGAGGTCGAGGACGACGGGATGGGAATCGACCTGGCCCGTGTCTATAAAAAAGGCCTGGAACGCGGCCTGCTCGACCCCAGCAAGGAATATGATCAGCGCGAATTGATTAATATCCTTTTCAGCGCGGGTTTCAGCACCGCGGAGGAAATCACGGAGGTTTCCGGCCGAGGCGTGGGACTGGACGTGGTGGCGAAGAACATCGGAAAACTCAGCGGGATGGTGGACGTGCAGACGGAGATGGGCAAAGGAACGCGGTTTTCGATCACACTCCCCATCACGCTCGTGATCATCAAGGCGCTGGTCGTCCGGGTGGGCTCCGAGACCTATGCCATTCCCTTGAATTCCGTGTCGGAAAGCCTGATGGTTCATCAGAACGAGATCCGGACGGTCGAGCGACGGGAAGTGATTCAGCTGCGGGATCATACCCTGGCGCTGTTGAGGGTCAAGGATATATTTCAACTGTTTTCGGGCGATTCTCAGGACGGACGGGTCTACGTCATCGTCGTCGGCCTCGCCGAGAAGCGGCTGGGCCTTGTGGTGGATGCCATCGAAGGGCAGCAGGAAATTGTGATCAAGTCCCTGGGCGACGTTCTCCGGGACACGCCCGGCATTGCGGGAGCGACGGAATTGGGCAACCGCAAGACCATACTGGTTCTCGATGTCGCGGCCTTGATTGAGGAAGCGACCCAATCGCAGGCGGGCGGTAAATCGTCCGAGCGCGATTCGAAGAAGAAGTCGCCCCAGCCGGCCGGAAGCTTGTAGATCACGGATCATTTCGATACGCGAACCCCACCGGGGGAGGTCGAAGGACCTCCCCCGATTTTTTTGGAAACCCCGTTTCCGCATCGTATCCGATCTTGATGAATTTCTACCGCCCTCTATTGTAAACCCCCTATCCGTTCCCAACAGGACCGGCTCGATTCCCGAAAATCGGGAAGATCTTGGGCAAGGCCGTTCATTTTTGTCCAAAAAGGCCCCAAATCGGGAGAAACGCCATTCCGCCCGGCCATTGTAATCCATTGAATCTTTAAAGCAATTATTACCCGACAAAATTTTCGGCCGCCAAACCCACAATTCTGAATGATGTGCTAAACTTTTTAACATCGAGGAGGCGGCAGGATCATGTCGAGACTGAGCAGCGGACGGTACGGAACGACGCAAGTCTGCCGTCAGGTCGGAATCACATCCCGCCAACTCGAATACTGGATCCTGATCGGGATCATCTCGCCCCAGCTGGAGCAACACGGCTTGAAATTTTTCAAACGGTTTACCGAACTGGATGTGGAAGTTCTCAAGCAGGTGAAACTGTTAACGGATGAGGGATTCCTGGTCAGCCGGGCGCTGGAAAAAGTGAGGAAGGATCATCCGGAGTTGTTCCAGGAAAATTCATCCGGGACCCGGATTGAATAAGCCCGGATCGGTCGGAGGGACGTTTTTATCGATGGGAATGAACGTTTTGATTGCGGGCGATCCGAAGGAAAAGCGTCAGGGAACCGTCCGGGCGTGCGGGCAGGATCGTACCCTGGAACGCTTTCCGGAAGCGGAGAGATGATGGGCCTCCGGGTTCGAAAGACCGTCCGGGCCCGCGCGTCCGCTTCGAACAAGAATCGCAAAACAAAGGGATCGGGCCGGCCTCCGCGTCAAATCGCCTCAAGACCCCGCCCGGTCTCCGCGGCCCGGAAGGCGACTCCAGGATCCCGGGAGACAGACGAGGCCGAACGAGCCGCGAAGGGCTCCGAGGGCGCGGTCACGACGGAGGAGACGGAACGTATGATCCTCGAAACACAGGCCCCCAAAGCCGACCTCGAGCCGGCCGTCGGTCCGAATGGATCGAGCCCCGGCGCGACCGCGGCCGAGGTCCGGGAAACGGCAAGGACGAACGATGGGGCAAGCCCGGAAGGCGAAGAGATCCTCGAGCTTCTCGCATTCAAGCTGGCGGACGAGGAGTATGCCGTGGATGTTCTCATGATCAAGGAGATCATCCGATCGGTCGAAGTGACCCGGGTACCCCGGCGACCGGACTACATCAAGGGGATTATTTCATTGCGCGGAAAGGTGATCCCGATCTTCGATCTACGCGTCCGGCTTGGCCTGAAGGAATCCGAGTCGAATCGGGACACACGAATTCTGGTCATCGCGATGGAAAAGGGAATGATCGGCGTGATCACGGACGGGGTGACTGAGGTGGTGAAGGTGCAATCCCGGGAGGTCGAGCCTCCCCCGGGCCTCGGGGGAGGGTCGTCGGGAGGGCATCTCAAGGGCGTGACGCGCGTCAACGGCCGCCTGATCATCCTCCTGGATCTCGAGAAAGCGGTTTGGTCGGATTAGACCCGCCGTGGCGTGGCGGTCCGGATTTTTAGAGGCGGGGTTCGAGCCGGACGGATCCCAAAAAACGGTTTCAATTATGAATGGTGGTCAGTCGACACCGAGACGAGGATGTCATGGGAAAGTGGCGATACGTTTTGTTTGTAATGGTCTTGGGAATCTTCGGCGTCCATGATGCATGGGCCCAGTCCTACCGGAATGCCGTGCAGGTTCCTCCGGTCGAGGTATTCCAATCCATGCTGACATTTGCGGATCGAAAGGATTACAGCAAGGTCCAGAATTCTCTCAACGTCCTGGCGCCGGTCGTGAACCATATCCGCGCCAAGTTTTCCGTCAATCCCGCGGAGGATATCAACCAGGCGATCAAGAGAGGAAATCAGGACGAGATCATGATGAGCATTCAGACGCTGATTGTGCTCGATATCGAAGATCTGCTGGACGAGGCCCTGAAGGGGGTGGAATCCTCCCCGGATTCCGCGAAGACGGCCGTCAAGACGGCCCGCATCGACTATGAGCTTTTGACCAAAGCGGTCGCGAAGTCGGATTTCGCGTCCGATCAAAGAATCAAGAAAGACTTTACCGACTCCTTCCGTCTCATGGGAACCGAGTCCGCCTACTCGACCGAGAAAGGCACGGTGAATGTCGATCAATTAAAACAAATCTGGTCCGGAATCATTTCGACACTGAACAAGGTGTTTAAACGATGAAACAGGAAGAGGCCGTGCACCACCGGGCCGTATTAGCAACCCCTTCCGAATGTCCGGAAGGGCAACCAAAGGAGGATACAATGCGCGACAAAAAGCGTGCCGTATCGTGCCGTGTTCTTTTTATGGCACTGGCAGTTTGGGCAGCTTTCGCGACTGCAGCACACGCCCAGCAGTTCGGGGCGAGCGAGTCCTTCGTCGAGATCCACGGGTACGTGGATCTGACGTACTACGACTTCCAGAAGCAGGGAGATCCGGTGCTTCCGTACACGGATGGCGGGGGGATCCCGACATTCGACCAGAACCACCTGGTGCTCTTCTTCGGGTCGAACATCAGTCCGAACCTGAAATTCGTATCCGAGTTCCATTACGAGCATTCGATCAACGAGCCGGAATTGCCGCAGGCCAATATTCAATGGACGGTGGCCAAGCCGGTAACAATCGTCATGGGCCGTTTCTGGCTGCCCTTCGGGACGCTGGGTAAGCACCGGATTTATGAGCCGACCAACGCCCTGGTGTCCTTCCCGTACACGGTGTCCCAGTTCCTTCCGTTTCACAACGCGCAAAACGGCGTCAAGCTGCAAGGATCCCCGGGCGCATTTCATTATGAATTGGCAATCGGGAACGGCTTTGCGGGTTTCGACGAGGACGGCGGGAAATTAATGAAGGGCGTCGCACTGGATAACAATCAGAGTAAGGCGGTCACCGGGCGATTTGCGGTGGACCCGGTCGAAAACGCCCAGATCGCGTTTTCGTTCACATCCGGAAAATGGGCGGATGACAATGCGGCCGGCTACAATCTCTGGGGTTTTGACGGGCAGTATTCCATGGGCCCGTTCATGATCCAGGGCGAGTACACGGCAGGAAAACTCACGAACCCGACGAATGCAACTGCGACGGTGGACGGTACGCTTCGCTGCAATCCGGGAAACCCGGATCCGGCGTGCGTCGGCGCTCCGCCCGCGCTTCAGGACAACATGGGCGTCCTTTCGGTCGGGGACCATAACCGGTCGTCCTGGTACGTCCAGGGGTCGTACGAGATCCTGAAGAATACGTGGGACATGGACCTGGTCACACTGATTGCCCGGTACGATACCTTTAAGAGGGATGAAACGGGCGATGTCGGGGATCGGGCGCGGTTTACGGGAGGCATCAACATCATGCCGCAGCCCCATTTCCATCTGAAGGCGGAGTATCAGACCGTGTCGGAGCCCGGCTCCCAGACATCGGTCGACAACAACGGAGTCATGTTACAGGCGGTACTGGACTTCTGAGGGGGTCGGGGTACACCCCCCGAATCTCTC
>Ga0055439_10000158_pt1 | contig 11764 bp, 8 predicted proteins | sample Browns_TuleB_D2_FD_57732 | JGI IMG/M metagenome (GOLD analysis project Ga0055439, IMG submission 57732) | Wetland microbial communities from San Francisco Bay, California, USA, that impact long-term carbon sequestration - Browns_TuleB_D2 | ecosystem: Environmental > Aquatic > Marine > Wetlands ...
CATCCCAAAGACTCCTTTAGTATTCACGGATGGCGCGGCGCGAAAAGTGGCCCATCGACCAAAAGCGCTACGCTCAATCACCAAGGCATGCGGGGATTGTATCGATTCCGAGTGTAAAGGTCAATACCCGGCCTGGATTTTTCCCAACGGATTTCCGGGGCACCACACCCAATTGTTCACAGTTACGCGCCTGGGCCCCGGCTTTTGGCATGCAAGGGTTCGGCCCAATTTGGCCTCCATTGCCATGATGAGAAGTGAAGAACTGACGGATAGAATGGGAAATGCGAGACTCGCTGGCTTTCGCCAGCCCTGCCATGCCCGAACGTTACCCCTTAAATGGGAATCCGTCAAGAGGTATATATTGTGTCCCCGGAATTTAGAGATAAAAAGCCCGCCGAAAGGCGGGCTTAATAATTTCCCCGATTTACCCTTTACAATTTATCACAATTCCTAAATGGCAATGAGGAAAAGGAACGCCCCCCCCAATCCTCCATCTCTATTCGCAGTGCCTATCGTAGGATCGATACGCCCGCTTGAAGCCCCAGGATTCGGAAAGATCATCCGCCTCCTTTTCCTCTAAACGCCCCCCCTGATTTTTAGGCCATTTGTGTCCCAGAATAAAATGAGCCATTTCGTGCGCCAGGAGGTCCGGAATCCAGACATCCGGAACTCCTCTGAAATTAAAAAGGATCACCCCGCGCGGTCTGCGCTCGCTTATATACAGGCGATGCTTTACCGCGCTCCGGGCCTCGTCAGCGGGGATGCCTATCGGAGGAGGACAGAACGGGCAGATCACTCCCTCCGCATCGGTATACACGAAAGCCACCTTTTCCAACACCTCCTCCCTTACCCCCTTGGGGAGCTCCATCAAGGTGCGCGCAATGAGCGCTCGATCTTCATCCGCCCGGCTCGTCGCAGTCCCCAGGAAAGTCATACGACAGACGATCCCTTCCGTCGAATACTCCCACCCTTCGTTTTTATCGAACCTTGACCGCCTTCCCTTTCCATGCATAGCCATAGGTCACCCTCCTTTCTTCCCAATGCGAGAAGTTGGAAGCGGAAATTTCCCGTCGTGTAGGACGTGTCTTCGGATGTCACAATGCCTCCGGATGCGCCGCCAGCCAGCTCATCAGCCGTTCTCCCGCACTCTCCAACGGGTGGACCTCCACCGCCCCGTTGGTCACTTTGAAGGTTAATCGTATTCGTCCGTTTTCCCGGTTTTTCGAAAGATGAACATCCCCCATGGACCATTCCCGGCCGATTCGATCCTCGAGATCTTTAAGCTCCGCCTCCGCCGCACGTAACTGCTTGTTGTACACTTGCGAATCCACCGGCATGCCAAATCCCTGCCCATGGGAGGAAACGGCATTCTTGACCGCCAGTGAAAATACCTCCAACAGGCTGAAGTTCCCCAATCCGGCCAATTCCTTCGCCACTTTGTCCACGGAAACCGGAAAACCATAATCTCTCACATCGGCCGTCGGCCTCGAGCAGTTTCCCTCCAAAACGAACTTTTCCGCCTCGGTCAGGAACTGCCCGACCGTGGGCACCGAATTTGGATCGGCCTCGATCTTGATCCGCAGCGTCTCGATCCGAAATTCATTTGATCGAGCCATGGCCAGCGATTCCCGAAGAAACGCCGACGACGACATCTTGGCTGCCAGCAGCGGGTTCAGAGCATCCCGTTTGCGTCTTGCCTTGAGCGTGTCTTGCATCAACTGCTTAAACGCCCCCTGTCCGACAGGACCGATTCCGCCACGGGTGTTATTCAGCCGGTTGAATACTTTCATTGGAACACCTCTACTGCAATCGCCTCGTCGCCGATGCCGGGGTGGAGGAAGCGCACGGAACGGAAGTTCCGTATCCTCCGGCGACCGGGTGGACGTCGGAGAGGGGGAGCGCCGCCGCGGGCACTCTCCGGACATGACCGTTAACCGTCCAGCAAATCGTCGATGCCTGTTCTCAGATCGCTTTTTCGAACGGTGCCGATGATGTAATCGACAACGAGGCCGTTTTTAAAAAAAAGGAGTGTGGGAACTTGACGAATCCGAAATTGTCTTGTGATCAGGCCGTTCTTCTCGACCTCCAGTGTTCCCACCTTAATCCTTCCTTCATACTCCCGGACCAGTTCCTGAACCTGTCGCAGCGTGATGTACGTACTTCCGCTCGAGTCCGAACTGAAAACAACGACGACCGGTGTCGAACTTTTCAAGACTTCCTCTTCAAAGGTTTCATCCGTGAATGCAATAAAATGATCATCGTGAGTCGACATGGCCATCCCTCCGTCCGCACCTGCCCTATCCAATGAGCAAGGGTCGTGCCTGTTTTCGGCCGAACGGATCGCATATTAAGATATGATTTTATTTATATGGAGTTATGATTTGACTGGGGGGCGGAAGGTGTGACGAACTGACCACGGATTATCATCAGTCCCACGGAATACCGTGGGCTGCCCGTGGGACGGGCGACATATCGAGGGATGAAAAAACCTGAAGCAGTGAAAGGAATTGGAGGCAGAGGACGCTCAGGATTGTTCCCGTGGCCTGTGGAGGTCGTATTTCTCCATGCGGTCACGCAGTGTGCTTGGCGCGATGCCCAGACGGTAGGCCGCACCCTTTTGGCCTTCGATGACCCAGTGTGATTGATCGAGGGCCCTTTGAATCAGCGCCCTCTCATTATCCCTTAAGGTGGGCGAAGCAGGCTCGGGGAGCGGTTGGGGGGATTCATGCCCGAGCGGTTCGTCCATTTCGAGGACGGGCCCGTTTGTCAGGATCACCGCGCGTTCGATCCTGTTCTCCAGTTCCCGCACATTGCCCGGCCAATCATAGGCCATGAGCGAGTCGAGAACGGTCTGCGGAATCTTTTCGACCTTTTTACCGATAATGGCGCAATATTTCTTGATAAAGTGTCGGGCCAGATCCGGAATATCCTCCTTGCGTTCGCGGAGCGGCGGCAGGAAGACGGGGAAGACGTTGAGCCGGTAAAAGAGATCTTCGCGAAAACTTCCCTGTTGGATGGCTTCATTAAGATTGCGATTGGTCGCGGCGATCACCCGGACGTCGACCTTGAGCGTATGCGAACTCCCCACGCGTTCGAATTCGCCTTCCTGAAGGACCCGGAGCAGTTTCACCTGGAGTTCCAAGGGGAGTTCGCCCACCTCATCCAGGAAAATCGTGCCTCCGTCCGCCAACTCGAATCGACCGGACTTTCTGGCCATGGCACCGGTAAAGGCTCCCTTCTCATGACCAAACAGCTCGCTTTCAATGAGGCTTTCGGGCAAAGCCGCGCAGTTTACCTTCACCAGCGGACGGTCGCTTCGTTGGCTGAGGTGGTGGACCGCGCGCGCCAGCAACTCCTTTCCCGTCCCGCTTTCACCGAGGATCAGGACCGTCGCGGTGGTGGGTGCGACCTGTTCCACCTTGCGCAAGACCTGCTTAACGTTCTGACTGCGGGTGATGAACTCCTCGAAGTTATGCGCAAGTTTGATCTCGTCCTGGAGGTAGATATTCTCCGCCTGAAGTCGATCTTTCAGTTTCTCCACCTCCGCCAGGGCGTTACGGAGGGCGTCATCCGCCCGCTTGCGTTCGGTAATGTCGCGAATCACGGTGACGCGGACCGTCCGGCCCTTGTAGGGAATCGTCTTTCCGTTCACTTCGACGGGAAAGACGGAGCCGTCCTTTCGAATCGTCATGTGCTCGTACGGCCTTTCATCGCCCGCTTCGATTTTCCCGAGCACCAGCTCGCGGGATTCCGGTGCCACAAGGTCGGATACATGCATTCCGATCAGCTCGGTATGTGCGTATCCGAGCATCTTGGCCATTTGTTCATTCACGTCGAGGATGCGGCCTTTTTCCGAAATGGCAATTCCCTCCAGGGGGCCCTCGGACAACCGCCGAAATCGTTCCTCGCTCTCCCGAAGCGCTTCCTCCGCCCGCTTCCGGTGGAGCGCGCTTGAAAAAACCTCTCCGACCAACCGGAGGCGTTGGATCAGATCCTCCGGCCAGGACCGCTCCGAGTGAAACGCGGTAAACCCCATCCCCCCGATCACGGTGCCGCCAATTTCCAGCGGAACGATCAGGACGGACTTGATACCCTCCTTTTGCGCGAATTCCCTTTCCACTTTGGCCTCCTCCGGAAAATCATCGGGAATTTGCGAGAGGACGACCACCTTTCCGCTGTTGAGTGTCCGCGTATACCAGGGAAACAAGGCACTCAGGAGCGTGGGTGGAAGCGGACGGAATCCGGGAGCCACGTAGGAGTAGCGAATGTACGTCTCCTCCTTGTTTTCCGAGGTCTCTCCGATGCTGGCTCGTTCCACACCCAAAAAACGGGCGATCAGCTCCAGACCCTGTTCGATTCTGGCTTCAAGATCCCGGTGGGACGCCTTCACAAAATTGGCCGAGAGATCGGATATCAGCCGTTCAAACTGCAGGCGTTCGTGAATGGCCTCTTCCGCCCGCTTTCTATCGGTAATATCCAGCACGGTTCCGCGCATTCGAACGGGCCTTCCGTCGGGACCCCGTTCCGATTGCCCCTGTCCCAACAACCAGCGCGTTTTTCCATCGGGCCGGGAAAGACGGTACTCCACCGTAAACGGGCCTTCCCGCTCCATCGCGCGTTTGATGGATTGGTCCAGGTGTGCAAGATCGTCCGGATGAACCAGCGCCCGGTAGGCCCCGTAGGTCTCTTCGAGCGAATCCGGTCGGATTCCGAAAATTTGTTCCGCCCCTTTGGACCAACCGATCCGGTTGGTCGTGAGGTCCCATTCCCACGTCCCGACCCGTCCGGCTTCGATGGCCCGTTGGAGGCGTTCCTCGCTCTGTCTTAACATCTCGATGGCCGACCGGAGTTCTCCCGTGGTGGACTCGATGGCGCGGGTCCAGTTGCGGATTTCAATGCCCATGCTGATGCTCATCAGCACGGCCAGGGTGAGAAACCCGAATCCGGATGTGTACACGGAATCCAGAACACCGATGTCTATAAGACCTCCCTCGATTCCCGTCGCGAACTGGATTCCCAAATACGTCCCCAGAAACAAGGCCGCCCGCCTCTTGCCGTGGCGGTATTGGATGACGGCCCGCGTGGCGGCCCAAATAAATTCGGCCGAATGCGCCGCGCGTACCAACCCGTTCAACGGGCTCGGCGTCCCCTTAAAGTGAGCCAATCGCTCTCCCCAGGGAAGCGTCAATGAGCCGTCAGCCGCCAGGCTGGAAAACCGGAGACCGTACGGAAGACTCCAATCAAGAACGAGAAACAGGAAGCAACCGGCGCCCACGCCGATAAGCCAGGGTTTGATACGGCGCTGTCCTGTATAAAGGGCGGTGAATCCGAAAAAAGCGGTGTGGAAAAACAGGACCGATGTCGTTTGCCAATGGAGCGCCGACACGGCCGCAGCCACCGACCCCGTCTTATAATAGGCGGCCGTCGACAATTGATAAACCACCGCACATAGACAGGTGATCGCGAACGCGAAATAGATCGGTTTTTGACGACCCAAGGCCCCGACCACGGCAGCCTGAAGGGCCAGGTAGAATACGATTCCCGCACTAATGATAAGAGCGGCGATGACAAAGGGGGTGGCGCTATGAGCGGAAGCAATATCCATGGCCAAGATCCCTTGCTGATTCAAATACGCAAGACGGATACCGGCGGGAGCCAGGAAGAAAAATCGACGACCCCATCAGGATAATCCCTCGCAGGGCCTATGTCAACAGACCCGGGGCCGGTCGGGAAACCCATCCCGGGAGCGGTCACTTCACGCACGAACTCAATCCATTGAAGGAGACGATGCCGCCAAGGGAGTCGAACGGCCAGGAATCGGTTGTAAAGCGGGGTGCGCGGATGGCAGGATGCTCATTAATGCAGGGGGGCGGGCCTTGGCTTTGGCCTTCTCAGGTTGTCGACGGGGATTCTTTCGATTCCAGAACCAGACTTGCCAGGACCTCCACCACCTGGGGATCGAATTGGGTCCCCGCGTTCCTTCTCAACTCCGCGACGGCCTCTTCCGGCGTAAATCGGGGCTGATACGGGCGGACCGAGACCAGGGCAAGGTAGGCGTCGATCACGCTGAGGAGGCGGGCCAGGAAGGGAATGTCCTCGCCCCGCAGGCCCTTCGGGTATCCCTGCCCGTCATACCGTTCGTGGTGATGGAGTACCGCCGGAATCGCGGAATCAAAACGAACCGATCCCCGGAAGAGCAGCTCCGCCAGGTGGGGATGGTTCCGGATGGCTTCCCTTTCCTCATGCGTCAGGGGACCCCATTTGTTCAGAATCGACTCCGGGATACTCGCCATGCCGATGTCGTGAAAGAGACTGGCCCATTGGAGATTTTTAAGATCGCTTTCACTCAAATCCAGGGCCTCCGCCATTCGGAGTCCCAGTTGCAGAACCTGCTGGCTATGGTCCCGGAAGTAGGGTGTCCGTGCGTTGATTCCCGACGCCAACTCGGCCAGGCTTTTCAACGTGGGATCCCGCAGGAGGCTCTCCAATCGGGATTGGTCGTTGCGAATCAAGGAAACGGGTGTCTCGCGGTAGTAGCAACACCGGTTCCGGCCTCCGCCTTTGGCCGTAAACAGTGCCTCGTCGGCGGCGTAGATGAGTCCCGCGCGCGAATTGGCATCGGCCGGGAAGGAGGCGATTCCGATGCTGATCGATAGATGGACGGACTGGCCCTGAGGCGTCCAAAAAGGGGTGTCGTCAACCGCCTTGCGGATCCGCTCGGCCACGATTCGGGCGCCCTCCCGGTTCGTTTCCGGCAGGATGACCGAAAACTCCTCCCCGCCGTAGCGGGCCAGCAGATCGACCGGCCGGATGATCCCCTGGATGACGGAAACCAGGCCTTTCAGCATCTTATCCCCCGCCGGATGGCCGTGGGCATCGTTGATGAATTTGAAATGATCCACGTCGATCATCAGCAGGGAGAATTCCTTGCCGTAGCGACTGGACCGATCCACTTCCTGATCCAGATTTCCCTGGAGCTCGCGATGGTTCAGACAGCCCGTCAGCCCATCGGTTGTGGCGTGCCTCTCCATTTCCACGACAAACCGCGCATTATCAATCGCCGCGGCCGCATGCACCGCCAGGGTCAAAAGCGCATCCACGTCTTCGGAGGAAAAAGGCTCCTTGTTCAATTTATTTCCAACCGTTAAGACGCCGCCGATGCGCTCCCCGGGTTGGATGAGCGGAACCGAAAGGATCTGACGCAGGGACGGCTGATGGGCGGGCGTCGCCGCCCAGGTCGGATGCCGATCCGCGGCCTCCACGACCATCGGCCTCTTTTCAACATAGGCCAGACCGAACACGCCGGCCGAAGTAACCGCCCCTTTCAGGGAATCGGTTTGAAGGTCGACCCCCTCCGAAAAAGCCTGGTGGATCTCAAACCCGCCGGGATGGACCAGCAGGAGAATCGCCCCTTGCGTTTGAAACAGGCGCTTCGCCCCGTGAACCAGCCGTTGGGCCAATACCTCGATTTTTCTTTCCTTCGTAATGGAAATCGAAATCTCGTACAGACGGCGCGCCCGTAACGAGGCCTCCTGAAAGTTCGTCTCGAGGCGATGTTTCCGGATGACGCTTTCCACCACCATCGGCAGGGTTTCGAAATAGTCCTTCGATTTGATGATGTAATCCGCGGCGCCGATTTTCATGGCCTCCACCGCGACCGACTCGTCCCCCTGTCCGGTGACCATGATCACCGGCACCGTGGTTCCCCGCTCCCGAATTTGTCTTAGAACATCCAGTCCCGTCATCTTGGGTAAGCTGTAATCCAGGAGTACCGCGTCAAACGGCTCCCCGCCCAGTTTCTCCAGGCAGGCGCTTCCATTTTCCACGGTGGTGATTCGGAATTCGGATCCCTTCCGATGAAACACCCTCAGAACCAATTCACATTGGTCGGGACTGTCTTCAACCAACAGGACATTTTTCGTGCCGATGGCCATCTATTCTCTACCCCGTATTCAGCCCGGGCTCGTTCCCGGACCACGATTGATTACCAGCCAATAAAGCTTCAGCGATTTAATCTTTTCGGTAAATTCCTGGAAATTGACGGGTTTGACGATAAAGCTGTTGGCCCCGTAATTGTAACTCTGTTGAACCTCTTCCCCCCTGTCGGAGGTCGTGAGCATGATCACCGGAACCTTTTGATAGGCTTCGGCCTCCTTGACCTTCTTGAGCACTTCGAGACCGTTGACCTTGGGAAGTTTGATATCCAACAGGATGAGCCCAGGACACGGGGCATCCTTGTAGGCCCCCTCATGAAACATGAAATCGAGCGCTTCCTGTCCGTCCTTGACCCAGTGCACCTTATTCAGAATATTCCCGTTTTCAAGAACCCGGCGCGTCAGCGTGGCGTGATCCGGATTGTCCTCGACCAAGAGTATTTCAATCGCCTGATCCATCAATCAGATTTCCGTTTCATTGGATTCGGGTTGTTCGGGAATTCTGAAATAGACTGCGGTCCCGTTTCCCGATTCGGATTCGATCCAAATCTTTCCCTTGGCGGAATCGATGATTTTTTTCACGATGGCCAGGCCCACCCCGGTGCCCTCCACCTCCACCTCCCGCAGCCGCTGAAATACGCCGAAGACCAGATCGTGGTAACGGCGATCGATTCCGATCCCGTTGTCCCGCACATAAAACTCGACATACCCGTCTCCCCGACTCCCGCCGATTTCGACGCAAGGGGAAACGCCGGAACGGGTGAACTTGAACGCGTTTGTCAGCAAGTTGAGAAACACCTGTCTCAATTGAGTCGGATCGAACACCACCTCCGGAAGCGGCGAATCGATGCTCACCGACACACCCTTTCGATCCATCATATCCTGGCATTGTACGAGCACGCTCTCAATAAGATCCTCGGTATATATCAGTTCGGGTTTTTGAACCCTCCGCCCCGTCCGGGAAAGGGCCAGCAAGTCGGCGATCAGTTGCTCCATGAAAGCCGCATTGGCCACGACCCGTTCCAGGTAATGCTTTCCCTGGCCATCCAACTTGTCCGCATAATCCTCCATGAGAATCGAGGCCATCCCGTGAAGGGAAACGACGGGGGCTTTCAGATCGTGAGAAACGGTGTATACGAAGGATTCCATTTCGCGATTGGATTCCCTCAATTGCGCCGTGCGCGCCGTCACGCGCAATTCGAGTTCCTTCGTGTAACTCCGCAATTGCCGGATCATTTCCCTCAGGGCGGTTTGCAGTTCGGCCATCTCGCGCGGGACCCAGGATCCGGGGGGGGAAGGCGTTTCGGAAAAAACTCCCTTGCCGACGGCCGTTGCGGCCGCCGCGAGGCGGCGAACCGGGCGGCTGAGACCCGACGCCAGAAGTGTGGAAAAAGCCAATCCGACCAGGAGGGCCAGGAGGGCGACCCAGCCCGCCTGTGTCCGGGCCCTGCTGGCCTGCTCTTCGATAAATGATTTCGGTTGATAGGCGATCACGGTCCAGTCCAGATTGTTGTACGGGACTCCCGCGACGGCCGCACGCATCATGACCCCTTGATCGTCCTTGCCGGTCCGGAACATGACGTTGGGATCCTTGTGGGGCTCGAACAGGGGAAGGTACGAAATATTTTTCACCGAAAGGCGAAGGGCCTCGTCCGGATGCGCGATGACATGTCCCTGCTCATCAATAACCGCCGTCCGCATCCCCGGCAGGCCCAGTAGGATTCGATCCGCGATCTCCTGAATTCCGGTTAGATTCAACGATCCCTCGGCGAACCCCGTGATCTTTCCCGATCGGTCCCGGATGGGCGCCGCGATCTGCACGTTCGGCAGATGTGTCCGCTTCCCAACCTGCACACGCGAGATCGCGGTTTTTCCGGTACGCATCAGCTTTTTATAATAATCCCGATCGCTGTAATCGGTGCCGGCCGTCGGCTTTCCGTCCACACCCATGGCGGGCTCCGCGATGATGGACCGGCCCGATCGTCCGGCTACGTAAATAAACGAAAATTGGCCGAACCGGGATTTCAGGGATGCGATGAGTGATCGAATCGCCCTTGGATCGAACGTCTCCATCGCTTGAACCTGGCCGGCCAGTGCTTCAACGGCGCGGACATGACTTTCGACGTGGTCCGACACCTCCCGGGCCAGCACTTCTCCCACGAATCTTTCCTCCCGTTCAAGCGCCTCCCGTTGCACCGTTTCCCAGCGATGCGTCTCGCTGAGGCCCAAGATCATGATGGGCACGGCCGCAACAATCGCGAAGCAGACGAAAAGGTATCCCCGGAGTCCGAACGCATTCTTTGGCTTGTCGCGGTTCTGGAGCTGGCCGGAAGGCGGCTCGTCATATCCCGTTGTATCCGGGATTCCCGGCTCAGGCTCAAAGGAGCGGTTCAGAAGGCCGACCGACGGTTTGGGTTTATTCCACGCCATTTTCTACCGAATTTCGCGCACACAAATTCAAATACAACTCTATCATTTTTCAGCGGATTGTCAACCGAAGGCGGTACCGGATCGGGCGTCTCAGTCGACCCTCAAGGACGCGCACACGGGAGTGGAGCATTGATAAAGCGGCACCAAATGTGTATTCTACGCTGAATGATAAGGTCCAATTTCGAACGGTAAGGTGACTGTGGAAAAGTCAGGTATATTACTTATGGCATACGGAGCGGCCGGATCCCTGGAAGAAATCGAGCCGTATTTAAAGGATATTCGGGGGGGTCGCCCCGTCAGTCCGGAACTGATCGAACAGGTCAGGGATCGATATCGACTGATGGGAGGGAAATCCCCCCTTCTCGAGATTACGAAGCAACAGGCGGCCGCTCTGGAGATATCCCTGAACCGGAATACGGGGGAATTCAATGTTTATATAGGGATGCGCCACTGGCATCCCTATATTCAAGACACGGTCGGTCGAATGAAGGCCGATGGGATAAGGAAAGTGACGGCCGTCTGCCTCACGCCGTACTATTCAAGATTAAGCGTCGGCGCTTATTTCCAGAAATTGGACGAGGCGGTTTCATCGGTCGAGGCCGCTTTTAAAGTCCGGCAAATTAAAAGCTGGAACGATCATCCTAAATTCATCGATGCGGTTGCCGATAAGGTCCTATCGGCCCTTAATCGTTTCCCGCCGGTTGTCCGGGATAAGGTCACACTTCTCTTCTCAGCCCATAGCCTTCCGGAACGAATCCTGGCCGAGCATGATCCCTATCCCGAGGAGCTGAATGAAACGATCGAACGGGTCATGAAACGGGTCGGTCCTCGTCCGTGGCGTTTTGCCTACCAGAGCAAGGGCCGAACGCCGGAACCATGGCTGGGCCCGGATGTGGCCGAAATAATCGACGAGCTTCACTCACAGGGATGCCGCCATCTTCTGATGGCCCCGATCGGATTCATATCGGACCACATGGAAACGCTTTACGACGTGGACATCATGTACCGCCAGCAGTGCGAGGCCAAAGGGATCCATCTGGAGCGGGCCGAATCGCTCAACGCGTCGCCCGGCTTGATCGACACCCTGGCCGCCGTCGTCCGGGAGAATCTCTAAAAGCGCGTATGCGTCGCTGCTCGGAGCGGCACGGCTCGGTGCCGGGCGGCGACAGCCGTCGGACGCAGCCGAAAGACGGGCCCCACGGATCTTAAACTACGGATGCCATCCACCCCAAAAAAAGTGATTATTATCGGCGGCGGGATCACCGGCCTCGCCGCGGCATACTATTTTCAGGAATTGGCCGCCAAAGACAGGGCCCCGGTCTCTTACTCCCTGATCGAACGCGACTCCCGTCTGGGAGGAAAGATCCTGACCGACACCCAGGACGGTCTCGTCATCGAAG
>Ga0055439_10000160_pt1 | contig 11711 bp, 10 predicted proteins | sample Browns_TuleB_D2_FD_57732 | JGI IMG/M metagenome (GOLD analysis project Ga0055439, IMG submission 57732) | Wetland microbial communities from San Francisco Bay, California, USA, that impact long-term carbon sequestration - Browns_TuleB_D2 | ecosystem: Environmental > Aquatic > Marine > Wetlands ...
TTTATGCCGCCGGGACGGCGGCGCTCATCTAACCGCACAGTCGAAATGAGCGCCGGCATCGATGTCCGCCAGCTTCTAGCCAAACCTCTATTACATGCCACTAGCCCTCCGGGACGCGGCGTTACAAAGTGTCCAATCTTAACAATGCGGATTCAATGAATTCCTGATCCTCCCTGCTCAACTTGTAGTTACCAAAACGCGCTCTATAGAACAAATCCGTGATACTGGACACATCGCCGCCTGCGGAAGGAAACGTCCGGCTCACCAGTTCCGCAAATTCCGCTGGTGTAGCAACCGGAGCCTTCACCAACCCCTTCTTCTGGAGACGCAGTAACATCTGGTGATAAAACAGAATCGGTGAACGAACAACTTCTAACTTCCATTTTCGTTTCTTCCAAAACAGATTGGCCAGGTAAAACACCAGAGGAGCCAGGCCGGCAAAAAGAATGATCCGGCGGTGCTGCTCCCATACAATTCTCCATCTTGCAGTGGAACTCGAAGCCTGGCGTGTTTTTTCGCGGAGTTTTCTATTAGTCTCGCGATACTGATCGCGAACGGAGGAAAGAATATCGAGCTGGTCCTGGGCTGAAAAAATCAGAATATAACGGTCCCAGAAAAAGCTGATAGAATCCAGCACCTTTCGCGGGGTGAACATCTTCCAGAAAGAAGCGGAACCTGCCGACGCAACAACATCGCGAGGGGAAGGATCAAAAGTCACCCAGAGGCCATTGCCGAAATAAACCTCGGCCCACGTATGCGCATCGCTCTGCCGTACGACATAAAAACTCCCAAGCTCGTTGTATTCTCCTTCCAGAAAACCATTCACAAGGCGGCTGGGGATTCCAGCGTATCGCAGAAGGATTACCATGCTTGTAGCGAAGTATTCACAATGTCCCATCTTCTTAGAAAACAGAAAAGTCGAGACCGGGTCTACTTCCGACATCGGGAGATTGGTTGTTGTATACCGGTAATTTTTCTCCAGGTAGTGCTGCACCATCATCGTGCGGTCGTATACGTTCAAAGAGCCTCTGGTAATCTCGTTCGCAAGCGCCTCGATTCTCGGATTACGAACATCAATCCTTGTGTAGTAGCGCTTGAGATTCTCGGGATAGGCTACACGACGTGAACGCAGATCACCGGGTGAGACCGTAGTGATCTGGCTGTAGACATCGTAATGTTCAGGATTCCCCATGCCAAGAAGCGTGTTGTTGACGTTTTTGCTTACTGCAAAGAAATTTCCATCCAGCTTAACAATCCGGTCCTGGCCAAAGATCACACGAGAATCGATAGGCTTTGAATAAACTTCCTGTTTCACTAGAGAATTCGGATCAACGTCTGCTCCCGTCAGATAGAAACTGCTGACTGCATCTTGAAACAACATGCTGGTCAAGTGGCTCGCGGTACTCCAGGATCTTCCGTCATACCTGTCAAAACTGGAGCCGCGCCAGTAAAATCTGTGGCCTGTAAGCGGTTGAGGGCTGGTTACACGGATTCGCATGACTTCACCCGTGTTCTCCTGAATGGATGCTATGTCGCCCAACTGTACTTTCTGTGAAAAACCGGACACATGCTGCGTTTGCCCCGGTTTCATTCCACCGAAGTAACCAAGTTGTGCCCGCGGAAGAATGAAGAAAATGCCAAGCGCAAAAATGATCATGACAACACCGGTGAACCCAATAATTCCCCAGTACCGCGCGCTGAACAACGAGAATGGGAAGGGTTCTGCCGGATCGCTTTTGCTCCAGATTTTCACGAGAGTGATGGACATGATGTTCCATACAAACAGCAGAACAAATAAAATGATCATGTACAGCATCTCGATTTCAACACTGAGAGAACTTGCGGCGAGCATGCTCAAGAAAGTCAGTAGATAGATCTGGTAGTAATCGCGATCATTCTCAAGATTGAACAGCTTGTTGATCATGATAAAAATAAAAAGATGAACGAGCGAGGGAGCCAGACTCTTTGTGATCCAGAACCAATCTGCAAAAAAGAAGAGCAGGTACAAAAAGGATGCGACTTCCCATAACGGGCCGCCGCGAGGGCGGGGGACGAAGAAGAACGCGACAGCAGATACAACCAGTAGAATTGAGGAAGAAACATATAGCTTTTGAGACAGGAGCAGCGCGAATCCGCTGGTGATTACGAGTAGATAAACCCCTAAACGCAAGGAAGCGCGCATGGCATTTCGGTCCAACGCAAGGGCGCTTTTCATATCTGAACGACTCGTTCCTCTACTAGAAGGTGTTGCCAATCCTCGATAAACAGGGTCCGTGTACCCGAAACCGCCGGCAAACGGGAAGGAAAGGCTCTGGAACAGAGCTGAAGAGCAACCGCATCCGTGGTGGACGGTTTTTCAAGGATTTCACCTTCAGCATAGCTTCCATCCCACTCGGCAAGGTAGATAAGAAGAGGATGAATCGACTCTTTTGGCTGAAACGTGTTACCGGGAAAAATAAACCTTGCATCGATTTCGTGTTCCTTAAAGAAGAACGCGATCGATGCAACAAAACTGATTGCAGTTTCGACCCTGTCATCCGGGAGTTTTTCAGCAAAGCAATCGAAATAAAAATAAAGATCGCGACCTTGCTCTTTTTGATATTCCTTTACCAGAATTTTTTCTGCCTTGGCTGACGCTTTCCAGTGAATTCTTTTGCTGGAATCCATCGGCATGTAATCTCGCAAATGAAGTAGCTGGTGACTTTCGCCACGGTACGGAGACTCACGAAAAAGACCCTCCGAAATATTCGTCACAATTTCTTCCGAAAGCCGATAAATCCTGGGATAAACTCGGACCGTTTTATTGGCGAAATACCGGCGGATTTTGAGAAAAAAGGCGAAAGGAACATGCGTTTGCAATTCCATTTCCCGTAGATGGCTGACACCACGGTGGGCAAACAAGACACGAGCATAGCCGCTGATGTGATCCCGGGGCGGAATGTAGAAAAAGTGGCGTGCAACGCTCGTGAAACCAGGATCACGAATAATGAAACGGATGCCCACTGAAGGAATTCGTTTTTTCTTGTTCTCAACCGAGACGTAACAAACGTTCGGAACCCCTGAGAAGAAATGATCCGGGAACTGGACAGTCGGTTGAAGGCCTTGCAGCATGCGCCGGCTGGTCATTCCGGAGACGACAATCATCCCCAGCATGAGCGAAAAGATGAAATACAGAACATTATTACCGGTGTTTACGGCAGCAGCGCCAATGGCAAGCGAAAGTAAAACAAAAATCATTCCTTCGCGGGTAAACTCCACGGCGATGGCAAACCGCGGCAAACGCAACTTCATTCCTAAAATAGAATTCACTGTCACGGGGGAAGCTCGAATAACCGCAGAGTCACAGTGTGCGCTGGTGCCCGCAACCCAAAAGATTTTGTAGGGGCGCGATTCATCGCGCCCTTCACAGCCACATAACAGGTCGCGCAGGGCGCCATGAATGGCGCCCCTACAAGCCTAGAATCATGCCGAAAAAGCAACAATTTGAGGATTAGTAGCGCAAAGAGCGCTGAGAAACACAGAATAAGCAAAAATGATCTCTGCGATATCTCTGCGGCCTTTGCGTCTCTGCGGTTAGCCTTTAGGTCCATTTCAATTCAAGCTGTTTGGGAGACTTCAGATACTTGATGCTCAAACTATGGTGTCCGTCGGTAACATTTACGGTAATTCTCTTGGATGCTGAAATGCCTTTTTCCATGCAGACCACGTGCACCAGTAGAATGGTTTCACCTAAGGGCACCTGCAAAGTACCGGTCAGCTTGCCTTTGTAGTTGCGAAACATGAGTACCTTTTTCTCTTCTCCGGAAAGGCTTCCTTCAAAAGCCAGCTTTTCATTTGCAAATATATACATGGAACCCGAGGGAAATCCGTGTTCAAATTCAAATTCCACAGGCGTGGTTTTTACCGGCTCCAATTCGGCGGGCATCGGCTGCAATGCGGGTTTTGCTCCTTTTGTTGCCGGACGGGGCGGCGCCTGGGCCGCAGGGATAGAATCGGGAGCAGGATCGAGCTTCTGCTTCTCTTCAACACTCTTCTTTTGTTCCACCAGCTCCAAGAATTTCCTGGCGTCTTCATTTGCTGGGTCCATCTCAAGAATCCCGTTTAATTCACGGATGGATTTGTCATAAAGCCCGCTTTCCATGTATTTCATCGCGAGATCCCATTTGATCCGCAACGAATTCTGTTTGGATAGAGCTACAACCGCATCGTTGCTGGGACCAGGACTGGAGATCTGGGCTGCCGCAATTTCTTTTTTTCGGCCGGCACTTTGAATGAAGTAGATGCTGCCTACCGTCAGCGCCAGAACGAGCACGATGAGAGTTAATATGGACGCATTTTTTTTCGGATTACCGGTTCTGGAATGTGTCCTCGAATCAGACACCGGCGGCTGGGCATGTTCAATTATTTTTTCCGGCATGACCGCATGCGGCTCGGGAATCGGCGGAGGAGGATCTCCTACGAGGGTTGACTCCAGATCGCCCTCCCGCAACTCTTCGATTTCCGACATCTTGGCCATGAGCTTCTTGATATCCGCAACCAGCTCCGCTCCGGATTGATATCTATCTGCGGGATCCTTCGCAAGAAGTTTAGAAAGAATTGCGTTGTAGACTTCCGGAACATTGGGATTTAGTGTGCGGGGAGGCACGTGATGCACATTCACGATCCGGTAAGAAACCGTATTGAAGCTGTCTCCGCTGAAGGGCCGCTCACCCGTAAGGAGCATGTAAAAAATTACGCCAAGGGAGAAAAGGTCGGTGCGGCCGTCAACCTGACTTTTCCCGTCGATCTGTTCGGGTGACATATAGTTGGGCGTTCCCATGAATTGACCGGTCTGGGTCAAGTCGGAGCTGGGCAAACGGGCGATTCCAAAGTCCATGATTTTGACTTTCATCCCGGATAAAACCAGGATGTTTGCTGCTTTGATGTCGCGATGAACAACGCCTTCGTTGTGCGCGTAATTCAGTGCATCAGCGAGCTGGATAATCATGTTGTTGACATCCTCCAAAGGCAACAGAACGCCGCTGGATGTTACTTCCGAAATCGTGGTGCCTTCCAGAAACTCCATGACGATAAAGGGCGTTCCTGTCTCCTTGTCTTCGTCAACGTCAAAAATTGTGACAATATTGGGGTGGCTAAGCTTTCCGGCAGCCTTCGCTTCTCTGTTAAACCGGCTCAGGTACACTTCCTTTTCATCCGAAGTGACTTCAAATGCGATCTGGATAGCTTTGATTGCAACTTCCCGCTCAATGACGGGATCGTGGGCTTTGTACACGACGCCCATAGCTCCGCGGCCAATTTCGCGGATAATGATATAGCGCCCTAATTTTCTGGGAATCGTGTTCATGATATGATCAAAACAGAACGGCCTGGCGCTTCTTCGGGGGTGGTTTGATTATGGCAAAACCACTGCAGGGTGTCAAGCAAACAAGAGTCTTTGTATCTTCGGAAAACTCAGGGTGACGGACGTATCCTTCACATCAAGATTTCTGTCCCTGTTGAACCGCGCAGAACGCGTCATGGTGTCTACTGGAGCCGGTGTTTCAACTGAAAGTGGGGTTCCTGCATTTCGCGGTATTGGGGGGTTGTGGGAGGATTTCAGGCCCGAAGAACTTGCCACTCCGGAAGGGTTTCAGCGAGACCCGGAGAAAGTCTGGAAGTGGTATGACTGGCGACGGCAAATCATCAAGCAAGTGGAGCCCAACCGGGGCCACAAGGCTTTAGTCGAGATGCAATCCTGCTTTCCGCGATTCTTTTTGTTCACGCAAAACATCGATGGGTTGCATCAACGGGCCGGAAGCAAGAATGTCTATGAATTGCATGGCAACATTTGGAGAGCTCAATGCATGAAAGAGAAGATCCGTTTTGAATTCTTGCAGACTCCCCTCGATGAGATTCCACCGCATTGCTCCTGCGGAAGTTTGATTCGCCCCGATGTTGTCTGGTTCGGCGAACCCCTGCCGGCGGAGATCATGCGGACAGCGTGGGATGTGGCCGCCAATTGCGACTTCTTTTTCATGATCGGTTCCTCCGCAACAGTCGAACCGGCGGCATCACTGGCATGGATCGCCCGTGAAAATGGCGGTGTTGTTGTCGAAATCAACGAAGAGGCCACGGCGGTTACGGAAATTGCGAACGAATTTTTTTTAGGGAAATCCGGAATCATTCTGCCGGCACTTATAGATGCCCTCAAAAACCATGACTGAAAACCTGCTCTACATCGAAGCGACTTCCGGAGCATCCGGAGACATGCTGCTGGGCGCGTTCCTCGACTCGGGTGTACCGGTAGAAGTTCTCGCCGAAGCATGGAACGCGCTTGATTTCGAGAATTACGAGATTGAGGTTTTTGAAACACAAAAAAGCGGCATGCGCGCGCTGCAGTGCAGAGTTCGAACCGAAGAAAAGAAAGGACCACAAAACTGGAAGCAGTATCGCTCTTTGATCAACAATTCGAAACTTCCTGAGAACATCCGCAAACAAACACTGCATTTGATAAAAGAACTTTTTGAAATTGAATCATCGATCCATGGAATTCCAATCAACCGCCTTCACCTACACGAAATGGGCGGAACCGATCTGTTGATCGATGTGGTCGGATCGCTGGCGGCGGTTGAACATCTGAAGCCGATCCAAATCCGGTGCTCACCGATTAACACCGGAAAAGGCTTTTTTCAGTTTTCACATGGTCGATATCCCGTCCCTTCTCCCGCAACAACGAGGCTATTAGAAGGTTTGCCAATTTTCCAGAACGAAGCGGAAGGCGAGCTCACAACGCCTACAGGCGCGTTACTTTTAAGGCATCTTGTGACTACCTTCGGTGATCTGCCGGCTATGCAACTTCAAAGGACGGGAGTAGGAGCCGGTGAAAAGGAGATACCGCGCCATCCCAACGTGCTGCGGATGTTTTTCGGAACTGCAACCACCGCCGAAGAAGCTGTTCACTTAATTGAAACGAATATTGATGATTGCTCGCCGCAGCTCCTTGGTTATTTTATGGAACGGGCCTTTGATCTGGGCGCACTCGATGTCTTCTTTACTCCGGTCTTCATGAAAAAGAACCGGCCTGCTGTCCGCTTGACTGTTTTATCGACTGCATCTGCAATGGATGCAATCCTGAAACTCGTATTTTCGGAAACAACTGCGATCGGACTGCGCCACTGGAAAGTGGATAGAAAGACTCTGGATCGTAGTTGGAAGAAAGTGCGAATCGGAAAGCACGAAATCCGAATCAAGGAAAGCTACCTGGACGGCGCGCTCTATAACTACCAGCCCGAGTTCGAAGATTGCAAGAAAGTTGCGGCAACCTTAAAGCGGCCGCTGAAAGAAGTGATGGCGCTGGCGATCCGGGAGTATCTCGGTCGGTGCTGAGCGTTGAGTGCTGAGCGTTGAGTGCTGAGTAGTAGTCATGGCGACCTTCTCAACACTCAGCACACGGAACTCAGCACTCCCAATTCCACGCGGCCGGCAATTCTGCTTGCAGATGCAACAGTTTTCCCGTTGCCGGGTGCTCGAAATCCAGCGAATACGCATGTAATCCGAAGAACCCGCCGGACTTCCACTGGTTGCGCAATTCAAGATTGGAAATCCGGTCCCAATTTCCCCCTCCATACTTCGTGTCGCCGATAATCGGATGATTTTCAGAAGACAGATGAACGCGGATTTGATGCGTGCGTCCGGTCAGAATCCGAACATCCAGCAATGCGCCGAAATCATAACTCTTCAACACACGGTAAAGAGTAATTGCGGGCCGTTTTTTCGTTGCACGAACAGAAATTTTCTTGCGGTCGGAAGGATCGCGACCGAGCGCTTTTTCAATACGCCCGTGAGCTTTGACCATTTTGCCGAAAACCATGGCGCGATAATGCTTTTCAATTTTGCGATCCTTAAAGAGTGTCACGAGTTTTAAGTAGATTTCCTGGGTTTTTGCGAGCAACAGAATTCCGGACGTTTCCTTATCCAAACGGTGAACCACCCCGGGACGTCCCGGGTGCCCAACGTTGCGGATCTCGGGGTGATAATAAAGCACAGCATGCGCGACAGTCCGATCATGAACACCGGCGCCGGGATGCACGATCACTCCTGCCGGCTTGTTAACCGCTATCAGTGATTCGTCTTCAAACAAAATTTCCAGAGAATAATTCCATGGAATGAGTGCCGGCGCTTCCAGATGCCTTTCAGGGATCGTGGTGACCTCTACCCGGTCTCCCTGCCGAAGCTTGTAAGAGGGTTTAGCAGGCCGCCCGTTGATTAGAACGAAATCTTTCTCCAGCCATTTTCGGATGGAAGTTCGACTCTCCGTAGAAAAACGTGTTGCAAGAAAGCGATCGATCCTGATTCCCGCATCTGCCGCGGACGCCAGGAATTGGCTCATGATTTCTATGCAACCGCCCGCACGGGTTTCGAGTTTCTTCGGAGAAAATAAATCACGAGTGCGCCGATAAAAGCGATCATGCTGATCACTTGTGAAGTGGAAAAAAAACCAATGGTCCCACGAGGGTCGCCGCGGAAAAATTCTACATTAAAACGCAGCACTGAATACATCAAGAGGTACAGACATAACTGCTGCCCGATAAATTTTCGGCGATTGAATGAGTAAGCCAGAACAACAAACACGAGAAGCATCGGAACCGCTTCATACAATTGAGTCGGATGCAGCGGAATGTGTAGCGGTGTGCCAACTTGTTGCGCTGCTTCGGTTCTTGTAAACTCAACGGCCAGCGGAAAACCCGGGGCCGGTCTACCCCAGCAGCAGCCCGCGAAGAAACAGCCCAGTCTGCCAAAAATCTGTCCGAAAGCAATTCCCATCACCATGGAATCTGCCGTCTTCCAAAAATTCAATTTACGTTTTCGAATATACCAGAAGCTCACCACGAAGGCGAGAATGAACCCGCCGTAATAAACGCCCCCGACCTGGTAAATAGAAAGTAAACGGCTCCAATCCTGCTTGTAGTAGCTGAAATCCACAAAGATCAAAAGCAGTTTTGCCCCGACCAGGGCGGACAGGAAAATGTAAACAGCCAGATCTGTAATCGCGGACGGGTCCATTTTCTCGCGTTTTGCATAATGAACGGCAATCCGCATTCCAAGCAGGAAGGCAATGGCCAGTAATAGACCGTAAGAGTGTACCGTCAGCGGCCCAATTTTAAACAAATTCGGATACATATTTTTGATGCCCGCCTCCCAGCGGGCTTGTAGGGGCGCGATGAATCGCGCCCCTACATGTTCCGATAAATGCGCACGCAGGGCGCCATAAATGGCGCCCCTACTTAATCAATTCCTTTTAGAACAATGCGTGGTTGCAATTCGGTTTTGTCCCCCGCAACCACTCGGGCAAGAGCAAGCAGATTCTTATGTGAATCAAAGATTTTGACCCAATCCCGTTCATATTTTTCGTCGACTGCGATACCCGAACCGTTCAGGATTCTCTTTTCCTGCGCTAAATCGACAGTAAATTCAGGGAAATCCCCAAGCATCCCGGCGAGCGGGATGAAAGATTTCTTTATTTTTTCCAGCGGAGCGTCGGGACTGGAACAATCCTCCAACGTTATGTTGTTGAATTTTGTGCGGGCCAGCTCATTCACATGCGCGCCACAACCAAGACGTGTACCGAGCTCACGGGCAATCGACCGGACGTAAGTACCCGATCCACAATGAATATAAATAACGGCTATATCTTTTTCAAAATGCATCACACGAATCTCATAGATCGTTACTTTTTGAAGAGGAAGATCGGGCCTTATCCCTTGCCGCGCCAGGTCGTATGCTTTCTTGCCCTGGATTTTTTTTGCCGAAAAGATTGGCGGTTTTTGATCGAATTCACCCTGGAATGATGAAACCGCTTCTTCCAGTTGAGCGCTGGAAAAACGCGGCTTGCTAAAGGGCCCCTCCTGTTTTCCTTCACGATCATCCGTGTTGGTGAAACAGCCGAAGCGAATTTCTGCGAGGTAACTTTTGTCAGCTCCCATATAAAACGGGCTTAGCCGCGTAGCCCTCCCAAGACAAACCGGAAAGACTCCAGTAGCGAGAGGATCCAGCGTGCCGAGATGGCCCGCTTTTTCAGCTCTCAATCGTTCTTTCACTCTTTGCACAATCGTATGGGAAGTGTCGCCCGCGGGTTTATTGATCAGCACCAGTCCGTCCCAGGTCATGATTCCGGTTCCTCTTTTCTTACACTCCTCAATAACTCCTCGATGTGTTGCGAATATTCTGCTCCGGTGTCCGCATGAAACTGAAGGGAAGGAATAAACCGGAGATTCAATTTTCCCAGGCCCCTGCGAAAAAATCCTTCTGCAGCATTCAGCGCCTTCACGCATTCTTCTTTATGTTCCGGAGAACCGATCGCACTCACGTAAACCCGGGCATGCCGATAATCCGGGCTGAGAACTACATTCGTAATACTGCAAAGAGAGAGGCGAGGATCCTGCATCTTATGAATCAAGATTGAAGAGATTTCTTCCTGTAATAGATCGGATAGCCGTTCCTGTCGTCGCCGGCTCATGAAGGGCGTCCTATTCCAGATGACGGGCGATTTTCTCGATCGTGAAGGCTTCGATGTAATCGCCGGGCTTAATATCGTTGTAATTTTCCAAACCGGCGCCGCATTCAAAACTCTCACGCACTTCGGAAGCGTCGTCCTTAAATCGCCTGAGTGAAGCAATTTTGCCTTCGTACACAACAACGTTGTCGCGTACCAGGCGTACGGCAGCATTGCGGGTTAGCTTTCCGGATACAACAAAGCATCCGGCGATTGTCCCGATCTTCGGGATCCGGAAAGTATCACGAACTTCCGCAGTTCCCAAAAATACTTCTTTGATGGTCGGACGCAACAATCCTGAAAGTGCACTCTTAATTTCGTTTACGATATTGTAAATGACCGTATGCGTTCGGATATCAACTTTTTCCTTATCAGCCAACTCGCGCGCCTTGGGCTCAGGACGAACGTTATACCCGACGATGATCGCGTTCGAAGCAGACGCCAGTAGTACATCACTCGATGTAATCGCGCCGGTACCGCTGTGAATCATCCGGATTTTTACTTCTTCAGTTGCCAGTTTCGAGAGAGTATCCTTCAAAACTTCGATCGAACCCTGAACATCTGCCTTTACGATAACGGGAAGCTCACGAATTTCACCCTGCTGAATCTTGTTGAATAACTGATCCAGGGAAAGGCGCGAAGTTGTGGCTGTAGCCTGTTCTCTGGCTTTGGCCTGGCGGAAAGCAACAATACCCCGGGCTTTAAATTCATCCTTGAACACCTGATAAGCGTCGCCTGCTTGAGGAACGCCCTGTGATCCGAGAACTTCCACCGGAAATCCAGGAGCCGCTTCCTTCATTTTGGCGCCATGATCGTCAAACATCGCGCGGACACGGCCCATGACCGCACCAGCCACAAAGACATCTCCCGCTTTCAGCGTTCCGTTTTGCACAAGAACGGTAGCCGCGGGCCCACGACTCTTGTCGAGACGGGCCTCCAAAACCGTTCCGGTAGCCAGCCGATTCGGACTCGCTTTCAAATCCAGAATGTCCGAAACAAGCAAAATCATTTCTAGGAGAGCAGGAATATTCGTCCGTTTCCGTGCAGAAATCTCGACAGCGACAGTGTCACCGCCATACTCTTCTATCAAGATTTCATGGTCGGCAAGCTGTCGCTTGATCCGTTCAGGATTTGCATCCGGTTTATCGATTTTATTAATTGCAACGATGATCGGGACCTT
>Ga0055439_10000161_pt1 | contig 11697 bp, 11 predicted proteins | sample Browns_TuleB_D2_FD_57732 | JGI IMG/M metagenome (GOLD analysis project Ga0055439, IMG submission 57732) | Wetland microbial communities from San Francisco Bay, California, USA, that impact long-term carbon sequestration - Browns_TuleB_D2 | ecosystem: Environmental > Aquatic > Marine > Wetlands ...
GCCCCTGCTTTCATAAGGACTTCTTTACTTGTTGCGTCCCCGAATAGAACGGGTATTTCCTGTTTTTGCGCTTCCCGTACAAGCTGATCATTCAATTCAATTACCACGAAAGGAATTCCGATATCGCGAACAACTCGCGAAAGGTTTCGGCCGTTCAATCCAAAACCGATAATAACGAGATGGTCTTTCCGATCTTTGGCGCCTGGTTCTCCCGATCGCCAGGGTTTCGCTCCGGCAAATATGGATTGCAGCTTTCTTCCCAGTGGTTCCGCAGAAAGGAAGAGGAACGGAGTCAAGAACATTGTCAAAATCGAAGACGCTAGAAACATCTGATAGAGATTCTCGGGTAGTACGTGAAAACGATTCCCGTGTTCCGCAATCAAGAATGAGAATTCTCCTACCTGTGAGAGTGAAAATGCCGCTTTCCAGGAAATCCGGAAGTTGAATTTTGCTGTCAGCAATATTCCTAACAGTGCGAAAATCTTTACAGTCAGAACGATGGCTGTGAGACCAAAATAGAACATCCAGCGATGGAGAAACAACGGAAGATTCAGCAACATTCCTACAGAAATAAAGAAAATCGCGTTAAACGTGTCACGGAATGGAAGAAAATCGGAAAGGATTTGATGGCTGTAAACGGATTCTGAAATCACCAATCCTGCAATGAAAGCTCCGATTGCCAGAGAAACACCCATGGATGCGCTGGCATGAGCCGTTCCGAGGCAGATAAAAAGGATCGTCACAAGGAATACGTCATGATTGCGAATCCGAATCACCAGTTTGAGTATGTGCGGTACCAGATAACGCGCCGCGAAAAACAGTAGACCTACTGCCAGAAGCGCAACAAGCAATTGTTTTCCCAGTACAAGGAAGTCTACCGTTACCCCTGCAAGACTTGGAATAACGAGCATCATCGGGATTGCAAGCAGATCCTGAAGCAGCAGAACTCCGACACAAATTTTGCCCTGAGGTGTATCGATTTCCGCGCGTCCGGAAAGAATTTTGAAAACGATTGCGGTGCTGCTCAGCGAAAAGAGGAAACCCAGAAAAATTCCCATTTTGGCCGGAATTTGAAAGAGAAGACAGATCATAACGGTGAACAGGGTTGTCAGCCCAATTTGCGCAATCGTAACAATAAGAATTTTCGGGCCGCTGGAAAGAAGATCCCCAAGGGAGAATTCCAACCCGATTGTAAACAGCAAAAGAACGACTCCGATACCCGCCAGTTGCCGCACGGCAGCAATATCTCCGATCAACCCGGCGCCGTACGGGCCCACGATAACGCCGGTAACAAGGAAACCTACGATTGCGGGAAATCGTAACCGGTGAAAAAGGAGACTCACCGGGATTGAAACGGCCAGAATGACCAGAAAGTCGTTTAACAGCGGATACTGTTCCATAATAAATAGATTACTGCTTTGTAGGGGCGCGATTCATCGCGCCCTGGAAGCCCGGATGACGGGGCGTGCAGGGCGCAAATAAATGGCGCCCCTACAAGCATCAGTCAAAACTCTGCAATCATTTTAACTTTATAGCGGCTGTATCAAAATCATGATTAAATCTACCGATGCTTTTCGAACCCCAACACATCATTCAGGTGGATGGCGCGTCTCGTGGAAATCCTGGACCTTCATCCTACGGGTTTGCACTGCTCGATGTTGCTGGAAAGGTATTGCATAGCGGCTGCGGGTATATCGGGATTAGTACGAATAATGTGGCGGAATATACGGCCTTGATCGAGGCCCTTCGTTTTGCTCTCGCTCAAGGAATTACGAATGTGGAAATCAAATCGGACTCTCAACTTCTCGTGAAACAATTGACGGGGGAATACAAGGTGCGAACTCCTCATATTTTCGAGCTATACACGAAAAGCCGGAACTTGTTGAAGCGGTTCGCGTGGTATCAGATAAAACACGTCCCCCGTTCTGAAAACAAACTTGCGGATAGGCTGGCCAACAAGGCATTGGATGATCATAAGAAATGAAACGAGATACCGAGAAAGAGAAGAGTTCATCTCCATATCTTCTTGATCTCCTCATCTCCTTTTCTTGCACGCACTGAACGAGATGAACATTCCATATTCCCCCGAAGAACCCCGCAGCATCCGATTGCTTTTTACACGCATCGCGAAAAACTATGATCTTACCAACCACGTAATTTCGCTCGGGTTGGACATCCTGTGGCGGAAGAAATTCGTACGTTTATTGAAGGGCCGGGACAAGATTGCAGATATCTGCTGTGGGTCCGGCGCAATGATCCCGCTTCTTGGCGATCGAATTCTTGCCGGAGTCGATTTTACGCGTGCTATGTTGGAGGTCGCTTCCCGACACCCTCATTCCAGACTGGTGGAAGGTGATGCTCAAAAGATTCCACTCAAATCGCAGGTATTTGACGCTGCAATCATTGTCTACAGCATCCGGAATATTCCCGATGTGTCCGCAGCCTTGAATGAGATCCATAGAATCCTTCAGCAGGGCGGACTAATGGCGATTCTTGATTTCGGAGTGCCTGAAGGTAGAATTCTGAAAAGCTTGTACCTGCTCTATTTTCAGAAGTTGATGCCATTTGTTGGTAGTTTCGTTGCCCGGGACAAGAGCTCCTATCACTATTTCGTGAATTCCGTTTTGCGGTTTCCCAAACGGAAAGCTTTTTTGGAGCTCATGAACAAGGCCGGCTTCCGGCAGACACGCTACTTGGAATACATGGGCGGCGCTGCTCTCGTTTACCTCGGAGAAAAATAGCTTTCGTAAGAAAGGGGATAAGGCGATGAGGGGATCTCCACATCTCTTTTTTCTTATATCTCCTTAATCTCCAAAAAAAAAGCGTGAGCCCGAAAGGACCCACGCTATTTTGTTTTTGAATTTTACTGTTTAGTACATTCCGCCCATTCCGCCCATTCCGCCGCCTGGAGGCATTGGGGGCATCTTGTCTCCGCCTTCTTCCTGTAATTCGGTGATCAGTGCTTCAGTTGTGAGCATCAGAGAAGCGATACTGGCAGCGTTCGTCAAAGCGATACGGCAAACTTTTGCCGGATCGATGATTCCTGCTTCCAGAAGATCTTCGACTTTTTCGGACGCCGCGTTGTAACCAACCGTCGGGGCTTCTTTTTTCAGGCGTTCCACAATAACTGAACCTTCCATTCCCGCGTTCTGCGCGATCTGGCGAACCGGCTCTTCCAGCGCGCGGCGAATAATATTGGCTCCGATTTTCTGATCGCCTTCGAGTTTTAATTTGTCCACACCCGCGATGGAGCGTAGATACGCAATTCCGCCGCCAGGGACGATCCCTTCTTCAACAGCCGCTTTGGTTGCATGCATGGCATCTTCAACACGCGCTTTCTTTTCTTTCATTTCGGTTTCCGTTGCGGCTCCCACTTTGATTACCGCTACTCCACCTACCAGCTTTGCGAGGCGTTCTTGAAGTTTTTCACGATCGTAATCCGAAGTGGTTTCCTCAACCTGTCTGCGAATCTGCTTTACGCGCGCTTCGATGTCACTACGTTTTCCTTTTCCTTCTACGATCGTTGTATTGTCCTTGTCGATCACAATCTTCTTGGCCTGTCCAAGATCCTCGATTCGTACGTTTTCAAGCTTGATCCCGAGATCTTCGGAGATCACCTTTCCGCCCGTAAGAATCGCGATGTCTTCGAGCATTGCTTTTCTGCGATCGCCAAAGCCGGGCGCCTTTACGGCTGCGGCATGCAGCGTTCCGCGAAGTTTGTTCACTACCAGCGTTGCAAGTGCTTCACCTTCCACTTCTTCCGCAATGATCAGGAACGGTCTGCCCATCTTTGCGACCTGCTCCAAAACCGGAAGTAGATCCTTCATCCCGCTGATTTTCTTTTCGTAAATCAGAATCAGAGCATTCTCGACGGCGACTTCCATCCTTTCCGGGTCGGTCACGAAATAGGGAGAAAGATAACCGCGATCGAACTGCATTCCTTCCACAACTTCCAGGGAAGTCTCCATGGATTTTGCTTCTTCTACAGTTATGACACCATCTTTTCCAACTTTTTCCATTGCCTGAGCAATGATGTTGCCGATGGTCTCGTCGTTATTTGCAGAAACGGTTCCCACCTGAGCAATGGCTTTTCCTTTCACGGAAATGCTCATTTTCTTGACTTCCTCAACAGCCGCGGCGACTGCTTTCTCGATCCCACGTTTCAAATCCATGGGGTTCGAGCCGGCCGCCACGTTCTTGCAGCCTTCACGGAAGATTGCCTGCCCCAGAACCGTTGCGGTCGTGGTTCCATCGCCGGCGATGTCGCTGGTCTTGCTGGCAACTTCACGCACCATCTGGGCGCCCATATTTTCCCAGGGGTCTTGCAGCTCAATTTCTTTCGCTACCGTAACGCCGTCCTTTGTGATTGTTGGAGAACCAAATTTCTTCTCCAGGATGACGTTGCGTCCCTTCGGACCAAGCGTCACCTTCACGGCATCGGCTAGTTTGTTAACACCTTTTAGAATCGATTGACGTGCATCTTCACCATATTGAATTTGTTTTGACATATGACTCCTCCCTTAGCGTTTGATTACGCCAAGAACTTCCTCTTCGCGCAAAATGATGTATTCCACATCCTGGATTTTGACTTCCGTTCCCGTATACTTTCCGATAAGGATCCGGTCGCCTACTTTTACATCCAGTGGAATTCTTTCTCCTTTGTCCAGAATCTTTCCGTCACCGACCGCGATGACTTCAGCTTCCAGGGGTTTTTCTTTTGCAGTATCGGGAATGATAATTCCTCCCTTCACTTGCTCTCCTTCGTCAATTCGTTTTGCCAGAATTCGATCGTGTAATGGTCGAATGTTTGCAGACATGTTTGTCTTACCTCCGCATGATTGTTTTTCAGTTAGTATTTCGGGAGAGTGCTAGCACTCTCAGTGGTTGAGTGCTAATAATAGCAAATTCCTCCATGGAAAGCAAAGGGGGGGAGGGTTGTTCTTTTTTCTAGCCCCACCGAGCCGGCCCCTTCATTAAAGGGGAGGAACTTTAGCTGGAAATCAAGGCTAGTGCAGATCCTGCCCGGTTATTCTGCGATAGATTTCGCGGTATTTTCGCGAGGTTTCGAGGATCACCTCGGACGGTAGATCGGGGCAGGGCGGCTGTTTATTCCAGCGGATTTTTTCAAGGTAATCCCGCACATATTGCTTATCCAGGCTCTTTTGGCCGCGTCCAGGTTCGTAATCTTCCTTCGGCCAGAATCGTGAAGAATCGGGCGTTAGAACCTCATCGCACAATATGATCTTGCCGTCGTAAACGCCAAACTCAAATTTTGTGTCGGCAATAATGATTCCCTGGCCCAATGCATGTGCGGCGGCACGGCTATAAATCGCGATGGTGAGCTCCTTGAGGGCTTGAGCCGAAGCCTCATCCAGCATGGAGACCATCGTTTCAAAACTGATGTTGATGTCATGGCCTGTTTCCGCCTTGGTTGCGGGAGTGAAAATGGGTTCGGGCAGGGGGTCCGATTCTTTTAACCCGGCAGGCAACGGAATTCCGCAGACACCGCCCGTTTCTTTGTATTCTTTCCATCCGGATCCCGAAAGGTATCCGCGGGCGACGCATTCAACCGGAAACATCTTTGCTTTCTTAACGATCATCGCTCTCCCATCCAGTTCGGGGTATTTTTGAAGAACAGATGGGAATTCTCTGAAATTCGCCGTGATCACGTGGTTGTCCACTTCATTCTTTAAATAATGAAACCAAAATAGCGAAATCTGGGTTAATACTTTTCCTTTGTCCGGAATCGGATTTGGTAAAACGTAATCGAAGGCGGAAATGCGATCGGAAGCAATGAACAATAAAGAATCGCCAAGATCATATATATCGCGGACTTTTCCTCGACCGGTTAACGGGTATTCGGATATGGATGTTTGTACAACAGTCGTCATAGAGGTACCTCCTAAATTTTCATCGCAGAGCGGGATGCTGTTTCGCAACCCAAATCCTTGCAGGGGCGCGATTCATCGCGCCTTGCAGGCCCGGAAAAAGGGGTGCGCAGAGCGCCATAGATGGCGCCCCTACAAATTCAGAGAACAAAGTATAATCGCTCCTGATTCATTCGCAAAGAGATGACCGGCCATGACGAAGATCCCGATGCAGGGCTTATGCTCCGCGTTGCCAAAGGGGACCGGCGGGCATTTGAAAGTCTTGTCGGCAAGTATCAAAAGGCAATCATCAATACGGCGTTCCGTTACACGGGCAATCCGTCCGTTGCTGAAGAACTTGCGCAAGATGTTTTTGTTCGCCTTTATCGTGCGGCGTCCAAATACAGGCCTGAGGCGCGGTTTACAACCTGGCTATTTACGATCGTTCGGAATGTCTGTGTAAACTACCGCTCACGAGAGGGGAAATATGACAGCCGGATGGATACCGAATTCGAACGCGAAATCGCCGCTGGCCAGGAGGATCCTCAAGCGCATTTGATCCGGACTGAAAGGAATCTAAGAATTCGGAGCGCCGTAAAACGATTGCCTGAATCTCTACGCATGCCGCTGATTCTGCATCAGTTCGAACACATGTCTTATGAACAGGTTGCCGAAATTCTTGAGACATCATTGGCTGCGGTGAAAGTCCGGATCCATCGCGCCCGCGTCGCTTTGGCGGATGAACTGAAGGATCTGTTGTAACAAAACATCAAGATGAGGGGTTGATTGAACTATGGAGCACCTGGAAGAAGACCTTTCCGCCTATATATCGGGCGAGCTCGACGAATCAGAAAGACGAAGTGTGGAGTCGCATCTTTCCGTTTGTGCCGCATGCATGACGAAGCTGAACCAACTCCAAAAACTGGAATCTCTGTTAAGCGAGGAGCTTCCACCCGAGACTCGATCTGATTTTCTGACGAGGGTGTTAGCGCGTTTCGACCAGGAAAGAAAGGTCATTCATTTTCGATTCAGAAGAAATGTGGCCATTCTGGCCGCTGCCGCAATCATCGCATTCTTTACGTTGATTCTGTTTCTGGAAAAACCAGTCACGCTTCCGACCATACTCGTTCATCCGTCGAAGCGGCCGACTGCCCCGATTTCTTCCCAACCCGAAGGAACCGCGGACGCGGAGATGATCGCTCATCTGGATGACCTGGAGAACATGGAGGTCATCCGTCAGCTCGATGACCTGGACCAGTTCGATGCCGCGATGATGTTGTCAGAGAGTGAGGTTACAAAATGAAGAAGGCGCGCCTCACTTTGCTTTTGTTCATTGTGGGGTTCTTTTTCTCCGCAAATTCCCTCTTTGCGGCGGATGTTCCACGCGATCAACGCTGGCAGGAAAATTACAGAAAATGGCAGGAGATGTCTGAGGAAGAGAAAGAAAACCTTAGAAAGAAGTTTGACGAACTTCGAAGGATGTCCCCTGAAGAAAGGGAACAGTTTGCGAAAAATGCCGAGAGTTTTCGCCATTTGCCTCCACAGGAGAAGGAGCAACTGCGCAAGAGATTGGAATTTGTGAGGAGTTTAACCGAAGAGCAACGAGCGACATTCAAAAGGTTCGTGCGGTTTTATCGCAATCTGCCACCGCTGAGGAAGCGCATATTGAATCGGCGCTTATTGCTACTGCGCGAGATGTCTCCTGAACAACGCGAGACCTATCTGAGCCGGTCTCCCGTTTGGAGGCGTTTGTCTCGTCCGCAAAGGGACAAATTGCACAAGTTCTTATTCAACAAAGATGCTTCTCACGCTCAACGTCGCAGACATCTCAGGTCGCAAAGAATTTTATGAAGTAGAGGGCGCACAGCGCGTAAAAGATCCGTTTCGCAAGAACCGGATGTTTCTCTTTCAGTCGATGCCACGCAAGCGCCACGACAATCATCAACAACATCAAGCCGTACGTAATTGCAAAAGCAGGTTGGAAGGTTAAAACCTTGCCGATATCCGCTGCAATGTTGTGGGACATAAACGAAGCGCCATAAACGAATATCAGATGCAGTCCGTAAACAAGTAGCGATTCCTGACCGACGATGCTCAAAATTGATTTCTGAGGCTTTCTCTTTTGTTCGTAATACCAGAGCGCAGATAACATAAAAAAGATAAACCCGATTTTCATCATGAAATGACGTGGGCTGGATCGCGCAGGATCCACATATTTGTAGTATTGCCATGGCGCATAAAAAAGCGCGAACGCGGAAATGAAAAGAATTACACCGATGATCGCCATGGGTTTGAATAGCTGCGCCTCCTTACCGGATTTTGCTGCTTTCAAGTAGATCCAGCAGATGGATGTTCCCGCAAAAGAATAGGCCGCCCACGGGAAGAGGGGAAACAGAGCCCCATAGGATGCGTTGATGTAATCCGACAGAGGCAGCGGGAGATATTTTCGCGTATCCATAAAATAAACAAATGGTGTGACGAAAATCATTGCCAGCGAAAGAGCAAACAGGGTTGCAATCACCAGCTTTTTTCGGCGGATGATCAAGCACAGGAAAAGAGAAAAAAGGAGAGAGAATGCAATCAGTTGCAGGACGTCGCATCGCAAGAAGTAAAGAATCATCTCGCGGGACGCATGCAGCATGCTCTGAAAGGACCACACGGGCAGGTGCAGCCAGTAGGCGAGGCCCACCACGAAAAGAAGTCTTCGAATCTGCAACCAAAGGGGTTTTTCAAACCGAAGAAAGCTATCCCACTTCCTATCTAATCCCAGGGCAAAAGCAAATCCTGACATGAAAATAAAAGAAGGGGCGATCATTCCGTGAAGCAGATCCAGATAGTGGAACTCTTTTGTGGGTCGCAGGTCCTGCCGGATTGTAGAGTTGATGACATGACCTTCGATCATGACAAGCACGGCCAGACCGCGGTACATATCGATAAAAAACAGGCGGCGCGCTTTGGTTGTCATAATCTATGCGGTTCTCTGTAACGCCGGCCTCTCGAACTGGAACTCAGCCGGCCGGAAGCGGGCTTTCGTGCGCGTTACATCATCATCAAAAGTTCTTCCGGATGTTTGGCTGCGCTCACTTTACCAATAGCTTCTTTGATTGTGCCTTTTGGATCAATTACATAGGTGATCCTTTTCGCCGATGAATCTTTTGCTGATTCACAGGCTCCGTACGCGAGGCCGATTTTCCGATCCACATCGCAAAGCAGGGGAAAAGGAAAATTGAATTTTTTTGCGAACGCAGCATTTTCCCGGATGGTATCAAAGCTGATTCCCAGGATTTGAACATTCTTCTTGTTGAATTCGTCGATTCGGTCCCGGAACCCGGTCCCTTCGGCTGTTCAACCAGGGGTATCGGCCTTCGGATAGAACCACAAAATGACAGTTTTTCCGAGAAAATCAGAAAGACGAATCTCCTTTCCCGTGTGGTCCTTCACCAAGAAATCGGGTGCAATTTCTCCTGCAGCTATCATTTTCAAACCTCCTGAAAACTCGAAATGAAAATCCAGGATCTAGTGTCCTGTAACGCGCGAAAGTTTCGTGCATTGCCGTTTGCAAACACTTCACAACCTTGTGTTACTGGGTACTGGAATCTTAAATTTGCTTCTGCATCTTATCTCATTTCGACTGGCGCATCAAAATCGTTTACCTGTATGATTAAAAGAATGAAACGGCTGGTAGTTTTTCTCCTCTTTTTCTTGCCGGTAGTTCTTTTTGCGGATCCCCGGTTGCCCCGTTTGGAAAGGATTTATGACGCAGACGGTGACCGGATATTCGAGAATTTGCACGATCGAATGGTGCTGTCCAGGAAAGACGAGATGATTCCTGTAATCATCCTGTACAAGGAGAATGCCCCGGTTGCAGGCACTCTGGCAGTGCGGTTGAACCAGCTTCGATCCGGGCAAGTGAAATACGTATATCACAACATTCCTGCAGTTTCCGTGCAGATGACTTCAGACCAGATCGAAGAGGCGAAAAAGGACCCATGGATCGAACAGATGGAGCTCGATTCGCGCGTAAAAGCGGCAATGGATACTGCGCGACCATCGTTCGGTGTCGACAATATCCGGAAGCAATTCAAGTTCACCGGCGATGGGGACGGCATTCGCAACAATTACAGCAAGAATGACATGGTGATCGCTGTCATTGACAGCGGGGTCAATGCCAACCATCCGGACCTGCGAGGAAAGGTATTGTTCTGGGAAGATTTTGTAAAGGGACGCTCACTTCCCTATGATGATAACGGCCATGGAACTCTTGTTGCCGGTGTTGCTCTTGGGGCGGGGAAACTACGGAAAAAATATATAGGCGTCGCACCGCAAGCTGCTCTCGTAGCATTGAAAGTGTTGAACGAGAAAGGCAGCGGCGATGTCTCGGACGCAATTGCTGCAATTGATCTCGCCATTGACCGGAAAGCTGAGTTCAACATTCGCATTATTAATCTGAGCCTTGCAGTCCCAGGGAATTCCGCCGGGCGGGATTCGTTCTCGCAAGCGGCGAATCGGGCAGTCATTTCCGGGATTGTCGTTGTCGTAGCGGCCGGAAATGAAGGTCCAACCGCAAGAACGATCGGATCTCCATCAGCGGCCTCCAAAGTCATTACCGTCGGTGCGGGAGCCGACGCCGGAGAACGAGGCTTTTTTCTGGCCAGTTTTTCCAGCAGAGGTCCCACAGCAGACGACAGAATCAAACCGGATCTCTGGGGGCCCGGCGTGAGGATCCAATCAACAAGCAGGTCCGGCGGATATACTTCCCTCAGTGGTACGAGTTTCGCCTCTCCCTTTGTCGCCGGTGTCGTCGCGTTGATGCTGCAGGCAAATCCCTCTTTGAAGCCGGCGAAGATCAAATCGATTTTGATTCAAACAGCAGAGAAATGGGCGCCCGGTGGAAAAAACAGTGAGACTGGAGCCGGCCGTTTGCGCGCATACGACGCGGTCACCAGAGCGGCTGCCGTAACAACAAACCTGAACCCTCCCGACGTCCCAACGGTGTCGTTTTTCAAAACTTCTATTAACACCGGCGAAACACAGAATTTTTCTTTCCCTGTCAATAGCACAAACCATTTCATTGCGATTACCGCAATTCTGTTCAATGCGCCCGGACCGGGAGTGACTCTGGAATTGTTGGCTCCCACCGGAAATATTGTCACCCGGGAAGACGAATTTGATCGCCAGGAAACGATCACGTTCAAACCTACTTTCGCCGGCATTTACACGCTTCGCGTAACCGGCTTCGGCGGCTCTACTCCGTATTTGCTCGATATTTCCGCAGATCAGGAATAATTTTTTTCCTTGACTCTCAGAAACGCGGAACTTATTTTATCAGTGAGTCCCCTCTTAATAGGCCTAACTAGGGCTTCGGAGCAATCCGGAGCCCTTCTTTTTTTTCGGTAAAGAATATTCTAACGAAGAGTCGCGAATGAACGGATCAAACAGATTGTCTCTCTGCATCGCTGCGCCTCTGCGTGCGAGCTTGATTCGATTGATTTCTTTTTATCGCTTTGTTATAGTTTTCACCGATTCTAAAATGCCGGGATAGCTCAGTCGGTAGAGCGAAGGACTGAAAATCCTTGCGTCGGCGGTTCAATTCCGTCTCCCGGCACTTTATTTTCAACCACTTCCGGGCAGGCAAAAATTCAAAAACGCATTCCACTTTGCCCTTTTGTCGGGAAAATAATTCGAACCTCGCAAAGATGTTCACTTCACCGCAACCAAAAGATGACGTCAGGTTCTCTCATTCAATTTTGTGATTTAAAATAGTAACCTTTGGAGGAAAGAATGATTTCAAGATGTGCGGTTTTCGTTCTTCTTTGCTTTTTTTGCTCCC
>Ga0055439_10000166_pt1 | contig 11480 bp, 11 predicted proteins | sample Browns_TuleB_D2_FD_57732 | JGI IMG/M metagenome (GOLD analysis project Ga0055439, IMG submission 57732) | Wetland microbial communities from San Francisco Bay, California, USA, that impact long-term carbon sequestration - Browns_TuleB_D2 | ecosystem: Environmental > Aquatic > Marine > Wetlands ...
GGGAGGCGCGTATAACCGGATGTACGATTCCAAAACCGTCGAGACTGTCCGTGGCGAGGTCGTCAGCGTGGATACGATCACCCCGGCCAAGGGGATGTCCTACGGAATCCACCTCACGCTGAAAACGGGCACGGAAACCGTATCGGTCCATCTGGGGCCGGCCTGGTATATCGAAAACCAGGATGTCAAGATCGAACCCAAGGATGCGGTGGAAATCAGCGGCTCGAGAATTACGTTTGAGGGAAAACCGGCCATCCTCGCGTCGGTTGTCAAAAAGGGAAGCGAAATGTTGCTTCTCCGGGATGAAAACGGCATCCCCGTTTGGAGCGGATGGAGGAAAAGATAGAAACCTAAAAAGCGAACGTCACCTTGGCAGTTAACGTGTGAAAATGTCACAGGAGGAACCAACCATGAGAAAGAAGGCGAGCCAGACGGGTCAGGTATCCGAATCAGACCTCTCTGAATCGGCCGATTTGAGCCCGGTTGTTCGTGAGCGGATCGCACAAAGGGCCTACACACTGTATGAAAGACGCGGGGGGGTTCACGGACTGGATGTCGAGGATTGGTTGGAGGCCGAACGGCTGGTTTTGGCCGAGTCACGGGCGGGGAGCAGACCCCGGGCCAAAGCCGAGCCGAAACCCAAGGCGACCGCCGCCTCCGAATCCAAAGTGAAAGCGCCGGTTCGGGAAAGCGAGATCGTGACGAAGTCCAAATCCATTTTGGGCAGGCCGTGATTCGAGGGGGATGAGGACCGAGAGCATGTTCCAGATTCGCATCCATGGGCGGGGTGGACAGGGCGTCGTCACGGCGGCTGAAATCCTGGCCGTCGCGGCGTTCCTCGACGGCAAATATGCCCAGGCCTTTCCGAATTTCGGCTCAGAGCGAATGGGCGCACCCGTCATGTCGTTCTGTCGCATCGATGACAAGATCATCCGCTTGCGGGAGCCGGTTATGGAACCCGATGCCCTGATCATCCAGGACCCGACGCTTCTCCATCAGGTGGACCTTTTTTCCGGCGTTCGGCGTTCGGGCACCATCCTGATCAATTCCAGCCGGACGGTTGAGGAGCTCGGGATTGGCGATCTCCTCTCGCGTCTTCCTCACAGCGATCTTCGTACGGTCCCGGCCTCCGAAATCGCGTTGGAGTTTACCGGCCGACCCCTGGCCAATGCCGCCTTGATCGGCGGGCTGGCCGCAGCGACGCGACAGGTCGGTTCGGAAGCCGTAAGCCAGGCGATCCGAAGGAAATTTCCGGGAAAAATCGGGGAGGCCAACGCGGCGGCGGCGGAAGCGACCTATCGGGTAATCGCCTCGGGGGAGCCGTGGACAGCCAAGGAGGGCAGTCATGCTGGAACAACTTGAGGGGTCCCAGGCCGTGGCCGCGGCCGTGGCGCGGTGCAGGCCCGAAGTGATCTCTTGTTACCCCATCACACCCCAGACGCACATTGTGGAGAACCTGTCGTCCCGCGTGCGCCGGGGGGAAATCGGGTCCTGCCAATTCATCAACGCTGAATCCGAGTTTGGGGCGTTGAGTATCCTGATCGGGGCATCGGCCGCAGGGGCGCGTACCTATACCGCGACCGGGAGTCAGGGACTTCTCTTCATGGCGGAGGCGGTTTACAATGCCTCGGGGCTGGGGCTTCCCATCGTGATGACGATCGGCAATCGCGCGATCGGCGCGCCCATCAACATCTGGAACGATCACTCCGACAGCATGTCGATGCGAGACGCGGGATGGATTCAATTGTTTGCCGAAACCAACCAGGAGGCGGTGGACCTGCATATCCAGGCCTTCCGCCTCGCCGAGGAATTGACCTGTCCGGTGATGGTTTGCATGGACGGTTTCATTCTTACCCATGCCATTGAGCCGGTGGACATACCGGACCAGGAGTCGGTGGACGGTTTCCTGCCGCCCTACGATCCCGTCCAGGTTCTCGATCCGGAGGATCCGGTCACAATCGGAGCGATGGTGGGCCCGGAGGCCTTCGCCGAAGTGCGGTACCTCGCGCATCACAAACAGCTTCGGGCGCTGGAGAGGATTCCCCAGTTGAGCGCGGAATTCCGCGAACAATTTGGACGAACTTCCGGGGGATTGAGCGACGCCTACCGCACGGATGACGCCGATACCATCGTCGTGGCCCTCGGATCGGTCAACGGGACGATCCGGGATGCGGTCGATGAATTGAGGGACAAAGGGATCAAGGTCGGGAGTCTCAAACTCGGTTCGTACCGCCCGTTTCCGGTCGCTCAGGTACGGGCCGTTCTGCATCCGTCAAAACGGGCGATCGTGGTGGAGAAGGATCTCGCGTTGGGAAAAGGCGGGATCGTTTCGAGCGACGTAAAGATGGCGCTGCGGGGGCTTCCGACGATCGTGCAGACCGTGATCGCAGGCCTGGGCGGCCGTTCCATAACAAAGGATTCGCTTATCCGTATGATCGGCGAAGCCCGTGCGGGACATCTGGACGAGCCCCATTTCCTGGATTTGAACTGGACCGCGATCCATCAGGAACTCGACCGCCAGCGACGCGAACGGCGTTCGGGTCCGACTCCCGAGCACCTGCTGCGGGTTGTCAATGCGGTCAACGCCAAGCTGCCCTGAAGCAGATACCTGTCTTCATTGACAGGGAAATTGGATACCCGGAAACCTGAACCGACGAAGTGAGCGCCCATATCCCTATGACCGACCGACAACGAATAAAATTTTATCAAACCGGCACGTTTACCGTGGGGAATCGACTGCTCGGCGAGGAGGAACGTACCGTCCAGTCCCGGATGGAGCGAACGAATTCGCTCAATTCCGGGCACCGGGCCTGTCAGGGATGCGGGGAGGCTTTGGGGGCCCGTTATGCCGTCGACGCAGCCATGCGGGCTTCCGGCCATCGCCTGATTGCGGTCAACGCCACGGGTTGTCTCGAGGTCTTCTCAACTCCCTATCCGGAAAGCTCGTGGAAAATACCCTGGCTTCATTCCGTGTTTGGAAACGCCCCGGCGGTGGCGACCGGGGTGGCGGCCGCGCTCCGTGCGAAAGGCCGCACCGATGTCAAGGTGCTCGCCCAGGGCGGCGATGGGGGAACCGTGGACATCGGCTTCGGATGCCTCTCCGGAATGTTCGAGCGGAATGACGACGTCCTGTACGTCTGCTATGACAACGAGGCCTACATGAACACGGGCGTCCAGCGCTCGGGTTCGACCCCGCCGTCGGCCCGGACCATGACCACGCCTGCGGTCGGGGATCATCCGGGAAACCCGATCGGAACCGGAAAAAATGTTCCACGGATCGCCATGGCGCACGGGCTGGCCTACGTGGCAACCGCCTCGGTGGCGGATCTCCGGGATCTGGAGGCCAAGGTGACGAAGGCCATGGGGATCTCCGGTTCACGCTACATCCATATCCATGTTCCCTGTCCGCTGGGCTGGGCGCATGATCCGGCACTGACCATCAAGGTCGCCCGTCTCGCGGTCGAATCCGGTCTGTTCCCGTTGTTTGAGGCCGAGTTCGGAAAGATCACCGGCCGGTCGTTCATCCGCCGCAAGGTTCCGGTGGATCGGTATCTCGAGCTTCAGGGTCGTTTCAAACATCTCTTCGGGGACCGGGCCGATCGTGCGGCTCTGGCTTCGATCCAATCGATCGCCGATGCCCACATTGCCGAATACGGATTGGGGGAAGAGGAAACTTCCGGGGGGAATTCCGGTGGAACGTAAGCCCTTCGCGATCACGCTCGACCCCAACAGCAGCCTGGCCAATCACACGGGCTCGTGGCGGACCTCTAAACCCGTCTATCTTGACCGGCTGCCACCCTGCAATCACGCCTGCCCGGCGGGGGAGGACATCCAGGGATGGCTTTACTTTGCCGAGGAAGGAAAATACAAAGAGGCCTGGGAAGTTCTGATGCGGGACAATCCGTTTCCGGCGCTTCACGGCCGCGTCTGCTATCACCCCTGCGAGAACGCGTGCAATCGGGGCCAATTGGATGAAGCGGTCGGAATTCATGCCGTCGAACGGTTCCTGGGTGATCAGGCCATCCGGGAGGGATGGCACGTGCCCTGCGCGCCGGCCACGGGAAAGAAGGTCTTGATCGTCGGCGCGGGACCCAGCGGACTTTCCGCAGCCTACCACCTGGCCCGGTTCGGCCATGCCGCGACGATTTATGATGCCGGGCCCAAGGCCGGTGGTATGATGCGTTTCGGGATTCCGAAATACCGTCTCCCGCGTGATATCCTCGACGCCGAGATTGCACGCATCGAGTCCATGGGAGTCCCGATCCGACTGAATCATAAAGTGGAGGATCTGGAGACCGCCATTCGCGAGGGCGGGTATGACGCGGCCTTTCTGGCGATCGGGGCGCATCTCGCCAAGAGAACCGAGATCCCGGGGCGGGACGCGGGAAAAATTCTGGACGCGGCGAGTTTTCTCAAAAGCATGGAGGACAAGACTCCTCCCAAAGTGGGACGGCGCGTTGTCGTGTACGGCGGGGGAAACACCGCCATCGATGCCGCCCGGAGCGCGAAGCGGCTGGGAGCCGAAGAGGCGGTGATCGTCTACCGGCGGGACCGGGAACATATGCCGGCCCACGCTTTCGAGCTGGACGAGGCGATTGAAGAGGGGGTCGTGATTCACTGGCTCCGAACGATCACCCGTGCGGAGGAATCGAAATTTACAGTCGAGGTGATGGAGCTGGATTCGACGGGCCGTCCCAAACCGACCGGTCGCTTTGAAGAAATCGACGCGGACACGGTGATTCTGGCGTTGGGGCAGAATGTGGACACGGGCTTCCTGCGAAACGTTTCCGGACTGGTCATCGCCGATGACGGGATCATCCAGGTGAATGAATCGATGATGACCGGATGTCCGGGTGTATTTGCGGGGGGCGATATGGTTCCCTCCGAACGGACCGTCACCGTTGCGACCGGGCATGGAAAGAAGGCCGCGCGTCATATCGACGCGTATCTGCGAGGGGCGCGATACGAGAAACCCCCGGCGCATCCGATTGCGACGTTTGACATGCTGAACACGTGGTACTACACGGATGCGGATCGATCGCGGCAGGTCTATCTTGAAGCCATCCGGCGCCGTTCCAACTTCGACGAGGTGGTGGGGGGTCTCGAACCGAATACCGCACTGTTCGAGGCCCGGCGTTGCCTGTCCTGCGGAAATTGTTTCGAGTGCGACACGTGCTACGGCGTCTGCCCGGACAATGCCGTCATCAAGCTCGGTCCGGGAAAGCGGTTTGTTTTCAATTACGATTATTGCAAGGGGTGTGGTATCTGTGTCCAGGAATGTCCCTGCGGGGCGATCGAAATGGTCAAGGAAACCAAGTAGCCGGCTCCGCGTTTGAGTACGAAAAAGCCTCGGCCGGTTTTGCTGACAGCCGGCCAACCATGGAATACGCGACGAACAGAAAGGACGAGATCATATGCAGAAGAGAAAGGTGTTTGTGTGCCTACCGGCCGTCTTGATATTATTCCTCGGCGTGCCGAACGTATTTTCTCAGGACACCGATCTGATCAAGCAGGCGAATCAGTTCTTTAAACCCCTCCCGCGCGCGATGTCCGCTCCCTCCGATAATCCGACCACGCCCGAAAAGGTGGCGCTGGGAAAGATGCTCTTTTTCGAGCCGCGGTTGTCCAAAAGCGATACGATCAGCTGCAACTCCTGCCACAACCTGGCCACGGGCGGAGTGGACAATCTTCCGACTTCCATGGGGCATCTGGCTCAATTCGGTCCGCGGAACTCTCCCACGGTTCTCAACGCGGGCCTTCAGTTTGCCCAGTTCTGGGATGGCCGCGCTCCCTCGCTCGAGGAGCAGGCCAAGGGTCCGATCTTGAACCCGGTCGAGATGGCCATGCCGGATCAGGAAATGGTGCTCTCCCGGATTCGAACGATTCCGGAATATGTCGAAACCTTTAAAAAGGCTTTTCCCGCCGACAAGGATCCCATCACCTACGACAATATCGCCCGGGCGATTGCCGCCTTCGAGCGAACGCTATTGACCCCGTCGAGGTTCGACGACTTTCTGAATGGAAAAGCGAGTGCCCTAAATGACCAGGAGCAGAAGGGACTGCAACGGGTCGTTCAGAAAGGGTGCATCATCTGTCACAACGGGGTCGGGGCCGGCGGGGGCATGTTTCAGAAATTCGGAATCCGGGGCCGGTACGAGTACAGCGATGATCTGGGCCGGTACAACGTAACGAAAAAGGAGGCGGATAAATATTTCTTCAAAGTCCCGATGTGGAGAAACGTCACCCGAACCGCCCCGTATTTCAACGACGGGTCGATCTGGGACCTTAGCGAAGCTGTCCGGATCATGGGGCGGATTCAAATCGGCCAGAAATTGACCGACGACGATGTCGACGCAATTGTCGCGTTTCTTCATTCCTTGGAGGGGAAAATGCCTCAAGAGGCCATGGTCCTTCCGGTCCTCCCCGCATCCACGCTTGCCACACCGAAGCCGGTATTTAAGTGAACAAGTCCGGTGAACTCACCATCGTACCCGATGGGAAGGTGAGTTCCATCGTGACCGATGATCCGCCGAAGGCCATCAAATCACCTCGACGCAGGAAACCTCCTTCGAAATCCGGCCAGAGATTCCCGGCGGATCAAAGCACTCGACCAACCCCGAATCGGCCCGGGCTAAATATGCGGGGTGCGTCGGCACTCCCGCCAGACAACGCGCGCGGTGTCGCGGCCTTCGGGACCATGCTTTAAGTATCGGTAATGAGGGGGAATGAAACGGATGTATTGCTATAATGGATCATCGGGAGCGAAATGGCCAGGATGAGATTCACACGATTCATCTTGATGGCCGCCGTGCTGACGGTCACGGTGCCCACGGGAATGGTTGTGGCGCGGCCGGCCGACCCTGCGGCAACCGACAGGGGGATAGGGGAATCTCCGACAAAGCCCGATTCTCGAATTTCACTCAAACTGGATCCGCAGGTTCAAGTGATGCTCAAGCAGACGATGCGGGAGCATCTCGAGGCGATTGAAATGATAGTCTCGGCGCTCGCCCGGGAGGATTACAAGACAGCCTCGGTGGTCGCCCATGAAGAGCTCGGTTTCCTGAAGCACCACCAGGTAATGCAGCGTGAGCGAGGTGTGTCGTTTCCCAAGAGGTATCAGGATTTGGCCATGGCCCATCACCAGGCCGCGGAGGCACTGGCCGACATCATTCCGACCAGGGAAATGAAGCCGATCCTGCAAAAACTGGATCTCACCCTCAAGGCCTGTCTGGACTGCCATCGCGCATTCAAGCTATGATGGGGAGTCATCCGCGACGAAGACACACAACAGGAGCGGGTAAAAAATCAACGGAGAATCGAATGCATCCTGAACACCAAGAGACGCGCGTTGCAGCTTTGAGACGATACCGCGTGGTGAACGTCCTGGTTTTGTGCGTTGCGGCGGGTTTCGGATTTTTTGCAACATCCCTCCCCGCGGAATCCGGTCCCATGGCCGGCGGCGGGGTTGTTGAATTGATGGATGCATCCTGGAACGGACGGGTCAAGGACGTAAAGGTCCTGTTGGCTGATGGGGTGAATGTGAACGGAACCGATCCCGGAGGGAGGACTCCCCTGATGGCGGCGGCCGTCAACGGGCATACGAGAGTGGTCGAGGTGCTGCTCGGAGCCGGAGCCGATATCCGGAAAAAAGACGAGAACGGGGATACCGCCTTGATGTCGGCCGGAAGGAGCGGACACCAGGCGGTGGTTCAATTGCTTTTATCCCGCGGTGCGGATCCGAATGCGAAGACCGGAAACGGCGATACGCTGTTGATGGTGGCCGCGTGGAACGGTTTTGGGGGCGTCGTACGCGAGCTGGTGGCGCACAAGGCCGACGTCAATGCCACGAACGCCGATCGTGAAACGGCCCTGATGTTTGCCGCGCAGGCGGGCTGGCCCGATATCGTTCAAACACTCCTCGCCGCGGGCGCGAATCCAAAACTGAAGAACTCGTTCGGACGGACCGCCCTGATGCTGGCGGCGGAGGAAGAGAACAACGATATCGTGAGAATACTTCTCGGACATTGATTGCAAGACCCTTGGATCAATGGATCCCGATGGGATGAAGAAGTATTGACGCTGCCCCGCCGGGACTTGTATCATCAAGAAAGGGATCGGTTCCGGAATCGAAATTGAGGCCGCGCGAGGGCCGAGGAGAATTGGGACCGATCAAGGAGTACCGATGTCGAAGATTGGGATCTTGACGAGCGGGGGTGACGCCCCCGGAATGAATGCCGCGATCCGGGCGGTGACCCGATCCGCGATTGCCGCGGGGCGGAGGGTCTTCGGTATCCGCCACGGGTATGCGGGCCTGGTGTCCGGGGACGCCGTTCCCTTGACCGCCCGCGGCGTGGGAGGGATTCTTGAGCGGGGCGGAACCATGCTCGGAAGCGCGCGAAGCCCGGAGTTCATGAGCGATGCCGGACGGCAAAAAGCCGTGGCGTTCATCCAATCGCTCGGGATCGAGGCGGTGATCATCATCGGGGGAAACGGTTCCCAGGCCGGGGCGTATGCCCTTTCGAAAATGGGCGTGCCCGTCGTGGGGGTGGCCTCGACCATTGATAACGACCTGGTGGGAAGCGATATCACGATCGGCGTGGACACGGCGCTGAACATCGCGCTGGAGGCGATTGACCGTCTCAAGACGACGGCCTCGTCCCATCAGCGGGCCTTTCTGGTCGAGGTGATGGGACGGGATTGCGGATACCTGGCCCTCATGGCGGGGATGGCCGGCGGGGCCGAAGTCATCGCGATTCCGGAGGCCCACTGCGATCCGGAAGCCATCGCGCAGGAACTGAGGTCCGCTTATGACCGGGGAAAATCTCATGCCATCGGTGTCATTGCCGAGGGGGCAAAATACAAGGCGACCCAGATCGCGGCCTATTTCAAAGAGCATCATGAGCGGATCGGATTTGACCTTCGCGTGACCCTGCTGGGACACGTCCAGCGGGGGGGCGCTCCGGGCGCATTCGACCGGATCCTGGCGACGCGGCTGGGTGCGGGCGCTGTGGAGGCCCTGGTTCGGGGAAATACCGGCGTCCTCGTGGGATGGCTGAACGGGCGCGTTTCGACGACGCCGCTGGCGGAAGTGAGCGGGAAAAAGAAACCCATCGACTTGGATCTGCTCGAACTGGCCCGCGTATTGGCGAGATGAGAACGGCCCATGGAGAAATTCGAATCATGAAGAAACTGGTTTTGGTTCGGCACGGTCAGAGCGTTTGGAACAAGGAAAATCGCTTTACGGGCTGGGTCGATGTCGGGCTGAGCGAAAAGGGAATAGCCGAGGCGACGGAATCCGCACGGGTCCTGAAGCGCGAAGGGTACGCTTTTGATGTGGCGTACACATCGGTTCTCAAACGGGCGATCAAGACACTGTGGATCCTGCTGGAGGAGATGGATCTGATGTGGATTCCGGTTCATCGCAGCTGGCGGCTGAACGAACGGCACTACGGCTCCCTTCAGGGTTTGGACAAGTCCGAAACGACCCGTCTCCATGGGGAGGAACAGGTGTTGCGATGGCGTCGCGGTTATGATGTTCGTCCGCCGGCCCTTTCCCCGGATGACGACCGTTTTCCGGGCCGCGACCCGCGGTATGCCCACCTCCGGCCGGACGAGCTGCCGTTGACCGAAAGTCTTAAGGACACGGTCGCCCGCTTTCTTCCCTATTGGAATGAGACGATCGCGCCCGCGATCCGAGAAGGCCGGCGGGTCCTGATTGCGGCCCATGGAAATAGTCTCCGCGCACTGGTGAAGCATCTGGACGGTATCTCGGATGACGACATCGTGGGGCTTAACATTCCGACCGGCATTCCGCTTGTATACGAATTGAAGGAGGATCTGACTCCGATACGCCGCTACTATCTGGGGGATCCCGCCCAGGTGCAGAAAGCGGCTCAGGCCGTGGCGGATCAGGGCAAACGTTAGAATCCGGCAAACAGGACGTTGGCCCTTAGCCCAGTGCAAACGCATTCGTATTGCACCGGAAGATGACAGGCACTCTATGGGGCAGGATATATCCCCGGTTGTTGGGCGTTAGAGACTTCCCTGGTTAAAGACCCCTTTTGTAACGGTGTATTCCCCCCGCTTCCCGCGTAACTTTAAAATGGAGAAAAAATGATGACCCGGACAGAAGGGTTCTGGGGATGAGATGACGAGATCCGAAATCGCCGCACCGAAGAGCATCTTTCTGGAAGTCGAATCGTGGGAGCACGAGTTGCTCGTAAAACAATGTCCTCCCCTGTGGGCGTGCCAATTCTACCCCGATGAGGCCGATCGAATTGATCTGGAGAAGATTTGGGACGCCGAGATCCTCTCGGTGTTCATCTACTCCGATTTGGATGCCACGCTCCTTCGGCGACTCCCCCAGTTGAAGATGATCGCCACCCGCTCCACCGGATACGATCAAATCGATATGTCTTTCTGCCGTGAGAGGGGTATCATCGTTTGTAACGTCCCGTCGTACGGAGCGAACACGGTAGCCGAGCACGCGTTCGCCCTTATCCTCTCGCTCTCACGGAAAATCTATCCGGCCCGCGAAAGGACTCTCCACGGCGATTTTTCCTTTCATGGATTGCAGGGTTTCGACCTGTTGGGCAAGACACTGGGCGTGATCGGCACCGGACAAATCGGCCGACATGTCATTCGGATCGCCAACGGCTTCCAGATGCGGGTTCTGGCACACGATAAAAGATCCGATTCCGGCCTGGCGGAGCTTTTGGGTTTCCGGTATGTGGAGCTGAAGCAACTCCTTTCGGATTCCGATGTCATCACGCTCCACTGCCCCCTGACTCCGGAGACCCGACATCTGATCGGGGAAAAAGAGTTTCACACCATGAAGCGGGGTGCATTGCTGATAAACACCGCCCGTGGTGGTCTCGTGGATACAGAGGCGCTTCTCCGTGCGCTGGAGGCAGGTGCTATCGGCGGGGCGGGCCTGGATGTCCTCGAGGAGGAAGAAGCCGTTCGGGAGGAGCGGCAGCTGCTTTCGAAACAGTTTGACGAGGGGAAACTGCGGTCCGTGATTCGGAATCACATCCTCCTGAAGCGGGACGATGTGATCATCACGCCTCACATTGCGTTTAACAGCCGCGAGGCGGTCGAGCGGATTCTGACGACGACGGTTGAGAATATTGCGGCGTATCTTCAAGGGAAGCCGCAAAACCGTGTGATTTAGACCGGAAGGGGAAGCCCATTTTGCATTGATAAGGAGTACTATCATGAAGAAGAAAACGAGGCAAATTTCCTCCATATTGTGGTTTGATCAAATCGGGATCGACGATGTGCCCTTGGTCGGGGGGAAAAACGCCTCGCTGGGGGAAATGGTCCGGGAATTGTCCGCCAAAGGGGTGAAGGTGCCGAACGGTTTTGCAATCTCCGCCGAGGCCTATCGGGACTTTCTTCGGCGTGCCGGCCTTGACCGCATGATCAAGGATACGCTGGAGGGACTGAATACACACGACCTGGATAATCTTCGCCGTCGG
>Ga0055439_10000169_pt1 | contig 11414 bp, 13 predicted proteins | sample Browns_TuleB_D2_FD_57732 | JGI IMG/M metagenome (GOLD analysis project Ga0055439, IMG submission 57732) | Wetland microbial communities from San Francisco Bay, California, USA, that impact long-term carbon sequestration - Browns_TuleB_D2 | ecosystem: Environmental > Aquatic > Marine > Wetlands ...
GAAACGGTAGGGGCGGGTTTGAACCCCGCCCCTACGTACGATCGTCAGGCCCGCGCGGTCATCCGGGCTGCACCAGCCTGAAAATCATGCTCATCCCGGGGGCCAGCCGGTTGTTCCTCACAAATCCTGCCGCGGTCTGCATCACGTATAGGGCATCCGGTTCCGTCGGTCCGTAAGCGGGACAAGGATCTTCGGCGCAGGAGGGAACGTTTTCCTCAATGTGCAGAATCCTCTTCTCCCGATCCATCCAGAGAATATCGAGCGGAAAGTGGCTGTTTTTCGTCCAGATTTTGTGGTAATCCTCATCATCATAGATGTAAAGCAATGCACTGTCGGGAGGAAGTTCCTTTGCAAAGAAAAGACCCACCACCTGTTTTTCCGGAGTGTCGGCCACCTGGGTGGTAATCTGTTTTCCCCCGGGAAGTTCAATCATGAAGTAATTAACACCCTGGTTGCCCATCATCAGCGACATTGCGATTCCCAGCGCAACCAGCGCCAACACGAGGAAAACGCCTTTCTTGAGATCTTGTTTGTCCAGAGGCATACCGATATGATAGGTTTCATCCCCCGAGATGTCAATGATTTCCCGGGCGGCGCGAAATTGGATAATCCGCACAAAAAAAAGCCCCTCCGGGACCCGGAGGGGCTTTTTCAGTAAACGCTCCGGCTTATTTGAATCGATAGGTGGCCGAAAGCTTGGAGGACAAGGTCTCCGCCACGCCGGAAATCATGTACGAGCCGGAGAACAGGATATCCTGATTGATCACGGCATCAATCATCAGATTATCCGCTACGGCCCAACCGAGACCGAAGCTGGCCGTGGCCGCGCCGTCGGTGGTAATGTCGGACTTGTCAAATCCGCCGGTACCCGTAATGGGGCAGTTGGCTCCACCGGTGGTATCCTTACAATTCGAGCTGTTAAACAGCGGCTTGGACAAACCGATTCGTGTCTTCAACACCTTAAAGGTCTGGTGTTCTACCGCCACGTTAACCGGGATAGCCATATCATCCACGGTAATTTTTCCACCGCCATTATTGTATTTTGCCTCACGGCTTGCACCGGCAATACCAATACCGACCACCACCAAGGCATCCGGAACCGGCCTAGAGTTCAAGGCCGTATCAATCCTCCAGCCCGTCGTCGTGTCGTCGACCTTGTTGGAGGATGTGGAGTCTTTGGTTGAGGCATCGATGTATAAGATCTGCGCCGTCGTCAGAAGCTTGCTGCTTCCTAAATTGGCATGATGCCGCCCGAGAAGCGCGAAACTCGGTCCCGCATCACTTTTGAACGTGTTGCCGCAGGAGGGGGCTCCATTATTACACTTGGACGACGGAAGCGTAATATCCACCGAACCGTCAATCATTCCGCCGCCAAAGACTCCTCCGGCTCCGACGTTGATCTCCGACGCTTCATCCTTTGTTGAAACACCTCCCAGTGTATTCTTTTGGGATTGATCGGCATAGCTGAGGTAAAAGCCCAGCGGCATTGCGCTGTGCAGTCCGTAGAAAAGATCGATCCGATTATTGGTGGGAGCGGACCCCGAACCTCCCGACTGATTCATCATGCTCAGAGGACCGCTTAAGCCAAAGCTGCTGAGACCCAAAGGAGACGCTCCGATGGCCACCGCGCCGGTTCCCGGGCTGCCGCTGATCGCTCCTGTGTATGGCCTTCCGATGTAAACGCCCCAATCTCCGTACGAGACGTCCATGTTCATACCGCCCCATTGGGAACCCGAAGCGATGCCACCCGCCCCCCCGGCATTATTGGATTGATTAGGATCATTCGCCAAAATTGTGCCCGCCGTGTAGATTCCCAGCTCTCCGTAAATGTTGTTTTTGTAATTGTCGATTTGGGCGGGGTTGATCCAGATATTGAAATCGTCCTCGATCTGCCAGTTCGTCACGCCCATTCCATCCATGCGGGCATTGGTCGAGGGGCTGGTGATCACCTGCGCCGATGCTGTCGAAGCGAATAGAAGGGTTAAAAACACTGCAGCAAGCTTTTTCATGCTCTGTTCCTCCTTGGGATTAAGTGTACCACCTGAAGACTACAGCGATCTGCTCGACTCGGATCTCCCGAGTCCCGGGACAGAAGCAAACGAGATCGAAACCTGCCTTTTCTTTGGAATCGACGGGTTCACCTCCTTTCAAATCCTCTCGGTCATACCGAGGCGTTTATGACTCCCCGGCTCCAGAGCCATAAAACCGAATCGTAATCCGGAATCTCCCACAACGCCGAAGGACGATTATTGTCGATAGCAAATTCGGCGGCACTATACCATGCGCCAAATGGCCTGTCAAGTTTTTTTTCCTGATTTATCAAGATGAAAGAGTACAGCGGGGGGTCACGAAAACCGCGGGGGCGGATTCCAACAATCCTGAGGGCTGTATCATGTCGTTAGTAATCTGAGCCTCGCCTTCCAGGCCCAGAGTCTTTCTTCTCTTCGTTTGTAACCCGGGGAACGGCGAAACATTTCCAGCGCGGCACGAAAAGCCGAAACGGCCTTGGCCTTGTCCCCGGATTGAAGATAGGCCTTGCCCAGAAGATAATGTCCTTCGACGCTGGACGAAAAAATGGACCGAAAACTCTCAAGCCGTTCGGCCGCTTCCGTCGCCCGCCCCGCATGGAGCAGGAATTCCCCCCATCGAAGATAAGGTTCGCCGTACCGGAATTTTTGATTTTGCGTCAAGGCCCGGCGGATCAGTTCTTCTCCTTCGGAGATCTTCCCCGTCCACAGGTAGGCCAGGCCAAGATCGCAGGTGGCCTCTTCGGAATCGGGAATCTTTTCCAGCGCCTTTTCGAGATGAGGAACCGCTTCACTGTAACGGCGAGATTCCACGAGCAATCGTCCCAGATCCCGGCGTGCGGCGGCGTCGTGGGGGTTGATCGATAGGTCCTTTCGGTACGTGCGGATCGCACCGGACCTGCGGATGCGGCTAAAAAGTCGCCGGGAAACCCCGATGAACTGATAGTCGACGGCCAGGTAGAGAGCCAGGATCACCAGGACCGCAAACAACGGGCTTCCCGTCAACATCGTAATCAAAAAGAATAGGAATAAATTCCGCATCAGATATCGTCGGCTGGCTGAGAAGTTTATTCACTCGCGAGGTGCGAGGTTGGTCGATGGTTCTCATTTTCAATTTCAAGATGGCCGCAACAGCGCTAGTTCGTCCTTCTGGACAATCTCTCGAGCGCCTGTTTTGCTGCCTGTTGCTCCGCTTCCTTCTTGCTGCGTCCCCTTCCGATCCCGTAAACCTCGTCTCTTATCGTTAGTTTGACTTCAAAAAGCTTTTGATGATCCGGACCGCTTTCGCGCGAAACACGGTAGACCGGTAAAACATCGAAGTCCCGCTGGCAGCACTCTTGAAGCTCCGTCTTATAATCAATGTCCTCCGGGCGTTGGTCAAGACGGTAAATCTCCTCTTGGAAAATTTTAAGCAACACCGTCCGCGCGGTGTCGAATCCGCCGTCCAAATAAATGGCCGCGATCACCGCCTCCAGTCCGTCCGCCAGGATCGACGATTTTTCACGCCCCCGGGTCCGTTCTTCACCCCGCCCAAGCCTCAGGAATTGTCCCACGCCAAGCCGCCGTGACACCCGCGCCAGGGTAACCTCGCTGACGATCCGGGCCTTCATCTTGGAAAGGTCTCCTTCCGTTGACAACGGATAGAGATGCAGCAGGTGTTCGCTGATCGCCAGATCCAGAACGGCGTCTCCCAGAAACTCCAGGCGTTCGTTGTCCTGGGCCGTTCGGTCCTTTTCCGACACGCGAAGTTCGTTCAGATAGGATTTATGGGTGAGCGCTTCAAGCAGAAGATCTTTGTGCCGGAACTGATATCCCAACAGGTTTTGGAATGTGTCGATAGGTTCGACCGGCATGATATCCTAATCGTCTTCATACCTTCGAAAAATCAGGCAGGCATTCGTTCCACCAAAGCCGAACGAATTGGAGAGAGCGGCGGCGATCTTGATCTTCCGTGCGGTATTGGGAACGTAGTCCAGGTCACATTCCGGATCCGCGTTTTCATAATTAATGGTCGGCGGGATGATGCCGTGAACCAGCGCGAGAACCGTGAAAACCGCCTCGATCCCTCCGGCCGCGCCCAACAGATGCCCGGTCATCGACTTGGTGGAACTGACCGGAATTTGCCTTGCGTGATCGCCGAACACGGTCTTGATCGCAACGGTTTCAATCTTGTCCGCAAACGTCGAGGTGGCATGGGCGTTAATGTACTCGATATCGCCCGGTCGCATCCCGGCATCCTGGAGAGCCAGAGACATACACCGAACCGCACCGATTCCATCGTCGGGCGGGGCCGTGATGTGATACGCATCGGCCGTCATCGCATAACCGACGACCTCGGCATAGATTCGTGCGCCGCGCCGCTTCGCAAATTCAAGCTCCTCGAGCAGGAGCAGGCCGGCCCCCTCGCCCAGAACGAAACCGTCGCGTTCCCGATCAAAGGGCCGACTGGCATGAAGGGGATCCGCGTTTCGCACGGAAAGGGCCCGGGACGCTGCGAACCCCGCGACTCCCAGAGGGGTGATAGCTGCCTCCGTACCGCCGGCGATCATCGCATCGGCATCTCCCCGCTCAATGATCCGAAAAGCGTCGCCGATGCAATTGTTCCCGGTTGCACATGCGGTGACCGCACAGGAATTCGGTCCCTGAAGACCATAGCGAATCGCGATCTGCCCCGAGGAAAGATTGATGATGGTCATGGGTATGAAAAATGGACTGACGCGCTTGGCCCCCTTATCATTCAGAATCCGGTGCCATTCCTCGATGGCATGCAAACCCCCGATCCCGGAACCCACGTAGACCCCGATACGCTGGGCGTTTTCCGGGCTGATCTTCAGCCCTGCGTCATCCATCGCCATTTGGCTTGCAGCCATTGCGTAATGGATGAACGTGTCCATCTTCTTAATTTCTTTTTTATCGATGTACTGGGCGGGATCAAATCCCTTTACCTCGGCCGCGATTTTAACCGGCATATCCGATGCATCGAAACGTGTTATCGGACCCGCCCCGGACACTCCGTCGCAAATCCCCGCCCACGTCGTCTCCACCCCGATGCCCAATGGGGAAACGACTCCCATCCCTGTAACGACAACTCGGCGCTTCAGAATCACACCTCTCGGATTAGATTACAAAGACCAAAATTATGCTCGTTCCTTGATATAGTCGATCACGTTCTGCACCGTCAGTATCTTTTCAGCATCTTCATCCGGAATTTCGATGCCGAACTCCTCTTCGAAGGCCATGACCAGCTCGACGGTATCGAGCGAGTCCGCTCCCAAATCATCAACAAATGAGGCCTCCGGGGTCACGTCCTCTTCATCCACTCCAAGCTGCTCGACAATGATTTTTTTCACTTTTTCTTCCATGGCTGCCATTGTTTGTGGACCTCCTCTCTTAAAGTTTGAATCTGGAAATGAAACAGGGAATCCTCAGACCATCAACATGCCCCCATTGACGTGAATCACCTGCCCCGTGATATATCCGGCTCCCTCCGAAACCAGGAATTGAACCGCATGGGCAATATCCTCAGGAACTCCGAGTCGGCCAAGGGGAATTTGCTTCATTAAACTTTCCCGTACATCGGCCGGCAGGTTTTGGGTCATCGCCGTGTCGATGAAACCGGGGGCAACGGCATTCGCCGTGATTCCACGACTGGCATATTCCCGCGCCACGGATTTCGTGAATCCGATCAGAGCGGCCTTGGAAGCGGCGTAATTGGCCTGGCCGGCGTTTCCCATGACGCCGACAACCGACGCAATATTGACGATCCGCCCCCGACGTTGCTTGCTCATCGCCGAAAGAACGGACTTCGTGCAATGGAACGCCCCCTTGAGGTTGACGTTCATGACCAGATCCCAGTCTTCTTCCTTCATGCGGAGCAGAAGCCCATCTCGGGTAATTCCGGCATTGTTAATCAAAATATCGATCCGGCCGAACTCCTTCATCGTTCGATCTACAAGCTCGCCCACGGCCTTGCCGTCTACAACATTGGCTTCCACGGCCATGCTGCGGTGCAGTCCGGAGGTGAGTTCCTTGGCCGTCCTTTGCGCCTCCTCCAGATTGACATCCGATATGACAAGATGTGCTCCCTCCTGCGCCAGACACCGCGAAATCGCCTTGCCGATCCCCCGCGCCCCCCCGGTAATGATGGCCACCTGTCCGTTTAATCCCACGTCGAATCCATGGATATCTTCATGCCTCCCAAATTTATCTCTGTTGTGTCAAGCGGCGATTTCCTGGAGGGTTTCATCCAGGCTATCGGGATCTTCCACGTGAAAGGTCCTCGATTCCTTCGTAATCCGCCTCACCAGACCCGATAGAACCGTGCCGGGACCGATTTCAACGAATGTCGTGATCCCGTCGAGGACCATTCGCTGAATGGTGTCGACCCAAAGGACCGGAGAGTCCAGTTGTCGGATCAAGGCCGTGCGGGCGGCTTCTCCCGAGGTGATGGGGACGGCGTCCACATTCGTTACCACAGGAATCTTCAATGGCAGGAGATTAATCCTTTCCAAATCCTGCGCAAGCCGTTCGGAAGCCGGTTTCATAAGAGCGCAATGGGAAGGAACACTAACCGATAGTGGAACGATCCGTCTCGCCCCCTTTTCCTTGGCCAAGGCCATCGCAGCCTGGACCGCTCCCGCTTCGCCCGCGATCACAATCTGGATGGGTGAATTGATATTGGCCGACGAAACGATTCCGTTCTCGGAGGCCACACGGCAGATCTCATCCACAGTGGAGCGATCCAGGCCGAGGATAGCGGCCATGGCTCCAACCCCTGCGGGAACGGCTTCCTGCATATACCTGCCGCGATTTCGAACCAAGGCAACCGCATCCGGAAAAGTCAAACCGCCGGCGGCGACAAGTGCGGTATACTCGCCCAGGCTATGGCCGGCCAATACGGTCGCCGAAAGACCTCTGTCCTTAACCAGTCCCCAAGCTGCGATGCTGGCCGTCAGAATTGCCGGCTGGGTGTACTCGGTCGTGTTCAATCGGTCTTCCGGACCATTATGACAGAGATCGGCAATATCATATCCCAACACCTTCTCGGCCGCCCGGTACACATCCCGAACCGCCGCGGACGCCTCAAATAATTTGGCGCCCATTCCAACGTACTGGGAACCTTGCCCTGGAAATAGAAAACCCACCGTCATTTTTGAATGACTCATGATATTGCTTAAAACATACCCTTATGTCAACAAAAAAAACCAACGAATGCTTAGGTTATAATACCATACGGCCCGTCCCATCCAAGCCGGATTCGAATTGAACGCAGATGGGCAACCTGGAACCGATAAGCGAGAAGGGATCAATGGCTGCGAATGAGGGTTCCGATCAAACCGAACCAGAGATTGACAGGCCGTCCTACCAACGCACCAAGGCAGAGGCCCACGTTAGACCTGCCCCAAATGCCTCAAAGAGAACCAGATCACCGTCCTTGATCCTTCCCTGACGAACCGCTTCATCGAGGGCGATCGGTATGGATGCGGCCGAGGTATTTCCGCACCGATCTACGTTGAGAACCACCTTTTCTATCGGCATTCCCAATCGCTCGGCAACCGCCTTAATGATTCGAATATTCGCCTGATGGGGTATCAAAAGTGATAGCTCACTGGGTTGGATATGCGCGGCTTTGAGGGTCTCGTTCACCGCCTCTTCAAAGGTCCTCACCGCGACTTTGAACGTTTCATTCCCCTTCATCTTTATGTATTGTTTCCGTTCGGCCAACATGGCGGCCGAAGGAGGAATTCGCGATCCGCCTCCGGGTACCTGTATCAAGCCCCACAACCGACCATCGGAATGGAGATGGGTGGATAGAACTCCACGGTCGCCCGGAGTCCGCTCCAGTACGGCGGCCCCGGCCCCGTCCCCGAACAAAACGCAGGTATTTCGGTCCGTCCAGTCGAGAATTCTGGACATGACCTCGGACCCGACGATCAGCACCCTATTGTAGACACCGTTCCGGATGAATTGATCCGCGATCGACAGTGCGTACACGAACCCCGAGCAGGCCGCCGATACGTCGAAGGCCGCCGCCTGGTGCGCTCCGAGTTGGCCTTGAAGGATACAGGCCGTTGAAGGAAAAAACATGTCAGGAGTTGTCGTGGCGACAATGATAAGGTCCAGGTCGTTTGCGTCAACGCGCGCGGCTTCGAGGGCTTGGCGGGCGGCGGGAAGGGCCAAATCAGACGTTGCCTCCGTTTCATCCGCAATCCGCCGTTCCCGAATGCCGGTTCTCTCCAGGATCCAATTCTCGGTCGTCTCGACGATCCGTTCGAGATCGCGATTGGTCATGATACGTTTGGGAAGATAGGATCCTGTCCCGATTATTCGAGATTTCATTTATCCCCGCTTGAGGGATTCAAGGTACTCTTCGTGTGCTTTAATATAGATCGCCATGCTGTCCTCGATATCCTTATGGATCCGCTGATTCACACGGCCCTCCGCCTGAGTTCTGGCCACTCGTATCGCGTTCTTGATCGCCTTTGCGGAAGATCGTCCATGGCATATGATGGAGATTCCGTTCACGCCAAGGAGCGGGGCACCCCCGTATTCGGCGTAATCCACCCGACGTCGGAATCGTTGAAAGGCAGACCGGAGAATGAGGTATCCGAGCTTGCCCCCCAACGTCGCCGCAATCTCACGCTTAAGAAGCTTTCCCAGAACATCCGCAAGCCCTTCGCTGATTTTGAGGGCGACATTGCCGATAAATCCGTCCGAAACGATCACGTCGGCCGCTCCGGAAAATACGTCGCGACCTTCGACATTCCCTATGAAATTGAGACGACTCGACTTAAGGATCTTAAACGCCTCCTTGGTGACCTCGTTTCCCTTCGTGTCCTCTTCTCCGATACTCAACAGTCCAATCTTCGGCCGCGATTTCTGCAATACCCACTCCGCATATTCATGACCCATAATCGCGAATTGAAACAAATGCAGCGGCTTGCAGTCTACATTGGCGCCGACGTCGAGCAGAACGGCACTGCCCATCAAGGTCGGAAGGATGGTGGCAATGGCGGGACGTTCCACGCCCTGCAGGGGCCCCAGGATATAGAGCGCCGTGGCCATGGTGGCACCGCTATTCCCCGCGCTGATGACCGCTACCGCCTCCCCCTTCTTGACCAGCTCGGTGGCCACCCAGATGGAGGAATCCCGTTTACGACGAATGACAAGGGAGGGAGCCTCGTCCATTTCCACTCTCTGGGCCGCGTGTACAACGGAAAGTTTCAGCCCGGTCACGTTGTGCCGGTCCAATTCCTTTTGGATCAACTCGGAATCGCCGACTAATACAACCCCGACGCCGTACTCGCGGGCGGCCCGGACAGACCCCTCGACGATGGGACCGGGTGCGTCGTCACCACCCATCGCGTCAACGGCCATTTTCATTGAAATTGCTTCCCCTTATGATTTACGGGAACCTTGAATTTCCAAGTGCTGGCCGACCCGTGATCGGATCAGGTTTCCTTGACCGCAATGATGGTCTGCCCCTTATAGGTACCGCAGCTCAGACACACGTAGTGAGGACGTTTCGGCTCGTGACATTGAGGACATGGAACCAGGGTGGGAGGCGAAAGTTTCTTATGGGTCCGCCTTTTATCTCTGCGGGTCTTTGAAATTTTATGTTTTGGGTGTGCCATTTACGTTTGACCTCTTTTGGTTATTTTTTTATGATCCTTTTCAGTCTTTCTTGAAACGGCGAACTTGGCAATCCGGCTCCCTCTTCAGCACAACGGCATACGGTCTGGTTTCGATCTGTGCCGCAATAAGGGCACAACCCCCGGCAATCTGTGCGGCATAGCGGGTATGCAGGCACGGCCAACAAAAGCTGTTCCCTCACCAACTCCCCCAATTCGATCTCTTCCCCGGAATAGAAATTTTCGTCCATCTCTTCCCGATGAAGCTCGTGATATTCCCCCGGCGACTTTGCAGCATCCTTCTTTTTCGGCTGCAAGGTCAACTGGAACAACGGACGAAGCCTGAATGGCACATCACACAAGCAGCGCACGCATTGCAAGACGGTCGGAGCATCAGCGTCGCCCGAAACAAACACGGTTTTTTCCATTAAAACCAATCGACACTGAAGCCGAATCGGCTCCGACACCTTGAGACGGGAATCCTCGATATCCAGGCTCGCCGGATCAATTTCAGTTTGAATTTCAAGTCCTTCCGTGGGAATGGCCGTCAACTGAACTTTCATCATCGACCCCCGTGAAAACTTTGAAATTATAAGGATCTAAAACTCTTTTGTCAAGAAAAATAACCCCTTACATCATGTTTCGTGGTCGCATTGCAAAAACATAAAAAAGCGATAGTATATATATGTCATGATCTCGCAAGATACGAGTTCCGCGGGGAAGACCCGGATCTGGATATTGCTCATCCTGGCCGTTATGGGTATGAGCATCTATACTGGGTTTCAGTTAGCTCCCTACTGGATCAGCGCTTCCGAAATGAAGGACTTCCTGGTTGAAACCACGCGAACGGGCGAAATGACTTCGGACGAAAATCTTCGCAGCGCCGTCATTCAAAAAGCGAGTCAAATGGGTATCGAGCTTACGGAGCGGGACATCGAAATCGAGCGGTCTCCGAAGCAATTGACGATCTCAACCGCATGGCAGCTTGACTATACCTTTTTGGGTTTCTACCCCCATACCTTCACCTTCTCCCCTCACGTAACGACCCATTACCAGTGAATCCGTGATCACCCATCGGAAGGCTCGCCTCCGGGGAAACGGTCAGCAACGATCCTGAGCGATCCTTCATGCGAAAAAAGCCCGCGGCAGCGATCATGGCCCCGTTGTCGGTGCAAAGCGCAGGTTCCGGGATGATTAGCCGAAGATTATGCTTCGCGCAGTGATCCGCCAGTTGACGTCGCAGCGCACTATTGGCGGCCACGCCTCCGGTGACAAAGACGGATTGGACGCGATATCGATTCGCACCTAAAATGATTTTTCCAATCAGGACGTCTATGATGGCCTGCTGATATGAAGCTGCCACATCGGAGATCCCAGCGCCATTGTCCTTCGGGACACCGGTGCGCTCAAGATAATAACGGAGGGCCGTCTTCAGACCGCTGAAACTCATATCCAGATTTGCCTGTTTGAGGTAAGGTCTCGGAAAATCCACCGCGCGCGGGTCACCCGTTCCGGATGCGCGATCGATCGCCGGACCGCCCGGGAAGGGAAGTCCCAGCAGTTTTGCGCCCTTGTCAAAGGCCTCCCCGGCCGCATCGTCGATCGTCCGGCCCAGCAACCTTAACGGTCCCCGGGCCGGGACGTAGTAGAGATTGGTATGGCCGCCGGAGACCACCAGGGCCACGGCGGGCAAGACCACATCCGCCTTCTCGAGATGTACGGCGGCAATGTGACCCTCCAAATGATTCACACCGAT
>Ga0055439_10000174_pt1 | contig 11319 bp, 13 predicted proteins | sample Browns_TuleB_D2_FD_57732 | JGI IMG/M metagenome (GOLD analysis project Ga0055439, IMG submission 57732) | Wetland microbial communities from San Francisco Bay, California, USA, that impact long-term carbon sequestration - Browns_TuleB_D2 | ecosystem: Environmental > Aquatic > Marine > Wetlands ...
GCGAGGTCCCGGGAAAGGATTACTTTTTCGTCGCGGAATCCGAATTCGAGCAGATGGTCCAGCGGGACGAGTTTGCCGAATGGGCCAAAGTTCACAATAATCTGTACGGAACCCATGCGGGATTTCTGAAACGGACCATGGCCGGCGGGAAGGATGTGCTCCTGGATGTCGATGTGCAGGGGGCGCAGTTGTTGAAGAAACGATTCCCGGAGGGCATCTTTATTTTCGTGCTTCCCCCTTCCATGAACACGCTGATGGAACGCCTCCGCGATCGGAAGTCCGATACACCGGAAGAAATCGACCGGCGGTTTCGCGTCGCACGGATGGAGATCCAAAACTATTCGGATTACGATTACATCATCATCAACGACGAAATCAAGAAAGCCGTTCGCGAGCTCGAATCGATCATCCTGAGCGAGCGGCTCCGGCTGAGCCACACGGATCAAAGATGGATCCGCGAGCAGTTTCTCAAATAAACCTTTCAACAAAAGAAGGAGTCGACATAAGATGGATATGATGTCATTACTGAACAGCTACGACGAATCCCGGATTGACAGCCGCTATCGGCTGGTGATCATCGCCGCGCAGCGGGCCCGGCAATTGATGCAGGGGTCGAAATCCCAGGTCACGAGTAAGTTCGCCAAGGAAACGACCGTGGCCCTGGACGAGGTCCTGCAGGGCCGGACGGAATTCGTGACGGGGAAAGAGGCCAAGGTGGCGATGAAGGAGGCCATGGTGGCCCGTGAAATCGAAGAACGGGCGCGGGCCAAGGCCAAGGCCGCGTTGCCCCGGGCGGATGAGACCGAGATTCGGAAAGACCTGACCGTTTACGTCAATGACAAGGAAAACGAAGGGATCCACGTGGTGGAACCGGAAGTTTAATCGACGGGGACGGCATGGACACGGATCTGCACGGGAAACATATCCTGCTCGGCGTGACGGGCAGCATCGCCGCCTACAAATCGGTATTGATTTTGCGACGTCTGGTCCAGGCCGGCGCCGAGGTCACGGTCGTCATGACCGCGTCCGCGCAGCAATTCATCACGCCGCTCACCTTCCAGGTTCTCTCCCGCCGGCCCGTCTACACCAGCCTCTTCGATCCTGCCGAAGAGATTCGGCACCTGACACTGGCGGAACAGGTGGACCTGGTCCTAATTGCCCCCGCGACGGCCAACATCATCGGAAAGATCGCGAACGGAATCGCGGACGACCTCCTGACCACCCTGGCAGTCGCCGGCCAGGCGCCGATGGTGATCGCCCCGGCCATGGACGGCGATATGTGGAATCACCCGGTTCTCCAGCGGAACCTTTCCGTGCTCGACGGCCTCGGCGTTCGGATCATTCCTCCCGAGGAAGGCGCGTTGGCTTCCGGCAAGGAAGGGGCCGGCCGCCTGGCCGCGGAGGATCGAATCCTGTCAACCGTGCAGAACAGCCTGAGGAGGCGGGAGGATCTGGTCGGTGAAACCGTCCTGGTGACCGCCGGTCCCACCCGGGAACCGATCGATCCGGTTCGCTACCTGACAAACCGCTCGACCGGAAAGATGGGATATGCGGTGGCGCGTGCGGCGCGGTCACGGGGGGCCCGGGTCATCCTGATCAGCGGTCCGACGCATCTTCCGTCCCCGGCGCGAATCGAGTTGATCCGGGTCCAGACCGCGGAGGAGATGCAGGGAGCGGTTCGGACCTCTCTCCCGGAGGCCACCGTACTGATCATGGCCGCGGCGGTTTCGGATTATCGGCCGCGCCGGCCCTCGGAAAGCAAGCTCAAGAAAGAGGGGGCCTCCCTCTTTCTCGAAATGGAACCCACCCCGGACATTCTCCTGGATCTCCGATCCGAGCCGGGGAGCCGGATCACGGTGGGATTCGCAGCCGAAACCGGCGATCCGGTGCGTGAGGCGAAGGGCAAGCTGGAGCGGAAAGGCCTGGATTTGATCGTGGCCAATAATGTCGCCCAGGAAGGGGCCGGTTTCGAAGGGGATACGAACATCGTCACGCTGATCGACGCGCAGGGTGAAACGAAGGCCCTGCCTATGATGTCGAAATCGGCCGTGGCCGATCACATTTTGGACTGGATCGTGCAGTCCAGGCCCCGGACGAAGGCGGGCCAACCTCCAATTCGTTGACTTTTTGCCGGAATTTGTTATGATGGGGCTGCCCTAACTCGGTCTGATTAAATACGATGGATCCGAAAAACAAAAACGAAAAGCCCCTCTCTCCGGAGATCGCCAAGTTAGCCGAAAAGTTGTCGAAGGATCCCAAATCCAGGTTGTTCGTCCCCCTGGCGGAGGAATATCTGAAGTCCGGCATGCCGGAGGAAGCCGTGATCGTTTTGACCGACGGGCTCAAGGTCCATCCGAATTTTCATGCCGCGAGGGCGATGCTGGGTCGCATCTATCTTGACAAGGGTCAGATCGCCGAGGCGAAGACGGAGTTCGAGGCGGTGATCAAGACCGATCCTGAAAATCTCCTGGCCCATCGCAAGCTGGCCAGAATCTACAAAAACACGGGTCAGCTGGACAAGGCGCGCATCTCCTGTCAGGCGGTCTTGATGTCCAGTCCCAAGGATTCCGAGATGACGCTTCTCATGAAAGAGCTGGATCGCATTCAGGAGGCGGATCAGGCGAGACTTCAGGAGCGCTCGGCCGTTTCGACGGAAGCGCCTCCCCCGGAGATGCAGGTGGAGCAGACTTCCCATGCCGTTCCGGAATCGACGGTCGAGCCGGAGCAGGCGACCTCTTTGCCGGAACCGGCTGCGGCTCCGCCGGAACCCGTGGTCCTTTCATCCCCTTCACCCGAGCCCGCAATGGAACCACCGCCGGCGCCTTCTCCCGGACCGGCGGCTACCCCGGCGCCGGCCGGTGTGGAAGACAAGGAGACCGTTCTCTCTCTGGAGGATATTCTGGGACAGCCGGAGCCCACCCCCGCGGCCGTGACGGAAGCGTCATCCGGTCCGGAGGCCGAATCGGTCCGACCGTCGGAACCCGCGGCCGAAGCGCCGCCGGATTCGGGAATCCCCGCCGAGGAGATTACCACCGAGGCCTTGGCGGATCTTTATATCAAGCAGGGGAACTACGAAAAGGGAATTGCGATGTACCGGCGATTGCTCGCGAAGGAACCGAGTAACCAGGCGCTCTTTAAGAAATTGGAGGAGTCGGTCGAATTGGCGAGGGTGCTGGCGGAGGGTCCGCAAATTCAAAGGAACCCGGTCACGGCCCCGGGGCCATCCCCGGCCGCTCCCGAACCTCCCCCATCCGCTCCGGCGCCCGAACCGGTCCCGGAGCAGCCCGCGGTCCCGACGGATCGTGAACAACAGAAGATTCAAAAGATTCAGCGTCTCCAGCACTGGCTGGACAGCATCAAAAAGGGCCAGGGCCGATGACGCTTGCGGAGAACCTGCAGCAGGTGATCCAGGAGCTGGAGGAATCCAGCGGGGTGGCCATCGTTGGGATGGACGGAATCGTGGTGGAGGAACAAAAGCGGGACGATCAAATCGATCTTCAGTCCCTCGGGGCGGAGTTTAGCGCGCTGCTCAAGGCGGCTGGAAAACTGTGTGAATCGGCGGCCTGGGGGGGAGTGACGGAGCTCGTAACGAGCGCGGAACACTTCGTCGTCATTCTCCGATTCGTTACGCCCGAGTATTTTCTGATTCTTGTCATGCCTCACAACGGGAACCTCGGAAAGGCCCGGTTTCTTCTCAGGCGCACCGGCCTGCAACTCAAGAAAGAACTGTGAGGGCCAATCCCCGTGGATCGTATCCTCGTGCTGCACGGCCCGAACCTCAACCTCCTGGGGACCCGGGAACCTTCCGTCTACGGAGCCGTTCCGCTGTCCGAGATCGACCGGGAACTCCGGCGGCTGGCCGAAAAGGAAGGCGTGGAGATAAGCATTGAACAATCCAACTCCGAGGGCGATCTGGTCGAGCTGATTCAGAAGGCGGCCGGAAGATACCAAGCCCTGGTCATCAACCCGGCGGCTTATACCCACACCAGCATCGCGCTTCGTGACGCCATCGCATCGGTGGGGCTGCCCACGGTCGAGGTGCACCTGTCGAACATTTACCGGCGTGAGGAATTTCGCCGTCATTCGTACACCGCGGAAGTGGCCCTCGGACAGATCGGCGGATTCGGCCCCTTCAGTTACCAACTGGGGCTGCTGGCGGCCGTTCATGCTTTGAAAATGAAATCCTCGGAACCGAATCGCCGAAAAGAGGCCGGCGAATGAGACCGATTTGCATCCGGCGCGACCACAGCCGTTTGAGCGGACGATGACCGTCCGGGGGAAGCCAGAGGGGGGGATGTGATTTCGACAACCGAATTTAGAAGCGGCGCCAAGGTGGAAATTTCCGGCGAGCCGTTCGTGATCGTGGATTATCAGCATGTCAAGCCGGGGAAGGGCGGTGCGTTTGTCCGCACCCGGCTGAAGAGTCTCAAGACCGGAAACGTCCTGGAGCGGACCTATCGCTCCGGAGAGACCCTGGACGAACCCGATATCGAGGAAAAGGAGATGCAGTTCCTCTATGCGCAGGGAGGTGAATTCCACTTCATGGACACCTCCAGCTACGAGCAGCTTGCCTTCGACCAGGATCAACTGGGAGACAGTCGGGATTTTCTGAAGGAGAACATGCTGGTGAAGATCCTGATCTATAAGGGCAAGCCCCTGACCGTGGAGGTCCCGACGTTCGTCGATCTGAAGATCGCTCGGACCGATCCCGGAGTTCGTGGGGACACCGCCAGCGGCGGCACCAAGCCCGCCGTGATGGAAACGGGGGCCACCGTCAAGGTGCCGCTCTACCTGGAAGAAGGGGAGACGATCAGGATCGATACGCGCACCCGGGCCTACGTGGAACGGGCATAGGTCTCAATGAACCTCAAGGAGCTCAAAGAGCTGATTGAGTTGTTCCAGCGGAGCGGGATCGCCGAGCTGGAATTGGAAAAGTCCGGCGTCAGAGTCCGGTTCAAAAAGGAAGGTTCAACGGCGCCTGCGTCTCCGTTCCCGGAGGAGTCTCCGTCCGTCACGGGGCCGCCCGCGGCCGCTCCCCAGCCGCAGTCGCAGCCCGTCCCGATCACCCCTCCCGCGCCGCCGGCCGGCTGGCTGACGCTGATCGCTCCGGTGGTCGGAACGTTTTATCGGGCCCCGGCCCCGGACGCCGATCCCTACGTCGAGGTCGGTGCCGTCGTCCAGAAGGGCCAGATCCTCTGCGTCATCGAAGCGATGAAACTGATGAACGAGATCGAGTCGGAATGGGACGGGAAGATTGTCGAAATCCTGGTCGAAAACGCGCAGCCGGTGGAATACGGCGAGCCCCTGTTCCGAATTGAACCCATGACGCCGACCTGACCGGTCGCCGTTTCGATTCCAATCGCCTAACCCCCCGTCGGTATTTTCGAGGTACGAGCGTGTTTAAGAAAATATTGGTGGCCAATCGAAGCGAGATCGCGGTCCGGATCATCCAGGCCTGTCGCGAACTGGACATCCGAACGGTGGCGGTATATTCCGAAGCCGACGCGAATGCGTTGCATGTCCGTCTTGCGGATGAAAATATTTGCATCGGCCCGCCGGACTCGTCCTTGAGCTACCGGAATATCCCCAATATCCTCAGCGCGGCGGAGATCTCGGGCGCCGAGGCCATCCATCCGGGATACGGATTTCTGGCGGAAAATGCGCACTTCGCGGAAGTCTGTCAGTCCGTCGGAATAAAATTCATCGGCCCGACCTCCGAGAACATCGCGATGATGGGGGACAAGGCCAAGGCCAGGGAGCTCATGGTCAAACGCGGGATTCCGGTGCTGCCGGGAAGCCAGGGGATCATCGCGGACGAGAAGGACGCGTTGGAGGCGGCGAAGCGGATCGGGTATCCGGTCATCATCAAGGCGACGGCCGGAGGGGGCGGACGCGGGATGCGCGTGGTGATGCAGGAAGAGGACCTCGTGTCCGCCTTTCAAACGGCCCAGGCGGAGGCAAAGACCGCCTTTGGAGACAGCGGCGTATATCTCGAGAAATACTTTCTCGAACCGAGACACATCGAGGTCCAGATCCTCGCCGATGAAAAGGGGCGGACGATTCATCTGGGCGAACGGGACTGCTCGATCCAGCGCCGCCACCAAAAACTCATCGAGGAATCGCCTTCTGCGGGGGTCGGGGAATCGCTTCGGAGGGAAATCGGGGCGGCGGCCGTGGAAGTGGCCAAATCGGTGAATTACTGCAACGTCGGGACCGTGGAATTCCTGCTGGACAAGGATCACCGGTTCTTTTTCATGGAAATGAACACGCGAATCCAGGTCGAGCATCCGGTGACCGAAATGGTGACCGGGATCGACCTGATCAAGGAGCAGATCAAAATCGCATCGGGGCAGCCGCTGGAATTGCGTCAGAGCGACATCAAGTTGCGCGGGCACAGCTTCGAATGCCGCATCAACGCCGAAAACCCCGATACCTTCACGCCGTCCCCGGGCACGGTCTCGGTATTCCGGTCCCCCGGGGGACCGGGCGTCCGCGTCGACTCCGCGATGATTTGCAACGGGACCGTCCCGCCGTATTATGATTCTCTGATTGCGAAATTGATCGTTCATGCGGAAAACCGGGACGCGGCCGTGGCCCGGATGAAGCGGGCTCTGGACGAATTCATGATCGAGGGCATCCAGACGACCATTTCTCTTCACAAGAGGATTTTTGACGACGGCGTGTTTCAAAAGGGCCGCATCTCGACCGGCTATCTCGAAAAATTTCTGTCCTCCGAACAGGCGCGCTCCTCCGGCTGATCCGGGGTTCACCGCCGACACAACGTGATGAATCCGTCCGCTCCCGTCCCATCCAGCCGGCCGTTCTCCGGCCTCTACCTGATTCTCGACCAAGATGCGGTGACGGCGGGGTCCCCGGCCGACGCGGCCGCGGAGGCGATCGCGGGCGGCGTGAAAAAGATCCAGTACCGCGCGAAAAATCTTTCCAAGCGGGAGGCCTATTTTCACTCGATCCGTCTGCGTGAGCTCGCGCATCGGAACGGCGTGACGCTGCTGATCAACGACTGGGCCGATCTCGCCCTTGCGGTCGAAGCGGACGGGGTGCATCTCGGGCAGGACGACCTGCCGCCCTCCGCGGCGCGCGCCGTTCTGGGACCGGGACGGATCATCGGGGTTTCAGCGCATACGCTGGAACAGGCCCGGGTTGCCGAATCCGAGGGGGCCGATTACCTCGGCATCGGGCCCATTTTCCCGTCCCGGACGAAGCAGGCCCGCCCCCCGTTGGGCTGTGATTTCCTCCGCCGGATTCGGGCCGAGATCCGAATACCCATCATCGCCATCGGCGGGATCACCGCCCAAAACCTGCGCAAGGTGATCGCCACGGGCATCGACGGGGTCGCGGTGGTATCGGCGGTGCTGGGCCGGCCCGATATCGCCCAAGCCGCGGCGGAATTGATCTCCCTCCTGAAGGCCGGATAAGAACATCGGATCGCCTGTTACAATTTGTTACATTTTGTTACACAACAGAAAAGCATGGAATCGGAAAATCGGGTAGGATCGATACCATGAACCGCGGTGAGGATTTCCGTCGGGATCGGGGGCTCGGATGAAAGGGACCATACTCATCATCGACGACGACGCCAAGCTGAACGATCTCCTGGTCGAGTTTCTCGGAAACTTCGGATTCAAGGCGATCGCGGTGACGCGACCCGAAGAGGGGCTGAAACGCCTCCGGTCCGTGTCGCCCGATTTGATTATACTGGACGTCATGCTTCCCGGAATGGACGGCTTCGAGGTGTGCAAAACCATACGCGAGTCCCATACGGTTCCAATCATCATGCTGACGGCGAGGGGAATGGTGACCGACAAGATCGTGGGTCTGGAATTGGGGGCGGATGATTATCTCCCGAAGCCGTTCGAGCCGAGGGAATTGGTGGCGCGGATCCAATCCGTATTGCGGAGGGCGCACGGAATCGACGCCACGCCGGTGAAGCGGTTCGGAAGGCTCGAGATCGACTTTCCCAAGCGCGTGGCGAGGATGGACGGGGAGACCGTTGATCTCACCACGAACGAGTTCGCGGCGCTGTCACTCCTCGTGCGAAATCGGGGCAAGGTGCTGAACCGGGACCAGATCCTGAATGAATTGAGCGGAATTGAAAGCGAGGCCTTCAATCGCACCGTCGATATTACGATGAGCCGCCTGCGGCACAAGCTGGGCGACGACCCCAAAACCCCGGCCTTCATTAAGACCGTGCGGGGGGCGGGATACGTATTTGTCGGAGACGAAGATCAGGACACGGATGAGCCGGTTCGCTAAAATATTCCGCTCGATCTTTACAAAACTGTTTCTGGTCCTTCTGATTGCGGGGATCGGCATTCACCTGTCCGTCGTATTCTATTTTCATTACCGTTCCGACCGGACGGAAAACCCGGAATTTCAGAAGAGCATCTTCTACTTTCTGAGCGACCTGACCCGGGACATCGGAAATCCGCCCGATCTGGAAAAGGCGATGCGGATCTCCCGGGAATCCTCGATCCAGATCCGGTACGAAAGTCCGGAACAAACCTGGACCACATCGGATACCCTGTCGGTCCCGCCCCACATGCGATTTCGGGCTTGGCCGGGTTACCCGAACATCCTGACCGGCGGGCGTCGGGGGAGCCACCTTTTGGTCTGGCAACAGGGCGAGGGACGGTTGTATTTTCGGTTTCCGGGTCCATTCGAGCGGGAATTTTTCAACATGGAGGCCGCCGTGATCCTCCTCGTCCTGCTCACGATCAACCTGACCGCGGCGTATCTGTTGATCCGTTGGACACTGAGTCCCATCCGGGATCTGACCGAGGGGGTAAAGGAGGTCGGGAAAGGAAATCTCGATCATCACGTACGACTGAGCCGCACGGACGAGCTGGGCGAACTGGCCCGGGCCTTCAACGCCATGACGGAGCGCATCCGGAGCATGCTTCGGGCCAAGGAACAGTTGCTGCTGGACGTGAGCCACGAGCTGCGATCGCCGCTGACCCGAATGAAGGTCGCACTGGAATCTTTGTCCGAAACCGCGATGAAGATCAGCATCAAGGAAGACGTGACCGATATGGAAAAGATGGTGACCGGGGTTCTCCAGACGGCGAGGTCCCATTACATGTACGGGCAGCTGAATTTACAGCGGATCGATCTCGTGGCGCTTGTGAAGGGGGTTCTGGCCACGTTCAAGGAGCAGGACCCGGCGATCCGGGGAGGAGAAATGCCCGACCGCCTCGATTTGTACATCGATCCGGATCGCGTCAGGACGGTCCTGAAAAATGTCCTGGATAACGCGGTCAAGTATTCGTTCGAAAGCAGCCGCCCGGTGGAGGTCTCCATCGAAAACCGCAAACCTTACTGGGGGGTCTGTATCCGGGATCACGGTGTCGGGATACCCGAAGACGAGCTCCCTTACATCTTTGAGCCTTTTTACCGCGTGGACAAGTCGCGTTCCAAAGACACCGGCGGGTACGGTCTGGGTTTGAGCCTGGGAAAGACCGTCATGGAGGCGCATCAGGGCAGGATCGAGGTCGACAGCGCGCCGGGCCGTGGCACGACCGTGCGACTTTTCTTTCCCTATCCGAATCCCGATGAATTCCCGAAGGTATAGGGGGATACCAAAAGTCGTCGTCGGCTGGAATTCGGTCGAAATCGATTCATTAGCGAAGGGAAAGTCCAATGAGAAAACGACATGGAATGAAAGGAAAAAACGGATTGAAGAAGATCCCTGCCGGGGCCGGTCGGAATTTCATCCCTGCGAGCGGATGTCTCCGGTGCGGCGGTTTCATGGTCGACGAGCCCTGTTTTGGATTTGTGGCGCGACGGTGCGTTCAGTGCGGGGATCTCGTGGATCCGGTGATCGTTCGAAATCGTCAAAATCGTTTGTCCCGATCGAAGAGTGCGGACCGGCCGGGTCACCAAAGAAAGGCGGCTTAGGGTTGCGTCGTTTGGTCGCCTGAGGATGGAAGACCCGGATGGGTTCCTGAAGCACTGGTACGAGCGGGAAGGGCCGAAGAGAACAGCCTCCGATGTTCTCAATTCACAGAAGGAGACTTAAAATGTCCAATACAACGGCCGTTGGCCGAATCCAGTTATCTCAGACCCTGACGATGTTGGCGCTACTGATCGTCGGGATCGGTGTCGCGTCCGCGGTCCGGGCCGATTCCGGCCCGAAGGGGATGACCGGTTCCCGTTACGAACATCGCGGCGTCCCGCCCAACTTCGTGGGACACGCGCTCAACGAGCTTCTCCGCTCCGAAAAGGAACTGGGCCTGTCCCCGGAGCAGGGAACCAAGATCAAGGCCATCTCGACGGAGTATGCGAAGGAACGGATTCAAGGAGAGGCCGACATCAAATTGGCCGAGCTGGACGTCCGGACGAACATCCTGAATGACCAAGTCGACCTGGGGACGATCGAGGCCGCCCTTAAGAAGTCCGAGAGCGCCCGGACTGCGTTGCGTCTGCAGGGTGTGCAGGCGTTGCGCGGGGCGTCCGCCGTGCTGAACCCGGAACAACGGGAGAAATGGCACCAGAAGATGGCGGCACGTGGCGGATCCGGGAAGAGAGGATACAGCCACGGACCCTCGTCCGATCCGCACGGTCGGCCCGATCGGGGGGGATGACATCGGGATCACCCGTCGGTCCCGAAACCGGGGGCGGTCCCCCGCCGCCCCCGGTAATATAGCGGAGGGCCGTCCCGGATCCGTTTTTCATTGGATTGACAAGGGGGGCATCCCTCCTCTATTATTTAGCTAAGCTAAATATTAGTGCAACATAAAACGCGGACGCCCCGGGGAAAAGGGAGGCGGGTCCGGCGGGATTCCACGGGGAGCGACGGCAATGGGGGTCAAGTCGACAGACGAGCGGTGTGCGGGGGAAATCATGGAGACGGTTCCCCTGGTGATGCGCTTTATTCGGAGAGAGATGCGCTCTCAGGGGTCCCTGTTCCTCTCGGTTCCGCAATTGAGGACGCTGGTTTACCTGGACCGCTGTCCCGGATCGGATCTCTCGAGCGTCGCCGAGCATCTGGGGGTGACACCGGCCACCGCATCGGCGGTCGTCAACCGGCTGGTGCAGCAGAACCTCATCACCCGCGAGCCGAATCCGCGGAATCGACGCAATGTGGTGCTCACGCTAACCCGGCTCGGATCCCAACGCCTTCGGCGGGTTCGCGAAAAAGCGTGCTCCTTCGTGATCAGGGCGCTGGCGGACCGGCCCGATTCGGAGTTGCGAAAGATTATGGACGGAATCGCCTTGCTTGGCAAAGTGTTCAAGGATGCAGAAGGGTATGGCGGGCGTTGAACGCTCCTCGGGAGATGAGAAATGAATCGACCTGCTGGT
>Ga0055439_10000178_pt1 | contig 11087 bp, 9 predicted proteins | sample Browns_TuleB_D2_FD_57732 | JGI IMG/M metagenome (GOLD analysis project Ga0055439, IMG submission 57732) | Wetland microbial communities from San Francisco Bay, California, USA, that impact long-term carbon sequestration - Browns_TuleB_D2 | ecosystem: Environmental > Aquatic > Marine > Wetlands ...
AAACGGCTCACCTCTCTTTCCAGTTGCCGGTCGAACTCGCGTGAAACGAGATACTTTAGGTGGTGTGACTCGTTGATGATCGCCGCATAACGGTGGTAGCGTGTATTCTTCACGTAATAGATCCCGCGGAATTTGGGGAACACTTTTTGCTGCAGCCACGTGGATGCGGTTTTGGCAAGCCCGACATGAAAAAAAATCTGTCGATCCTCCCGCGTCACTTCCCCGGTCCTTTTTGGGCTAATTTTAAATAACATAAATGGGATTTGATATGATCCATGGGTACAAGGTCCCGTTGATCGGGAGCGAGACCTCGATTCGATAAACGCCTCTTTCCTTCACCTGATATTCCATATGCCTGGCCGTCTTGAGACCCGCCATGATTCCGTTATGATAGAGTTGAATCATTCCTTTATTGGGCATGCGTGCGGTTAGCACGAGATTGGGTGAATAGGGGATGCTGTCTCCCATGATGCCGCGAGTGGTTGGGTCGCTTGCCGTGAATTGAAAACCGGTGGCATCGGCCAGGAGACCAAAGGATGCATAGGTGTGACCGGCCATCAGCGCCTTTAACAGAGCGGTTTCCTCGCATGCCGGGGCCAGGATGTGGGTTTGAACAAATCGAAAAACCAGTTGGTATGGATCGAGTTGTCGTCCCAATATTGCGAAACGTTGGTGGGCATCATTCCCGGCAATTCCTACACACTTCCTTTTCTTCGTCAGGCGATCCCAACGATTTAAAGAATCGTCGGGCCTTGAAAGCATCGATAGATAAACCTCATCGGGATGATCTTGAAAGGAAGCGATGGCCTGGGCTGCGACCCAGGGGATCTTCCATTTCAGCGCGAGAGCACTATCCGCCATATCGTAAAATTCCATGCCGTCGATCCCTTCGGTGCCCCATTCCTTAAATCGAGAGGAGTGAGCCGCAAAGGCCAGTCCACCCTGGGATTTGATCTCGTTCACGATCTGCCAAATGGGTTTTGGGCCTGCGCCCCACTCTTCAATGTACTCTTTCAGATGGATGGCCAGAATGGATTGACTTGCCTGGATGATTTCGGCGCCTCGAATGATCAAGAGGTCCCCGTAGTCCCCATGCAGTCCCTCTGTAAAAATTCTTTTGGAATTGTGGTCGGTGGTCATGAGGAACCGAAGGCCGGTTTCCCTGGCTGCGCGGATGATATCGTCCGGGGTTCCTGTCGAATCGTGTGAGATATGAGTGTGGGCATGAATCACCCCTTTGAAATCAGTCAAACCGGGGATCGGTGGGAGGGTTTCCCGTTCATTCTGAAGCCGTTCAATATCGTCAAGGCGTTCTTGGTGCACTTGACGGATGAAAAATGGACCGCCGATACCCAGACCGGCCAGCACCATCGTCCATCGTCCGAAATTCGAGATAAATTGTCTTCGGCTCGTTTTCTTTATGAATAGCGATGATTTTTTCAAAAGGACTCTCCGATGATGAATTCCTTTCCGCTTTTCCCGAGGCGAATTAGTTTTTAATAACGAGTCCCCATTCCAAGAATGCGACCGCGTTCTTGGTCTATTGGGCGGCGTTCAAACTCATATGGCCGATAAAATACTCGCAGAGGAAATCTGTGAGTTTGATCCCGTCTGGTAAAATGGAAATTGGCGGGTCCTGGCCAGACGCACTTTGAGAATCGAGGGCCAGGCGATAAAATATCTGCATGTGGACCCGGATTGTCCTCCGTTTGACCGCTGCGTTTATACTTCGCGTTACGGAGCCGGCAGGCCCGCGCAGCGAGAATCGAAATTGCAGTTTACGAGCTGGTTAACCACGTGCGTGTTCAGCTCCACTTCGAGAAAGACCCCGATTCCCGGCGCATAGTACTTTCGCTCGAAAATACCGGGCTCCAAGAGGGAATAGTTCTTGGTGACCACGCAATCACCCGAGCAAAAGCGCTCCGCAAGCGGCTGTGGAACGTCCTGGTCGAGCTTGGGATTGTTTCCGAAGGCGTAGGTCGTCGACAGGATTTGTGTCACGTCCTCGGCATTGCCGTATGAGGCCTCTTCGAGGTACGCGTTGCCTTTTGCCGGGGATGCCAGAAAGATGATTCCAGGCTTATCCCCTTCACGGCCGGCCTTGAAGGAGCCTTCGTTGCTGACCAATTCCGGCAACCGGGGATGATCGCCGTCAAAGCTCTCAAAATCCTTGGCCTCTTCGCCACAATACCAGACATTCTTATCCAGGGCCTGGGCATACCAATCGTTGGTGTCCTCGATGAGATCGCCGTCACGGAAGACCTGATCATGGACCACGATACACGTCACGCCATCGATCTCCTTCGTCTGGTTCAGGACTTCCACGGTGTTGATTTCACCTCCACCCTGGTATTCCCATTTGTTGCCGATCCCCAAGGGGAAGTAGGGATTCGGATTCGTCAGGTTCGTGAAGTCGTTGTCGAATAAAGCCGGGTCGAAGTCAGGGTCGTACCGGTCTTCTCCGAGGAGTTCGCAGGCATCCAGACGCGTGGTCCGCTGTTCTTCGCAGAGTTGATTGCTTTCGCGGCGTGAGGCTTTCGCGTCGGCGAAACATTCCCCTCGCGCGCTGTCATCGGACACGTTAAAGCAGATAGCATTCGCCGTAAAGAAGTCGCTTCTGACCTCGTTTCCGCACGCGTTGTACAGCGTTATTGCGGTCGCCGAACAAAATTTCCCCTTCTGGCCGCCGACATCATCTTTTTGGTCGTTGGCGGCTCCACCGGCCGGCATGGCCAAGGCCACTGTTAGACCGATGGCCGTGGTGAGAATATGTCTCATGGTCACTGGGGTAATCATGGTTCACCTCCCTCGAGCGTGGATTGGGTTTTGCACAATATGATAACAAGGGAAGATTGCGGAAGACTTTCCTGAGTATTACAACTTGGAAAGGTTTGTATTATTTGGAGAGGGGAAGCTCTAGAGGTTAATGGGAAGAAAAACCGTGAAAACAGAGCCCACGCCCGACTGGCTGGAAACCTCGACATGACCCCCATGCGCGCTGACAACGGCTTTGACAAGGCTCAAGCCCAGTCCGAGTCCTCGCTGCGACCGGCTCTTATCACCCCGGTACAGCCGGTCCCAGATTCTATGAATATCTTCGTCCGGTATTCCGATGCCGGTGTCTTTAACGATGAGGATAATATCTTGATCTCTTTGACACGCTTCAATATCAATGCTTCCGCCTGCGTGGGTGTACTTGATGGCATTATCCAGTAGATTGGCCAGAACCTGTCTTATCCAATTGCGGTCGGCGTTCAACACAAGGTCCTGCGGATAACGTGTATTGACGGAAACGCCCTTTTCCTCGGCGACATAGTCGTAAATCCCTTTGATGTCCTCAATCAGAGGGCCAACGTTTAATTTTTCCAGTTGGAGTTTCATGGCCCCGGTCTCCGCTTCTGACACATCCATCAACGCGTTTAACATGACGAGAATTCGCTCGGCCTCTTCGATGCAATCACTCAAGGCTTCCCGGAGGAGATCGGCGTTTGGCTCAGAACGTAACGCCAATTCAGCGGTCCCTCTCAATCTCGTTATCGGCGTTCGCAAGTCATGCGCGACGTTATCCAATACATTTTTCATTCCATTCATTAGGGCCTCGATTTTCTCCATCATCGTATTGAACAGAGAAATCAATTCTTCATTAAGCCGATCGGATTGATAGACGGGAGCCCTGACATCGATTCGTCCGCTGGCGATGATCGAGCGGAGAGCGTTGATGAGCTGTCGAATCGGATTCAAGGCGCGGTTGGCGATCAATAATCCACCCGAATACGCCAGCAGGATTATAGGAATAATCGCAATGATATAAACCTTGCGAATTCTTTTTAAGAGATCTTCGCGCTCCGTTACCTCCTGACCGAATTGTAAAGTCGAGCCATCGAAGAGTATTTGGGACTTGATTTCGAATTCGTTCTCCTTATTATTGCCTTCCAGATATTTCCACCCCTTGTTTTTGAGATACTCGGTTTTCTCAAGCTGATCGAGATTAAGATCCGACCAACTTTTCGGGACTCTCAAAATGAGCGTTTCGCCTCGACTCCCGACAAGGCGGACAAGGGTCGGTTCCTCTGAATCCTCCTCCAACACCTTCTTTCGTAAAGTCTCCAGCCCGTTTTTTCTATATATTCCTTCATGCTCATCGATGTCTTGTTCGATATCTTTTCGGCTTTGTTCGTAGATAAAAGAAGAGATGACGGAATAGGCGTAGATATTAATGATAAGCGAGCTAAGAATAAAAAAGAGCGTGTACCAGGTGATGAGCCGGAAGGTATTTGATTTCAGTAAAAGCCTATGAGTCTTCAAGAACATAACCGACTCCGCGAATCGTGCGAATCATTTTTTCCTCGAAATCCTTGTCAATTTTGTTCCGCAGTCTGCAAACGAGGACATCCACCACATTCGTCTGCGGGTCGAAGTTATAATCATAAACGTGCTCCATGATGATGGTTTTCGAAACCACCCTTCCCGCGTTGCGCATGAAATATTCGAGCAGCGCAAACTCACGGGGTTGGAGGTTGATCTTTTTATTCGATCGGATAACCTCGCGCTTGACGATATCAATAGAAAGGGTTCCGTATTTCAAGCGGGTGGTCTCGGCGGCGCCGCTTGCTCTGCGGACCAGCGCCCGAACGCGCGCGAGCAATTCCGAAAAAGCAAATGGTTTGGTCAGATAATCGTCGCCCCCCGTCTGCAGCCCTTTAACCCGATCATCCACGGATCGTTTCGCGCTCAAAATGATCACGGGAATATTCACCTTGTTCCGCCGAAGTTCCTCGATCAGGCTGAGGCCGTCCTTCTTCGGGAGCATGATATCGATGACGGCCGCGTCATAGGGGGTGTACAGAGCCAGATGAACACCATCCTCTCCATTTGATGCATGATCTACGGCGAACCCCTCTTGCTTAAGCCCCCTGACCACGAAAGAGGCGATCTTTTGATCGTCTTCGACGACTAATATGCGCATGGCTGGGTTAACCGTCCGATGACATTGTTCTTTTTAAAACTCGATTTGCGCCACGAGTTTCGTTAAAAAACTGCTTTCGGAATCGGAAGGAAAGGCCTTTCCGGGAATAAAGTAACCCAGTATCAAGGCCATCTCAAAACTTATGGCATGCCCTTCATTCACGTACCCAACGATCAGATCGGTTTCGCTTCCCAGCTTCTTGCTCAGGCCGTCCGGATTGAGGTCGATGCCCGACTCGGCAAGGCCGTCCGAAGCCTTTTCCTGACGATAGGAATGATAGACGAGGTCTATGGAGCTTGTCTTCGTCGTATTTATTCCGACCCCGGTGGTGAAGACCGAGAGGTTGCTCAACTCGGGATCGAACAACTCTCCGTAATACTTGAAGTCCGTCGCCCCGTTGAAATCTCCCTCGTTTCCCTGCAGTCCCGACTGTCGAAAGTTCCTGTCGACCCCTTTGCCCGGACGGCCGTCGCCGGTTCCCAGCGCCTGGCCGAGAGTCAATGAGGGTTCCATGGGAAGATCGAATACGTAGGTGGAACCGATATCAAAACCCCATCCGCTGATCTTATTGGTGCCATCTTTTCCCGATACATAGGCCGTCTCCAGCCAATAGCCGAGGCTGTCCGTCAGATCCCCGTCCGAATGAATCCCGAAGAAGATAGGACTGTTGTTTTCGCTCGTCCGGTCGTCCCGTCCCAGGACATAGGCCGCGACATTCGTATCTTCCGATATCACATACGTCCCGTAAGCGATGTAATTATTGATCCGCTCTTCCTCCTGGTCGTTTAATAAGTCCTTATCGACGAGGCCTTCCCGGCTGACCGAAAGTTCCAACAGGTACTGCGAGTGTTTCATAAATCCTCGGACCGCATCCAGCTCGGCGTCGTAAAGCCACTGGCGCTCGTCATCAAAGCGCTGCCGACCGAGTTGAAACGACAGCCGCTCGTCCATGATGTTTTTAAATAATACATATGCCTCCTCGAACTCGAAGCGGGTCTGATCATTTTCGTTATCCCGGTTCCCGTAAGTCACTGTTTTGGATAATTTGGCGGCGACGTATCCTTCAAAGTGCCGGCTCGGATCGTAAGAGAAGGCCAACGTAAAGGCCGGCTCCATCGTAGCCACGTCCTGGCCTTGATCGCTCTCGAGCACGAGATTTTGCTGCCGCACGTATTCCAGCTCCAGCTGCCCGCCGGTCGTGAGGTGGGGCGCCAGCTTGATCCGGGTCTCGGGGGGAGCGTCGGGATCGAAGCCCGAGAAAACCGGCTCTCGCTCGCCCGTCGGCGGGGTTTCCTGACCGTTTGATACTGTCCCAGATAAGACGAATGAAAGAACAATGACGAATATCGCTAAGGACTTCCGATTTATCTTCTTCGCATCACTCACGTTGAGGATAGCCGGTCGCGGGCTCAACTGTGCCTCGGTATCCGATTCCCCTCCGGGAGTTCGGACTCAAATCTTTCCTTTGGAGTGTTCAATGATGTACGGGGAGGATTGTAACGGGTTTTAAAAAATTGATCAATCGGCCCGGCGGTCATCGGGCGTCAGACGACCCTTCGGGTTGGGCCACGCCTGGTTTGCGGAAATGGTCGTCATAATCTATAGGGTCATGAAATAGCTCAAGATCGCGGCAGGTGAGGTGAACAAAGCCAGTCAGCCGAGGAGGAGTCCGATATCGAAGGTTCCCGCGTAACCGGTTGAATTGGGGGTCAGCGCGAGGATCAGCTCCTCTCCTCCGTACTGAAAAATTCCGTCCTGCCGGTTCCGGATCCGGCCCGGCCCCTTGCCTGCATAGGGGGCCTGCGAATGGATCCGGTCGGTGAGCGCGTCGTCGAAATAGATCTGGGACGTAAAGGCGTACCCCCGCCGGGATTCGGGATCCGTCCGGATCTTGAAATGGATATGGACGGTCCGGCCCGAATACCAGCCGGGATAGATCGTCACGAAACGCGCCGTCCCGTCGCCGCCCGTGACCTGATATCCGCGCAGAAATTTCCTTCCCCGCGTATCAAAGGACCGATCCCGAACGTCGCCGTAGACACCGAGGGCGTCGCAATGCCAGACGTCCACCATGACGCCCGAAAGCGGCGCGCAGTCCTGTCCGCGGATTTCATGGACGCGGACGGCCAGTTCGAGCGGAAACCCCGCCTTCACCGAACCGTCCGAGGGATCCGACCGGATATCGGAGCGATGGAGCCGCTCATCCACGAAGTAGGGGCCCTCCGTTTGTTCCGGCCTCACGATGCAGGGAGGAAACGATGCAAGTTGCGGTTTCCGAGACCGGGGGCGAAGGAGCGCTTCGAGGCCGCTCGAATCGGGACCGCAGCCCGCCAGCGCGGCGGCGGCAAGTCCCAGCCGTCCGAGCAGCTCCCTCCGAGTCATATTCCCATTCATTCGCGTACCTCCGGAAAACGGATAACCATTATACCGCGGCTGCGGGCCCATGATAAACGGAATTTAATTGAGCGGGTCGATCCCGGAGTCCGCGATTCACGTGCCCCCCCGTGCTCCATTTACCTTCATCGGCCCCTGTTTCATTTATTCGGGGATGATTGACACCGAGAGCGGCCGGCCGTTATGATGACAGAACACCCTCTATCGCCGGGAAAACATGGACGCACATCAGGATATCCTCAAGGGGCTCAATAAGAATATCCCGCTCTCCGCGAAACTGGAATCGGTCCATAAGGTCCTGAAAGAACGGATTCAATTCATCGACCGGATTGCCGTGGCGGTCTACGACGCCAAAACGGATCTGCTGAAAACTTTCAGCCACAGCAGCGGGGCCCGGGAGCCGTTGCTTCATTACGAGGCCCGGATGGGCGAGTCCCGGTCCCTCACGGAAATCCTTAAAACCGGGGCGCCGCGGGTGATCAACGACATGAGCGTTTTCGACCCGCCGCAGCGGGAGCACGCGAAACGCATCGCGGCGCAGGGGTATGTCTCCAGCTACACGATGCCCATGTACATCAACGACGCTTTTTTTGGTTTCGTCTTCTTCGATTCCAAAGAAAAGAATGCTTTCAAACCCGACACGCTCCTCCACCTGGATGTGTTCGGCCATCTCATCTCGCTCATGGTCCTCAACGATCTGATGACGATTCGAACGATGCTTGCGACGGTCAAGGCCGTGCGGGACATCAGCGCCAGCCGGGACCTGGAAACGGCGGCCCATCTGGACCGGATGGCGCATTACGCCCGGCTGATCGCCAAGGGCCTGGCCGAGCAATACCATTTCGACGATGAATTCATCGAGTACATCTTCCTTTTCGCGCCGCTCCATGACATCGGAAAGATCGGCGTGCCCGATGCCGTCCTCCGGAAGAAGGACAAGCTGACCGCGGAAGAGTTCGAGCTTATGAAGTCCCATGCCGAGAACGGCCGCCGGATGGTCGACGCGATGCTGAAGGACTTCGGCCTCGAGTCCTTCCAGCACATCGACGTGATGCGGAACATCGCGGAGTACCATCATGAAACGATGGACGGGCGGGGTTACCCTCACGGGATGAAGGGCAAAACGATCCCGATCGAATCCCGAATCATCGCCGTGGCGGACGTGTTCGATGCCCTCACCAGCCGCCGGCCCTACAAGCTGGCCTGGACGAATGAAGAGGCGTTCGCCATGCTGAAGCGACTCGCAGGGAAACAACTGGACCCGGACTGCGTGGAGGCGCTCATCCGGAACGCCGACCGGCTGGGCGAAATTCAAAGCCGGTTCCACGAGGGTCCCTCCGGCTGACCCCGCACGCCGGGCATCGGCTGGACATTTGCACCCGATCCCGCCCGATTTGACATCGGAGGGAGAGCCCACTATGATGGGTGGACTGCATAAGTAAATCGGCGGACGCGACTCCCGTTTCCCATTCGGTTGAATCCAAGAGAGGACTTCACGTGGCGACGTATCAATTTATTTACACAATGAACAAAGTAACGAAGATCGTCCCCCCCAAGCGCAAGATCCTGGAGGACATCTCGCTTTCGTTCTATCCCGGCGCGAAAATCGGCGTGTTGGGCCTCAACGGTTCCGGAAAATCGAGCCTGCTCCGGATCATGGCCGGGGTCGACCCCGATTTCCTGGGGGAGGCGAAACCCGCCAAGGGGGTGAAGGTCGGCTATCTTCCGCAGGAGCCCCGCCTGGACCCCGCGAAGGACGTTCGCGGCAATGTGGAAGAAGGGGTGGCCGGGACGAAGGCGCTTCTGGATGAATTCAACGCGGTCAGCGCCAAATTTTCCGAACCGATGTCGGATGACGCGATGGCGGCGCTGCTCGAGAAACAGGGCCAGCTTCAGGAAAAGATCGACGCCGTCAACGCCTGGGAGCTCGACCGGCAGCTGGAGATCGCCGCCGACGCCCTCCGCATCCCGCCGTGGGACGCGGACGTGACCAAGCTCTCCGGAGGGGAAAAGAGGCGTGTCGCGCTCTGCCGCCTGCTGTTATCGGCCCCGGACATGCTTCTCCTGGATGAACCGACCAACCACCTTGATGCCGAGTCGGTGGCCTGGCTCGAGCGCTTCCTCAAGGAATTTCCCGGCACAGTCGTCGCCGTCACGCACGACCGGTATTTTCTCGACAACGTCGCCGGCTGGATACTGGAGCTGGATCGCGGCAGGGGAATTCCCTGGGAAGGGAACTATTCCTCCTGGCTCGATCAGAAGACACAGCGTCTCGCGTTGGAAGAGAAGCAGGAGACCGCGAAGCGCCGGGCGCTCGAGCACGAGTTGGAGTGGGTCCGCACCGCGCCGAAAGGGCGTCACGCCAAGAGCAAGGCGCGCCTGACCGCCTACGAATCCCTGGCGTCGGAGGAAACCCAGAAAAGAAACGAGACGAAGGACATCGCCATTCCGCCCGGGCCGCGACTGGGGGATCTCGTCATCGAGGCGGACGACCTCAAGAAAGGCTTCGGCGACCGCCTTCTGATCGATGGCCTCACCTTCAGCCTCCCCCGGGGCGGGATTGTGGGAATCATCGGACCGAACGGCGCCGGGAAGACGACGCTCTTTAATCTCATCGCCGGGACGGAGAAGCCGGACGGCGGAACGCTTCGTATCGGCGAGACGGTGAAGATCGCCTATGTCAATCAATCCCGGGACACGCTCGACGACAAAAAGAACGTCTGGGAGGAGATTTCGGGCGGATTGGACGTGATCCAGGTCGGAAAACGGGAGGTCCCGTCCCGCGCGTATGTTGGCGGGTTCAATTTCAAGAACACCGACCAGCAGAAACGGGTCAAGGACCTTTCCGGCGGGGAGCGGAACCGGGTCCACCTCGCCAAGGTCCTCCAAAGAGGCGGAAATGTCCTTCTGCTCGACGAGCCGAGCAATGATCTGGATATCGAAACGCTGCGCGCGTTGGAGGAGGCCCTGGTCGATTTCGCCGGTTGCGCGCTGATCATCAGCCATGATCGTTGGTTCCTCGACCGGATCGCCACCCATATACTGGCCTTCGAAGGGGAAAGCCGCGTGGTCTGGTTCGAGGGGAATTACCAGGACTATGAGGCCGATAGGCACAAGCGTCTCGGCACGGATGCCGACCAGCCGCACCGGATCAAATACAAGAAATTGACCCGTTAAGCCACCCGGCGTCCGGGTTTGGTATGGGCGGGTTTGAAACCCGCCCTACAGGAATCATTCGGCCGGGGGAGCATTAAACAATATTTTCGATACCGAACGGAGAGGGACAAGAAATGATGCGAACGGGAAATCCGGTTCTTCAAACAACGACTTTCACCCGCGCGGGGACGGCCGCCATCGGCGAACGAATGACGATCGCCGGAACGGTCAATAAGACCTTCGTTCTGCTTGGACTCCTGATCTTCACTTCCGCCTGGGTCTGGTCCAAGGCCATGGCCCAGGAGCCGGTCGGCGCGTATCTGATGATCGGCGTCTTCGGCGGGCTGATCCTGGCGCTCGCCACGGTTTTCAAACCGACCTGGGCCCCGATTACCGCCCCGGCCTACGCCGCGTTGGAAGGGCTGTTCATCGGGGGGATATCGGCGATCTTCGAGGCCCAATATCCCGGGATCGTCATGCAGGCGGTTTCGCTCACTTTCGGAACGCTCTTCTGTCTGCTCGTGGCCTATCGTTCCGGGATGATCAAGGCCACGGAGAACTTCAAGCTCGG
>Ga0055439_10000179_pt1 | contig 11064 bp, 7 predicted proteins | sample Browns_TuleB_D2_FD_57732 | JGI IMG/M metagenome (GOLD analysis project Ga0055439, IMG submission 57732) | Wetland microbial communities from San Francisco Bay, California, USA, that impact long-term carbon sequestration - Browns_TuleB_D2 | ecosystem: Environmental > Aquatic > Marine > Wetlands ...
GGCGCGTCCACCTGACTGTTGTCTGTGCGGTTAGACTGGATGTCACGATAGCAGACTGGTTTCGCAGGTGGTCCGGGCCCGCGGAACGAGACAAACCGGAATAGCGGCTCCCCGGGTTTGTTGCTGTACCCGGTGGGCGGCGAATCTAAAACAGCCACTACGCATGTAGTCTCCTAGGACTGAAGTTCTTCGGACGCGGGTTCAACTCCCGCCGCCTCCACCATTTTCCTTCACGATTTAGCCTGATGCTCTGACGAGGACCGGATCGCCACCTCTTGCAGAGGACAAGGCACCATCCGAAATCAGCTCCTTCCCGAGCGTGTATACGGCAAAGGCAAAAACTTGCTTCTAAACTGTGTATTTCCACCGCGCAGTCCACAGCGCATACGGAAGGAGGAAAATTGAATTCGATAGCATTCTTTGAGCGACGGAAACAGACCAAAGAAGTCGATTTCAATGAGCGAAGAGTATTAGAACGCCGTATGCGTTCGGTGGGTCGCTCACCTGAACAGCGACGTCTAGCTTCCCAAATTCGTCAGTACGAACGGGAGACTTTTAAAATCCCGGTTCATTTGAAAATTATGAACAAGCGAAGTGTTTGCTTTACGCATAACATAAGTCCGGAAGGTCTTCTCCTCTTCGCGGATACCAATCTAACCCCTGGAATACCCGTTAACCTCAAGTTCACTTTTGGCGAGAATATCTGTTCACTAAATATTTCAGGAAGGGTTCTTTTTTGCCGCTCGGTCTTCAAAGAGGGATCCAAACGACATGCCATGGGAATTAAGTTCGCAGCCATTCGGGATTTTGAGAAAAGCATTCTAATCTCCGCCGTACATGATCTAAGGCAACATCCTGAAACACTTAAAAAATCTTCGCTAAGTATCCTGGTCTCCGCGGATACATTAGCCCAGGAGGCAGCGGATCTATCGGTCGTATCTTTCGAGCCTTCAAATTTGGAGAAAGACTCCACCGCCAGTCGGCCCCCACAGGTGCCGCCTTCTGACAGGCGAATTGAGCCAAGAATGGCCACAAATCTCTCGTTTAGATTATTGTCAGAAGAGGTGAAAGGTAGTATCCTAAATATAAGTCAGACGGGTTTTTGCCTTGCTTCTGAAAAGCCGATACCCTCAGGCACGTTGCTTCTATCGGTGAATTTATCCCCTCTTGGACCACAACAATCCATCGACTTTTCAGCGGAAGTGTTGAGTGATCGTGGGCTATATGGAGACAAGTTCCTTTTTGGTGCGCGGTATTCCCCGTTAAACGCGCAGTATTCTCGTATAGTAACGGACTCCATATTTGAGAATTATGCAAAAAAGGCGTCTTCCATAGTCAAAAACGATGAATCCCTGAAAATAAAAATAGAGGATTTCTTTAATAGAGAGGTCAAACAGTTTCAGCAAGATTTGTCTGATCTTTATGTTAAATCCCAAGGTCCGGAGTCAAAATCAGCAGAACTTGAAAAGAGGATAACTGAGCTAACCGACGAACTCCTCTTAAAAGGATACTCATTGGAAAAGGAAATCTCGAATGACGTTTACATGAAGAGGGTTAAACAAGAGTTTAGGGAGATCGCGGGTTGCTGGTTTTATAAGAGTCCGATCATGAAGATGGGTTACGAGAAACCAAGAGGATATCCGGGTGACTATAGACTTTTCGAGTTGATCTATGATAACCATCCACTATCGGAGGATAATTTTGGCTTTCAATTCGACAAATATTTTCTGAATAATACATATACAAGGGCCGTCAGAAGCAGAAAAGACAAGATGAAGGGCATATTGAAGGATTTTATTGAGAGCCGAACTTCCTCACTCACGAGGCTACTCAATGTTGCATGCGGTGGTAGTAAAGAGATCAGAGAGCTATTTAGCGAACAGTTTATATATGGAAAGAGAATAAATTTTACGGGGTTGGACAACGATGAAAGGGCTCTTGAATTATCCAAGGCTTCGCTGAATTATTTGCCGCCCAATGTTCAAGCAAGGTTCTTGAAAGAAAATGTTCTAAGCCTCTTTAGAGACGAAAAATATTATGACATCATAGGAAAGCAAGACATCATTTATATTCTGGGACTAACAGAGTATCTACCGGACAGAATTTTTAAAAGACTGATTCAGTTCCTATTCAATTTATTAGATGGCGCTGGTAAATTGGTTATTACCTACAAAGATAAAAATATACCCCTTCCAAGTATCCCCCCGGACTGGCTATGTGACTGGGCATTCGTGAAGAGAACGGAGCAGGACCTGGTCAATGCTGCAACGGTGCTGGGTTCCAAGCGATACTCGTTGAAGATTGAAAGAGAAGAAACAGGGTGCATCATGTTTCTAATACTAACCAAAACGTAATTCAATGCTTGATCTTATCCCGATAGGTTATTATTCCGCTTCCGGCCTCCTCAACTTCGTTACAACCCTCATCCTGACCCTTTTTGTTTTTTTGAAAGATCGAAAATCGAGCACCAATCAGAAATTTTGCGTCTTTACGCTTAATGTTGCGGGTTGGTCTCTTTTTTATTATCTCTGGTTGTCCGCCACGAGCGGGTATTGGGCAGAAATATATCTCCGAACATTAATGCTATTTGTCGTATTTATTCCTTCCACGTTTACTCATTTTGTATTGACGCTCCTTAAAGACGAAGGGAAGAAACAAGTCGTATATGGTAATTACGTTATCAGCATCGTCCTTGGATCCTCGGTCTATACCCACTTGCTTGCAACAGACCTAGGAGCGTATCTTATTTTCCCTTATTGGCTGAAACCGGGTCCGCTTTTCCACATCCACTCCGTCCATTTTCTCGCGAACATTCTCTATTCGCACGTCTTGATGCTGCGCGCAATTAGGAAAAACTCGGGCGTTTTCAGGAATCAGGTCCTTAACGTTTTCATCGGAACAGCCATTGGATTCAGCTCCGGTATCACAAACTATCTCACGTGGTATAGAGTGGGAGTTCCGCCGCTTCTAAACTCTTTGGTTCCGTTTTATGTGGCATTCATTGGTTATTCCATTGTCAAATATCGCTTGATGGATATCACAACAGTCATTCACAAAACAGCCATGTGGGCAGCGTTGTCGTCGCTCGTCATCCTGCCGATGGGCGGCTTTTTCTATTTCGGTCACGATTGGATCAGCCGTTTGAGCTCGTCCCAGCTCTCGGTGCTGATGGCCGGGGTGATACTCCTTCTTATTCCGTATATCAAGCTAGTTCAGCCTCGAATCGACCATTTATTTCAGCGGCGGAAACACGATCTGCAAAAAATTCTCCAAGACTTTATTCATGAAATTGCGGCGCTGAAGGGACTAAATGTACTTGTGGATAAATTACAGGCGACGATATCGGCCGTTTTGTATCCGGACCATGTGTCGATAATACTGTTTGACATCAAATCAGACGCTCTGAAGCCTTTTCGTGTTTCAGATCCAACCGAGCCGGTTTCGTTTGAAGGTCACCGAAAATTCCTAGCGTGGCTTGAAGATAAAAATGAGATAGCGGAGGCTGATCTGATAGAATCGGATCCTCGGTACGCATCGATAAACAGGGACGCGAGAAATTATTTCAAGGATGTTCGTGCAATAATGGCGGTGCCATTGAGACACGATGGAAAATTACTCGGCGTTATCAACATGGGCCAGAAAAGGAACTTGAAGCCTTACACGCAACTGGATTTGGATTTCTTGTCAAATATCAAAGTGGAGGCCTCCATCGCATTCAGTAACGCGATCCTTTACGATGATGTGAGCGAGATGTCTCTGGAATTAAAACAATGGGCCACCGAGCTGGAGCACAAAGTCGAGGAACGTACCAAAGAGTTGGCCGAAAGTAAGCAAGAGGTGGAAAAGGCCTACGCCAAACTTAAAGAATTGGACGCGATCAAAACGCAGTTCTTTGCAAACGTCTCACATGAACTGCGAACCCCATTAACGCTGGTACTGGCTCCGTTAGAGTCCATGCTGAAAGGGGAACTCGGGAACGTTTCAAAGTCGCAACAGGGGCACATCCAGATCATGCATCACAATGCCCTCCGGCTCCTGAAAATGATCAACAACCTGCTCGATTTGGCAAAGATCGACGCCGGCCGAATGACACTTAGCCTGGAGCCGATTCAGTTGCCTCCCTTTATCAAGGGCATTGTTGCTTCGGTAACGCCAATGGCCGAGAAGAGGCAAATTCGACTCTCGTATGCTGATAGCGAAGGTCTACCCGAAGTGGTGTGCGACCGCGAAAAGGTCGAGCGGGTCCTCCTTAACCTGATCTTTAACTCCATTAAATTTACCGAGCCCGGTGGGTCCGTGACCATCCGTTGCGAAATGGCTCCTTCGAATGAAGGCGATGGTTCAGCGAGCCGCGTCAAGATTTCGGTGGCGGACACTGGCATCGGTTTTCCGAAGGAGTTTAAAGAGAAGATATTTGAGCGATTCTCCCAGGTGGATGCCTCCGCCAGCCGAAAATACGAGGGTACCGGTATCGGACTTGCACTGGCCAAAGAACTCGTGGAACTCCACCGCGGGCAGATCTGGGCCGAGAGCGAGCCGGGCAGGGGGACTGTAATGACCGTTATGCTTCCGACGGACCTCGAACTTCCGCAGACAGAAACGAGTCCCGAGGATCGACGGACAACGCCGCGGCGGGGCCGAGAGCGACGGGGAAGTGAGCGCCGGTGGACCGAAGATTGGACACGAGCCCTGCGATCAGCGGCAGAATATTCGGCAGCCGATGTCCTGAAAGAGCCCGTGGCACTTCAGGTCCCCCTCCCATTCCCGTCGGGCCCGAGAGAACGCACGGTCCTGCTCATTGAGGACAACGCGGATATGCGGAGCTTCCTCGCCTTCCAGCTCCAGGACGAGTTCAAGCTGGTTCAGGCCCGGGATGGTATCGAGGGTGTCGAGTTGGCCATCCAGGATCATCCGGACATCATCATCTCCGATGTCATGATGCCGGGAAAGGACGGCTATCAGGTCTGCCGGGAAATTAAAGCCGATCCCCATACAAAGCACATCCCGGTGATCTTGCTCACCGCCAAGGCAGAGCTTTCCGAAAAGATCTCCGGTCTCGAGTACGGCGCGGATGACTATTTGACCAAACCGTTTAACGCACAGGAGTTGAAGGCGAAAATCCGGTCTCTGATCCAGCTGCGTGGCTTGGAGCGAGAGATCCAGCATCGCAGCGAAGAATTGGAGCGCACCCTGAAAATGCTTCAGGAGACCCAGACCCAGCTGGTCCATTCCGAGAAAATGGCGGCCCTGGGGTTGCTCGTCGCGGGAATCGCGCACGAGGTGAACAACCCCGTGAGCTTTGCGAAGGGGAGCCTGTCAAATCTTCGACGATACCTCGGCCAAGTACGCGATGCCCTGGAACAGAGGCCCGAAACGCGCCAGGTGCTGGAGCAGTTCAACGTGCTGCTTCAGGACATCGAGCAGTCACTCAACATCGTCAAGGCCGGCTTGGATCGCACCGAGGGAATCGTGATCGATTTGAAAACATTTGCCAGGAAGGACGACCGCCACACCCGGCGGGTGAATATTCAGGAAGGCCTGGAGGCGACATTGAAATTGATCCAACACGAAATGGGCAACCGAATAACACTGCATCGGGATTACGGAATTCGGGACACGGTGGAAATCATCCCGGGGCAGATCAATCAAGTCTTCATGAACCTGTTCCAGAATGCCATACATGCCATCCCTGGCAAGGGCGACATCTGGGTCCGCACCTGGGAGGACGGGGATTGGATCCATGTATCCGTCCGGGACAGCGGCACGGGAATCCGCAGGGAACATCTCAGCCGCATCTTCGAGCCCTTTTTTACCACCAAAGAGATCGGTCAGGGCACCGGCCTCGGTCTCTCGGTCAGCTTCCGAATCGTCGAAGGTCACGGTGGAAAACTCACGGTCAGCAGTGAAGAGGGACACGGTGCCGAGTTCGTGATCACTCTCCCGAAGCGGCAGTCGCAGGGAGGCCCGCCCTCGGCGAAAACTCCCGCGGAGCCTGTTTCGGTCAAGGGGAACTCCAAATGAATCCGTTGCTCCAAGCCGACGACTACCGGCAGTATCCCGTCCTCTATGTGGACGATGAGCCGATGGCGCTGGAGACATTTCGCCAGCAATTCAAGGGCGACTTTACGATTCACACCGCCCAGGATGCCGAAGAAGCCCGGCGAATTCTGCGGGAAAAGGAAATCGCCGTGGTCTTGACGGACCAGCGAATGCCTCGACTGAGCGGTGTGGATTTGTTAAAGGAGGTGAAACGGGAACATCCCGATACCGTTCGCATGCTCACCACGGCCTATTCCGACATGGACGTGGTCATCGAGGCGATTAACGAGGGAAACGTCTACCGGTATGTCGCAAAGCCGTACAACGAAGACGATCTTCGGAATACGATCCGGCAAGGAATCGAGACCTATTACCTCATTCGCGAACGGGACAGACTTGAAGCGGAAAAGGTCGAGACCGCCAAAAGGATGGCGCGCGCGAATCGGCTGTCGGCGGTGGGAACCCTTGCCGCGGGCATGGCCCATGAAATCAACAATCCTCTTACCGCCGTGAGTGCTTTCCTTCAGATGCTTCCCCAGAAGTACGAGGAAGGCAGCAAGGACAAAGAATACTGGGAGCAGTTTTATCGGAGGGTTTGCGAGGAACTGGAACGCATCCATCATCTCATCACGCGGATGCTTCGATATTCAAGGTTCACCGGTCAGGATGAGTATCATTTTCAAGAGACGGATCTGAACGGACTGATTGAGGACATGATCGCCCTCCTGGTGCCGGAGGCGAAGAAGAGAATGAACGTGTTTGAAAAGCAACTCGACCAGAATTTGCCGATCGGCTGGATGGATCAGGAACGGATGAAGCAGGTTTTCATGAATCTGTTCCTCAATGCCATTCAGGCAACCGACCGGGGAACAATCACGGTACGAAGCCGCCGGGTATTTCCGGATAACAATCGGGCCATGCTGGAGGTTGAGGTCAGCGATACCGGATGCGGGATCGAGGAGGCGCATTTTCAGAAACTCTTTGATCCCTTTTTTACAACGAAGCACCACAACGGAAGCGGTCTAGGGCTTCTGACTTGCCATCAGATCGTCGAGGCCCACCGCGGGTATATTGATGTGAAATCGGAGCCGGGTAAGGGCGCTACCTTTATCGTGCGGCTTCCCCTCCAACCGGAAGAACACGATCGCCGGATGACCGACCGGCGGAAAGCGCAAGACGAATTTTCGATCTGATTCCCTCCCTTCCATCGCCTTGACAGATCATAACCGGTAGGTTATGATGGAAATCCTTCTCACCAGGCGGGATCCAAATGGACAACAAAAACAAGATTGCCGTCGCCAGCGACCATGCGGGGGTAGATCTGAAAACGAAGATCATTCAATTCCTTATGGAAAGGAATCTGCCCGTCGCCGATTTCGGAACGAACAATCACGACTCGGTTGACTATCCCGATTACGGTATTCCGGTGGCCCAGGCTGTTTCGGAAGGAGACATCGGTCGGGGAATACTCATTTGCGGGACCGGGATCGGGATGTCCATCGTTGCCAATAAGTTCCCCGGGGTGCGCGCGGCCCTTTGCTTTGATTCGTTTACGGCCAAGGTAAGCCGTCTCCATAACGATGCCAACATCCTGGTATTGGGCCAGAGGGTCTTGGAGGATAAAACCGCTTTGGAGATCGTCCGCTTGTGGCTGGAAACCGGATTTGACGGGGGAAGACACGCCCGGAGGCTGGCCAAGATTGAGGAGATAGAGAAAAAAACCGTGAGGAAATAATAAAGAAGGGTGAACGACTCATGTCTGTATTGAAGCGGACCGACCCCGAAATCTTTCGCGCGATCCAAGGAGAGAAAAAAAGGGAACAGGAGCAGATCATCCTGATCGCGTCCGAGAACTATGCGAGCCGGGCGGTATTGGAGGCGCAGGGAAGTCTTCTGACCAATAAGTATGCGGAAGGACTTCCGGGGAAGCGTTACTACGGCGGCTGTGAATTCGTGGACGTGGCCGAGTCGTTGGCGATCGCCCGAGCCAAGGAGCTATTCGGCGTCGAGCACGCGAATGTCCAGCCGCATTCCGGGACCCAGGCGAACATGGCGGTTTACCTGGCGATGTTGAAGCCCGGCGATGTGATACTTTCGATGAGTCTCGCCCACGGGGGCCACCTGTCGCACGGGCACCCGCTCAATTTTTCGGGAAGCCTCTACCGGCCGGTCTTTTACGGCGTCCGGAGGGACACCGGCCGGATCGATTATGACGAGGTCGCCCGGATGGCGGAAGAGAACCGTCCGAAAATCATCGTGACGGGGGCCAGCGCCTATCCCCGTGTCTTTGACTTCAAACGTCTGCGGGAAATCGCGGACCAGTCCGGTGCACTGCTGATGGCCGACATCGCCCACATCGCGGGTCTGGTGGCGGCCGGCGTCCATCCCAGCCCGGTTCCGTACGCCGATTTCGTGACGACAACAACGCAGAAAACGCTTCGGGGACCGCGCGGTGGAATGGTCATGTGCAAGGCCGAATACGCGAAGGCGATCGACCGGGCGGTTTTTCCCGGGCTCCAGGGCGGACCGCTGATGCATATCATTGCCGCCAAGGCGGTTGCCTTCAAAGAGGCCCTGGCCCCGGAATTTAAGATCTATCAACGGCAGATTGTGGCCAACGCACGGGCCCTGGCCGAAGGGCTGATCAAGCGCGGCTTCCAGCTGATTTCGGGGGGAACCGACAATCACCTGATGCTCGTGGATCTCTCCAATCGGAACATCACCGGGAAGGAAGCCGAAACGGCGCTGGATCGGGGTGGAATCACGGTCAACAAGAATGCCATCCCGTTCGATGAAAAGCCACCGGCCGTGGCGAGCGGAATCCGCCTGGGGACTCCCGCGATCACGACCCGAGGGATGAAAGAGTCGGAGATGGAGATCATTACCGAAGCCATAGATCAAATTACGGCGCAACCGGGGAACGGGACCGTTATCCGTGAAAGCCGAAAACGAATGAAGCAACTCTGCCGACAATTCCCGTTTAAGGGCTGATGGAAGGGGATGGAAGGAAAAAACAATGCAGTGTCCTCATTGCGACTCTCTCGACAATAAAGTGGTCGATTCAAGATTGAGCCAGGAAGGGGCGGTCATCCGGCGCCGCCGGGAATGCCTCGATTGCCAACGCCGCTTCACAACGTACGAGCGCGTAGAGGAAACCTCCCCGATGGTGATCAAGAAAGACGGTCGGCGGGAACATCTGGATCGGCAGAAAATCCTGGCCGGGCTGAAGAAAGCATGTGAAAAGCGGCCGATCAGCATGGACACATTGGAGGCCGTCGCCACCCGGATCGAGAAAAAATTCCAGGAAAACGGCGAGACCGAAATTCCCAGTCAGGTGATCGGCGAAGCCGTGATGGCCGAATTGTACCATCTTGATCAGGTCGCGTACGTTCGGTTTGCCTCGGTCTATCGAGAGTTCAAAGACCTGAACCAATTCATGTCCGAACTGAAAGGCCTTCTGGACCAGGACAAGAACGGCGTCAAAGAACGAAGTAACCGGCCGTTCACGGCCAAGGAAACCGGGCCTGCTGCCAAACCCCCGGCCTAGATATGGAGGGCGTCTCGTTTCACGTCAAACGGCCGGTTCTTCACCCCAGAAACCTTCCGCGGCCACAATGAACAAGACGAATGTAGCCATTATCGGAGCCGGCCGAGGGGGAACTTCTCTGATCGAGATCTTCCATTCGGATCCGCTTGTCAAGATCAAAGGGATTGCGGATATCCGGCCCCGAGCCCCCGGCATCCTCCTCGCAAAACGCCTGTCAATTCCCACTACCCATGATTATAAACGACTTCTTCGCCTGAAGAAGGTGGATCTGCTCATCGACGTGACGGGCAGCTCCAAGGTCGAAAGAAGCCTCCAGATGCTTCATCGCGCGGATGTGGCGGTGATCGGCGGACCAACGGCGAAGTTCATGTGGCAGCTGATCGAGGCCCGAATCAAGGACAAAGAGGAGATTGAAAACCATCTGCGGGAGTACCAGGCCCTCTATGGACTCTACATGCGCGAGATACAGCACGCCATTGCCGAGGAACGTACTCGGATCGCGCTGGATATTCACGACGGTCTCGTTCAGACGCTGGTGGGCTTGAATTACAAGCTCGATCTCTGCGGTGAATTGATTCAACAGGACCCCGAGCAGTGTCGACCCCTGATCATGGAAACACGGGACCTCCTAAAGGTGGCAATCGAAGAGGCGAGGCAGGTCGTGTTCAACCTTCGGCCGCTGCATTTCGATCGCATGGAGCTCCTTCCGGCCATTCGAAATTACCTCAAAACCTATTCGAAGCGTTACGAAATCGAAACCGAATTCAAGGTCCGCGGAGATGAGCATCGGGTTCCACCCCGGGTAAAAATCTTTTTATTCCGGATCATTCAGGAAGCCCTGTCGAACGTGCAAAAACATTCGAAAGCGACCCGGGTCGGGGTGGACCTGACGTTCGGGAAATCGGATCTTCGCACGACGCTTTCGGACAACGGGAGGGGCTTCGATCTGAAGGCGGTGTCGTCCCACCCCGAAAAATGGGCGTCGTTCGGGTTGAAAGGGATCATGGAACGGGCCAGGCTCTTGGGCGGCACGGCCATCATCGACACGAAACCGGGCCAGGGAACGAAGGTCGTTCTTCGGATTCCCTACGAAGGGAAGGAGCAGCTTCTCCGTGAGCAAAATCCGAGTGCTGATCGCCGATGACCACCAGGTAGTTCGGGAAGGACTCTCGGCCATCCTCAATACCAAGGAAGATATTGAGGTGGTCGGCGCGGCCAGGGACGGAATCGAGGCGATTGAAAAGGCGCGGACGCTGCTTCCCGACGTTGTTCTGATGGACATCAGCATGCCGCGAATGAACGGCGTGGAGGCCACGCGGGAGATCAAGCGCGAAAACCCGCACATCGGTATCGTGGTCTTGACCATGTATGCCGAGGATGAGTACATCTTTGATCTGGTCAAGGCGGGAGCCACCGGCTACCTTCTCAAGGACGCGGATTCGACGCAGATCGTCAAGGCGATCCGGGCGATCGCCGAG
>Ga0055439_10000180_pt1 | contig 11037 bp, 10 predicted proteins | sample Browns_TuleB_D2_FD_57732 | JGI IMG/M metagenome (GOLD analysis project Ga0055439, IMG submission 57732) | Wetland microbial communities from San Francisco Bay, California, USA, that impact long-term carbon sequestration - Browns_TuleB_D2 | ecosystem: Environmental > Aquatic > Marine > Wetlands ...
TCCAATATTTATTCCAATCAAATGATAGGGAACATAAATGAAGTTTGAAAATAAATTTTCTGAGTGGTTTTGGCTCTAGAATTTGAGTTAGCTGCACTAGCAGTATTAATTGGCCTATCTGGTTTTTTTAGTGGGTTAGAAGTTGCTTTAGTGGGAACTAACAAGGCTGCTGTTACAAGGTTAGTAAAAGAAAAAGTAAAGGGGGCTAAAACTCTACAAAAACTCAAAGCGAATCCTGGTTGGATGATGTCAAGTGTTAATCTTGGAAATAATCTGGTAAACGTTGGGGCGGCATCTCTTGCAACAGTAGTTGCAATTAAAATTTTTGGAGAGAACGGGCTTGGAATAGCTGTTGGGATTATGACGTTTTTAATAATTATTTTTGGAGAGGTAACTCCTAAAACCTATTGTAATGCAAATGCAACTAAAATTGCTTTAAGGTTTAGTGGAATTTTATTGGTATTTAGCTATGCATTTTATCCTGCAGTTTGGATTTTAGAAAGAATAACTAGAGGAATAATCAAAATTTCTGGAAGTAGTTACCACCCACCGGGACTAACTGAAAATGAAATTAAGGGAATTGTTGATCAAGGATTACAAGATAAAGCAATTGAAAAACATGAGCACAGACTGATTCATGGAGCTTTAAAGTTTGATGACACAGTGATTAGATCAGTTATGATGCCTAGAACTAAAATGTTCATGTTACATTCAAAAATGCTTCTGTGGGAGGCATTGCCACTAATTAATCAAAGTGGGCATTCTAGGATTCCAATCTATGGGAAAAATAGAGATGAGATAGTTGGGATTGTTCATGTTAGAGATATTCTTAAACAATTAGAAAAAGATAAAAAAACAATTCTATTAGAAGAGATAGCAAGACAGCCAATTTTTGCATCACAGGAAAAAATGGTAAGTTCACTTCTAACTGAAATGAAGGGGAGACAAATGCATATGGCAATAGTAATAGATGAGTTTGGAGGCGTGGAAGGATTAGTAACTTTAGAAGACTTAATCGAAGAAATTGTAGGGGAAATTAGAGATGAAACGGATGTTGAAAAACATCAAGAATTTCATGCACTAGATAAAGATACAATAATTACTAATGGAGATATTGAGATTGATAAAATAAACGAGATTTTTAAAACAAATATTCCTCAAGGAGATGATTATGCATCACTTAATGGGTTATTACATGAAAAACTTCGTGACATTCCGCATGAGGGAGATAAGGTGGAAGTGGAATCATTAAGAATTATTGTAGAAAAAGTTTCAAAAAATAGACCTGAAAAAATTAGAATTGAAAGAATCTAGATATATTATTTTTTTAAAGAAAAATATTCCTCTAAGATTTTTTTCTTTTCTTCCATGTGGAATAATTCTTCAGTATGTTTGAATGCATCTTGATATTCTTTTTGAAATAACATTCCTTGCATTAGTAGATGGTTTTCTGGAATTACTATTCCCGTTTGATCATCAGAATACATCATTTTAACAGTGTCCCCAATTGATTCTACCATATTTGCATGTATGTGAATCATGTTAGTATCTTTAAAACTAAACTTTATCGAATCTGCATAGTCACGAACTTCCTTTGTTCCTTTTGCAGTATACAATGTTGCAACACCATATTCATTTTTGAATATCTCTAAAATTTCAGATGGTCTAGGGGCATTATCTTTAAAACGTACATCGAGAATATGTAGATGCATTTGTCTAGTGGGGACTTTAATTGCCCGTAAAAATAACGGGGTGTCTTTTCCCATGTAGCTTTTTACATCATCTCCATGATGGGGATTCTCTGACCATTCAATGGTGTCTTTTACTTCTTTGTCGGTTTGCTCTAGATCAGCCCATCGTCGTATTAATGTAACATCAAATCTAAGTAATCGCTGACCATATTTTTCTCGAAGAGGTTGCAGAATTCTTCCCATACCTGTTACATTACAACTTCCTTGCATAACGTGTTTTTTTCCTATAGCTTGTTTGTAATTTACACGGGAGTTAAATAGTAAATTAGATACAGCATGTTCACCATAAACTGTTTCACCTCCTTGATAAATAGCCATTACGTCATTTGGTTCGTATAGATTTTTTTTATTTAGAAACCCATGTCCTGATGGAGCAGCATCAATTACTAAATCACAATGAGATATTGCTTCTTCTATTGTCCCAGAAATTTTATAATTCTTAAACAAATCTTGTTTTTTCTCAGGAACGTATACAGAAAATCCTCTAGATATTGCCACGTTCACTTTATCATCTGGAGAATATTTTCCAACTCCAATAACTTCAATTTCAGAGTCATCTTTGATGAATTGTGCTATTCGACTACCAATAGAACCATATCCGTTGACAAAAACTTTCTTCATATAGTTTCTAAACTTCTGCCTTTTATTTACATTACACAGACAAAGAACTAAATTAATCCTATTCTGAGTTGTATTCGAATATGGACGAATTATCTTCAGATAGTACTTCTGAGACACATATCCAATCTCAGCCTAGAACCACACGAGGATTGCATGGGCCTTCTTTAGGGATTGGTGCAGGGATTGCCATAGTTTCAATAATCTCAGTATTTTTTGCAATAAATGTAATAGATAGTAATCCAGAACTTCAATTTGAGGAAAAAAATCCAAACACAGAAAGTCAAGAAGTTACGCTGTCTTTGTTTACAGCTAATGCATCTCCGTATCTTGGAGATGCAAATGCTCCAATAACACTTGTTGAATTTGGAGACTACCAGTGCTTCTTTTGCAATAAATTTTTCCATGAAACAGAATCAGATATTGTAAAAAATTATGTAGAAACTGGCAAGGTAAAAATTATTTTTAAAGATTTTACAATTATCGGCCCTGACTCCATAGCTGCTGCTAATGCTGCACATTGTGCCAATGATCAAGGCAAATTTTGGGAATATCATGATACATTATACAATAATTGGGGAGGTGAAAACAATGATTGGGCTTCATCTGATAATTTAGTGAAATTTGCCCAGTCTATTGAACTAAATGAAGAAAGCTTTGTCAAATGTATGATAGAAAAGAAATTCGATCAGGTAGTAACTTCGAGTAACAATGATGCTAGAACTTTAGGGCTCACTGGAACTCCTGGATTTTTTATTATAGGTCCAGATAATCAAATTTCAAAGATCCCTGGAGCACAACCCTACGAATCTTTCCAGAAAATATTTGAATACGAACTAGCAAAATAATAGTTTTTCAGGTATTTTTAAAAAAATTATAAAAATAGGCTAATCTTGCCTTATTTGTAATGCAGATTAGGCCCAATACCTTTATGTACACATTGGAGAGGGTTTGCTTATGGCAGCTGGAATTGACGATATAGGCATTTACATTCCAAGATTATATGTAGATGCAGCAGATTTTGCCGCGGCTAGAGGAGTAGATCCGGCTAAACTAGTAAGAGGTCTTGGAATTTCACAAATGGCAATGGTGGATACTAATCAAGATCCTGCATGCTTAGCTGCAAATGCATGCCTTAGGGTTATGAAAAAAAATAATCTTTCTCCTGATGATATAGGTCGACTTTATGTTTCTACAGAATCGTCATTTGATGAATCAAAAGCAATGAACTCATATGTTATTGGCATGCTTGAACAAGTTTACGGAAATGATTCTTTTGAGCATTGTGGAGGAGTTGAAACAAAATTTGCTTGTGTAAGTGGTTCATATGCTTTGTATGATAATGCAAATTGGATTAGAGCTGGCGAAGCTGAAGGTAAAAATGCTCTGGTAGTAGTTTCAGATATTGCAAAGTACGATTTAGGCTCAAGTGGGGAACTAACTCAAGGTGCAGGGGCTTTGGCAATGCTTCTAAATGATAAACCAAGGCTACTAGCGTTTGATCCTAAAGTTACCTCAACTTCAATTAAAGATGAATATGATTTTTACAGACCATTTGGAAAGGAAACCCCTATTGTTCACGGTCAATATTCGAATTTACTTTATCTAATTCAAGTTAAAACCGCACTAATGGCCTATAAGAAAAAGGCATTGGATAGAGGCATCATCAAGATAGGTGAAGGAGAATCCTTTTTAGATTACATTGATTATATCTGCATGCACCTACCATATAGTAACATGGGTAAAAAGGCATTAGCATATCTAGTGAGACATGAATGGCGAGGATTACCACGGTGGAAAAAAATTATTGAAAAAATAGGAATGGAAGAACCAATTCCAAAGGATCCCCGTGGTACGATAGAATCAGTTCTTGGGGATGCTGAATTCATGGCAAAAGATCATGAGTTTACAAAACTATTTACAAAAACAGAAGAATTTCAGGACGTTTATGAATCAAAAATTGCAAGTTCTTTAATAGCTTCTAAAATGATTGGTAATCTTTACACTGCTTCACTATATCTTGGTTTTAGAAGTTCTCTAGAATTTGAATTCCAAAAAGGAGTTGAGCTTGCTGGGAAACGTTTTGGGTTTGGTTCTTATGGAAGTGGAAGTAGTGCAATGGTCTTTAGCGGGGTCATTCAGCCTCAATACAAAGAGGTTGTTAAAGATATGAATTTAGAAGCAGAGATTGGACCAAGAAAGAAATTAAGCCAAAAAGAATATGAAGAAATTCATGAGAACAAACGTAGCCTTACTGAAAGTATTCTCGATGGAAAGGAAGAATTTATCCTAGTAGATGTAAAAACCACAACTGAGAGTAAAGGCGAACGAAGATACATCTTTAATGAATAAATTTTAATTTCATGGAAACAGACAGTTCAGTTAAAGATATACTATATCAAGAATTAAACAAAATTACAGAGAAAAAAATCCAATTTAATATCTCAAGTGGACAAAGTTCTAAAATTATACATAAAATAATGGAGAATTGTTATCCAAAAATTTTCGAGAATAATGGCGATATTGATGAAAACGTAGGAACATTTGCAGAGAGCTTGATGCATTATTTACTAACGATATCACTAATTCCAAGTCAAAGAAAAATATTACACGACAAGGTAGAAATAGACATTGTTATTCCGGATTTGAGAACTCTTAAAGCAAATCCAAAAGACTCGATTGTAATTTATTTTCCAAAAGTAAGCAATATAAGAATTATTAAACAAAGAATATTAGAATTAGAAAAAATTCAAACTATCAAAGAAAACCTTTGGATAGTAATACATACGAATTTACATATAAAAAATAGAACGTATATTATAGATAATTTTGATGAATCATTTACTAAAATTTTAGACGATATAATGAAATTTCTTTCTTCAAAAAAACAAAGTAAATTAAAAATTATTAGAACTTAAACAATTTTAAATTTTTTATACGGTAAGAGATTTAATATCAATATTATTTGTGATAATTTGTGTGATTTTTTCTAAATTGAAGTCTTTAATGAATGGAATTGATCCAATAACAGAAGTTTTTGTAATTTCTTCAATATCTCGTTTAAGTTCCTGAATGGGATATCCACCTAAATTTAAATTGTTTATAATTATACCTCGAATATTAATTCCATAGTTTTGACACATTTTGATTGTCATAATAATATGGTTTACTGTTCCAATACGTGAAGTAGTTACTATGATTGTTTCTAAATTCATTTCTTTTATCAAATTGACAACAAAATAATTTTTCAATATTGGAGTCATTATTCCACCAATTCCTTCAATTAACAAAACATCATGCATTGTTGATAATTTTTTAAAGCTATTCAATACAGTTTTAATATCAATTTCAAGACCGAGATTTTGCATTGCAGTAAATGGCGAAGCAGGAATTGGAAAAAAATATGGATTAACTAATTCCTCAGCATCTTTTACTTGTGCTGCATTTGAAAGTATTTGTACATCTTGGGATTTATACCCTATATTCTGTACATTCCCGGAAGCAAATGGTTTCATTATTCCAACATTAATTCCCATTTTTTTCATTACAGAGGCAAGACCTGCAGTCACATAGGTTTTTCCTACATCAGTATCTGTACCAGTTATAAAATAAGATTTTATCAAGTAGAATCACTCTGTTTACATGATTAAGATTTCACAAGTCATATTTTTTTTTAGTATTTTTTATTGTCAAAATTGTACGGTCTATAAGAAGATCTAACTCTTTGGTAGAAATTGCTAACGGAGGAACTAACATTACTATATTTCCCAAGGTTCTCAAGTAAATACCATTTTTTTTGCCTTCATCAAATATTATCTTGTTAATTGATTTTTTTGGAGAAATTGGAGTTTTCTGTATTTTATTTTTCACCAATTCTATGCCCATCAACATTCCTTTATTTCTCACATCACCTACTAAATCCAAATGATTTAATTCATCTCTTCGTTTTTCAAAAATTTTAGACGTATTCTGTATTTTTTTAATTAATTGATATTTTTCATAAAGTTTAAGATTTTCATTTGCCACTGCTGCAGCTAGTGGATTTCCTGTAAATGTATGTCCATGAAAGAGATGTCTCATTTCTTTAAATCCACCCAAAAAAGAGTCATAGATTTTTTTTGTGGTTAGAGTAGAACCCATCGTTATATAACCCCCAGTTAACATTTTACCATATGCCACAATATCTGGAAAACTGTCTTGTGCATGATATTCTATAAGAGAGCCTAGTCTTCCAAAACCAGTTGCAACTTCATCTAAAATTAAAAGAACATCATATTTTTTACATAACTTACTAATTTTTTTCTGAAATTCTTGGGGATAAATTATTACTCCCCCAGCTACTTGGGCGCCACTCTCCATAACAAAGGCAGCAATTTTATCAGTAGTTGAAAATAACTTTTCAATTTTTTCTATGCAAGATAGTTGATAATCTTCAAATGAAAACCCTCGGGGTAATCTATATCTATTTGGAACTGAAACTTTAATGGTAGAAAAAAGCTGTTCCTTGAATTTAGAAAAAAATTCTGGCACATAGCCTACCGACATTGCGCCAAAAGTATCACCGTGATATCCATTTTCCAATGTTGCAAGGATAGTTTTATTTCGAATTCCAGAATTTTTCCAATATTGTAATGCTAATTTAAAAGCGATTTCCATTGCAGTTGAACCATTATCAGAATAAAATACTCTATTCATGTTTGGTGAAATTTTGATGAGTTTTTTAGCTAAGGCTTCGGATGGTTCGTTTGTTAGATTAAAGAGTGAAGAATGTGGAATTTTTTTTGATTGTCTAATGATTGCATTGATTAACTCTTTTTTAGAATGACCCCAAACATTACACCACATGCTTCCAACTCCATCAAGAAGTTTTTTTCCCGTGGAATCAATTAACCACATTCCTTTACCTTTGACGATTTTATCAAAGTAATCCCATTCTTGCATCTGAGTATTTGGATGCCAAACTGAACTATTTTTTTTCATTTTTTACATCTATTTTATTTTATTAAAATAAGGTAATAAAAAAGGTAAACTTCTCTTTTTTAGAATGTTAACACATCTAAAATCTTAATAAACCCATTTCAGGGCTAAAAATTAATGAGTTTAGATTACCATTTTATTATAGAATGTCAAAATAAGGTATTTTCAGGTCAATCTTTAACAGATATTGAAACTAAAAAACTTCTAAACATATCAAAATCTGAATTAAAAACACTATCTGATTCTGCAAATAAGATTACAAGAAAATATCAAGGAAATAAAGTAGATGTAGAACAATTATCTAACATTAAGAAAAATTATTGTAGTGAAGATTGTTCTTTTTGTGGACAATCTGCTTTCTTCAATACAAATATTGATGACTATCAATTACTTTCCAAAGAGGAAGTAGTTAGACAAGCAAAAAAAGCACGTGATGAGGGAGCACAATCTTATTGTTTAGTGGCTGCTTGGAGAGAGCCTACTGATTCTGATTTTAGAAAAGTTTGTGATATCATTAAAGAAATCAATGATAAAGTAGGAATAAGTGTTGAATGTAGTCTAGGTTTTCTTACTTCATACCAGGCAAATCTGCTAAAAAAATTGGGAGTTAAGAGATACAATCATAATTTAGAAACAGCTAGATCTAAATTTTCTGAAATTTGTACAACCCATACATATCAAGATAGATTAAACACCTTAAAGATAGTAAGAGAAGCTGGTCTTGAGATTTGTACTGGCGGGATAATAGGAATGGGAGAAACACGTGAACAAAGATTAGAATTAATTCTTGATATAGTAAAATTAAATCCAGAAGAAGTTACAATGAATTTGTTAGTACCAGTTCCAGGAACCCCACTAGAATTACAAACACCTCTTCCAATTGATGAGATTCTTAGAACTTTTGCCGTGATTCGATTTCTTTTACCAAAATCAATAATAAAAATTTCTGGGGGAAGAGAAATAAATCTTGATGATGATGGTCAGAAACTTTTGTTAAGTGGTGCAAATGGGATAATTAGTTCTGGATATTTGACTCTTGGTGGAAATGAAATGAAAAAAGACCTCGAAATGATTAGAAAGATAAATCTTGAAGCCTAAGCTGGCTTTTGTCAACAACCAATTAGATAAAATTAAGAAAGCAAATCTATACAGAGAGATGCAATATGGGCATGTAAATGGACCATATATTATCATCAAAAACAAGAAATTACTTAATTTATGCTCGAATGATTATCTAGGAATTCATATTTCAAGCAAATTATCTGCTCAAATGCAATCTAGTTCAAGACTTGTTTCAGGGAATGATGTGTCATTCCAGATTTTAGAAAATAAACTCGCTAAACACAAGTCTCAAGAAGGATCATTAATTTTTCCAACAGGATATATGGCAAATATTGGTACGATATCAACCTTAATTGAAAAAAACGATTTAATCATAAGCGATGAGTTAAATCATGCAAGCATTATAGAGGCATGCAAGATCACTGGTGCCAAAATCTTAATCTACAAACATAATGATATAGATGATTTATCATCAAAACTAAACCATAGTAACAAAAGAAAATTTGTACTAACTGAGGGGGTTTTTAGCATGGATGGAGATTTTGCGGATCTAAAAAAAATAACCGAGGTTACTGAAAAAAAAAATGCCATCACAATTTTAGATGATGCACATGGAGATTTTACAATAGGGAGAGATGGAAAAGGGACACCAAGTCATTTTGATGTAGTAAAAAAAATCGACTTGTATGTAAGCAGTCTCAGTAAAGGACTAGGTAGTTTTGGAGGATATGTTGCATCACAAAAAAATATCATAGAACTTCTTATAAATAAATCAAAATCCTTTATCTATACTTCTGCTCTTCCCTCATTTCTTGTAGAACATTCACTAAACAAATTTAATTCAAACAGAGAAATACAAAGAAAAAAGCTTTGGAAAAATGTCAAATTACTTTCTTCCGGCTTAAAACAGATCGGATATAATTTTAATTCTAAAACTCATATTATTCCAATAATTATTGGTAAAGAAAAAACTTCTCTAGAGTTTGGAAAATATTTATTGAGAAATGGAATTTATGCACAACCAATAAGATATCCAACAGTACCTCATAATAAAGCAAGAATTAGAATTTCAGTTACTGCATGGCTTTCTAAGAAACAGATAGAAAATACTCTGGAAGTTTTTGAATCCGCTGGTAGAAAATTTGAGATTTTTTAGCTCATCGAAGTTTGTCAAATCCACCAAACATTGGAGACCCAACAAAAAAGACAATTAGTATGGCAACTCCTAATATTATGCCTACAATGATAAATCTCTTATTCAATTATGTAGACCTATCAATAGGGGTTAATATTTCCTTTTTTCGATATGTAGTAATTGAACTTCCTATTAACAAGTTTTAGTAGGATTTGGATTTAGCTTTCTCCCAAATTATGAATGAATTTGGAAGAAGTCTTAATAGAAAAATATGCAGATTGTATTTATGTCTGAAGTAACTATCGCTGTCGCAGCCTTAGCAGGGCTCGGTTCTTTTGTAGCACCGTGCATATTGCCTATGATTCCAGCCTTTTTGGCATATATTTCTGGAACGACAATTTCTGAATTTAACCAAAAAAATGGAACCAATACTCTTGTAATAAATCGAATGAAGATAATTCTCAATACCGTGTTTTTTGTTTTAGGTTTTTCAATAGTTTTTTCAGCATTAGGAGTAATAATTAACAGTACTCTTGGAAGTATATCAGGAGAATTAATTTCAGGTTTTAACCAAATTGGCGGAATACTAATTATTGGTTTTGGTATATTCTTACTATTAACTACTAAATTCAGATCATTAAATATTGAAAAAAAATTCATTCCAAAGCGAGAGAAGGCCAGTTATCCATTATCATTTTTGTTTGGTTTAGCTTTTGCGGCAGGATGGACCCCATGTGTGGGACCAATTTTAGGAACAATTCTTACATTAGCTGCTGCAACTCCAGCGGCTTCGTTTAATCTTCTACTCGCATATTCACTTGGTCTTGGAATTCCGTTTATTTTAATGGGAATATTTTTTTCAAGAGCAACTAGAATAATTCGAGCAATGAATAAACATCTAAAATATTATTCTGTTATAATCGGTTCGATGATAATTATTTTGGGAGTCTTAGTATTTACAAACCAGTTAGCGTATATTGCAAACTTTCCACTTCTAAATGGTTTAATACAATTAGGATGATAAGATGAGGACAGAAATCAAAACTGCAATTATATTTGGAATTATAATAATTGGGGGGGTTGTAGGTTTAAACCTAGTGTTTTACTCAATAGAAACATCTCAGACTCCTAATACAACCGAAGTCCAAAGTCATTCATCATCTGATGCAATAGATAAAAGTAATTTTAAAAAGGCACCAAAGTTAGTAGGAATTGCAAATTACATCAATACCACCCCTGAAGAATTAGCAAAGGAAATGGAAGGAAAAGTTGTATTATATGATTTTTGGACATATAGCTGCATTAATTGCATTAGAACTATTCCATACATAACTGCATGGAATGAAAAATATGCTGATGATGGTTTGTTAATTATTGGAGTACATTCCCCTGAATTTGAATTTGAGAAAGATTTTAACAATGTAAAAATGGCAGTTGAAAAAAATGGAATTGTGTATCCAGTGGTTATGGATAATGAAATGAAAACATGGAAGG
>Ga0055439_10000182_pt1 | contig 11010 bp, 11 predicted proteins | sample Browns_TuleB_D2_FD_57732 | JGI IMG/M metagenome (GOLD analysis project Ga0055439, IMG submission 57732) | Wetland microbial communities from San Francisco Bay, California, USA, that impact long-term carbon sequestration - Browns_TuleB_D2 | ecosystem: Environmental > Aquatic > Marine > Wetlands ...
GCCGAGGCCGCTTTGATAGAAATAGCCGATATATTGAGTAGCATTCTTTTGATCCTGATTGACAAAGAAGCGAACGGGACCATTGATACCAACATGCTGAGCGTGTGCAAACCACTTTGCCAGCGCGACATTATCGCTAATAGCCTCCACTTCCTTCAGATAACCCTCCACGGGCTTGAAGCCCAGCGCCTCCAGTTTTTCAGTGGCAACAAAGCTCTTGTAGAAGTCACCCACTTTCTGACTTTCGGTCCCCGGTTCCGCTTTGGAGCCGGCAGCTTCCTCAACAATGGTCTTTAGCCGGTCCAATGATTGATCAAAAAGCATTGTGAAAGTGCCGTAATTCGACTTGTCGGCGGGAATCGTCGAGCTTTTCAGCCATCCATTATTGACAAACCGGTATAGATCATCCTGAGGACGCACGGACCTGTCAAGATTTTTCATTTCCAAACCCGATGCAAGCGGAGTAACAGCTTCCGGTGCATCGGCGCTTTCTATCGGAACCTGCGAACTTGTAACTATTGCGAATGCTATTGCCGCCAAAATCATTTTTTTCATAGGATTACCCTCTCAGTTTTAGGTCAAACAACGAAAGAATAGTAGCTCTACCGGACAAATTCAATGAGGCAGAGAATCCATTTTCCATTGTAGCCTGCATCTCGCCGGCTGGGACCGATTGCAGGGTGCACCCCGGAAGCGCGTTACAAGCGTCAACCCGGCACTTTTGCATTTTCAAAAACTTTCTGTTAAAGGCGCCAATCGAAATCTTCGTGGGGCACTAGTGTAACACTTGAATGTGAAGTGATTCCTCCCCCTTAATAAGGGGGAGGCTAGGAGGGGGTTGCCTCAACCTGAGAGGGACACAAAGACAACCGCCCTCTAACTCCCCCCTTTATAAAAGGGGGGAGAATCACTAGCCAAACCACTGTTACAATCTAGTTGTTTATGGCTCGATTTATTGCGTTCCTTCGCGCGATCAATGTAGGCGGTCATGTAGTAAAGATGGACCACTTGCGCAAGATTTTTGAATCCCTCGGTTTTTCCAATGTGCAAACTTTCATTGCAAGCGGCAATCTGGTGTTCGAAACAAAGGCAACAAAAACAGGTCACCTTGAAAAGAAAATTGAGAAAAGACTTCACGAAGTGTTTGGATATGAAGTCGCCACCTTCATCAGAGCCAAAAGCGAAGTTTTGGAAATTGCCGGAACCAACCCATTTGCGCAGTCAAAAGTTGAGAACGCCGTAACGTTAAATATTTCTTTCCTCGCTGAGCCGCTCTCCGAGTCATCACAGAAACAGCTCCAGGCTTTGAAGTCAGAATTCGATGATTTTCATATACAGGGACGAGAGGTTTACTGGTTATCGCGCAGGAAATTCAGCGAATCAACCATAACGACCGAAGTAAACAGGATTCTGGGGAAGAGATGCACCTCCCGAGGGTTGAATACCGTGAAAAAGATAGCGGCTAAATACTGCTCGTCCTGATCTCTTGATAGCTCAAATTGTGTTGCTCTGGATAATATGTATCGAGTTTCTTGCAGGGGATTGCGGATGGAATTCTGGCGTTGCATACTTATAAGCTTATGAAAAAACCCCTCATTGGAATCGCAACCGACAAACCGCGCCGGGTGGCAAAATACCAGCGTTCCGTGGAACAAGCAGGTGGGGAGGTTGAGGCCCTTTACCCCGAGTCCTTTTCGCCGGAGATTCTGGATCGTCTTGACGGAGTGTTGCTCACCGGAGGCGGGGACGTTCATGCCTCCGAATTCGGTGAAGAGAATCACCCTCTCGTTTATGACGTTGATCCCAAACGTGACGCAATGGAACTCCTACTGACACGGAAAGCCCTTCAACAAAGTATTCCCCTTCTGGGCATCTGTCGCGGTCTCCAGGTAATGAACGTAGCACTGGGTGGAAACTTGATTCAACACCTAGACGGTCACGATGACTCCAAAAATGGCCGGCAGAATATCGCACATGAAGTAGACATCAAAGAAGGGACAAAACTGCATGAAATCCTGGGAAAAGCACGAGCCGGAGTCAACAGCTTCCATCATCAAGCGGTAAGAGATCTGGGAAATGGCCTAATTGCAACAGCACGCTCCCCTGACGGGATCGTTGAAGCAATCGAAAAACCGGATGCTCCCTATTTTCTTGGGGTGCAATGGCACCCTGAAGAATTTGTTGACCACGGGGCTCTCTTCCATCCGCTGTTCGATTCATTTGTGGAAGCCGCCCGCCTGTATCAGACTCGCAAGCTATAATCTGCGCCGCTACAATACACCACTGATCAAGCGGAAAAACCTCACGTCGAAACTCCTGTGGCCGGCCGGCATGCTGAGCATAGAATATCGATCGACACAAACGATGCGTTCGTTAGGCGTTTTGCGGCGCCTACGATAGCCAGGCCGAACGCCATTGACCACGACGGGTGTAGAAATATGCCCCCATACAAATATCGTAGGTGGCACAAAACACACCGTATGCCAACGGGATTGCGGTTATTGCATGTGCCCCGAAGAAATTGCTTCCGCCGTGAGCGTACAACTCATGGAGCGCGTCCCAAATCCCATGCATCGGGTACCCAATTACGAGTGCCATTGGGACACGGACCCCCAAAAGCCCTATAACGGTGAATACCACCACGGCTTCGGATTCCAATTGCCATGCTCCTTCGTTTCCAAAGTAGGCCGTGAATGCAAGATAAAATCCCGCGATGGCAGCGAGGAACAGGGCAAAAACGATCTGTTCAGCTTTTGGGGTAAGTAGCGTTTTCGATATGTAGATCGAGCCGGCCGCGGACAAGACTCCGATGCTGACATAGAGTGCAATGATCGTGGCTAATCCTATTGTGGAAGTTGACAACGCCACATCTCCTGTTTTTGTGGGAAGCAATCAACAATCGTCCATCTGCGACGCTCAGCATTCGAGATCGATATGCTCAACGTCTCAATCGATGAAAAAAGCCTCATTTGCGGTTCACCATAAAACTAACAACAAGAAGAGGATCGTTAAATGTTCTAGAAACTATTTTACAATAAAAGCGCTCGAGCTTCGCGTATTTGTTGGATTGAATTCGTTGGTCGAAAGCGCCCCTATCCCTTCCGTAGGATATCCGAATAAAACGGCTCATTCATAAATTGCGGTGCAAGTTATTTTTCTTTCAAGATGACGCGTGCAGGAGCCGCATCCATTCCTTTTAACGGAAGCGGCAAACAGGAGAGTTCGAATTCGCCTTCGTCTACCTCCGCCAGGTTCAAACCCTCCACCAGAACGATTTGATTTTCCAGCAAAAGCCTGTGGACGGGATAGTCATTTTGGCCGTATTGTTCAACGCTGTGATAATCAAACCCGATCAGCTTGATTCCACTGTCAATTAAGTACCGTGCGCCATCGGGAGTAAGATAAATATACTTCTTGCTGAAATACTTATGGTTACTCCATAGAAGCGAATTTCGCGTTTTGAACAGAATGCGAAAATCATCCATGATAACCACTTGCTTCAACTCCGGAACGTCGATTTTTTCACGATGGTGAATTTGAACAACGCGCGCTCGACCATTCATGATTTCCAGAGGGAGTTCCGTTACCGATATTCCGGCCGGAATCATGTGCGACGGGGCATCCACATGAGTTCCCGTATGGTTCGACATCATAATTTTTGACAGGGAATACGGATCCCCTTTTTCCAACGACTTTATCGTTTTTGCCCGAAAACGCGGGTCACCCGGATAAGCCTGCATCCGCGGATGGATCGCCACACTCACATCATAGATTTTCATAAAAGTTAAAGCATCCTTACTTAACGGTCAGCGCGCCAGGCCCGCCAAGAACTGAAAAAGCTTCTTGCTTGGCGTCTTAGCGGTTAAAAACTACGGGAGCAGCTCGTAGCGGCTGAAGAAGAAAGGAATCTCAGTTGCAGCCGAGGCTTCCGAGTCGGAGCCGTGAATGATATTTCGTTCCACGTTGCTTGCGAGGTCTTTTCGAATTGTCCCTTCAGCGGCCTTCGCAGGATCGGTTGCGCCCATCAACGCGCGGAGGCGCTCAATCACATTTTCTCCTTCCAGCACAACCGGGACGCACGGACCGGAGCTCATGAATTTGATGAGACTCTGGTAAAAAGGGCGCTCCTTATGCACATCATAAAAAGCTCCAGCTTTCTCCGCTGATAAATGCACCATTTTCATTCCAACGATCCGGAATCCGGCCGCCTCCAGGCGATTGATAACATCGCCCACAGCTTTCTGTGCAACGCCGTCGGGTTTTACAATCGCTAATGTCTTTTGCATAATCTCTCCAGTTATTTTTGAACCACAGAGACACAGAGAAAAAAAATATCTGCTCTGTGATCTCCGTGTCTCTGTGGTTAAATAAGTTGCTTCAATGTTGAACCGATTTCCGCGGGGCTTCGCGTAACACGCACACCGGCGGATTCCAGAGCAGCAATCTTGGATGCCGCTGTGCCGCTGCCGCCGGAGACGATAGCCCCCGCGTGGCCCATCCGTTTGTCGGCAGGAGCGGTAATACCCGCAATGAACGACACAACAGGTTTGGTCACGTTTTTCCGGATATAGTCGGCCGCATTCTCCTCCGCGGTACCGCCAATCTCTCCAATCATTACAATGGCACGAGTGCCATTGTCTTTTTGAAATAGTTCCAACGCATCAATGAAGTTAGTTCCGTTCACCGGATCGCCGCCGATACCGATACACGTGGATTGTCCCATGCCTAATCCCGTTAGTTGCCAAACGGCTTCATAAGTCAACGTTCCGCTACGACTGACAACTCCAATGTCTCCCTGCTTGTGAATAAAGCCCGGCATGATTCCGATTTTGCATTTCCCGGGCGAAATGATACCCGGACAGTTCGGGCCAATCAGACGCGACTTGCCGGATTCTCTCAAGACACGCTTAACCTGCACCATGTCGTTCACCGGGATTCCTTCGGTAATAGCAACGACCAAATCAATTCCCGCATCGATCGATTCCAAGATTGCGTCCGCAGCATATGCGGGTGGTACAAAAATAACGGAAACGTTTGCCCCTTCTTTCTGTACTGCGTCGGCAACCGTATTGAAAACAGGAACGGCTTTTTTCCCATCCGGGACCTCGGTAAACATCGTGCCGCCTTTCCCGGGAGTTACGCCACCCACAATATTTGTGGACTCGTAGGCCATGCAGTGATAGGTGTGGAACTTTCCCTCTTTACCGGTAATTCCCTGAACAATGATTCGCGATTTTTGGTCAACCAGTACGCTCATCTTGCCAACTCCACTACTTTTTCTGCGGCATCCTTCATGCTGTCGGCGACGGCGAATTTCAATCCGGAATGTCGAAGAATTTCTCTGCCTTTTTCCACGTTTGTTCCTTCCATGCGAACCACTACCGGAAGTTGCAGGCCCAGCTCCGAAGCCGCATCTACGACTCCCTGAGCAAGAACATCACAGCGCAAGATTCCGCCAAAAATGTTTATGAGTACCGCTTTTACGTCGGGATCAGAAGTCAAAATTTTAAATGCATTTACGATTTGATCCTTCTTGGCTCCGCCGCCTACATCCAGAAAATTCGCGGGTCGGCCGCCGGCGAGTTTGATGATATCCATCGTTGCCATTGCCAGACCGGCGCCGTTTACCATGCAGCCGACGGTTCCTTCCAGCTTTACATAGTTCAATCCGAATTTTGAAGCTTCCACTTCAAATGGATCTTCTTCTGCAATATCGCGAAGCAGGGCAATTTCGGGATGCCGGAACAGGGCGTTATCATCAAAATTGATCTTTGCGTCAAGAGCCAGAACATCGCCTTGCTTTGTTAGCAGCAACGGATTGATTTCAGCCAGCGAAGCATCCTTTTCCATAAACAACCGGAAAAGCTGTGTCAGAAAATGCATCGCCTTCGGAATACTTTCCGCAGGCAGGCCGATTCCATAGGCAAAGCGGCGCGCCTGATAGGATTGGATCTGCCGCTCGCGAATGTGAAATTTGATAATCGCTTCAGGACGATCCTTCGCAAGCGTTTCGATGTCCATTCCGCCCTCCGCGCTGGCCATTACGACGGGGAATGACGCCTGGCGGTCCAAAACAATTCCCAGATAATATTCCTTCGCAATATCGAGTCCTTGCTCGACCAAAACCTTATGAACAATACGCCCCTCAGGCCCGGTTTGCGGTGTTACCAGGGGTTTGCCCAGTAGCTCAGCAGCTTTCTTCGACGCTTCATCGGGGCTCTTCGCAATCTTGATTCCTCCGCCTTTTCCTCGTCCGCCTGCATGGATCTGCGCTTTCACGACAACGACGGGAGTTCCGAGACGGATTGCTGCTTCCTTCGCTTCCTCAGGTGTGGACGCCATAATTCCGTTGGGAACGGGAATGTTGTAGCTACGAAGAAGCTCCTTGCCCTGGTATTCATGAATTTTCATAGATTTCTTATCTCAGCCATGCTTGTAGTGGCGCGATTTATCGCGCCCAGTTTATGGATCCGTATTCGGTCACACAAGGGCGCAATGAATTGCGCCCCTACAAAATTTGACACGCTACAGATAATTATTCTTTTTCATCACGTCAATCAGTTCCTGAACGGCATGAACTGACTTGTTCAGCATTTCGCGTTCTTCCGGCAATAACTTGATTTCGAGGATGTCTTCAATCCCATGCGAACCGAGCTTTACCGGAACACCAAGGAAAAGTCCGTGCACTCCGTATTCCCCTTCGAGATACGCTGCGCAAGGAAGAATTTTCTTCTTGTCTTTCAAGATCGCATCAACCATTTCCACTGCAGAAGAGCCGGGAGCGTAGTATGCGCTGCCTGTTTTTAGCAATGCGACAATCTCGCCGCCTCCCTTTCTTGTGCGCTGAATAATGGCTTCCAGTTTATCCGGAGGAAACAATTCTGTGATCGGAATTCCGGCAACCGTGCTGTAGCGTGCGAGCGGCACCATTTCATCGCCGTGGCCGCCCAACACGAACGCATGGGTATTTTCAATCGAGACTCCGAGAGCTTCGGCAATGAACATGCGGAAACGTGCGGAATCCAGAACACCGGCCATTCCCATTACGCGATGTTTTGGAAATCCGCTCACGTGAAGCGCGAGATGTGCCATCGCATCAAGCGGATTGGTCACCATAATAATGACAGAATTCGGTGAACGTCTGGCGACGTTTTCAACAACATCTTTAACAATCGCCGCGTTCTTTAGAAGCAGATCATCTCTGCTCATCCCGGGTTTTCGAGGCAAACCGGCGGTGATCACCACAATGTCGGAATCACCGGTAATATCGTAGGCGTTGGATCCTACAACTTTGGAATTGTATCGTTCGATGGATCCTGCTTGCATCAAATCAAGCGCTTTGCCCTGCGGAACACCCTCAACAATATCGACCAATGCGACGTCGGCAAGTTCCTTTTCCGCAACGTGCTGGGCGACCGTTGCGCCGACATTTCCTGCCCCAACAACAGTAACTTTTTTCCGTGCCATAAGGCCCCCTGATTACAGATTTTCAATAATGGCAGAAGCAAACTCGGAAGTTTTTAACTCAATCGCCCCATCCATTTGCCTTGCCAGATCGTATGTAACCTTTTTTTGTTGAATTGTTTTTTGAAATGCAGATTCAATGGAGTCTGCTGCTTCCTGCCATTCCATAAATTCAAGCATCATCACGGCAGAAAGTAAAAGTGATCCGGGATTGATCATATCCTTGTCGGCATATTTAGGCGCAGTGCCGTGCGTTGCCTCAAACAATGCGGCCTCATCGCCGATGTTGGCTCCCGGAGCAATTCCTAACCCACCCACTTGAGCCGCACAAGCGTCAGAAAGGTAATCTCCATTGAGATTCGTGGTTGCAATCACTTCGTAGTCATCGGTTCGCGTCAGGATTTGCTGGAACATAGAATCCGCGATGCGGTCCTTGATGATGACTCGGGTTCCGGCCGCGCCGGATCCAATTTGATCCTCAGGAATCGTTTGATCAGAGAATTCTGCCCGGGCAAGCTCGTAACCCCAATCCCGGAACGCGCCCTCCGTGAATTTCTGAATATTTCCTTTGTGGACCAGCGTGACGCTCTTTCTTTGATGACGAAGAGCGTATTGAATCGCCATTCGAATCAGACGCTGGCTGGCAAACCTGGAAACGGGTTTAATTCCGATTCCAGAATCCGGACGTAGGGTGACGTTCATACTTTCCTTCAGCCAGGAAATCACCTTTTTTGCCTGCTCAGACTCGGACTTCCACTCGATTCCCGCGTAAACGTCCTCCGTGTTTTCACGAAAAATCACAACATTCATTTTCTCCGGCTGCCTAACGGGAGAAGGAACGCCAGGAAAATACTTTACGGGCCGAACACACGCATAAAGATCCAGCACCTGCCGGAGCGTGACGTTGAGGCTGCGGAATCCCCCGCCGACAGGGGTTGTCAAAGGCCCTTTGATGACAACTTTGTAGTCTTCGATCGCTTTCACGGTATCTTTGGGCAACAGTTCTCCATACTTTTCCGTTGCCTTATCGCCGGCGTAGATCTCCCACCAGTGTATTTTCCTTTTGCCGCCATAGATTTTCTCCACAGCGGCATTCACTACGCGGTGTGTCGCCCTTGTGATATCCCGCCCGATACCATCCCCTTCAATAAACGGAATGATCGGGTCATTCGGGACACTCACCTTGCCGGCACTGACCGTGATTTTGCTGCCCCGATTCAGTTCCTGCAGCTTATCGTATGACAAATTTCACCTCTCTCTATTCTGGTTCCAGGTCGCAGTTGAAGCAAGTATTTGAACGTGAAACTTTCTGCTTGGATTAAGCGAGTGATGAACTAGACGGATTGCCTGCGGAGCTTGCGGCGCAAACGTTTCCGGGCAGAAGCCTGCTTGGCCCTTTTCTTCTCACCGGGCTTCAAATAGAAGGAATGCTTCTTAATTTCCTTGATGATGTCTTCTTGCTGAACCTTGCGCTTAAATCGCTTAAGCGCTGATTCTAGAGACTCACCTTCCTGAACGATTACTTCAGCCAACTAAAAATCACCTCCTCATTAGCGTCTGTGCGTCTTCCAATCATTGCGTCTACGCGAAAGGGCGTAAACGACGACCCACAGGCGAACTTGAACGGCAGATGTTAGCATAATGAGTTAGCTCCCGCAAATCAACCCATTCTTGCTGCAGAAACTCAAAATGTGCTCATGAAATCAATGGAACGATTTGCCGACTGTAACGGCGCGGGTCCCACGCGCTGAGCTCGACTTCACGAGCCTGCCAGAGGCGGGCTCAACTTGTCGTTCTAAGGAGAAAATCGCCCTCCTGCGGATTTACATGTACACTCATATAGGAAGGTGAACCTATGTTGCATGGAAAAACACTGGGAGTGATCGGAGCAGGAAAACTTGGAGATGCCTTGATTACGGGTCTTTTCAAACAGGGTGAAGTTCAAAGCGATTCCATCTGTGCAAGCGTTGGCCACGAACAATCGATTCCCCGTGTTCGGGACAAGCTGCGAATTCAGGCAACGATTGATAACCGCGAGGTTGTACGGAAGTCCGATATCGTCCTGATCGCCGTGAAACCTCAAAACATGGATGCAGTTGTGCGAGAGATCGCACCAGTGCTGAAACCAGACCACCTTGTGATAACCGTTGCTGCGTCGATCACGACTTCGTTTATCGAGCAAAGACTAACCGGTGATATTCCGGTTGTTCGTGCAATGCCGAATACGCCTTGCGTTCTCGGCGCAGGCATGACTGTCCTCACCGGCGGCAAATACGCAACCCAGGATCACTTGCGAACGGCCGAATCCATTTTTCGTTGCGTCGGCGAAACGGTGTTTTTGGATGAGTCCCTCATGGACGGTGTTACGGGATTATCCGCAAGCGGCCCTGCTTATCTGTATGTTGTGATCGAATCGCTTGCGGAAGCAGGAGTGAAACTGGGCATTCCGCGCGAAGTCTCCACGCTTCTTGCTGCGCAAACAATGCTCGGCGCAGCGCGAATGGTCCTGGAGTCGCACGCCCATCCCGCGCTGTTAAAAGACGTGGTCACAACACCCGCCGGGTGCACAATCGATGGGCTTCTGGAACTGGAAGAAGGAAAGCTGCGCGTCACGTTAATTAAGGCGGTAGTCAAGGCAGCGCAACGCGCGCGCGAACTCGTTCACGATCAGTAAGGAACGTTCCTGTTCGTGATCACACAATCATGAAAGGTGAAAAGAAAAAGAAAGAGAACGCCATTACCACGCGCAAACAGCGGATTTTACTGTTCGTGATTGTTGCTTCCGTAATTCTGATCATAGTGGCGCTGTTTGCTTTAAGCAAAGGAAAACCGGTCGAGTCGGAAGCCCCTCGATTCGGGCAGGATCAGGTCGCAGGAAGACCCGCTCCAAAGTCTGTACATGCACCTACTATGTCTTACCGTGCGGCTTGTAACGGAGTCTACGCCTGCGAGGCTCGATTGGATGCGGGGCGCTCAAACCACGTTCAACCGCTTTCAATAAACCCTCGCCGAAACGATGGATCTGTCCCGGGGTCATACCATGCGCGCTTTTCAACCCTTGCAGTTGCCGGGGCCGATGTGTTGCAATTTCCAGCAAAGTTTGATTGCCAAGAATCTTAAAAGGAGGACGGTTTGCGTGCTCGGCCTGACGCTCCCGGTACAGGTAAAGCTCGCGGAGCACTGCAAGCTGCTGCGGCGTAAGTTCACGGGCGCCGCTAATTTTCCAGAAGCCGTGTGGATCAAAGCCATTTGATTTTGATTGAACCTGCTCGATACGCGAAAATGAAAACTGAGCGTCCTCTATTCGCCCTGATTTTTCCAGTTGCCCAAACTGAAGATTCCGTAGGTCAAGAAGATAATGTGTATCAAGACGAGCGTAATCTATGAGTTCGCGCGTCAGGGGTCGTCTGCCCCAATCGGCTCGCTGATGTCTCTTATTCAGCCGAACACCGAAATGTAATTCCAGGATTGCAGCGAGTCCCACGTGCGCCCAGCCCAGCAGGCGAGCGGCCAGCATCGTGTCGAAAACCCCCGCAAACACAAAAC
>Ga0055439_10000183_pt1 | contig 11000 bp, 17 predicted proteins | sample Browns_TuleB_D2_FD_57732 | JGI IMG/M metagenome (GOLD analysis project Ga0055439, IMG submission 57732) | Wetland microbial communities from San Francisco Bay, California, USA, that impact long-term carbon sequestration - Browns_TuleB_D2 | ecosystem: Environmental > Aquatic > Marine > Wetlands ...
GGCACCAGGTAGGCGAAGGACTTCCCCACCCCGGTCCCCGCCTCGAGGATCTGGACCCCGCCCGCGTTATAGCAATCGGCGATGTAGGCGGCCATGTCCCGCTGGCTGGGCCGGTCCTCGTACTGGCCCAGGACCTGGGCCACCTTGCCCCTGGCGCCCAGGGACTCGGCCACGTCCAGCGCGTCGATGCTGGTGACGGTCTGGGCCTTGGGGACTTCGACTACGACATAGAGCTCGGTGGCGTCGTTGTTGAGGATCCCGAACCCGATCCCGGCGTCGTGGAGCCGAGCCGCCACTTGGAGGTCGGCGATGGAGGGCTCGAGGTCACCGCTGGGATGGTTGTGGAGGGTCATCTCCCCCCGGGAGGCGACGCCGGGGAGAGCCAGGACCATGTCTACGGTCCCGCGGGCGACCGGCCGGGCCTCGACGATGACCCCGTTCGGGTCCAGCCGAGCGACGAAGGAGACCTCCCTGCCCCCGGCGGCGGCGATGTCGTTGGCCAGGGCGATGCGGATCGTGGGGGGGAGTCGGTCAGACACAGTCAGGGGTCAGAGGGTCAGGGGTCGGGGGTGTGGTTGAGGAATGTAAGGCGGTCGGCGATTAGAGTGCGAAGTCACGACCTTAGTGGCTGAGACTCTTGACTTGGTGACCTCCGCTACCTGGGTTGGAGCCGGTGCGCTAGGTCTGGCGCATGAGGGTTTCCCCGATTTCAGGATTGGGGAGGGCAAGTAGGTTAGTGCCTGGTGACCTGCAGGCAACGGTCCCACTCTCGAATTGCCTTAGGCAGCATGACTTCTTGATTTCCCACGAGCGCTCGATGACTCCACTCGCGAAGGTCCACGCGACCTATGTACTTGGCATTCTCCTAATGGTGATCATCGTTCTCTTCACCGTTCGGTGGGGAGGAATACCCGACCTGGTCAAGTACGTATCGTTCGCGCTGACCACGACCTCACTACTCCTCGCGGTACTAGCCATCGCGTACTCTATCTACGCCAATACGTCCCTGAGTTCCACACTATCTCATCTTTCGGCCTCCGCATCGACGCTCTCAAGTTCCGTTCAGGACCTTCAGGGCGTTTCCGCGCGTCTCACTAACAAAGTCGACGACATTCCTACCTCTGTCGAAGGAGTCACCAAACGTATTGAAGACACTCACGCCCTACTCAAGCGCATGTCGGAACGGGCTGACGAGCCAGTTGCGGACCCACGCCCGCCCGGGCAGACACGCTCACCGGTTGCATCGTTCGCTGCAAGGTCATCGTCGTGGGGTTTGATGGGACTCTACGCGTGCAAATTGGCTAACAAGAAAGGGGTAGGCTTTGATCCAGCCAAGGTTGCTTCCGCAGTTCCTTTTCTCAATGCCGATTACGTCTACGGGTTTCTCGTCGCGGCGTCCGTTGCTGGCATGCTCGAAGCCAAGAGTTCACACTCGATCATTACTGTGAGACGAATTGAGGACGATCTCGCGTCCGCAATCGACGAGGCCGTAGCCAGACGAATCGAGAAAGCACCGAGCGAAGGAGCCCGGCAGCTCTTGATCAGGGCGAAAACCGACCTTGAGAGGTACTTTGGATAGCACCATACGCAGCCTGACTACCCTATACAACGTTCAATGCGCGACCAATGTCGGATAGGTTCGTTCCAAGAGGCTTGACGCGGCTGCAGCCGTTTGGGGAACTCAAGGGTACACTCTAATCTCGAGGTGTTCTTGATCGCGTTCGAAGGCCTCGCGTGGAATGTCATCTCCGGCCTCTTGACTGGCCTTATCACCGCAGCGGTTAGCGTTCGCTTCGCGCTCCGGCGATTTCGACACGAGAGGACATGGGAACGAAAGGTTCAAGCATATTCCGAGCTCTTCGATGCCCTCTTCCACGTGAAGCGGAACGCCACGATCCATCTCCAACGTATCGAAGAAGGTGGCACCTACAATGAGGATTACCTGAAAACATTAGCCGAACGCGCCTCAGCTGGCTACAGCGCCATCCGGAAGGCTACCGTAATCGGTACGTTCATTTTTAGCGACGAGGCGACTGCGTGCCTCACGAAGCTTGAGGAGACGCTAGACGATCCTCACCATAACGACGACATCCATGAAGAGCTCTCGGCTGACCTCGACGCGATTACCAAGGCAATCGATGCGCTCCGACCTATCGCAAAGCATGACCTCAAGATAGGCTAACGGCTGACGGTGCAGCCTGAGCTGCGAGTGAACTCGTAGCCAGCGAGTGCCGGCTCCGGTGGACTGCCTAGTAGAGGCCTCCTCAAGTTGACGGGCTCGTTCGGGTCGTACTAGGTTTGTGAACAGTTTCACGAGCTTCGACGTCATGAGCCAGTCTCAAGAGAGGCCGAGTGCCGTATAAGAAGCCGACTCTAACCGAGACATACGCAGAGCTCCACCTGGCTCCGGATACGCTCACCGAATCACGGTTCTTCGAAGTGGTGCCCAAGCTCAAGGAGCTGGGCTTCAGTGAAGTGGAGTTCGCCACTGTCGGCTTGAGTCTCGACATCAAGCAGGGCCGGCCATCCCCTAGGCAAGTGCAGCGGGTACGGTGCTGGAAACCTGGGAGAACAGAGCTAGTGCAGGTCGGTGAGGACCTTCTGATCTGTAATCTTACTGGTCAATATCCGGGCTGGGATGCTTTCGTCACTCTCTTCCATATCAGCCTCGGTGCCTTAAGAGCAGGCCTGGGCACGCCGGACATTCAGTCGCTTAACCTCACCACCATCGACACCTTCCAAGTGCCAAAGGAAGGGTTCACCCTTGGAGAGTACCTCGCGGTCGGTGGTCGGATACTCTCGAACTGGTATGAGGGTTGTCGGCAGTCACTAGACCTCGATATGGGGCATGGATTGTTGGAGTCAGACGGCCAGAACAGGCAGGTCCATGTCAGCGCCCGAGCTGTCGACGATCCGGTGCAAGTTACAATTCGAGCCCAATTCCATGACAAGGTGCAGAGGCTGGGCGACCTGGAGGCACTTCTTTCACAGCTACATGCAGAATCAAATCAGACTTTCGAAGACTTGATTACCGACCGCCTCAGAAACGAGGTCATGGGAGGCAGAGCCGATTGAGCCCCAGCACGATTGATCGACCTGCGATCATCTCATATTTCACGCCTAGCACATCCGTGGCGACAAATACATGGTCGGGCTTGTCTCTTACGGAGGAGCGCATTCGATCCGCGTTTGAGGGCGCACAGCGGGAACTCAATCGATACGAACGTTACCAACCACGCTGGGACGGCTATGATGCCAAGCCGTTTGATACAGAAGTACTGAGCGCCGCTTCGAAGATCCTGAACTACTCCGAAGCACTCTTCGTGACTGCGGGAATCACCCCCCAACTCGTTACAACGGGCCCCGCCAGCGATGGATCGCTCGATGTTGAATTTCGAGTCGGCGATAAGCGCGTCTTGATGACCCTCTATCCCCACCAACCGCAAATTCATATCGCAAGCTTCCATGCCAGAGATGCCAATGAATACAATGCCCCGCTTGGAACGCACACTCTGGCAATGTGGCTTTCTTGGCTTCATCGTCCGATTTCTCTTCAAAGCGTTATGGCTCACAATCCGGTTGATTCCAGATGAAGAGAGACTATGGCGCGCCGTGAGAAAGCCCGATCAGGTCTACAAGGATGGAAGGCTGAAGCCTTCCTTCTTTAGAGACAAGAGCGGGCTCAGTTGCGACCTGGCTCGGTTCAGTACACCGGAGAAGTCGAGAATGGGCCATGGCCTCAACCCATACCCTCCAGAGAGTGGCTTGGTCGAGATTCGTGTGCTAAATGTTCGAGCCGTCGGTTCCGATGTCGCTCACAGGCCGATCACCACCCCCCGGCGCAATTACGCTCATACCGAGTTCACCTCTGTTCCAGATTCCAAAGGGCTAGACTCGCTTGTCCAAGCCTCCACGTTCCGCATCATGCATACGTTCAGACCCAACTAAGTGTCGACGCAGGCTGCATGGTTGATCGAGGACTGAAGACAAGCCTGACCTGAACACCGTGCTCACGGCCAACCGTGGTGCCTTGAACGACCTCCTAGCAACCGCCGGGCGACCCACTACGGCCTGGACCACGCCGCGCGCTCCGGGCATCCGTGACGCGATTTGCCCTGCTCGCCACATCTTCACCTCGCCAATGAGCGCTTACCCATGGTAACTACCACTCTCCGCCGCTCATTCATCGCCTTCCACCTGACGCTGGGGCTGACCCTCCTCTTCCTGAGCCTGCGCACGGTGGTTCAAGTCCTCGGCCCCGACGCAAGCGGCGCCGGCGTACACGTCGCCGTCCTGGGCACCATCGAGGCCATCGGCGCCGCACTCTTCCTGGTCCCGCGGACCTTGCGCCTGGGCGGCGCCTTGCTGCTGCTCACCATTGGCAGCGTCGCCGTGCTGCACGCGCTCTCCGGTCAGTTCCGAGGGGACCTGCTGATCTATGGAGTCGGGACCTGGTTTGTGATGGTGCACGGGGCGGGAGACTCAGTCCTGTGTGCTGAGTCCTGAGTCCTGAGAGCTTCGGAGTTCGGGGTTCGGGGTTCTGGGTTCTGGGTTCGGAGCTGGGCAATGACGCAAGCTAACTACTATCGGCTGGCGCTCACGGTTCCAATCTTACTTGCTGTGCTGGGATGGGACCTGCTGTCGCTCAATGAGGCGTTGGCTGGCCCGGACATGCGGCCGGTATTCCCCATCGCGATCCTTGTCCCAGCTACGATGACGGCCTTGGGCGCCATCTTCTATGGAGTCCCCTACGTAGTGGTCGCCACGATCCTGTGGTTCCGGTCGCCACAATGGACGGCTAGGAAACTCCGTCGCTGGCTGTGGACTCTGCCGGGCATCTTCACGCTCGGGGCGGCGCTTGTGGTGACCGCCGCCAACGTCATGACTCACGACCCCGACTGGCCAACCTATGTCTGGGAAACCGCGCGCCTGGTGTTCTTGGTGGGCTACGGTCAAGCGGTGCTCATTGCCTGCGGCGAGCTGATTGGCACCAGACTGGGTTGCCTCACGGCTGACGAGCGGGCGGTCTGACGCTTGGGCTCACCCTCCTGTTCCTGAGCCTAGGCACGGGTGAGGACTGCGGACTGAGGACTGAGGACTGAATGGGTTCGGGGTTCGGAGTTCGGGGTTCTGAGAGTCGTCGGTCCTTCATCGTCGCGGCCGTCCCGCCAGCCTTGTTGACCCTTGCCTGGTGGTGGGCACGACGGAGAAGATCCCCGTGAGGCCATTGCTCCTGCTCGCCGCTACCGTGGCCGCGTGCGGACCCTTTGGGGCACACCAGCCGGATCCTGTGAAGAACTGCGTGCGCCCAGCCGAAGACCTCGATCTGCCCCCGACAGCAGATGTGGCCACTCTGGCTGGCGGGTGGCGGATTGCCGTGTTTTCGGATGGGCCGTTCCACGTGGACAGTACCCTAACCGGAGTGCTCTGGCTCTGGCCGACCCACTCGACTGATAGCTCCGTGAAAACCGGCAAACATGCGCAGCCCGGCGACAGCGCCTGGGCCCCATTGTATGGAGCCACGGATCTGGACTTGCTGAACATGAAGCTGTTCGGCCCCTCGGACGAGAAGACACTGCGGGCGCAGGCCGATCCAATCTACCCTCCCATTCTGGTCTTGCGGCGCCATGGGACCACGCCAGAGGGGAAGCCGTGGCAAGAGGCGGCGATATTCTATTACTCGGTGGTCAACCGGCGCGATGGCAGGCACGCCCACGACGGAGCGGGATCTACCTTGTGGATCCAGGAGTTCGGTCCCTCGGCCATGCGAGGAACCGTGGGCCCTGCAGGCATCATAGTCGTTGACACCGGGTTCTTCTGCGCGGTTCGAATATCTAAGTAGCACTACGATGCGCTACCTCCGCTCGCTCCCTCTGGTAATAGCGTCCGCAGTGGTTTTGGGCATCCCGCTCCCAGGCCAGGACATTGTCATGATCCAAAGGCTCTCCTTCCCGCTGATGGACCTGGGCCTGATTGCCGACTCGGTTCGCGGAGCGGGCATCGTTGCGGTGCCCAGCATCAACAGCAACGTGGGCTGGGACCATGCCAAGATCGTCTGGCTGCGTTTCGATCCCGATAGCCTGATCCCCTGGCTGGATGTGGCCAAGGCGTATCTCGTGACCGCCCCCGGGGCCTCGACTCCCAATGGCATTCGTTGGGCACCGCCCCTCTCGCCGGTCCACGGGCCCGGAGGTCTCAGTTTCGGCCGGATGGTCCTTCGCGGCGAACTGCGCGACCAGCGCTACCTGTTGGTATCCGACTCGGCGAAGCAGTGGAACCTGGAGATCACCAGGTACCAAGCGGATAAACTCCTCAATGGGCTCCTCGAAGTGGCCTCGTTGTCGAGGCTCTCCCCCAGCTCCCACCACGATTGGGTCAATGCAGACTCCGTTGATGTGAAGCCTTCCTACAAGTCCAAGCTCTCCTCGCATCCGGGCCTCAGCGGTCGAGTCTACCTGCAGGTCGTGGTCGATAGCACCGGACTGGCGGACATGAGCACCTATGCCACCATCATTGCCTCGGATACCCTGGTCGAAGCCGAGGCAAGACGCGCAATTGCGGAAGCTCACTTCAGACCTGCAATGCGTGCCGGACATCCGGTGCGGGTATTGGTAGAACAGACGATATCGTGGAAATGAGTTCAATGGCTCGCACAGGCCCTCGAATCCCACCACAACTCAGGGTGCTCCTCTCGTCGATGGCGTTGGGGGTCGTCGCGGCCGTGGCCATACCGTTCCTGAGAACCAGGGGCATAGCGGAATGGGTATCCCTGGTTGCGCTTGGGGTGGTGGCCGTCGCCCTTTTCTCTAGGGCGACACCGCTCCGCGCTCCGCAGGCGACAGTAGAACTGGAGGAGGATCCAGCCATAGCCGCAATGGACCGGGATCCCGCCTGGATTGCAGAGGACACACGTGCGGTGCGCTACAGCGACCACTTGATGAGCGAGGCGTTCTTTCAAGCCTTCGAGCGCGTTCGCGTCGACCCCCCGGTAGCCGGAACCTCCACGGTTCTATTCCAACTCGATGGGATCTGGCACCAGTTCGATACCATCTCAGGCGACCTGTACCGCGAGGTTCTGACGAGATTCAAGATGCTGGGAGAACTCGACGTGGTTCGGCGCCCTCACAACCAGACCGGGAGGACGAAGGTGGCCGTCAACGGACAACCACTTGCAGTCCGTATCGAGATCAACCTGACACCGGCCGGAGAACAAGAACTGGTTCTGGTGTTCCATCGCGAAGACCTGGCCAGGGGATAGCCCATTCGTGCGACTTCAAGGGCGGGCACGGGGGCCCGCCCCGACATCCATCGTCAAGAGTCAAGAGATTGCTTCGTCGGCGCCGGCGGCGCCTCCTCGCAATGACACACAACACTCAGGAACCCAGAACTCCGAACCCCGAACTCCGAACCCCTCGTAGGACCCTCCATGCCCGACCTCAACCCCACTTCATGGAGTTCCCGATGAGGCTTCTCGACTACGCCACGGTTCCACCCCGCGAGATCGCGCCGGGCTACCTCGGGCGCTACCTCCACTCCGAGCAGCTGACCCAGGGGCGCATAGACATCACCGCCGGGGCCGTGATTCGGGAGCATTCACATCCCCACGAGCAATGGAGCCTCGTCCTGAGCGGCACCCTCGAGCTCACCGTCTCGGGGGTCCCTCACGTCCTTCAGCCCGGGCAGGTATTGTACATCGCTCCCAACGAGCGACACTCGGCGCGCGCGCTCACCGCCTGCCAGGTGCTGGACGTGTTCCATCCGCCGAGGGATGATTATCGCTGAAAGGCGCGCCGGAGGGACCAGAGTAGCGTTGCATGCCCGAGCCCCTAAGCGGACGGCCCCCGCGTTCAAACAGAGCCCCATGGTTCAGGAAGACAGGAGACTCGTACCATGCCAAGATTCTTGATCGAACTGCCGCATGAAGCAAAGACGATGTCATGCGCTCGCGCCGTCGAGGCATTCCTCCAGACCGGGTCTCACTTCCTGACCCACGCCGACTGGGGGTGTCAGGACGGCGATCATCGGGCCTGGGTCATTCTGGAGGTGGGGACTCGGGAGGAGGCTCGCAACATCATCCCGCCCCTTTTTCAAGCGCAGGCGAAGATCGTGCAACTCAACGCTTACACCACGATGAAGGATCTCGAGCAGCTCCGTCGACAACATGCCCCATAGCTGCCCTCACGGCCTGGGTCATTGCGAGGCTCGAAGGACCGAGGCAATTCCCAGACTGCCGAGCGGAGGTTGGAGATTGCTTCGTCGGCGTCGGCGCCGCCTCCTCGCAATGACAGCCAAGTTCGGTCCTGAGTCCTGAGTCCTGAGGGTCTCAGAACTCCGAACCCCGAACTTCTGGCAGGAAGCCCCGGTGCCCGACCTGAACTCAGGACCTGCTGGAGGGCCAGATGACCCAGCGTAAGTTCATGGACCTGTTGGCCATTCCTTCGGTCGATAAGAGCATTGCCATCGTCGCCACGATCCCGTTCGTCATCGAGTTGTACCGCCGCTGGGTGGTGGGCAACGTGAACTTCCCGCGTGCGGTCCTCGGTATCCAACTCCTCGTCATCATCGTCGTGATGGTCCTGCGCACTGCACCCGTTCGGGTAACTCCCAATCCCTGGTACTGGCTGCTGGCCTTTGTGACGACCTACGCGACACTGGGCTTTTCGGCTTATGCCGAGCCGGGGGTCACGCTGGTCTCGCCGGTGCTCGGGAACAGCCTCGCCATCCTGTCGGCGATTATCATTGTCTACTCGTTGCTGAGCCTTGGCAGGAATATCGGCTTCATTCCGGCCCAGCGGCGACTGGTCACTCGAGGCGCCTATCGGTTCGTGCGCCATCCGATTTACACCGGCACGTTCATTTCCCTGTTCGCCTTCGTTCTCCGCGCCTTCTCGCCCCTTAACCTGGCCATCGCCCTGGCTCTGATCGCCTCCCTCATGCTCAGAGGCGTGGTAGAGGAGCACTTCCTGCGGGAGGATCCAAGCTACGCGGCGTACCTCGCGGAGGTCCGCTGGCGGTGGTTTCCTGGAGTGGGTTAGTGACAGATGACCTCGGCTCGCTTGCCGGTGGTGGTCGATGGGAGAGAGTCGATGGTCGATGGGAGAGGGTCGATGGTCGATGGGAGAGGGTCGATGGTCGATGGGAGAGGGTCGATGGTCGATGGTCGATGGTGCCCAATGCCCGATGCCCGATGCCTGTTGCCCGATGCCTGTTGCCCGATGCCTTCACTTCCCTCCTGATGATCCTCAACGTCACTCCATGAACGATGACCAACCCTGATTCTCGCGTCACGATCCATATGGCGGCAAGCCTCGACGGCTTCATCGCTCGCAAGGACGGGCGCGTCGACTGGCTCGAAACCTCGGACGAATTCGCCGGCGGGGATACCATGGACCCGGGATTCGTCGCGGCGTTCCTCAAGACGATCGACTGCTACGTCATGGGATCGCGCACCTATGAGACCGCGCTTCGATTTGAAGCCCAGGGGCTGGGGTGGTCGTACGGCGACAAACCCACCTTCGTCCTCACCAGTCGCCAACTACCCCGGACCCGGGATACCGTCGAGTTCCACTCAGGCGATCTCGCCCAGTTCGTCAATGGGCTGCTACGGCCCAAGTACCGCTCGATCTGGTTTGTCGGAGGCGGGGTGGTCTCCGCCGAATGCCTTCGTCTCGGCCTCGCCGACGAAGTGCGCTATTCGATCCTGCCGATCCTGATTGGTGAGGGGCTCCCGTTCTTCGAGAAGCTCGACCGAGACGTCGCCCTCCATCTGGCGGAGGTCAAAGCCTACAAGAGCGGCATGGTGGCGCTTCGGTACGAGGTGCGAGGACATCGTGGCGATCCAGGGACCGCTACCTGATGCTGAACGGACGAGGACCTACCCATGAAACTGGATATCTATCTCAACTACCCTGGCAACTGCCGGCCCGCTTTCCGCTTCTACCAGCAGCAGCTGGGCGGCAAGATCACGATGATGATGACCCACGGGCAGGGACCGAATGCCGCGAATCTCCCAGCCGAGCAGAGGGACGCGATTCTGCATGCCTGCATCGAGATCGGTAATACCGTGGTCAGGGGCGCCGACATTCCCAAAAGCGAACCGATGCGCAGCGCCTATCTGACACTGAGAGTAGACAGCGAGCAGGAAGCCGAGCGGCTCTATGGAGTCCTGTCGGAAGGCGGCCAGATTTTCATGAAGATGGAGAAGACCTTCTTCGCGAATCGGTTTGCCATGCTGCGAGACAAGTTCGGCACCTCCTGGATGCTGCTGCACGAGGTACCGACCACGGCTTCCTGATTGGGGCCTTCACGATCGTTTCATTCCCCGTTACAACATTCGCTGGCAGAATGAAGATCGGCATGGTCTTGGCGACCTCTCTTCCGCCACAAGGAGGGCATATGCTGCCCCACGAGCCCCGAGGACCATTCTGCCAAAGCTGTTCCATGCCCCTCGGAAAACCAGAGGACTTCGGGACCGATCCGGCGGGTTACCGGGTGAATGACTATTGCCTGCATTGTTATGCCAACGGCGCATTCACCGAGCCCGACATTTCGATGGAAGCCATGCTCGAGCGATGCGTTGGCGTGATGGACAGGGTGGGTGTCATGCCGGCGCCTCAAGCCCGCGCGTTGCTGACCGATGTCTTGCCCCGTCTCAAGCGGTGGAGGGCACCTGCGACCGCGGCCCGCTAGGTCCGCGGAAGCACCGTCATGACCTTGCCGTCGATCATCCAGGGGGGGATGGGCATCGCCGTCTCCAATTGGCGCCTCGCCAACGCCGTGTCCCGTTGCGGCCAGTTAGGCGTGGTCTCCGGCACCGCCCTCGACACGGTCTTCGTCCGGCGGCTGCAGGACGGCGACAGCGGCGGTCACCTCCGCCGGGCCATGGAACACTTCCCGCTGCCGGCGGGGGCCGAGCACGCGCTCCGGCGCTACTTCCGTCCCGAGGGCCGGGCCGGAGCGCCTTACAAGGACCTGCCGATGTACCGGCATGGCGCGCGGCC